>Ga0207929_1000061_pt1 | contig 31890 bp, 28 predicted proteins | sample NGESurdeep072012_FD_184466 | JGI IMG/M metagenome (GOLD analysis project Ga0207929, IMG submission 184466) | Arctic peat soil microbial communities from Barrow, Alaska - NGEE Surface sample 53-1 deep-072012 (SPAdes) | ecosystem: Environmental > Terrestrial > Soil > Wetlands > Peat ... | reverse complement strand
AGGACGCGGACCAGCTCGTCGGCGATCTGCACCCCGACCCTCTCCTGGACCGTAAAGCGCCGCGCGAAAACGCGGACCAGCCGCGTCAGCTTGGAGATGCCGATGATCTCCTCATGCGCGATGTAGCCGATGTAAGCGTGGCCGTGGAAAGGAAGAACGTGGTGCTCGCAGAGGGAGAAGAACTCGATGGGCCCTTCGATGACCTGCGCGATGCTGCAGTCGGGGCCGCCGCGGCACTCCGTGGGGAATGCGGTGAGAAGCTTGGGGTCGCCCTCATAGCCGATGGTGGCGTCGTACAGAGCCCGCACAAAACGGGTTGGCGTCTGGAGGGTTCCGGGCGTGCCGAGGTCCATCCCAAAGGCTTCGAACATCTCAGCAGCGTTGGCCTCGAACTTCTTCCACTTTTCAGGGCTGACGGTCCGTGGCTGAACCTGTTCCCAATGGGTTGTCTCCTCGGGATCGAAGGCGAGACTCGTCATGAGCTGACTCCTTGGTCTGGGTCGTTAGGGATCAACTCACTCTACGGTTTCGGGCTACTCAAGCCCCGTGGGACACGATCAGCCGAGGGCTATGGCCGCGCGCGCCTGCTGGACCCTTGCCAGATCGATCGCGTTCTGCATCGTCAGGGTCCCTGCGGGCACGCGCAGCATGATCTCGTTCGTGATCACGCCGGTTCGCCACACCACGTAAAAAACTCGTAGAGATCCGGCGCCCGGCGAGGAGATGGTGGTCGCATACGACTGGTCGCCAAGGCCTGGCACGGCAGTCCAAACATTACGGCTGGCCAGATACGCCACGAGGGCCTTGGCAATCGCTGCGGCAAAGCGCGAGCTCGTAGCGACGGTCGCCGCGCTGACGATGTTTCGCTTGAGCTGGCTGTTCGCAATCCCGACAGAAAGGCTGGAGAGCTGCGGCACGCATTTGGGGCAAAGGGCCGTTGAGCTGGACTGACCCGCGACGTATCCGGATCTCAGGTCGGCCGCGCTGATGAGGACAGGGCGCAGGTTCACGGGCAGAGCTGTTGGAGTGGGCGAGCTCGTGGGCTGATCAGAGGGCGAGGGCTGCGCAGGCGTTGGGGATGTGACAACAGTTGCAGCCGGCCGCTGAGTGAACAGATTGCGGCCAACCAACGTTCCGGCCCCAACCAGGATGAGGACCATCACGAAAGCGATCGCGATGTATGTGAACGCCAGCCGTCTCGACCTTGAGGAGGAGGCGCCGGCCACACCGGCCCCAATCGCCGCCGCCGTCCGTATGGGCGGCGACTCTAGCGCCGGCTCGGCCCTCCCAAGGAATCTCTCCACCGCCTGCTCCAATTCCTCCGACGTGATGGCGCCCTGGCGCTGCAAAAACGCGAGCGAGTGGATCCGCTCCTCGGGGGGCACAAAGATTCCAGGCCCGGCAAGGTCTTTGGTCAGACGCGGAGGACCAAATGCGATAACCGCAGGCGGCCCTGCCTCGGCGATGCGCCAGATTGGCTGCACACCATATTCACTGTGGGGCAGCACCTCCAGTTCGCGGGCTTCGAGAATGTGGCCCGGCATCAATGCCGACGTGAGGCGCGACGGCGGCTCCGTGGACGTGTCATCCCGGAAGAGTTCGAAGCCGACCAGCTGCCGGGTTGCCGGGTCGAAGTCCGGCGCCTTCCAGGCGAGCTCGATCAGCGCGCCACGCACCGTGGCGACGAGCTCCTGAACCCGCAGATCGGAACTTAGAGCCGTCTTCTCTCGCCTCGGCGCGATGATGCTCCGTGGCCACGCCGAAGGCAACCCCTGGCGTCAGAGACGAGCTATCTCCCGGCGGGACCTGATTAATCTGTCGGGGGCCACCGAATGTCGATCACCAGGCGCGTCGGGTTGCTGATGATGGTGGCCTGGTAGCAAGCGGGGAGGGTAAGCCCGACGCCCCACTGAACCACGCCCTCGAAGTCTCCGACCTCGCGCGCCTCCCGGATTTCAGGAAAGTTCGGCGTCTTGAGATCCGTCGACCCGCTAAAAGCGGTGTGGTTGTCGGCACCCGTGATCCTGATCAAAAGCCCATACCTGCCCGTGAGCGATACTGTGGCGCCACTCCCGTCCGTGACGAATTTGGCATTCGCCTGCGGGATTATGCCGACGGTGGTGCCGGCTGTGGTGCCCTTGAACTCGATGGTGATGCGATCGGCACCTGGGCGCTTACCCGTGCGGACCGCGTCGATCTGCTCTACCGGCTGCGCGGCCTGGTTCGTCAACGTCGTCGGGCCGGACTCGCACACAAATGGAAACACGCTGGGCGCGGGAGTGGGAGTGGGCAGCGGCCCTGGGCACGTCGGAAAACAGATAGTTGGAGTCGGGTGCACAACCAACCCGGGGACCAACGGCCCGCGATTGAGCGGATTGCCGACCAGGAGGACGCCGACGATGATGACGGCGATCACGGCCGCCGCCAGGGCGCCGATCCACACCGGTCCGCGCTGCTCCGGAGCGTGAACGAGGGCCGCCCGCACGCGCTCAGGAAGGGCTGGGTCGGGCGACCCGCTGATCGAATCGACGGCGTCGCCGAGCTCGCGGCGGAAATCTTCACGGGTCACTTCAGAACACCTCCTCGAGGGTCAGATCCGAGCGCAGCTTGCGAGCTGTTCGGTAAATGCGGGACTTGGCGGCCGCGGGCGAGAGGCCCAGGGTGCGGGCAACCTCGTCGAGCGGCAGGTCGAGATAGAAATAGAGGACCAGCGGTAGCCTCTCGTCAGGGCTCAGCCGAAGGAGGGCGGTCTTGAGGTCGGACGAGGTCTCCGAGAAGTGATCCCGCCCACCAGGAAGCGGCAGGACCTCGGCCACCTTCGCCACCGCCCACCAGCGCTGGCGGCGGACCATGCGGCACTCGTTGGCGACGATCGAAAGAAACCAGGAGCGCAGCGAACTGGCGTCACCGCGAAGCTGACCGAGCTTGCGCCAGGCCTTGATCGAAGCCTCCTGCACGCAATCCTCAGCCGCGGAACGGTCGGCGAGCATGACGGCAGCCAAGCGGTAAGCAGGATTGAGCAATGGCTCGATGAGAGCCGCAAAAGCGTGAGCATCACCCGACGCGGCACGGGCGATCATCTGAGGCCGCTGCTCAACCACAACACCAACCATGTCTCAACCATTCGATGCACCACCGGCGCGATCGGTTGCAAGGTTCTGCCGGAAGAGGCGGGAGCTCCCGCTCTGCGGGGTGCGCTACCGCGAGGCTGAATGAGCCCAGTCCTCCCCGCTTGCCGGGGAGGTGGCCGGCAGAGCCCGCCGGAGGGGAGGTCCGGGCCGCGCACAGCGCGGCTAATAGGGCCGGGTTAGAGATCCAAACCAGGCACCCCATGCATCCCAAGGCTGAAGGAGATCTCGCCGCCGTGATGAACGTCGTGCTCGACAAGGTGCCAGATGATCCACTGGCGAGAACGCTTGGGCCGCTCTCCGGCCTCGTCTGGCCTGGGCCGGACAAACTCCTCAGTGAGATCAGCCGCCGACCACCGCGCCAACCCCGACTTGATCACTGCGAAGCTCTCCTCGAGCCCCCTGACGATCTCGGCGGCAGGCCGCGTGGCCAGCGCCTCATCCTCATCCCAATCGGTCATCGCGCCAAACTCAGGCGACCCCTCCCCCATCCAGGAGTGCATCCACCCGGCGCGTGCGGAAATGATATGGCACGCCAGCGTCCGCACGGACATGAGGGGAGGCGCAGCGACAATATCCAGCTGAGCCTGATCAAGCGGCGCGATCATCTTCACCAGCCGGCGCTGATGAGTCTCATAGCCGCGAGCAACTTCATCGGCAAGCCCGCCCTCTATCGCCACCTCAGCATCGTAGGCCAGCCATGCAGCCCAAGAGGTCGACTTCCAGCCCGCGGCCCCTGTCCGGCTTCTACATCTTCGGCGACTACTGCACGGGCCAGCTGTGGACGCTCGTCAAGTAGCGCGGAATGTGGAGGCGATCGGTACTGCGCGACACGCCGTACCTGATCTCATCGTTCGGCGAGGACGACACAGGCGAGCTGTACGTGATCGACAACAACGGCTCGGTGCACCGATTCGACCCAGCCTAGGTCCTCGGCTCGTTGTAACGCCAGAAATGCAAGTGGCGACACCTGGGTAGTAGGCGCCGCCACTGGCGTTGAAGAGCGGTTGGTTGTTACGGGGTCGGGCTTACTTTCGTCCCCGCGTTCTCGGCTGCCTCTCGGGCGGCCGACTCGCTCTTCTCGTGGGTTGGGTCCTCGTTCGATTTGAAGCCTGGGCTCGGCGTCGTGCTGGCGGCGGACACGTTGGCCGGGCCGAATGACGACTTCGCCAGGACTGTGGCGCCCAGCGCGATTCCAACGAGCATCGCGCCGGCCACCGGCGATCCAAGGGCAGGGTACGGGCCTTGTTCATACGCGCCATCCTTCTGGCCCAACCTCAAAACTGGCTGTGAATCGAGTGTGAGTTTTGGCCCCTTGGCGCAAGGTATCGCCGGTTGGCTCGTTCTCCGGTAAGAGCCGATCACGTGCGGCTGGTTCGGTGTGCCTGGGAATTCAATGAGAAAAACACCTTTCGTTTACCGGCGGATTCTGGCGACAGCCGGCTTCGTCGTTGTCCTTGCGACCACCGCTTGCGGTACGCCTGCCGCCGGGGCCGTCGAGGCCTCCCCCACCCCTGGTCCCGCCACCGCCGACTCAATTGGCATGGCCTTCGCCAACTCGCTCATGGACAACGGTCATTTCAAGATGCATGGCACCCTCATCCAGAACCGAACTTACTTCCCCGTCACCGGGGACGGCGTCCTGCAGCAACGCCCGACTGAGGCGCTCCTGATGAATCTCAGCGTTCAGACCTACAGCTCGCTGGGCGTGCTGAAGATCCAGGAGATCGCAATCGGGACCAGGCTCTTCATCCGCACCGGCAAGGGCAAGTGGGCCCAGAAGCGCGAGACTGCATCGCCCACCACGCCCACCGTCTATGTGGGCGAGGAGATCATTGGCAAAGACGCTGTGTGGCACGCTCGCTCAACCTCGGGCAGCAGCACGTTCGACATTTGGGTCCGTGAGACGGATGGCTACCCTGTCCAGCTCGTCTACGCCAGCACCTCGGGCAAGCTCACCATGAGCTTCAACGCATTCAACATCAGCCCGGTGATCACCGCCCCCAAGGTCTGAACACCCGCCGTCCGGCTGGCTGCACGCTCGGCCACGGCAGGATCGTGAGCGCAGTGCTACCGTCAGCGTGCCGTGAGTCCCTCCTCGCAGGGCGGCGTGTTCGCGGACGAACCTTGGTTCTCAGTTCAGGCGGATCGTGAGAGCCGTTGCGTCTATGCAGAGTGGAAGGGCTTCGCCAACAGCGGCGAGTTCCGGGCCGGTACGACGCGAATCCTCGATGCCATTCGAGCCATCGGCGCGGCCTCGCTGATAAGCGACAACCGCAGGCTGGAAGGCGTCACCGAACAAGATCAGCTATGGATTCGCGATACCTGGACCCCACTCGCAGTCGCTTCCGGCCTGGCACGCATTGCGGTGGTGGTGCCCCAGCGCGGGCTGGGCAAGATTGCCTCGGAACAGATACTCAGTCAGGTCGGGATGAAGGCGTTTTCAACACGGACCTTCACGACGGTGTCTGAGGCGATGGAGTGGGCGGCCGAGTCCTGATACGGATCCGGCTGCTCGCAACCTAAACTTCATTCGACGGACAGGTGGCCGAGTCCGGTTGAAGGCGCAGCATTGGAAATGCTGTATAGCTGCAAGGCTATCTTGGGTTCAAATCCCAACCTGTCCGCCAAATCGAACGCCAGCGACCCGGGTTATGAACGTGGCAAACGGTCTAGACTGTCTAGACATTATGAGATGGCAGATCCAGGAAGCGAAGCAGCGATTCAGCGAATTGATCAACCGGGCCCAGCGGGATGGCCCGCAGGTGGTAACCCGGCACGGCGCCGAGGTGGCAGTCGTCATCGCCACCGAAGAGTTCCATCGCCTGAGCAAGGACGAAGCAGCCTTCAAGGACTTCTTGGCGAGCGGGCCCAACTGGGACCTACTGGACCTTGATCGCGACAGGACTCCGGCCAGGACGGTCGCACTGATCGACTCGCCGCAACCACGCTGATGAGCTATCTCCTGGACACGAATGTTCTGTCCGAGCTCCGGAAGCCGCGGCCCGACACCAACGTGAAGGCATGGTTCGGCTCAGTGCGGGGAGCCGATCTTCACCTCAGCGTCCTCGTGATCGGTGAGATCCGCCAGGGCGTCGAGCGGCTGCGACGCCGCGATCCAGTCCGCGCGGTGCCGTACGACGCCTGGCTTGGAACCCTTCAGCGTGAGTACGCCGATCGTGTCCTCCCGATCACGTCGGCGGTCGCCGAGGCATGGGGCAGGCTTAACGCGGGGGACCCAATCAGCGTCGTCGGCGGTCTGATGGCCGCGACCGCCGTGACCCACGGGCTGACGTTCGTCACTCGAAACATGGCCGACGTCGCCGGCCGTGGCATCGACTGCCTCAATCCCTGGGACGATCGACCGTCGCCGGGACGCTGAAGGTGCCAAGAGTTCGAAAGACGTCTACGATGCTCCGCCAACTTGCCCTACAGGCTCGCTGCGGCTCCTGACTGTCTTCCCACCACCAGCGGGCCGTCCGGGCCCGCCACGATGCACGTGTCGGTCATGCCGATGAACAGGCCGTGCTCGACCACACCGACCATCGCCTTCAGCTCAGCTGCTAGGGCCGGTGCATTGTCGATGCCTTCGGCCAGCGTGAGGTCGAGGATCAGGTTGCCGTTGTCCGTGATGTAGGGCGCCTCTTCCCCACCTCGCACTGTCAGGCTCGTCGCCACCGACGCCAGGCGGTGGGCGGTGGTCCGCCACAGAAATCCCGACACCTCGACCGGCAGCACACCGACCCCCAGCTTCTTGACCACCTTGGATTCGTCGATGACCACGATGAATCGTTTTGAGGCCGCGGCCACGAGCTTCTCTCGGAACAGCGCGCCGCCCCTTCCCTTGACGAGGTTCAGCGCCTGGTCCACCTCGTCCGCCCCATCGACGGTAAGGTCGATCTGGCCGATGAGCTCGGTGACGATCGGGATCCCGTTGGCCGCCGCCAGGTTGGCCGTGGCCCTTGAGGTGGGAACGCCCCTTACTTTCATGCCTTCCTTGACCAGCTGTCCCAGGCCTTCGGTGAAGTAGTTCGCCGTGGAGCCGCTGCCCAGGCCGATCAGCATGCCGTCGCGGACCAGCTCCAGCGCCTTCTCGGCGGCCGCTCGCTTGTGATCATTCTGTTCAGACAACTGCGCTTCTGATGGCTCTGATCCCGGCGCCAATCCCCTGCTTATGGCCGAACACCGAGCTGCCCGCGACCAGCACCGTCGCGCCGGCTTTGACCACCAGCGGCGCCGTCTTGGCATCGATGCCGCCGTCGACCTCGATCTCTACGTCCGCCGACATCGCCCTGACTCTTCGTATTTTGTCCGGGCTCGAGGCGATGAACTTCTGGCCGCCGAAGCCGGGCTCGACGGTCATGACGTTGACGGTCGTGATGAAGGGCAGGATCTCGCGCAGCGTCTCGACCGGGGTCGCGGGGTTGATGGCGACGCCGGCTTTTGCGCCCAGCTCTTTGATGCGCATCACGGTTCTGTAGAGGGATGTCGTCGACTCGACCTGCACCTCGATCAGAGTGGCGCCGGCTTTCGCGAACGCCTCGATGAACAGCTCGGGGTTGTCGATCATCAGGTGCGCTTCAATCGGAAGCTCGGTCACGCGCCTTACCGCCTCGACGACCATCGGGCCGAACGTGAGGTTGGGCACGAAGTGGCCGTCCATCACGTCGACCTGGATGCGGTCGGCGCCCGCTCGCGCCGCCTCCTTCACCTGCTCGCCAAGCTTTGTGATGTCGGCGGACAGGATCGAGGGGACGATCTCGACCTTGCTCATCTGCCTGCCGCCGCGCGGTCGATCAGCCATCGTGCGCCCGCAATCATCCCCGATGGCACCTGTTGCCGTTTCGCCATGGCGACGGCCTGCGCCTTGCCCACGCCTGTCGCGAGGATGATCACCAGGCGCGCGCCCTGGATGGCCGGCAGCGTCAGCGTCACGCGATCCGGTGGAGGCTTCGGGGAGTTCCTTATTCCTGCCACCAAGCCTTTCGCTTTGAGGAGTGGGTGGCCGGGAAAGAGCGACGCGGTGTGGCCGTCCTCGCCGACACCCAGGACGACCACGTCCAGCGGCATCAGCGCTTTGATGGTCGACTCGTACTCGGCCGCGCCTTCATCGGGGCCGAGCTCGGCCGGCATGCGGTGCACCGTCGCCGGGGCCACCTTGTCGAGCAGGGTCTCTCTGGCCATCCTGTAGTTGCTGTCCGGGTGGTCGGGCGGCACGCACCGCTCGTCGCCGAACAGCACGGTCACCCTGGCCCAATCGACCTCCATGTCTGCCAGCAGCTCGTAACAGCGCGCCGGCGTCGTGCCACCGGCCAGCACAAGCGTCCGTGAGCCCTCCTGGAGCGCCTGCGCGATCGCCTTCGCGCCGGCCTCCGCGACGTCCTCCTCGGTCTCCAGGACCGTGAACTCGCTCACGCTTACAGGGCGCGCATGAGCTCGGCCGCGGCCGTCAGGGAGCGCGTGTACACCGTGTCGTTCGCCCCCGTCGACAGCAGCTTGAGCAGCAGCGTGGCCTCGTCCTCGACGTCGACCTGCTGTACGTGGCGCAGCGTCTCCGCGCCTCCGATGTCGATCATCGTCAGCAGGACGTGCTTCTCGCCTCGGCGCCGCTCGCGGGCGAGGACAGTTGAGCTGTGCCGCCGCTCATCGCCGGGCAGGTCGCCGGTGGCCATGTGGTGCAGGGCCTCGAGGTTGCGCTGGAGGACCTCGTGGTCCCGAGTGGCCGAGCGAAGCGCCACCTCCCGGCCTGCGTCGTCGTCACCGCCGGGGCGGTGCTGATGGCTCAGCTCGCTCGGTCCGACCTCCGAGGTCAGCCGGTGGTGCCTTTCCGGGTCGCGCTGCACTGTCAGCTGGAACGTGCGGCCGGCAGACGCGCCGGCGATGCGGATGGCGCTCACCTCGCCCCCGGCCAGGTCGGTTTTCGGCACGGACCTGAAGTCAACCTCCATCTGCCTGCCGCCCTCCATCTCGAAGTGCGCCACGAGCACGCCGCCCTTACCGCCGACCGCCCGCTTGACCTTCCAGCCCAGCGCGGACGCGAGCCAGCCGACCAGCAGCGATGCCGCGATGCGGTTGCCCCGGCCCTCCCCGACGTAGTCGATTCCCACCTCGGCGATGCCCTTCATGTAATCGCGCCGGTCCTTGGGCTCGAAGAACTCGGCGATGGCCTCGCGCCACGGCTCGAGCCTTGCCCACTGGAAGTCCGCAACCCCGAGGTGGTTGTGCGCGCCGAGGGCCAGGTCCGCCAGGCCGAGGAAGGATTGGTAGGGCCGGTCGAAGCGCGCCGAGTCGACCACGAGGGCGTCGCAGATCCTGGTGGCGTCGAGCAGCTCGCGGGTGCCGAACGGTGGCGTGTCGAGCCACCAGAGGTACACCGGCACGCCGCTCAGCAGGAGCGGGTCGACCAGGGCGGCCAGGTGCTCCCCTGCCGCGCCCTGGACGTGCAGCCCGACGACCTCGCACTCCGCGTGCACCGTTGACGACGGGCTCAGCGGGTGCGTGGCGATGGTGGCATCGATGCGCCCCGCGCGCACACTGACCTCTTCGCACACGATGATCGCCATGTGCGGGTGATGCGCCGCGATCGCAACGCTGGCGCGCTGCGCGCGAGCCTCGTCCGCACTGTTGGTGGCGACCGCGACCAGCGTCATCACACAGTTGCGAGCGCGAGGATGCTCGTCCTCGCCCGCCTCGGCGTGGGCAAACTTCCTTCGGATGCCGCTCAGCGCGCCCAGGACATCGCCGATCGTCACGGCCTCGCCGTGCCACGCCACATCCGGCACCGGCACGGCGGTCACGGCCTGTGCCATTCCCTGCCGTCCGCTTGAACCAGCTTGTCCGCCTCGGGCGGGCCCCACGTGCCGGATGGATAGAAGGACAGCGGCGGCCGGTCGTCGCGCCATGCGGCCTCGATGGGATCGATGAATGTCCACGCCGCCTCCACCTCATCGGCGCGCGTGAACAGCGTGGGGTCGCCGATCATGCAGTCCAGAAGCAGGCGCTCGTAAGCCTCGGGCGTCTCGACGAGGAACGAGGACATGTATGTGAAGTCCATCGACACGTTGCGCAGGCGCAAGCCCGCGCTGGGCACCTTGGCTCCGAACCGCAGCGAGATGCCCTCCTCCGGCTGAATGCGCAGCGTGATCGCGTTGGGGTCCAGGTCGCGCGCCGACACGAACGTGTTGTGGGGCGGCCGCTTGAACCTGATGTGGATCTCGGTCACGCGTTTGGGCATTCGCTTGCCAACCCGAATGTAAAACGGGACGCCCGACCACCGCCAGTTGTCGACGAACAGGCGGATCCCGGCGTATGTCTCGGTGAGGGAGCCGGGCGAGACGGCGTGCTCCTCTCGATAGCCGGCCACCTCCTCGCCCAGCACCCAGCCCTTTTTGTACTGGCCGCGCACGGTCGAGGTCGCCACCTCGCCATCAAGGATCGGCCTGATCGCGCGCAGCACCTTCACCTTCTCGTCGCGCACGGCCGTCGCCTCGAAGCTGGTGGGCGGCTCCATCGCCACCAGGGCCACGAGCTGCAGGGCGTGGTTCTGGACGATGTCGCGCAGCGCGCCCGCCTTCTCGTAGTACCCGCCGCGCAGCTCCACTCCGATCTCTTCCGCGGCCGTGATCTGGACCGAGTCGATGAGGTTCGCGTTCCACACCGGCTCGAAGATCGCGTTCGCGAAACGGAAGGCGAGGATGTTCTGGACCGTCTCCTTGCCCAGGTAGTGGTCGATGCGGAAGACGGAGTCCTCGTGGAAGACGCGCTGCAGGATCTGGGTCAGCTCGCGCGCCGACGTGAGGTCCGAGCCGAAAGGCTTCTCGATGACGATGCGGTGGAAGCCGTTGCTCTTGGTGAGGCCGCCGTCCCTCAGCTGCTCGACGATGGTTTCGTAGGTGGGCGGCGGTGTGGCGCAGTAGTACACGCGGCTACCGCCCAGATGCCGGGTGCGGTCGAGCTCCTCGACCTTTCGCTCCAGCGACCTGAAGTCCTCGAGCTTGCTGAAGTCGACCCTCACGTAGAACAGGCTTTGCAGGAACGCCTGCAGGACCTGGGGGTCGAGTGGCTGGGTGCGCGAGAACTTGGTGACGACGTCCGACGCGTGCTTGCGGAAGCCGGCGTCGTCGAGGTCGTCGATCGCGGCACCGACGACCGCAAAGCCGGCGGGCAGCAGGCGCTGCTTCATCAGGTTGTAGATGGCGGGCAGGAGCTTGCGACCGCTGAGGTCGCCGGTGGCGCCGAAGATCACCATGAGCGAGGGGTCGCGAACCTTGAAGTCGATCAGCCCCTCGGCCAGCGGGTTGTGGTCCAGCAGCCGCGCTCCGGTCACTTTTTCTCGGTTACGACCGCATGCCCGCCGAACTGGTTGCGCATCATTGCCAGCATCTTGTCCGCGAACGTGTCCTCCATCCGGCTGCGGAACCGGGCGAACAGCGACTGCGTGATGACCGGCGCCGGTACCGACTCCTCGATCGCCGCCTCCACCGTCCACCGCCCCTCACCCGTGTCCTCGACATAACCCCTGATCCCCGCGAGCTGCGGGTCCCTGGACAGGCCATCGGCGATGAGGTCGAGCAGCCACGAGCGCACCACGCTGCCAAAACGCCACGACTCGGCGATGGCCTGCATGTCCATGCCCGGAAACGACTTCGAGAGCTTCATGATCTCGAACCCTTCCGCATATGACTGCATGAGCCCGTACTCGATGCCGTTGTGGACCATCTTCACGAAGTGCCCCGACCCCTCGGGCCCGGTGCGCACCAGCCCACCCTCCGCGGGCGCGAGGTCCTTGAGGAGCGGCAGGCAGTGCTCGTAGATCGCCTCCTCGGCCCCCACCATCAGGCAGTACCCGTTGGCCAGGCCCCACACCCCACCCGACGTGCCCGCGTCCATGTAGTGCAAGCCTTTTGCCTTGACACGTGCGGCATCGTCCAGCGCGAGCTTCCAGTTGGTGTTGCCGCCGTCGATGATGATGTCCCCCGGCTCGCCGAGGCGAATCAGGTCATTGATGGTCTGGGTGGTCGGATCGCCCGCGGGCACCATCACCCACATGACGCGAGGCTTGGTCTTGAACGCCTTGACGAACTCCTCGAGCGAGTGCGCGCCGACGGCACCCTGGGCTTCGTTCGCCTTGACTGCGTCCGCGGACCTGTCGAACGCGATCATGCGGTGGCCCCGCTTGTGCAGGCGCAGCACCATGTTGCCGCCCATGCGGCCCAGGCCAACCATCCCCATCTCCATCGCGCTTCTCCTAGTGGTGCTTGCCGGTGGTACTACTTCGCTGCCGACTTGACCGCCGCCGCCAGCGCTCGCCAACCGGCGGCCGGGTCGCGGCCGAGGGTCACGCGCAGCACGGGGAGGCGTCTCGAGGTGAGCGACTGAAGGTCGCCGAGCGATTGCGCTTGCTTGAGGACCGAGAAGCTGAACGGCTGCCCGGGGATCGCAACATCTTTGGTGTCGTCCTGCACGATCTGCAAGAACAGGCCGGTCTTGGGGCCGCCCTTGTGCAGCTGGCCGGTGGAGTGCAGGAACCTGGGCCCGTAGCCCGCGGTGGTGGCGATTGTTTTGTTGTCTCTCACGGCGGTTCTCATCGCGGCGATCGCCGAGCTCGAGGCGGGCGTGCGCGTGGTGTAGGCCATGATCGCGAAGTACGCGCCCGGCTTCGCGTTTGCGAGCAGCGCCTTGAGGCCTGCGCGCGACCTGGCAGCGGGCGTCGAGTCCGCCTTGGGCAGCTTGCCCTTGGCCTTGAACTCGGCCAGCACCTTCTTCGTGTTGTCCTTCGACTCCTGCACGTTGGGCTGGTCGAAGGCATCGATGCGCAGGATCGAACCCGCGATGGCAGTCGCGATCTCCCAGCGAAGGAACTCGCCGCCGAGGTCCAGCTTGTCCCGCATCGTCAGCGTCACCACGGGCATGCCGGCCTTCTCGAGCGCCGTAACCGCGCGGTTGGCAGGGTCCGACTCCATGCGGATGTAGACGAACAGGCGGTCGTCGCCGTACAACTCGGGCTTTCCGACAGGCTCGCCCTCGACGGGGACGATGCCCTTGCCCTCCTTGCCGGTGCTCTCGGCGATCAGCTGCTCGACCCAGTAACCGAAGGTGGCGATCTTTGGCGACGCTATGAGCGTCAGCTTGTTGCGGCCGTCCAGGGCCAGCTGGCCGAGGACCGCGCCCAGCCAGACGCCGGGATTGTCCCCGGCTTCGACCGAGTCGGCGCACGCGTGGGCCATCTCGACCGCGCGCTCGAGGAGCTCGGCCACGTTCACGCCGATCAGGGCGGCGGGCACCACGCCGAAGTAACTGAGCGCGCTGTAGCGGCCGCCGATGTCGGGTGGGTTCGGGAACACCCAGCGGAATGCATGCTCCCTCGCCAGCTTTTCCAGCGAGGTACCGGGATCGGTGATCGCGGCGAACTGGCGCCCGGCCTTGACGTTCTTTCTGCTCTTGGTGACCTGGTCCCAGAAGTAGGCGAAGTGCGACAGCGTCTCCGTGGTCTCGCCGGACTTCGAGGCCACGATGAACAGAGTCTTGTCGAGCGTGATCTTGGCTCGGACGCCGAGTATCGTCGCGGGGTCGGTGGTGTCGAGGACGTGCAGCGTGGGATGGCCCTTGATCGCGCCGAAGGTGTTGCGCATCACATCGGGGCACAGGCTCGAGCCGCCCATGCCCAGCAGCACGACGTCGGAGAAGGCGCGGCCGTGGGCCTCGAGCTCCTTGAACTCGGCCGCGTGCTCGAGCATCTTCTCGGCGACGTTCAGCCAGCCGAGGCGGTCGCGGATCTCCTCGCGCTTGGCTGGGTCCGCGGTCCACAGCGTGGAGTCCTTGGCCCACAACCGCCTGGCCGCGTTTTCTTTGTTCAGCCGTGCCAGCTGCGTGTCGACCGCCGGTTGAAGCGTGCCGAGGCTGTGCCACTGGCGAGGACCCTTGCCGGCCTTGATGTCTCTCGAGCTCTTGGCGATCGCCTCTTTCAGCGTGACGAACGACTTCGTGAACGATTCGACGCCTTCCACCTCGAGCTCGTGCGTGACCTGGTCCAGGTCGACCCCGACCTCGGCCAGCTCTTTCAGCTCTCGCGCCGCGAGCTCCACGTTCTCATCGAGGCTGCGGCGCACCTCGCCGTGCTCGCGGAAGGCGGCCAGCGTCGCTGGCGGAATGGTGTCGACGGTGTTCGGCCCGATCAGCTCTTCGACGTAGTACGTGTCGGGGTAGCGAGGGTCCTTGGTCGAGGTGCTGGCCCAAAGCGGGCGCTGCGTCATCGCGCCGCCCTTCTTCAGCTTCGCCCAGCGCGGCCCGCTGAAAGCTTTGAGGTACAGCTGGTACGCCATCTTCGAGTTGGCGATTGCAGCTTTTCCGTACAGCCGCTCGAGAGCCCGCTTCTTGGCCGGGTCTGCCGCCTTCTCGATCATCCCGCTGATGATCTTGTCCACCTTCGTATCGACGCGGCTGACGAAAAAGCTCGCCACGCTCGCCACCTTGCTCAGATCTCCACCCTTGCGCTGCAGCGCCTCGAGTCCGGATAGATAGGCCTCGATGACCTCGGCGTACCGCTTCACGGAAAAGATCAACGTGACGTTGATGTTGTGGCCCTTCGAGATCTGGTCCCGAATCGCCGGCACGCCCGGCTTGGTGGCGGGGATCTTGACCATTACGTTGGGACGGTGCGTGCGCCTCTTCAGGTTTTCCGCGAACGCGATGGTGCGCGGGGTGCTGTTCGCGACAGTGGGCGAGACCTCGATGCTCACGTAGCCATCGGCGCCTTTGGTTTTGTGGTGGACCTCGTGGAAGACATCAGCCGCGGCCTGGATGTCCTCGACCATCAGCTCCCACAGGATCTCCTCGGGCTTCCGCTTGGCGGCGACCAGGCGGACCATGGCCTCGTCGTAGTCGGTGGAGCCGCTGACCGCCTTTTCGAAGATCGTCGGGTTCGAGGTCACGCCAGTGAGGCCCTCGTCACGAAGGCGCGCGAGCTCGCCCGAGGTGATGAGCTGGCGGCGGATGTTGTCGAGCCACAGTGACTGGCCGGCGTGCCTGAGCTCCTTGATCGGCGAGGGTCGGCGCGCCTCCTTGATCGCCATCGCTTTACTTTGCCTTGAGCAGCTTGGCCGCGGCCGCGACGATGTGCTTGGCGGTGATGCCTGCCGCGTTCATCAGCTCCTCGGGCTTGCCTGACCCCGGGAGATCTCTTACCGCCAGATGAGCCACGCGGGGAGGCGCGTCGGCGGCAAGCGCCTCCATGACGGCTGCGCCCAGCCCGCCCTCGGGGTAGTGGTCCTCGACGATCACGAAGTGGCCCTTCGTCACCTTGGCTGCGTCTTTGAGTGTCTTCACATCCACCGGCTTGACCGAGTAGAGGTCGATCACACGGGCCGCGATCTTCTTCTCGGCCAGTGTGTCGGCCGCGGCCAGGCAGGCGTGCAGCGTGACGCCGGCGCCGATCAGGGTGACCTTGTCCTTGGCGCTCTGGCGCAGCACCTTCGAGCCCCCCACCTTGAACACCTCCGTCGGGCCGTAGATGGTGGGGTAGGCGCCCCGGGTCGTGCGCATGTAGACGATGCCCAGGGTGTCGGCCATCACCCGCACGAGCTTGGCCGTCTGGTTCGGGTCGCATGGATAGAGGACCGTCGAGCCGTGGACGGCGCGGAGCGAGGCGAGGTCCTCGAGGGCCATCTGTGAGGGGCCGTCCTGGCCGATCTCGGTCCCGGCGTGCGAGCCGACGAGGCGGATGTTCGCCTGGGAGATGCCGGCCATACGGATGAAGTCGTAGGCGCGCGAGAAGAAGGCGGCGAACGTGGAGGCGAAGGGCCGGTAGCCCCTCACGCTCATCCCGACGGCGGTGGACACCAGCTGCTGCTCTGCGATCCACATCTCGAAGAAGCGGTCGGGATAGGCGTTCTTGAACTCGTCCGCATGGGTCGAGTTCGAGACCTCAGCATCCATTGCGACGACGTCGGGCAGCACACCCAGCGCGACCAGCGCATCGCCGTAGGCCTTGCGCGTCGCCACCCTGTCCTCTTTCTTGTAGGTGGGCAGGGTGACCACCGGCTCGGGGCGCTTGACCGTTCTTGGCGTGGCTTCCGGCTTGGCGGTCTTGACCTTGAGGTGGCGGATACCGCCGAGCTCTTTGATCGCGCGCTCGGCCATGTCCGGCGGCAGCACCTTGCCGTGCCAGCCTTCCTTGTTCTCGATCTCCGAGAAACCCTTGCCCTTGATCGTCTTGGCGATGATCACGGTGGGCTTGCCGGTCGAGGAGAGGGCGCTGCCGTAGGCCCTGTCGATGGCGGCCACGTCGTGGCCGTCAATGACGATCGGGAAGCAGCCGAAGGCCTCGATCCGGCGCCGGTAGGTGTCGAGGGTCCAGCCGAACTCGGTTTCGCCGCGCTGGCCCAGGCGGTTGATGTCGAGGATGGCCGTGAGGTTGGACAGTTGGTAGTGGCCGGCCTTGTCGAAGGCCTCCCAGATCGAGCCCTCGGCGAGCTCGGAGTCGCCGCAGAGAGTCCAGACGTGGAAGGGGAGCTTGTCGAGGTTCTTGCCCGCCAGCGCGACGCCGACCGAGATCGGGAGGCCCTGGCCCAGGGAGCCGGTGGCCACGTCCACCCAGGGGATCGCGGGCGTGGGGTGGCCCTGCATGCGGGAGCCGAACTTGCGGAAGGTCATCATCTCGGCGTCCGAGATCACGCCCACGGCCTTGAACATGGCGTAGCAGAGGGGCGAGGCGTGGCCCTTGGAGTAGATCAGGTGGTCGTTGTTGGGGTCCTTGGGCTTGGCCCAGTCGTACTGCAGGTAGCGGGCGATGAGGACCGCGATGAGGTCGGCGGCGGACATGGAGGAGGTGGGGTGGCCGGAGCCCGCGGCGGTGCTGGAGCGGATGGAATCGACCCGCAGCTGCTGCCCGAGCTGCCGCGTGAACTCGAGATCGGTGGTGGCGAGCGTCTCGGTGGTGACCGTCATGTGCACTCCCTACCCCACAACCAGTTGTGGGGGGACCCCATGGGGCGCGCAGTGCGCCAACAAGGTAAGTCTATCGGTTGCACGAAAACACCCCCCGGGGGTGGTCGGCGGATACAGCCAAAAGTGTCCGAATGGCGCTGCAATCAGCCCGGGATGGGACGAAAAGTGCCCGAATGGCGGGACGCCGGCGCCTCAGGCCTGTGCGGCCAGCTCCTCCACCTGCGTGACCATCCCGTCCAGGATCCTCAGGCCCGCGTCCCAGAAGTCCGGGTCCGTGATGTCCATCCCCAGGCGCCTCACCAGCTCATCGGGCGGCGTCGACCCGCCCGCGGCCAGGAACTCCAGGTAGTCGTCCACGAACGCCGGCCCCTGCTCCAGGAACCGCTCGTACACGGCGAGCGCGAGCAGGTTCCCAAAGGCGTACGCGTACACGTAGCCCGGCGTGTGTAGGAAGTGCTCGACGTAGCTCCACCAGCCCTTGTGCTCGTCGGTGAGGATCAGCGCGTCCCCGAACATCGGCTGCAGCTTCGATTGGTAGATCTCCCCCAGCTGCTCCACGGAGAGCTCGCCCTCGGTGCGCCGGGCGGTGTGGCACGCATCCTCGAAGCGGTTGAACGCGACCTGCCGGAACACGGTGGCGAAGGCGTCCTCGCACTGGGTGCAGAGCATGGCGAGGCGGACCTTCGGGTCCTTCTCCTCGGTCATGATCCGGTCGAAGGTCAGCGCCTCCCCGAACACCGAAGCGGTCTCCGCGAGGGTGAGCGGCGGGTTGTAGTCGAAGCTGTGCTGCTTCGAGGCGAGCAGGTCGTGGAGTCCGTGCCCCAGCTCGTGTGCGAGCGTGGTCACGTCGCGCAGCTTGCCGGTGAAGTTGAGCATCACGTAGGGATGGTGGCGCGGCGTCACCTGCATGCAGTAGGCGCCGCCGGCCTTATCCGGTACCACCGGAGCGTCGATCCAGGCGTGCGTGAAGAACTCTTCGACCAGCGCCCCCGCCTTCTGGGAAAAGCGGTTGTACGACCCGAGCACGATCTCCTTGGCGTCGTCCCACGACACCTCGCGCTTGGCCTCCTCGATCGGCGCGTAACGGTCCCACTCGTGAAGCTCACCCACGCCGAGGAGCTTTCGTTTGACGCGGTAGTAACGAGCGCAGATGTCGTATCTCCCGGTGACCGCCTCGACCAGCGCCTGTACAGCCGCATCGGACGTCTCGTTCGCCAGGTTCCGCGACGAGACCCACGAAGGAAACTTCCGCAACCGATCGTCGATCGCCTTCTCCTGCAGGACCACGTTGAAGATGTAGGCGCGAGTGCGAACGTCGGTCCCGAGCGCGACGGTGATGGCTCCGCTGGCCCGGCGACGAGCCTCTCGGTCGGGCTCGTGCAGCAGGGTGAGCGCCTCGGCGAGCGCCAGCTTCTGATCATCGACGTCAACCCTGATGCCCGCGCACAGCTCCTCGAACAATCGCGTCCAGGCCGAATTGACAACGGGGCTGTAGTCCGTGAGGACGCGCTCCTCCGGCTCCGACAGCTGGTGCGGCCTGAACTTGCGGGCCTCTTCGACAGCGTGCCGGTACCTGGCGGAGTCCGGGTTGGCGAACAGGCGCGCCGCCTGCACGTCGTCCGTCTGGGCCAGCTCCAGCGTGAAGAAAACGGCGTGGCTTCCTCGCTCAGCGCTCGCCTCGCGAGCTCGGGAGAGCAGCCGGCCGGCGGCAGGGTCGTGGGTGTTCTGGCTGTGCAGGAGGTACGCGTACACCTCGGGTCGGGCGGCAGCGTCCTCGTCGTCCTCCAGCTCGAGCATCATCGCGGCAAAGGCGGACGGCTCGAGGGTGGCCACGCGGCCCTTGTACTTGGCCTCGAATGCGATCGCCCGATCGAGCGAGCCGGCCAGCGCCGCCTCGATTTTCGGGTCGGTCGGCGATGCGAAAAGATCGCTGAGGTCCCAGCGAACATCCTCTGCGCCGGTTCGCTTCATTGTTTTAGCCACGGCGGGTCAGGATAACCGCTGGGGGGACGAGTTCATCCCCCGTAACCGCTAATTGGAGCCTACGTTATGGCCAACGTGAGAGCAGAGGTTCTCGCACTGGCGATGTTCGCGCTCTGCGCTTGCAGCGGCTTGCCAGGAGCGAGCGGCCGCGCGCCCAGCTCTCCGGCGGCGACCCACGTGGCGAGCAAGACTCCTAGACCAAGCGGTCCTGCCTTCCCGGGCCAAGCTCCCGGCGGCCCGGCAGCACCTGCGCCGGCGCCATTGACATGCGGCTCTCGGATTCCGGCGTTCGCCAATCTGGCGCTCGTTACGTTGCCAGGCAAAATCGGGGTTTCCGTCCGCGACATCAGCGACCTGTCGAATCCGATATCGCGATGCCTGGTTCACGGCACGACCGCGACCTATCCCCGATTCATGGACGGCACCCACGTTTCCTACATCGTCACGAGCCCGACCGGCAACGGGGCGCTGTACCTGGCCGACCTTCTGACCCGACGCACAAAGTTGGTGCGCTCGTGGGCCGACGAGGGAACGATGTACTGGGTCTACGCATGGAGCCCCGACGCCAAGACCCTCAGCTACATGAGCTCCAACTCTGCCGGCGTGGCATGGCATCTGCTGTCGGCGGCCGGTGATGTGACTCTGAGCTCCCTTGGACAGATACCGGGGCGTGACGCCAGTCCCGATTCTGATGATGCGATGACGGGTTTCTCGGCAGACGGGCAATACGTCGCACTGGAGAACACGTTCACCGGAGCGGGAATGACGGCGGCGCCATTCCAGATCGTTCGCCTCTCGGACCACAAGCTCGTGTACAGCCGGAGGGACGGCAGCATGGCGACCTGGACAGGCTCCGGCGCTCATCTTTATTTCCGCACCGTCGCGGGTGTTGAGTCGTGGGATCCGAAAGCGGGCGTACAGGTCGTGGCGCCCGGGCTGAGCTGGATCCACCCGTGGCCCAGCGCCGACGGCCTGCGCATCGTTTACACGGTGGCGGACGGAACGGGCAACCACCAGGTCGGCTACTTGCGGCTGACAGATCCGCCAATGGTCGTGTTCGGGCCGTTTCTCCATCCCGGCACCGCCGCGGTTTTCTTGAACTCCACCCTGGTCTGGTACGCGGAGGAGGCTTCATGCGCACAAACGCAATGCGGGATCGGAGGACCGCCGCTGACCGGCCGAACTTTCCTCGACGACCTGGTCGTGCAGACAGAACGACCCTCGGTCGACATCGCCGTGTTCGACTCGTGGCCCCACGTCGGCGCCGCGTGAGCGGCACTCGTAACCCTTAATTGGGGTTGGCGTTATGGTGCATATGAGAGTCGCGGCTTTTGCATCAGTCCTGCTGGTGATCGCCGCATGCGGCAGCCCGAATGCTTCGGGTCAGGCCTCCCATTCCTCGGCACCGCAAGTCGTCGCTTCCGCGTCTCCCAGCCCTTCCGGCACCAATCCGAGCCCGCAAGCTCTCACCACCCCTGGCCCCCTCGCCTTGACATGCACATCGCAACTTGCGCCGATCGCCGAGCTCGCGCTTGTCACGCTGCGCAACTCGGCTGACATCGCGGTCCGGGATATCAGCAACCTCTCGAAGCCGGTGACCCGCTGCCTCATCAAAACGTGCGTTCAGTCCTGCATAACGGTCGGCCCAAGCTTCCTGCGCTTTGTGAACAGCACCCACATCTCCTATCTCGTCCAGGCTGCGGACGGCTCCACTTCAGCCTTGTACCTCGTCGACCTGCAGACGAGAAAAACATCCCTCGTGTTAGGAGCCCAGGCTAGCCAGGGGATGGTTGACTACGCATGGAGCCCAGATGGAAACAGCCTCGTTTACGCAGCCGGAACTGATAAGGCTTTGGTCGTGCACCAGCTGACAGCGGGGCGGGATCGAGTGCTTGGCTCGGTGGCTCCAATCCCTGCGGTCGGATGTGAGGTCGCCTGCCCCCAGGCGAATATATGGGACGTTCGGCTCCTCTACTCACCGGATGGCTCACGAATCTCGCTGGTCTACGGCATCGTTCACAGCGTCTTTCGGGTCTGGAGCTCGGACGGAACACTGCTCAAAGCGATCGACACGCAGGCGCAGGCGCAGTCCATGTCAGTGTGGGCCGGCAGCGGTCTCTACTTCGAAGACTCGAAAGGAGTCGAGGTATGGCGCGCCGGAGTTACCTCCACGTTTCTCCCGGGCATCGGGTGGATCCGTCCCAGGGATTCCAGCAGCGGCGGCTCGATCGTCTACGCGTCTCGCGACAATTCAGGCGTGGCACATACGTACGTCGTCGACGCGACGTCCAGCCATGTTCGTGAACTGGAGGCCGGTCGTTCTGAACCCGTTTTCCTCACGTTCGGCTCCGTCTGGTATCAGGGCGAGCGAGCGTGCGTCGCCGCTGACAACTGTCAATCAGGCCAAGTCGTCGTCTCGACCGGAAAGACCTATATCTACGACCTCCAAAGTGGGACCGAGACAGAGTCGGTCATCGCCAGTGTGGCCGACGTCTGGCCGCACGGCGCGTGAACTGAGCCGAACTCAGCGGGGCCGCTCAAGCGACTAATTGACCCGGCGCGGCCGGTGTTTCAGGATTGCGCAAACGTTTGATCGTCGGGTGCCTATACTGGGCCCGACCTGAAGCTGGCAGCGAGGGGGTAGATGGAGTCCGACTCGGCAGGCTCCGTGTTGCTTTTGTGGCGTCGCTTTCGACGTGAACGCCTGGCCCTCGTGGGCACCGGCTTCATCGTCCTGCTGGTGCTGCTGGCAATCTTCGCGCCGATCTTGCCGCTCCGCGACCCCAACCACGGCTATTACGAGCTGCTCCCGCTGGATGGCAGGCCCATTGCGCCAGGTTCGGTCTTCTGGCTTGGCAGCGATCCGAATGGACGGGACATGTTCAGCCGGCTGATCTGGGGCGCCCGCATCTCGCTGTTCATAGGCTTCATCGCGAACGGAATGGCCCTGGTGGTGGGCGTGATCGTCGGCACGGTCGCCGCCTATTTCGGCAAGTGGGTCGACATGATCCTGATGCGCTTCACCGACGTGATGATGGCCTTCCCGGTTCTTCTGTTCTCGATCGCCCTCATTGCCATCCTTCAGCGCGGCGGCAACGTGCTGGTGATCGCCGCCGTCATCGCCCTCTTTTACTGGACGGCGGTAGCGCGCATCGTCCGCGGCCAGGTGCTCTCGCTCAAAGAGGTGGAGTTCATCGAGGCGGCTCGATCATCCGGCGGGGCGCCGCGCCACATTCTGTTTCGGCACATCCTTCCCCACCTCGTGCCCATCATCATCGTGTACGGCACCATCGGCATCGCCACCAGCATCAGCACTGAATCCATCCTCAGCTTCATCGGCATCGGTGTGCAGCCACCCACGTCGGACTGGGGAAAGATGGTCGCGGATGGGCAGAGCTACATGTTCGTGGCACCGTGGCTGGTGATATTTCCCGGCCTGATGATCCTGGTCACCGTCCTCGCGTTCAACCTGATCAGCGACGGGTTGCGTGACGCGCTCGATCCCCGGCACAGGTCGCTGGTACAGAGAGTTGTCGGTGGATTCTCGACTGGAGGTCAAGCCCTGGGAACCAGCACGCGGACCCCGGTGGAAGCCGAGTCCGCCTAACCATGCGAAACATTGGAGGAGTAAACAAATGAGGTTCCACGTCAGCTTAGTGGCGGCGTTTGCCGCCGGAATGATGCTCTTGGCCGCATGCGGCGGCTCGACCTCGAGCACAGGTGGCCAGCCGGTTTCCGGCGGCACTTTGATCGTCGCGATCAAGGACGATTTGAAGACGCTCGATCCCGCCGTCGCTTACGACACGACGAGCTGGTCGGTGGAGCGCTCACTCTTCAACGGCCTCCTGGACTACCAGGGATCCACCACCCAGCTGGTGCCTGACATCGCAGCGGCGATGCCTGACATCACCAATGGCGGAAAGACGTACACGTTCAAGATCCGCACGGGCGTCAAGTTCTGGAACGGGCGCGAAGTGACGGCCGCTGACTTCAAGTATTCATGGGAAAGGATGCTCAATCCCAAGACCCAGGGGCCGATGACCGGGGGCCCGTTCTGGGGTTCCGTCACCGGTACTGCTGACTTTTACAGCGGCAAGGCCACGGGCATCAGCGGGATCAAGGTGGTCGACCCGAACACCCTGGAGATCGACCTCGACACCCCGAACCAGGCCTTTCTCAACATCTTGGCCATGCCGTTTGGTTTCGTGATTCCGAAGGAGGCGGTGGCAGCGGCAGGCACCGACTTCGCACACCATCCTGTCGGCACCGGGCCTTTCATTCTCGACAAATGGACTCCCGGCCAGCTCATCGTGCTGAAGAGGAACCCGAATTACTTTGGCCAGGCCGCTTACCTGGCCGAGGCCGATTTTCAGATCGGCGTCGAGGCCCAAGTCGGCGTACTGCGCCTCGAAAATGGACAGGCCGACCTGGTGCAACCGGACACGACGCTCCCCTCGGCGCAGTACATCGACCTGACAAGCAACCCGACGTTCAAGAGCAGGGTCCTCTCGATCCCGAACGTCGACGTCAATTACCTCGCCATGAACGTGAACATGAAACCGTTCGACAACGTGCTGGTCCGGGAAGCCTTCAACGACGTCGTGAACAAGGCCAACCTTGTGAAGATTCTCAACGGCCGGGCGGTGATCAACAACGGCATCCAGGCGCCGCCGATGCCGGGATTCGTTCCGAACTACAACCCTCTGGGGCTCGACGCCAATGGCCAAAACATCACGAAGGCGAAAGCGTTGCTGACCCAGGCCGGATATGGGCCAAGCAATCCATTCCCGGCACAAGACCTCGTCTACACCAAGGCCAACGCCGACTCCGACACCCTCGCGGCGTCCATCCAGCAGGACTTTCAGAAGGTTGGAATCACGATTAACCTCAAGGGTCTGGCATTTCCAGCGTTCCTGGACGTGACCGGCAAGCCGAACACCACGGCCCTGAGCTACAACGGCTGGTTCCAGGACTTCCCCGACCCCTCCGACTTCATCGACCCGATTCTTACGTGCACATCGGCCAACGTCACCGCCAACGGTGGCAACGTCGCCTTCTACTGCAACAAGCAGGTTGATGCCCTGGCGGACCAGGCCCGCGGAGACACGAACAGTGCCGAGCGACTCAAGCTCTACCAACAGGTCCAGGACCTCGTCGCGTCCAAGGACTTCCCCTGGGTACCGATGTACTCGACGGTCTTCACAGGCGTTTCGTCCACGCGGACTCACGGCTACGCGCTAAACCCGGTCTGGGGGCTCGTACTCAAGACCATCTGGGTGACCGGCGGTAAATGATTTCGACCGGGAGGGAAGCTTCGGCTCCCCTCCCATGACTCTCCCAGGAGCTCGTTGACCCGTTACATCATCCGGCGGCTCGCCTGGATGGTCTTGGTGCTGTTTGGTGTCGCGGTGGTCACCTTCATCATCGCCTTCCTGGTTCCGGGCGATCCGGCCCGGCTGTACGCCGGTTCCAACGCCTCCCCCGCCTCGGTCGCGATCATCCACCACCAGCTGGGCCTCGACCGCCCGGTCTATGTCCAGTTCGTGGACTACATGTGGCGGGTGCTCCACCTCGACTTCGGCTACTCGTACCGGTACTCCGCCCCTGTCCTCCCCGCGATCCTCCAGCGATTCCCCGCCACCGCCGAACTGGCCGTCGCAGGCGTATTCGTGGAGGTCATCGTCGGGCTGCCGATCGGCATCCTGGCCGCCACGCGACCAGGCAGCATCTGGGATCGGATCACGATGATTTTCACCTTCGTGACCCTGGCCGCCCCCCCATTCTGGCTCGGCCTCATATTCCTGTACGTGTTTGGAGCCGTGATCCCGATCTTCCCGCTTGGAGGCTATGGCAACGGGGCGCCCCAGTACCTGTTCCTGCCGGCCCTCACCCTGGGCCTCGGAGGCGCCGGCTACTATGCCCGGCTGCTCCGGGCGGTGCTGCTCGACATCCTCCCCAAGGATTACATCCGCACGGCCAATGCAAAAGGAGTTACCCCGGGCACTGTCATGTTTCGCCACGCCCTGCCGAACGCTCTGACCGTCCTTATCACGCAGCTCGGCATGGACCTCGGCTACTTTCTCGCCGGAGTCGTGGTCATCGAGACCGTGTTCGCGTGGCCGGGGATCGGAAAACAGGCAGTGGATGCAATCTTCAACCTCGACATCCCCCTGGTCATGGGCACCGTGTTGTTTGGCGCGTTGTTGATCGTCGCGGCGAATGTTGCCGTTGACATCGCGTACACGTTCATCGATCCACGCGTTCGGTACTGAGGCACAGCCAACAGGCATGCCGACTCCAATCCTGCAAGTTCGTGACCTACACACGCAATTTGCCATGCCGGACGGAATCATCAAAGCCGTCGACGGCGTGAGCTTCGACCTCTACCCCGGTGAGAGTCTCGGCATCGTCGGTGAGTCGGGCAGTGGAAAATCCGTGACCGCGCTTTCGCTGTTGCGATTGGTGCCCCACCCTGGCCGCATCGTCAGTGGCGAAGTCCTGTTCCGCAACCAGGATCTGCTTCAGATGACCGATCAAGAAATTCGCGAGATCCGCGGCCGCGACATTGCGATGATCTTTCAGGACCCGCAGAGCTCGCTCAATCCGGTCCTCCGCACCGGCTTCCAGGTTGACGAGGCGATGCGGGCGCATGGCAAATCGAAGGCAGACGCACGCGCACGCACGATCGAGCTCCTCACAAAGGTGCGCATCCCTGCTGCTGAGAGTCGCGTCAAGGACTATCCACACCAGCTGAGCGGCGGCATGCGGCAGAGGGCGATGATCGCGATGGGCCTTGCAAACGCGCCCTCGATTTTGCTCGCCGACGAACCGACAACCGCCCTGGACGTCACGGTGCAAGCGCAGATCCTCGAGCTGCTTGCCGACCTCAACCGCGAGCTGGGCACGGCGATCGTGATGATCACCCACAACATGGGAGTGGTGGCAGGTCTCTGCTCGCGAGTGATGGTGATGTACGCGGGTCAGATCGTCGAGGAGGGCCCGGTCGAGCAGATCTTCGAGAACCCACAGCACCCCTACACGTGGTCGCTCCTCAAATCGATCCCGCGGGTCGATGCCCTTCGCCACGAGCGCCTGCGCTCAATCCAGGGCATGGCACCGGACCTGGCGGATCCACCGGCCGGCTGCCGCTTTCACCCACGGTGTCCTTTTCGGATCGAAGAGTGCTTCACCAAGGAGCCGAAGCTCCTCGACGTCGCGCCCAATCAGCGCGCAGCCTGCTGGGTGACGATGGATCGCGCCCGGCGGGAGATGGGCGCGGACACCTTGATCGACATTCATCCTGGGGCCGGCTCCGGCGTCCGGCCTGGAGAGGAGATCTGATGGCGTCGACCCCCGCGATTGCGACATTGTCATCGAGACCTTCAAGCGCGAAGCCGCTCGTTCGAGTCGAGAATGTCGTGAAGTATTTTCCTGCGGGGCGCGGCCAATCGGTGAAGGCGGTCGACGGGGTCAGCTTCGAGATCCGCCAGGGCGAGACGCTCGGCCTGGTGGGTGAGTCAGGCTGCGGCAAGTCCACGTTGGCAAGGCTGGTCACGCAGCTGATCCCGGTGACCTCCGGCAAGATCTTCATCGGAGACGTCGAGCTCACCAAGCTGCGCGGCGAGAAGCTGCGCCAGCAACGCCGCCAGCTGCAGGTCATCTTCCAGGACCCGTTCGCGTCCCTGGATCCGCGCATGACGGTGGGCGACATCATCGCGGAGCCACTCGACAACTTCAAGGTCATGCGGGGCAAGGCCCGCGACCAGCGGATCCAGGAGCTGCTGCGTCTCGTCGGCCTCAACCCCAACTTCGACAACCGCTACCCGCACGAGTTCTCCGGCGGCCAGCGACAGCGGATCGGGATCGCGCGAGCCCTTGCCCTCAACCCGAGCCTCGTCGTGTGCGATGAGGCGATATCCGCCCTGGACGTCTCGATCCAGGCTCAGATCGTCAACCTGCTCGAGGACCTGCAGCGCGAGCTGAAGCTCACATACCTGTTCATCGCCCACGACCTTTCGGTGGTCCGTCACATCAGCGACCGGGTGATGGTGATGTACCTCGGCAAGATCGTGGAGGTCGCTGACAGCACCCAGACCTATACGAACCCGAAGCACCCTTACACAAAGGCGCTGCTGTCGGCGATCCCGGTTCCCGATCCGAAGGTCCAACGAGGCCGGCGACTCGTAGAGCTGACCGGCGAGATTCCGTCGCCGTTGCACCCGCCCTCAGGCTGCCGGTTCCATACCCGCTGCCCGATCGCGCGGCTGCCGGCGCCGTGCGCCGAAACCGAACCCCCGCTTGAGGAGAAGGACCGCGACCACCTGGCCGCTTGCCACTTCTCCTCGGACGTATAGGTCCCGTTAAGAGCTGGACCTGCCGCTGACCCGGTTGGCAGCCTCGCCTGCGTCTTGCTCGATGGCTCGGATGAACCCGATCAGACCCTCGAAATAGGTTTCCTGATCGTCGTACATAGCCATGTGAGAGCCATTTGGACACAGGTGGAAGCGGCCTTTGGTAAAGAGGCCGGCCATCATTTTCATGTAGGCCGGGTCCATGGTGTCGTGCGTCGCCCCGATCACGAGCGTCGGCACGCTGATCCGATGGAGGTCCGCGCTGCGGTCCCAGTCGACCAACTTCCCACTCGCGCCGAGCTCGCTCGGGCCTTGCATCAATGTGTAGAGCGGGTAGTTGATCTTTGCGAACGCTCGATTAACCGGATCGGGCCATTTGTCGGCAGGCAGTCGCAACACGTGGTGGACGTAGTGATGCTCCACAAGCAGCTCCATGTAGCGAGGCTGGGTGAACTCCCCCGTCGCCTCGATTCGTTCGATCTCGGCCATTGCGACAGGGTCGATGCCCGGCTTGAGCACCCTATTCGCGTACTCGTTGTAGGCCGGGATGCTGGCCATCATGTTGGAGATCACCAGGCCCTTCAAGTGCTGTTGAAAACGGAGGGCGTACTCGATTGCTAGGACGCCACCCCATGAATGGCCGGCAAGGTAAAAGTTGTCGCGATCCAGGTCGAGGGCGAGCCGTACCTGCTCGACCTCATCGACGAATCGCTCGATGGTCCATAGATCGGGATCATCCGGTTGGTCGCTGTACGCCGAGCCCAGCTGGTCGTAGTAGAAGTACTCGATGCCGGCCGCCGGGAGATAGCTGTCACAGGCCTCCCAGTACTCGTGAGTGGCGGCTGGCCCACCGTGAAGCAGAAGCACCTTGGCCGACGGGTTGTTGCCGACACGCTTGGTCCAGACTTTGAAGTCGCCCTTGGGCGTCCGGATCGGAATCATCTTGACGCCGCCGCTCAGAACGTCGTCGCGGCCAGAGTAGTCGAGGTATCGAGATTTGACCGACATCACGCTCCACCCCCTTCGTGAACGTACCTTCCGGCGCCGTGGCTCAGCGCAGCCGCTTCTCCAGCTCGCGCACGCGCTCTGATCCGGGCCATCTTCCCGCATAAGCGCCTTGATTGACCGCCTCGGTCAATTCATCGAGCAGCGGCTCGATCGGCCCGGCTCGTGCCGCCCGTTGGTACTCGAGCGGAGTTTCCGGTGGCGCCCGACGACGTTTGAGCCGCCGCTGGACATTCTCGTAGAGGCGCAACAGCTCCGACTCTCCTGGCGCTGCCCGAACTCCTCTGCCCCACCTTCGTGTCCGAAACCACGCCCACACGATGACCACCAGCAGCGCGATGGCGACCGCGGGCGGGATCGCCGCGAGGATGCCCAGCGAGCCGAGCGCGGCCAGCGGCGCGCCGATCGAGAGGTGCGGGATGAGGCTCGCAAGGCCAGCGGCCGCCCAGCGATTCGGAAACTGCGTGGCCGCCAGCGCTGCAAAACCTGGCGAGGGGTCGACGGGCACCCAGCCGTGACCGGAAAACCAGACCTCGACCCACGCGTGCGCGTCGTGCTCGCGGACTATCGACTCGTTGAGGACCGGGTTGTAGTCGCCGGTCGAGTAACCGGTTGCGAGCCGCGCCGGGATGCCCAGGCTGCGCAGCATCAAGGTCTCGGCGGTCGCGAACTGTTCGCAGTACCCGATCTTCGCGTCGAACAGGAACCAGTCGACGGGGTCGAGGCCGGACGGTGCCTGCCCGAGCTGCAGCGAGTAGCGGAAGTTCTGCTGCAGGTAGGTCGTCAGCGCCATCACCTGGTCGAATTCGGTGTCGGTGTGGCCCGCGACAGCCTGCACGGCAAGCTGGTGGGCTCGCTGCGAAAGGTTCTGGGCATTCAAGTATTCGGGGTTGTTCTCCGGGTTTCCAGGCAACAGAGGGTCCGACTGCAACTCCTGCGGGGACAGGTTGGGCAGATACGAGACCACCGAGTAGGTCTGTCCTGGCCGCAGCACATCGGGCGTCCGGAACGTTCCGTAGGCATCGCGGCGCAGCGCCGACACCGGCGCATACAGGCTCTGGATCGGGTACGCCGCGCTGATCACGCCCGGCAGCGTCCTGACGACGCGGAACACCTGGGCGAACGTGCCGAGGTTGTGCTTGGGAGCGGGCGGTAGTGAACGCGGCTGGATGTAGGGCTGGAACGTGACGAAGCTGCGGTTCGACGCGGTCCACTGGCCGCCCTGGTAAGTGTCGAACACCAGGCCGCGCCAGTAGGCGGGCGCGCCGGTGCGAACGTACATGACCGGCGCGTCCCCGAGCCTGCCGCGGAAGCGCAGATCGATGCTGTTGGTGGCGCCGGACGGATCGCTGCTGATCTGCACGAGCGGCAGGGCGGGATTCTCCATCTCACCCTGGAAGCTGGTGAAGCTTGGCAGCGATACGACCAGCGGCGTCGGGGACAGGGCAGTTGGCTGCGGGATGAAGACGAAGGCGATGACGCCAAGGGCGAGGGCGCCGGCCAGAGCGAGCGCCAGCGGGCGGATGGGCCCCGCGACCTTGGCATCGATGCGACGCAGGTGCGAGGTCATCCAGAAGCCGGCCAGGCAGATCGCCCAGAGCGCGACCAGGATGCCGAACGGGTAGTCCCACGCGAACACGGCCGCGAGGTAGAGGATCGCGAGGCTGATCCACAGGCTCGAGTAACAGTTGCGCCGGGTTTTGAGGTCGAAGCTGGTGACAGCGACGAGGAGGATCGCGAAGTTTGCCTGGGGCAGGATGCCGCCGAAGATCGCGAGCACCGAGTCGGCGAGGAAGTAGGCGAGGGCGGCCATCACGAGGCCCGCGACAAAAATCTGTCCGACGAGGCGGCGCCTCTTGTTGCGACCGCGATAGCTGACGACATGGCCGATCGCTGCCACGACCACGCCGGCGGCGGGCACGACATAGTCCTGCCCGTAGATCGCGACCGCCACCGTGGCTACGACAAAGCCGAGGAAGACGAAGACGCGAGCCTGGAGCGAGTTCTCGACCGGCGAGGGCGGGAGCTTTAGGAAGCGCGGGAGGTTCAAATCTGCACGTCCCCTCCGGCGCCTTCGGCGCCACCTCCCCGGCAAGCGGGGAGGACAACCGGTCGGCTATTCGCAGACCTACCCTCCGGCGCCTTCACAGTGGCCATGCAGTTCCCACTCGTTGGACTGGGGCTTCGATTTCCAGCTCCGCCTCGCCGACCACCCACGCCCGGATGCGCCCGCCGCGCTGCTGGACCGTCTCGAGCGCCTCGATCAGAGCGGTGCTATCTCCAGCGGTGACGCCCACTGCGTCGTTAACAGATGGAGCTGTGTCCTCCCCGCTTTCCTCTGGGGCCCCCGCGCGAAGCGCGGGGGGGACCAGGGCCGGAGGGGACGTCCAATTGGCACCGCCAGTGGGTGCCGGATACCGCGCCAGCCATTCGAGCAGCGCCCACAGGGAGCGTGCCTCGCTTGGCTGGCTCGGCTCCAGGCCTGGCGCCCACAGCACCACCCTTCCCCCACCCCGAATGCAATCCCACGCCTCCGACGCAGCCAGGCGCGCGACCTGGTCGGCCGCCTCGCGCGACGGCGGATGCGGGTCGCAGAAGATGCCGACCGTCTGCACCCCCGGCGGCTCGTACTCGCGCACGACCAGCTCGCCAAGACGAGCGCTGGACCTCCAGTGGATGCGCCGCAGCGGATCGCCCGGCCGGTACTCACGCACGCCGAACAGCTCCATCCCCGAGCCCGACCGGGGTGCCGAAACGCTGGCCTCCAGCTCCCGGGCCTGGGGCGAAGAGCTGAGCGACGCGAAGCGCGGGAGCACAAGGCCCACCTCTCCGTTCGTGCCCGTGCGACGGAACCGGAAGAAGCCGAGAGGGTCGCTCGATTCCAGCACCCAGTTGCTCGCCACGATGGCGCCGCGCCCTAGCGGGCCGAGGGTCCGCCGCTCCACCCAGCCGGCGCGCGGCACCACGCCCGTCGCGGCGCTCACCTCGACTCCGCCGACCGAGCCCGAGAGGCGAGCGGGGCCGCGCGAGCTTCCGGTCGTGGTCAGCCTCAGCTCGATGTCGGCGTGGTCACCTTCGAAGAGCGGAGCGGGCAACGGGCCGCTGCGCAGAAGCTGCTCGGGGAGCGCCTCAATGGGCGAATCGGGTCCAGGGCGAGCGCCCCCCAGGCCGAGGTCGGCCCTCAGCCCGCGCCAGTTCCACCGCGCGTAGACGTATGCCGCCACGACGAGCGCCACGATCCAGTAGGCGAGCAGGAAGAGCCAGGCAACCTCGGAGGTCGTGCCGTAGTAAAAGACAGCAGCCGCCACCGCCAGCGCTCCGATGAAACGCCAGGAAATGCGACCGATCAGTGTTGCCTCAAAGGAGGTAGGGGCAGCGATGCGACCACCTCTTCGACCACGTCCGCCGCCTTGAACCGGCCGCGCATGCCGAGACGGTGTGACAGCACCGGTAGCGCGAGCAGCTTGATGTCGTCGGGC
>Ga0207929_1000060_pt1 | contig 33314 bp, 30 predicted proteins | sample NGESurdeep072012_FD_184466 | JGI IMG/M metagenome (GOLD analysis project Ga0207929, IMG submission 184466) | Arctic peat soil microbial communities from Barrow, Alaska - NGEE Surface sample 53-1 deep-072012 (SPAdes) | ecosystem: Environmental > Terrestrial > Soil > Wetlands > Peat ... | reverse complement strand
CGCTGGACTCCTGCGACGCGAAGATCGAATCGAGCGTGGACTGGATTTTCGCGGCAGGGGTGGCGGGGTCGAAGATCGTGACGTTGGGACCGAAGTCCGGTGTCATGCGGGGCGACTGCGCCGCGACTTGCGCAGCGGTCACTGTGGCGAGAAGAAGGAGGTGAGTGCGCATGGCTCGAAGTGTCGCTCGCCTCACCTGCCGCGTCAACGCCGTGCCGGTAGACATGAGTCTTGTTCGCCTTCCCCGCAAGTGGTGTCCGTTAGGCGACGTCCGGTCCACCGGAAAAATGGGCGGGATCACTGGGGCCAAGCCATATTTTCTCGCACACCGCGGATCAATCTTCGACCACTGATAAAATGAAATCGACGCCCGTTCTCATCCTTCTTTCCGTCCTTCTGGCTACGCGCTCAGCTGCCCAAACGGATTTCCGCCTCATTCCTCAGCCTCGGGAGATGCAGGTGGAAGGGTCGGTGTCCGTGCCAAACGGGATCACCGTCGCCCGGCCGGCGAACGCTGAAGATCGATTTGCGGCTTTGGATCTCACGAATGCACTGAAGGAGCGCGGGATTCGCGTCGTCACTGGCGAGATGGGGCCAGGTCCCCGCGTGGTGCTCCTCCGCGCCGATGCTTCCGCCGCCCAGAGCGTGCTGCGGCGCCATTCGCTCACCCTCGATCCAGCCATGCGCGACGAGGGCTACGTCATCACCACCGATGGCAATCGCATCGTCGTCATCGGCACGACTTCGGCCGGCGTGTTCTACGGCGCACAGACGGTGAAGCAGATTGTGAGCGGCGACGGCGACCAGGCGAAGCTCTATCGCGCGACGATTCGCGACTGGCCCGCGATGCGCTACCGTGGATTCCACGACGATCTCTCGCGCGGCCCGGTGCCGACGCTCGACTTCCAGAAAAAACAGATCCGGACGCTCGCCGCGTACAAGATCAACTTCTTCTCGCCGTACTTCGAGCACACGCTCGCCTATGACTCGAATCCGTTGATTGCACCGCCGGGCGGTGCGCTCAGCCACCTTGATGTGAAAGAGCTCGTCGCGTACGCAGCCAACTATCACGTCGACATCATTCCGGAACAGGAAGCCTTCGGACACCTGCACCATGTACTGAAGTACGAGATCTATTCGCCCCTTGGAGAGACGCCGCACGGACACGTGCTCGCGCCCGGACAGCCGGGCTCGCTTCCTCTGATCAAGCAAATGTTCGCCGAGATCAACACGCTCTTTCCCAGCCGGTTCGTCCACCTCGGCGCCGACGAGACCTTCGAGCTCGGGCGTGGACAGACCGCGGACAGAGTGAAGGCCGTCGGAATCGGCGTCGTCTATCTCGATTTCCTGAAGCAGATCGCGGACGCGCTCAGGCCGAGCGGAAAGAAATTCCTGTTCTGGGGCGACGTCGCGTTGAGCTCACCCGAGTTGGTGAACACTATTCCGAAGGACCTGATCGCCGTCCCATGGACGTACGGCGCCGATACCTCATACGTTCGATACATCGCTCCGTTTCGCGATGTAGGGATGGAGACATGGGTCGCTCCCGGCGTAAGCAGCTGGAATCGCGTGTATCCCAACAACGCGGTCGCCCTCGTCAACATCCAGCGTTTTGTGCGCGATGGGCAGCGGCTCGGCGCCACTGGAATGATCAACACTTCATGGGACGACGACGGCGAGGCCCTATTCAATCAGACGTGGTACGGCGATCTGTTCGGCGCGGCCGCGGGATGGCAGGCAGGGGAGAGCAGCATCGAAGCATTTGCCTCGAGTTACGGACGAGTGTTTCACGGCGACTTGAGCGGCAAGATCGACGAAGCGCAGCGACGGCTCTCAGCGGCCCACGCGCTGTTGAGTGACGCAAAGGTGGGTGATGCAAGCGACTACCTGTTCTGGCTGGATCCCTGGACTGATGAAGGGCGTAGCATGGCGCAGCGCATCCGGCCTTATACGCACGACCTACGTATTCTCGCCGAGTCTACGCTGGTGTTCATCGCGCAGGCCGATCCCAAAATCACACGCGAACGCGATGCGATCGAGGCGATGAAGCTCGGAGCGCGCCGGATCGATTTCATCGGAATGAAGTTTCAGTTCGCCGACGAAGTAGTCGCGATGTACGATCGCGCCGCCGACACGACGAGCAAATCACCGGGACGCGATCTGGCGGACATCACCGGCGTGAACGGAAGGCTCCAGGATCTCCGCGACGGCTACTCTCTGATCCGGGATGAGTACGAGAAGGCATGGCTGAGGGAGAACAGGCCGTACTGGCTTCACAATGTTCTAGCGCGCTACGACCTCACGACGCAGCTGTGGATGGAGCGCGCCGACCGGGTCAATCTCGCGCGGCAGGAGTGGTACCGGAGCCATAAGCTTCCGCCTGCGGGAAGTCTCGGAATTCCCGCCAGTATGCCGGGATTGGCTGCGTACCCCCGGTAGTCTTCCTTGACTACGCCCGCTCATTCACGGGCGCACGATCTCCGGCGGGTCATCGGTCTCGCCGGCGGAACGGCGCTCATCGTCGGCATCACCATCGGTGGGGGGATCTTCCGGAAACCTCCCACGATCGCCGGGCTCGTCCCGAATCCGCTCGTCATTATGGGACTCTGGATTGCCTTCGGTCTAATCAGCATTTGCGGAGCGCTCGCGGTGGCGGAGCTGAGCTCGCTACTGCCGCGGGCCGGTGGCGTATACGTGTTTTTGCGCGAGGCGTATGGCGATGCCGCCGCGTTTGTCTTCGGCTGGTTGTATGTGCTGGTCACGACGCCGACCGCTGTTGCCGCGCTTTCCACCGTCTTCGCCGAATTCCTCCTCAACCTGCTCGGCGTCCCGGTAGCCTCGTCGACAGTACAGGCCATCGCGATCGCCGCCATCGTCACGCTCACGGGCGCCAACGTTCTCGGCGCGCGAGTCGGGGCAGCCGTGAGCGAGGTAACCACCCTGGTGAAGGTGACCGCGCTCGCGGCGATCATCCTTGGCGCGTTTCTGCTCGGCCACGGCAGCCTTTCCAACATTACCGAGCGCGGCGTCGTCGAGCGCGGCGGACTAGCTCGCGCGGTTGCATCTGTCTTTTGGACTTACGATGGTTGGATCGCTGTCAGCATGATCGCGGGCGAGGTCGTCGCACCCGAGCGACTGATGAAGCGGATCATCATAGTAGGGATGCTGGTCATCGTCACGCTCTACATCGGCGCGAACCTGGCTTACCTGTACATGATGCCGGTCAGCCTAATGGCCCAGCAAAAGGAGGCCATCGCGCGAACGGTGATGACGGAGATTGCAGGACCCACCGCCGGCGTCGTCATCCTGCTCGCGATCATTACGAGCGTTCTTGGCGCGCTCAACGGCAACCTCCTCGCAAAGCCGCGGGTCGCCTACGCGATGGCGCGCGACGGCCTGACTTTCTCGTTTCTCGGGAAAGTCCATCCACGGTGGTCCACGCCGTGGGCGGCGCTGCTGATCCAGGGAGTCGTTGCAATTGTCATGGTCCTCGTCCTCAAGGATTTCGATACGCTCACGACCTACTTCGTGGTCGTCGAGTGGGCCGCCTTGATTTTTGCCGTCGCAGCGGTGTTCGTGCTGCGACGGAAGATGTCAGAAGCGCCGAGGCCGTACCACACGCCTGGATATCCATGGGTGCCGCTCTTCTTCGTGTTCGGCACCGTTGTTGGTGTGTCGGCCATCGTCTGGGGAGAGTTCCAGGTTGGCAACTTTTCACCGATCTATGGACTGGCCATTGCGCTAGCGGGATTCCCGGTTCATCACCTTTGGAAACGATTGAAGAGGAGCCCGTGAGAAACGCCATTGTGACCGAGAAGGCGCCGAAGCCGCTTGGTCCGTATTCGCAGGCAGTCGTCGAGGGAGATTTTATTTTCCTTGCCGGACAGGGATGCACCAATCCGCTGAGCGGGAAGCTGGAGCTTGGGGACGTGCGGTCGGAAACGAAGCGGACGTTCGAGAACATTCGGGCGATCCTCAAGGCGGCGGGCTCATCACTCGATGATGTCATGAAATGCAACGTCTATCTTCGCGACATCAACGACTTCGCCGCGATGAACGAGGTTTACGCGACCTTCTTCTCGGCGCCGTTTCCGGCACGCACCACGATCCAGGCGGGCGCGCTTCCGGGCGGTATCGCCGTCGAGATCGAGTGCATCGCGAAGAAGGCACGGAAGGCGACCCGGAAGGCGACTCGGAAGACGACTCGGAAGAAGGCTCGATAGTGGACGCGCTCGACCTCGACACACCCGCACTCTACGTCGATCTCGACGTCCTCGCGCACAACATCGCTCGGATGCAGGAGCAATGTCGTGCGTGGGGTGTCGAGCTGCGGCCTCACGCGAAGACCCACAAGATCCCCGAGATTGCTCAGATGCAGCTCGATGCAGGCGCAATCGGCATCACGGTGGCCAAATTGGGCGAGGCGGAGGTGTTGCCCGGCGACGATGTGCTCGTCGCCTATCCCCTTGTGAAGGCGAAGCTGCCGCGTTTGAGAGAGCTGGCGAAGACGCGACGCGTAAAGGTTGCGGTCGATTCGGTCGAGGTCGCTCGTAACCTTCAGGGAATCGAGACGCTTGTGGAGATCGATGTCGGCGTGGGCCGCACTGGCGCGCAGTCACCCGACCAGGCAGTCGCGATTGCGAAGGCGTCCTCGGATTTCCAGGGGATCTTCTATTGGCCGTCGTGGCTCGACGAGGCAGGCTTCCGGGCCGCATCCGTCAAGATCGACGCCGTCCTTGATGCGCTCTCCGCGTCGGGGTTCGAGGCGAAGATTGTCTCCGGAGGCTCGACGCCGGGTGCTGCGAAAACTCCGCTGATTCCGCGGACAACCGAGATCCGGCCTGGGACTTACGTCTTCTATGACGCGAACAGCATCGAGGCGAAGGCCTGCGTCGAGGGGGACTGCGCGCTCCGAGTGCTCACCACGGTCGTCAGCACGGCGGTGTCGGGCCAGTGCGTGATCGACGCCGGGTCAAAAACGCTCTCGAGCGATCAGACCGTCGGCGCCGGAACGTTCGGCCTCGTCGTCGGGCGCCCATGGACCGTGCGCAAACTGAATGAGGAGCACGGCTATGTGGAGATCCATGGGCCGGCGCACGTCGGAGAGAAAGTCTGGGTGGTGCCAAGCCATGTCTGCCCGACTGTCAACCTGCACGACGAAATATGGTACGGCCGCCGCGGCCGAGTGGAAGGGAGCTGGAAGGTCGCTGCACGTGGGAAAGTGCGCTAGAACCGGCTACCCTTCGTTGGCGTATGTGAGATCGCCGCACGGACCGTTGAAGTACGCCGGCGGATGCAATGCGGAGTGGAGCAGGGCGTGCATCTCCTCGTGCTTGACCAGTTTTTCGCTGTAAGCGTGGGCTCCCGCAAGAACAATCCTGTTTCCGTCCTTGATCCAGTATCCCCAGTAGGATTCGCTTCCGACTTGAATGGTCGAATCGTTGGGGACCACGTAGAAAGCGACCGCGTGAATGTCTCCTGACAGGCCCGAGCACGCCTCGAGCTCGCTCCACCACGCGACGTATTGCGCGCTTGGCTCGACCTTCTCGGCTTTCGAGAGATCGATCTCTTGTCACGGCTCCAACGGATGGTGGCAACCAACGAGCGCCACGGCCAGCAGAAATACCCTCGTCAAGCCGTTCATCCGATCACCTGACGAGCACCTGTGGGCGCCCGTTGAACTCGTTGGTTACGATGCCGGGACTAGCTGACTATTGGACTGTGACGGTGCCGCGCATACCCGTCGTGCTCGTCCCGTGAATCGTGCAGTGGAAAGGATGGCTACTCCCGCTGACGGCGAACTGACGCTCGTTGGAACCACTCGAGTGATCGGGTATGTTGCCAGCGCTTCCGGTTCCGACCGCGAGGGCCGTCGCGGGATCGTCGAAGGTTACGTTGTGGGTGATCCCGGAATCGTTCGTCCATGTCACCGCGGTGTTGGCCGGCATCGACAACGTAGTCGTTCCAGCGGTGGTTACAAAGTTCGCCGCCCCCATGCAAAACGTGTTGGCAGGACAGGTTCCGCCTCCGCCTCCACCACCGCCGCCTCCTCCGCCACCTGTGCCAGTCGTGGAGCCGCCGCCGCCGCATGAAACGACACCGAGCGCCAGAATGAGAGCCCCAAGCAAACCAGAAATCTTCCGCATCCCTACCTCCTCGTACCGCTGAATCCAGGTTGGAGCCGCGACGAGCGCGACCAATCTCGTTCTGTGCATCTGCTACCCCCTTGTGTGAGGACCGTTCGAGCAGCGCACTTGCGCTCTCACGGCACTCCCCTGCGTCGCCCGGCGGCACGAAACAAGAGCCCGTCGGATTCCGTGAATACTATGGGTCGGACCGGGGCAGGGGGATGGGAAGAAGGCGTTAGTTCAGCTGGGACGGGGACCTCTCACCGCTTGTGATCGGCGTTAACCACACACGAGAAGAGAGCTTGGCGCGAGGTGATGGAACGAGGGTCCGCGAGGCATGGAGCGCTGGGTGTACTCGATACACGCACATTCACCGCGGTTGGCGCTCGCATAGCCACATGGGACGCTTGCGACGAGGGCTGCCAGATTACGGCGTGATTGACGCCGTTCGAAACAGCTGCCCAACCCGCGATTGTACCGGGGGTATTGATGGCCACAGCAACGCTCGGATTCGGATCATCCCGACTCAGCTTCACGATTGCGCCGTTGGCGAGCCAAGTCGAAGCAACGATGGACCCCGAGGCCGGGTCGAAGTCGGCACCGACGACTGTGCCGGTCGAGCTCACTGCGGTAGCGTAGCCATAACTGGACGCCGTTGCCGAGTAGTTCGCGAGAAGCGTGAACCCTGTACCCGCTGCCCAGCGATACGGGATTGCCCCGCCCGTCGCGCCGGATGTGACCCAACCGGCAACAGAGCCAGTCTCGTTCAGCGCGAGCCCAGTGACATTTGCCTCGGGATCGCTACCTGGAGTTCCAAGAGGACGGTAGCCTGTCGTTTGGGTCCACAGGTACGTGCGCCAACATTCGGCTGTACGCGTACACGTGTTGGCCCTGGTGGTAAGGACAACCAAACCACTCCCGGTGACGGCGCTGGCGGCGCCTTCATTGCTCCCGCCCTGGATGTTCGCAGAGAGATCGAACTTGCCGTCGGTCTCCGACCAGATCCATCCGTGTTGGAATCCGCCGGCGTCTGACCCAACGACGTCACCTCGCGCGTTAAAACCGGTGGGCAAAGCTATCGTTAGGCTTGGTATCAACGGTATTGGCAACGCGCTGATGGAACCTGACGCCGACCACACGACGGGGGTCCACCGACCGTCATCGCCGCTCACTCCCAGGATCTGTCCACCGCCTTGCACTCCTTCGTCAAGAACAGCCACGGCTCGGCTCATCGCGTCGCCCGGCAGAGTTCCGAGATCGACCATGCCTTGGGCGGCGCTCCAGCGGAACGCATGCGTGTCCCCGCCAGGTGTCTCGGACCAACCGACTACAACGTTGGCGGTGTTGATGTCGGCGGCGTAGCTCGACGCCCCGCCCAATGTCCCCAGGTCCACACGCGTCACGGGGGTGGACCGCGTCGCGCCTCCGGCCGGGTCTTTCTCTGACGCTCCGTCTACGCCCAGGGCAGCATCGGACGTGTTGCAGGAGCAAATGAGAAGAACGACCAATGGGATACTGGCGAGGCGACGCACGGAAAGTCTCTCTAGGGGTGGAAAGCGAGGTGGAATTGCAAGAGGCACTCCGATGAGGGAACGACGTTATCTCGCTAAACGACGCCTTAACTCCTAAAACGTTGCACGTGCGGCACACTCTTGTTGATTGAGCGCGGCGGTTGTGGAATAGGCGCCGTTCAGACTACGCCGGCCAACTTGCGCGCGTTCTGGAGTGCAGCGATTCTGTATCGGTCTGGGCGCGACATATCTCGTCGCTCCGTTTCAGCCTCTTCCACTGGTCTCATGACAAGATCCGGTAAACGACTCCTTCTGGCCTGCTCGCTCTCCTTTGCTGCACTCGCCGCCACCGCGACGCACGCCTTCGCGCAACAACGTCGCCCTTCGATGCCGCCCATTCGGCACGTTTTCGTGATCGTCCTCGAGAACGAGGGATTCGACAGCACGTTCAACGAGCATCCGCGCGCGCCGTATTTCGCCGACACGCTACGCCGGGCTGGCGCATTCCTTCGTCAATATCACGGCATTGCGCACTACAGCCTCGGCAACTATCTGGCAATGATTGCCGGCGTTCCCCCGACACCAAAGACGCAGGTCGACTGCCCCCACTTCGACGATATCGTCGAGACCGGGATCGCGCGCGATGGGCAGCCCATCGGCGATGGATGCGTTTATCCCGCACACGTCGCTACCATCGCCAATCAGCTCGACGCGAAGCGGCTGACGTGGGGCGCCTTCATGGAGGACATGGGCAACGACCCGGCGCGCGAGTCGGCGACCTGCGGTCACCCCGAGATTGGTACTCTGGACCCGACTGAGATCGCCACACCAGCCGACCAATACGCAACGAAGCACGATCCGTTCGTCTACTTCCACGCGATTATCGACTCTGCGACGTGCAAGCAGCACGTAGTCCCGGTCACCAGACTGGAGGATGCACTGCGGTCCGCGAACCGCACTCCCAACTACACGTTCATCGTGCCCAACCTGTGTCATGACGGACACGATCGGCCTTGCGTGGATGGCGAACCTGGCAGCCTCGAGTCGGCCGATGCTTTCCTGAAACATTGGGTTCCGCTCATCATGAATTCCCCGGCATTTCGAGCCGATGGTCTTCTCATCATCACCTTTGATGAGGCTCTGACGCTCGATTCATCGGCCTGCTGCATGGAGCCGTCCGGACCCAACACGACGAAGCCCGGTGTGAATGGCCCAGGCGGCGGCCGCACCGGAGCAGTCCTGCTGTCTCGATTCATCAAGCCGGGAACGATCTCAAACGTGCCGTACAACCACTACTCGCTGCTGCGGAGCATCGAAGACATGTTCGGCCTCGCCCACCTTGGCTATGCGGGCAGAGCAGGGCTCGCGAGTTTCGGGAAGGATGTGTTCACTGCATACCGGGGAGCCCGCTGATCAGGTAGCGCAGCTACCGTGCGCATGGGATGTGCGGAACCAACCACGTTTCAGGCTCGAGCTTCCCACGTTTACAGAGAGGGCGATGTGCATACGAAAGTGCTGACAATCGGGGCCGCAAGGCCATCGGCTTTATTCTCCTTGGCGCTCGCAATGATTGCATGTAAACCGAGCGCGGATTCAACGCAGGATACTGCGCAACCGGCGCAGACCGCTCAGGCGCCCAACCCCGATGCGCCGATCATGTTCAGAGGCACTGTCGTTAGCGCCTCGGCGAACAAGCTCGTCCTCAAGTCCGACACCGGCGTCGTGACGGTGACGATGGCGCAGCCCTTCCACGTTTATACTCGGGCTCCGAGTGATCTTTCCCACGTCACGGAAAAATCTTTCATTGGGGTGACGACCGTGAAGCAGCCCGATGGTTCTGAGCGGGCGACCGAGATTCACGTCTTCCCCGAAGAGCTGAGAGGAATGGGCGAGGGAAGTCGCATGATGGCGCCGAACACGAGCGCCGCGGCGAGCCGAATGACGAACGGCAACGTTTTAATGTCCCGCATGATGAATGGGACTGCGTCGCAGTCGCGCATGTCGAATGGCAACGTAAGCAGCACCAACGGATCGAGCCTCGTCGTCCAGTACGCGGGCGGTTCTCAGAAAGTGACAGTCCCACCCAATACGCCGGTTTCGGAGCTGAAGATTGTCTCGAGAAACCTGGCCGTCGGGGATCAGGTCGCCGTGGTTGCCAAGAAAGCTCCGGACGGATCACTCACGGCAGACAAGGCCATATCCACGGCGAAGTGAGATGCCCCGGTTTGTTCCGCTCAGCCTCCGCCGGGGCCGCCGCCGGCGCCCGGCACGCTCCACAGTTCCTTGATTGCGCCCATCGCCGACATCGCCGCACTCGCCTCGTAGGGTAGAAAAACCGTTTTCTGCGCATTCGCGGCGATCGCCGTGAGCGACTCGAGATATCCTCTGGCAATCAGATAGCGCGCCGGATTCCCCTCGGCGCCCAAGCCTGTCGCGATCACCTGCAGCGCCTGCGCTTCCGCTTGCGCCACTGCCAGTCTCGCCTGCGCCTGACCCTCCGCCTGCAGGATCGCCGACTGTTTCTGGCCTTCCGCGTTCACTATCGCCGACTGCTTCAACCCCTCGGCGCGAAGAATCGCCGACGCCTTTTCTCCCTCGGCCGTGGTTACCACCGCCCGCCGCGAACGCTCGGCCGTCATCTGCTTCTCCATCGTCAGCTTTATCTCTTCCGGCGGGTCGATGTTCTTGAGCTCGACGCGCACCACCTTGACTCCCCACTGCTGGGTCGCCGCGTCGAGAGCCGCCCGGAGCTGATTGTTGATCTCGTCACGCGACGTGAGTGTGTGATCGAGATCGAGTGATCCGATCGTGTTGCGCAGCGCGGAGAGAGTGAGCTGCTCGATGCCCATCTCCAGATTCTGCACCTCGTACGTCGCGCGGACCGGATCCACCAGCAAGTAATAAATCACCGCGTCTACTTCCATCGTCACGTTGTCGCGGGTGATGACCGGCTGCGGCTCGATTCGCGTGATTCGCTCGCGCAGATCGTGCGACGCCCGAACGGAGTCGACGAACGGCAGAATCAGATTGAGACCAGGCTGGGCCTGGAGATGAAACCTCCCGAGGCGTTCGATGATCTTCACCTGCTTCTGCGGCACGACTTTCACCGAGCGGGCGAGAACGACCAGAATGAGAACGACGAATCCGATCAGGACGTAGGACATGAATGCTCCGTCAGATAATTAGTTGTTGCTGCCGCTCGGCAGCACCGCGACCGGGACGACGAGCAGAACGATGCCGTCGGACCCGAGGACCTCGACGAGCCCGCCTTCAAGAATCGGCTCGGTGCTGCTGGCCGCCCAATCGTGGCCCTGGACAAGCACGCGGCCCCCTCCGTTGACCGGATCGATGGCCTTCGTCACCCGCGCAGTCTGACCGATCAGTGCATCGGTGCGTGAGAGCACGCCAATGCCGCCGAGTCTTCGAAGCAGACGGGGCCGAAGCAGCGCCGGAATAAGCAGCGCTGCCAGGGCGAAGCCGAGGATCTGCCCGACCGGCGGAACGCCCAGGGCTGCGAGGGTGCCGGCGAGCAATGCAGCCACCCCGCCGAACAGAAAAATAAGGTTGAGATTCGTCGCCTCGATCACGAGGGCGACTATTGCGATCGCCATCCAGACCAACGCGGCATTTATCGGCATAGGGCCGTCTTCTCGACGTTTGGGTTGATGAAGTCATCGGGCTTCGGTCGACAACATCAACATAAAGCCCCGCCGCTGACGCCGTTGGATATGCGCCATTCCATGAGTGCCCGCTAGCCCCGGCAACTCTCTCCAGAGGAGAATCAGCGCAAGAGAATCCCGGCCCAGTTTGTTGTTGCTCTTGTCCGCCGGGCCAGTCATTTAGGCTGGACGCGCGCGTTCGATTCTACCCCTCCACGACTGGTGGCTTTTTCCTGACCGGCGGCCTCGGACTCGGTTCCGTGACCGGTTCAATTTCGGGACTCGGCAGCTCCACCGAGACGGGCATGGGAATGCTCTTCGGCCTTGGATATGACATGCGGGTGGCGAAGAATACGAGCATTACGCCGTACTGGAATGGCTTTGCGATGAGAAACTCGAACGTGAACGCGAACGTCGGGCAACTTGGACTCGCGATAACGCTCCACTAGTCCGATCGCCGTATTCTGGAAACAGAGAGGCCCGTGCTCAAGCACGGGCCTCTCTGTTATTGGGGCGCCCAGTATCCTTATCAATACTGTGATGCTCCCGCTGATTTTCTTCGCCCAGATTGCGGCCGCCGCGGACCCGATCTATTCGACCCCAGCCGTGCGAGATCTCGTCAACGGAGCGGTGATCGCCAACCACGCTCCGCCGGCGGCCTTCGCGGGCTATCGCGCCCACGTAGAGTCAGAGTTCTCAATTCTTCTTCGTGACACGCTCGGCCGAGAGCGCACGGCGCAGGTCGAGCAGCTGGCGTCGGCGGTGCACTGGACGCGAGGAGACCGCTACGACATGCACGTGATCGGCTACCGGACACAGTCGATCGGATCGCTCGTGTCGATGATGAGCTTCGTGAATGGGTGGACCGAGCCTTCGCTCTACGGCGAGCGGCTTACGCTCGGCGTGCAGATCCTGGCGGACACCTTACCCGCGCGCCGACGTCCGCGATCGGGCGCGATCATCGCCGTCCATCCCTTTGCTGCCGACCGGGAAGAGTACTATCGCTACTCGGGCGGAGACACTGTAGTCGTGATGCACACGCTCGGGCGCACGATTCCCATCGTGCGTATTCACGTTACACCGCACCTCCGGGAATCGGCGCGCTTTGCCGCGTTCGATGGAGAGATCGACCTCGACGGCGATCGACGCCAGATCGTGCGCATGCGGGGGCAGTTCGTCGTGCTCGGCAACTCGAAGCAGCGGCGGTTGCGGATTTCCCGAGTGCCGGGGCTCGTAGCGGTGGCCTATTGCGAATTCGTCAACGCCGAAATTCAGGGCCGCTATTGGCTGCCCGCGTTTCAGCGCACCGAGCTGCAAACCACCTTCGCGCTGTTCGGCAACATGCGCGCTGTAATGCGCGTCGTTTCGCGTTTCAGCGATCACGACATTGAGGATACGCGCGACACTACCATTCGCGTCGACGACGGCAACTCGATTCCCCATCGCACTACCTGGGCGCCATCGGACAGCGTGAGCCATTTCCGGGGCTGGGGTCTGTCGCTCGGCGACGCCACATCCGATGTGACTGCCGACGACTTCGACGACGTCGCGCCGGATGCGTGGAAACAGACTGGTGGCGCGCGACTGGACCTGTCTCCCACAAATACGGACAACATGGTTCGCTACGACAGAGTAGAAGGACTCTACACTGGGATCGAAGCGAACCTGAGGATGAGGAGCGTCGTGCCTGGATTGACCGCGGGGACAATCGTCGGTTGGGCGTGGACGGAACAGACTTTCCGCGGCGGCGCGCACATCTCACTTCGCCGCGATCCATGGACCGTCGGTGCGCGGGGCGAGCGCATGCTTGCTACGACCAACGATTTCATCCGACCGCTCGAGCCGCAGAGCGGAGGACTCGCGGCAATGTTCGGCTCTGTCGACGATTTCGACTACGTCGACAGACGCGTTGCGTTGGGATCGCTCACGCGCGTGTTTGGCGCTGTGGACCGTGGACTGATGACTCTACAGCTTGGTTTCGGAGACGATCGTGCCGAACGTGCGCGGCTCACCCACGGGTTGTTTGGGGGAGGATCGTTCCGTCCCAATCGTGGAGTCACAGAAGGCACCTACGCGCTGGCCGTTGGGGACTTCGAGCTGCATCCGAACGCGAGCGGCGAATCGCTCCAGCCGGGAATCGGCGCGGCGCTGCATTACGAAGGCGCGCACGGCCAGCTCGATTGGCAGCGATCGGAGATCTCGATTTTCGGAACCAAATACCTGGGGCCCGTAACCCTCACCGCCGACGGCGACGGCGGCGTGGTGTGGGGCGCGGTGATTCCACCGCAGCAGCTGTTCGAGCTCGGCGGAAGCGGTGTGCTCCCGGGTTACACGTACAAGGAGTTCGCCGGCGACCGCGCGGCGCTATTACGCACGAGCGCGTTCTATTCCTTTCCCGTGTGGCGATCTCCGCACCGTCTGTGGCGCACGCTGTTCATCCCGGGTGTGGGACCGGGAGTGGCGGTGGGGTTGCAAGGTGGATGGACCGCACTCTCGACTGATGCGGCACGCGCTGCAGTTGGCCAGCTTGGTGCTGGAAGCGTGATCCCGATTTCTCGAGCGACCGGAGGATTTCGCGCGACGCTCGGGTTGGGAGTGACGCTATTCTCTGGCGCCGCGCACCTGGGCTTCGCGCGCCCGGTGGACCATCAGGCAGGCTGGCGATTCGTGGGCGGGCTCGGTCGAAGCTTCTGATCGAGCACGAAAGGGTTCCCCCGACAGGCTTTCCCGTACGCGATTTCAGGGTTTCCCTTGTGGGCTTTGCGGGCACGGGGCCTGAACTTGTTAGTGCGGCTGGCACCAGGTTCACAGTTGACCGGCCGGGCCCGCACGCGCGTCGCAGGAGTTTCCGGCGGCTCGCGCGCGAATTGGGACGTGGGAGGTGGCTTATGGAAGTCTTCTCGGCGTTCGGTTTGATTGTACTGGTCGGACTCGCCATCCCGATCGCGCTCGTGCTTGGAGCCCTGTTGTTCGATCTCGCGGTAGTGGTCTACTTGGCAATAACGCCCAAGGTGTCTCGCCACAGGAAGCCTCATGGCTTCGAGCTGGTGCCGCGTGCCCCTCGAAAGGGTGAGGGTGACCTGAAACCTGCCTGGCAACGTTAGCGCGACACGTTCAGCCCGAACCATCAGGCAGGATCGCGATTCGTCGGCCGGCTCGGTCGAGGCTTCTAACGCTTACCCCCTATCGGTTTCGCCGAGAAAACTGGAATGCGATCCCGACCACGTCGCCGATAGGCTTCGACTCCGCCCCACCCGATCGCGCAGGCTCAAATCGGAGGGTGAGGATGACCTTTCTGACAGCGTTCGTGAGTAGCGGGTGCGGAGAGCTCTCAACCAACAGGGTCGACATGACCGGGCGCCCTTCCGTATCCACGTTGAAGCGGACCCGGACATCACCCTCGATATCGGCGATTTGATCCGGGACTCGCGGGACCGGCAGCTCGCCGATCAGTCGCGCGCGCTGAGGGCCCTTTGACTGTTCCAGGGACGCGAAGTTCGAGCGCTGGGTGCCGAGTGAGGTCGGCGCGGGCTGGAAGTTGAGGGCATCCGTGACTCGCGATGTGTTTGCGGCCGTCGAGGCGACAGAATCCAGTCGCGACATCATCCCTATCGAAAGTGTGGGAATCGCGATTTTCTTCGAGTCCGATTTCTGCTCCGTCACCCGTCTCGGAGAATTTTGCTGTTCCGATACGCGCGGGTGTTGCGGCGCAAGTTTGGTGGTGGCGTTCGCGGGAGCCGGGACGGGGGCGCGCACTGGATCGCACGAGTCCGCTCGGCGAGGCTTCCGCTTTGGTCAGGTGCCTCGAGCTCTTCGCGAATGGTCTCGAGGACGGGGAGATATGGCGCTGACTCGGTCTGCACCGTCGCCACTCCGGCCGGGGAAGCTTCGTCAACGACGGGTGCGTTCTCGATCGTGACCTTGCTCCGCTTCAGCTCGAGCAGGCGCAGGAGAAGCGGCTCGGCCGCGGCGTATGCCGACTGCCTGAGGTAGAGGCGCGTCAGGTCATTGAGGAGCAGTATCAGATCCGGGTGATCGGCGCCGAGTGTGCGGTCACCGATTTCCAATGCTTTGCGGAAACACTCCTCCGCCTCCGCCTCGTTCCCCATTTCAAGCCTCATCGCCCCGTTCCTCACGAGCGACGCGAGATCCTGATGTGACGTGTCGCTCGCATCGATGGACGCGTCGGGAGAGCGGGGGATTCGATTCGAGGTCGCGCGGTCCCCTCTGGCGATTGGGGAATAGCTTGTCGTGTCAATACTGCGCTCGAGGCCTGCGGCGGCGTCGGCCATGCACTGGACCCTCAAACGGTCAACACTCTCAACGACGAACACTGAGCACGAGGCCTGTCCTGGCGATCAGAGGCGTTTGACCGGGTCTGCGCGCCAAGCAAAGCGGGGGCAAGTCGAGGACCATTTGGGGCATGCGTCTTACGACGGTCAGGGCCCCTGATAGGTGTGTCATGGACGCAACACTGCCCGAGACCGTTGCGTCGACGCAACACTCTCGGGTTAGGGCCACAAAAGGGTTGACCTGCGTCAGCCCTTTTGCTTGTTCAGGCGCTCTAGTCCGGGTCGGTGTCCTTTGCGTCCTTTGCGTCAACCAGGCTTGTTTCGCCCGGCTTTTTCGACATCCAGGCGACGGTGAGCGTCCCGTCGTTTTCCATCGTAACGGCGTTGACGTCCTCGACGCGCGTGACTCCCTCGGCTCTAATGGCGCCACGCACCTCCTCCTCCGTCACGCGCTCCTTCATGAGCGCGGCGGGAATGAACTCGCCGTGCGTCAGCAGCAGCGTCGGCTCGCCGTTGATGATGCGCTCCAGCTTTGGGAACCGGGCCGCGACGTAAGACAGGCCCATCTGGATTCCGATCAGAGTCGCGAGCGCGGCGATGCCTTCGATCAGCGTCACGTCCTTTGATATGATCATCGACGCGAACACGGAACCGACGGCAACGACGAAAACGAAATCGAAGACGTTAAGCTTGGAAAGAGTTCTCTTGCCTGAAACACGGAGCATGATGAACAGCGCGGCGAACCCGACGACAGACAGGGTCACGGTGCGCTCGACGTTGTACCAGCTCTCAAAATAGAAGGGTGTGTGCCCCATCAGCCTCGCCAGTGAATGCGGCGGAGAGGTTGAGCCGAACGCTCGCGCCGCCGATGTGTAGTCTATAGCAGGGATCGCGCCGTCTGACGTGTATATTTGAGGTGCATGAACAAGCTCGCATATCTACTCCTGCTGTCGCTCAGCATCCATCGATACGACGGAATTCCGCGGAATGCTGGCGATTTGTCGCTGCGGCCCGTCCGCTGGACCGTGGTCGGTGGCAGCTCGCCCCGCGATGTCGTTTCGGGACGCACCGTTCCGATCACGGTGCAGGTCGATATCGCGAACGGTTGGCACATCTACTCACTGGCGCAGAAGCCAGGCGGCCCGATTCCCCTGCGACTCGAGCTCGTCGGAGCCGCTGACGTGGTCGTTCGCGGGGTGATTAACGCGCCAAAACCGGAGCGCACCTTCGACAAGAATTTTGGAATTGAGACCGAGCTCTATTCCGGCAAAGTAAAGTTCACGATTCCCGTGGGCGTGCCGGGGCATTCGCTCGCCGGCATTCGCAGATTCCAGATTGCTGCCCGCTATCAGGTGTGCAGCGACAAGGTCTGTCTGCCGTCGCGCACGGACAAGCTCGACGCAGCGATTCGAATCGCGGGACGGAGATGAGCTCGGGGTTTCTCTGGCTCGCTGCGACCACGGGCCTGCTCTCCCTTCTTACGCCGTGCGTTTTTCCGATGGTGCCCGTCACCATCGCGTACTTCTCGACGCCACAGGACCGCGAGCGAGGGGGCGTGCGAAAAGCGCTGCTCTTCGGGCTCGGAATCGTCGGCACGTTCACAGTTCTCGGTCTCGCGCTAGCGGCGGTGTTCGGAGCGGCTGGTCTCAACCGGTTCGCGGCCGATCCGTGGGTGAATATGACGCTCGCGGCGCTGTTTCTTCTGTTCGCCACGAATCTTTTTGGCTGGCTCGAGCTACGGCTCCCATGGCGCGTCGTCAACGCCGTCGATCGTTCCGCGCGCGAAGCGCCACAGGGCAGCTCGGTCGGCGCCCTCTTAATGGGCGCAACGTTCACGTTGACGTCGGTCACCTGCACGGCGCCGTTCGTCGGAACGCTGCTGGTGCTCGCGTCGCAGGGGTCGTGGGCGATGCCCGTGGTAGGAATGATCGTTTATTCGACCGCGTTCGCGCTTCCGTTCGTCGCTCTCGCCCTCGCGCCACGCCTGGTTTCCCGATTGCCGCGATCGGGTCAGTGGATCCAGACCCTTCGCGTTCTGATCGGAATCCTCGAAGTCGGCGCCGCCATCAAGTTCGTCTCCAATGCAGACCTCGTTCTGGCGTGGGGAGTATTCACGCGACCGGTTGTCCTGTTTTTCTGGATGGCGCTCGCGATTGTCGCGGCGGCATATCTCGGGCGCGACCTTCGTTCGCAGATCGCGCGACGCGAAATGCGTCTGACGGGAATCATCCCGGTCGTCATCGCGCTCCTCCTCGCTGCCTGGCTCGGCTCGGGATTGAGGGGGCGACCACTGCGCCAGATCGAAGCATTTCTTCCTCCGTCGACTCCGGTCGCAACCCTCGCGTCGAGCGGCGGCACGGTACCAACCTGGCTTCTCAACGATTACGACGGCGCGCTCAAGACGGCGCGGACATCAGGCAAGCTGGTTTTCGTAGACTTCACCGGGTACACGTGCACCAATTGCCGGTGGATGGAGGCCAACATCTTCAGTCGTCCCGACGTCGGTGCCGAGCTGGGGCAATTTGTTCTGGCGCGCCTGTACACCGATGGTGAAGGCGCCATCTACGAACGACAGCAGGCGTTCCAGGAGCAGACGTTCGGGACGGTTGCCCTGCCTCTCTACGCGGTCGTGGACGCCGACGGCAAGGTGCGTTTGACGTTCACGGGACTCACTCGTGACCCGGCTGAGTTCATTGCGTTTCTTAAACGCGCCCGCGCGTAGCAAAAGAACCGCAACTGAACGAGAAGGGAGCTGGCAGCTTTCAAGCTGATGGCTCTCAGCTGCAAACCTCGGGACGCCACTCAACGGCGTGACGGCAAAGGTAGTTGCCTGTGCCCCGCCCGACCCGCGCCGATAACGTCCCGACGTGGTAATGCCAAGAGCCATCAACTTGTCAGCTGCCAGCTCCCTTCTCGTTCAGTTGCAGTTGCCGTTGCTGTCAAGGCTTCTTCGGCGACGGGGCGACGCCAGCCTTGTCCGCGCGTTGAAGAACTTCTTCGGCCGTCGAGAGCGGGCCGTGGTGCGCGAGCCTCTCCGTCTCGATCTTCTTCGCGATCGCCTCGGTCTCCTTGTCCTTCTTGCCGCGCCGGAATATGAACTCGGGCGCGAGCACGATGCCGAGCAGCGTCAGCGGAAGAATCTGTAACGTCTGAATCAGCAGAGAGACCGCAATTGCGTCGTTGCTCGGCACTCCGAACTGCTCGGCCATCAGTGCGTACACGAACTGAAAAAATCCGACGTTGCCCGGAGTTGCCCGGATGATCAGCCCGACGTTGATGCCGAGGAGGCAGGCCAGACTTCCCGCGAGCGGTATCGGGACGTGCGCGGCCGCGGCGGCGAGCTCGAATGTCCACAGCTGGCACGCCCACGCCCCTAGCGACAGCAGGATTGCCGCGAGGAAGCGGGGTCCCGTTGCCAGACGTCCAGCTGTCTGTCCGAAGCTCTTGAAATACGCGCGGGTTCTCCCCCACACGGTGCGCGGTCTGGCGCGACGCTCAGGGACGTGCTCCGGCTTGATGTGCCTGGTGGCGTAGACGAAGAACGCGAGCAGGAGAACTATGACGACGAGCAGTATCTCCGCCGGCACCTTCCACCGCTCGAACTGCGGCGGGAGCTGGAACGCGAGGACGCCGAACACCAGCAGAATCACGAATCCAATCGGGTCGAACAGCTTCTCGAGCGCCATCGAGGCGAGCACCGTGGAGCTGGGGACACCGGTCGCGCGTGACACGAACACCACGCGGGCTGCGTCTCCACCGCTCGCAACGAGAACATTGTTGAGGCCGGCGCCCGCTACCGTCGCGCGCACCGCCAGAGAGAGAGACGTGATCCCGATCGGGCGCAGGAAGAGCCACCAGCGGACGCCCTTGATCAGCACCGAGAGAAAGTTGACGCCGATGGCCGCGGCGAGGAGCGGGAGCGATGCGTGCCGCATCGCGCTCCACGCTTGGTGCCAGTTGATCTTTGTCGCGAAATAAATGAGGAAGACGAGAATCGTGGCGGAGAGCGCCCAGCGAATCCCTTTCTTCAGCCCTGGACTCATTCCGTGGGCAGAGTCGCGAACTCGTAGCCCTGTTCTTTCAGGCGGTCGATGATATGGGGAAGCGCGGCGGCAGTCTGCATCCGGTCGCCGTCCGGATTGTAGCCGTCGCCGTCGTGCAGCAGCACGATTGAGCCCGGAGAAACGCCTTCAAGCGTGCGCCGCACGATCTCGTCGACTCCGGGGCGATCGCTGTCCCAGACGCCGAGTGACCAGCCGATTGTGCGCTCGCCATACGAGCTCGCGATCGGTGTCGTCCACGGACTCCGGAAGCCGTGAGGAGCGCGAAAGTATCGGGGCGCTGGAGCGCCCGCTCGCTTGATTGCTCGAATGCCGAGACGGATGTCGCGGCTGACGTAGAACGGGCTCTTGAACTGCAGCTTGCGGTGAAAATACCCGTGATTGCCGAGCTGGTGGCCTTCCTGAGAGATGCGACGAACGAGCTCCGGCCAACGCTCGGCGTGACTCCCCAGCACGAAGAAAGTTGCGGGCACTCCCTTCTCGGCGAGGGTGTCGAGAATCAGCGGCGTCGCATCGGGGTTCGGGCCGTCATCGAATGTGAGCGCCACCACTTTCCGATCACCGGCAATTCTGCCAAGCGCGCGGCCGAACAGCGGACTGTTGCGGTGAAACGCACCGTGCACCGCTCCGCCTATTACCGAAACTCCCAGCGCTGCGTAGCCGATCATTCGCGTGTAGCCCGTCCCAGTACGGCTGTGTAAATATCGAGCACCGCCTCAGTCACTTTGGACCAGGAGTACTGCTCCGCCTCCTGGCGCCCGCGCTTTCCGAGTCGGGCCCTGAGCGTCTCGTCATCGAGGAGTCTCACCAGTGCATCAGCGAGTGCATCCCTGTCACCACTCTGCACCATTAGTGCCTCTCGCTCGTGCTTCACGACGTCGCGGAAGCCGTAGATGTCGGAGCAGACGACCGGCGTCTCGCAAGCCATCGACTCGAGCAGGGTGATTCCGAACGATGCCTTGGTGGTCGGGCAGGCGTACATCGCGCTGTGCGCGTAGTAACCAGGGCGCTCTCCGAGAACCGAGCCTACGAAGGTGATGTCGGGATCGCCACCGGCAGCGCGGTAGTAGTGCTTGCGGAGCGGGCCATCGCCGACGACCACGAGCTGAGCCTCGCGGTTTCTGCCCCGGACCTTCTGGAACGACTCTATGAGAGTGGTGAGGCCGTTGCGGGGATCGAATCTTCCAAGGAAGAGGATGACGGGGACATCGGAGCGCAAAGCGGCGGGGCGGGGAACGTGCGGGTTGAAGACGTCGGTGTCGATTCCGTTGGGGACGATCGTCCAGTTTGCCTCGAAGTATCGATTGAGAGCTATCGTCGTCGAGTGGGACACCGCGATTGCCGCATGGAGCTGATCGAGGCGCTTCTGAAAGTATCTGTTCCCAATGGCGTAGGCGATCGACCGATCGAAGTAGGTGTGAAACGTGCCGACGACCGGGCAGTCTGCTTCCTCGATCGCCATGACCGGGAGGACGGGGCTGAGCGGGGAATGGACGTGAATGATGTCGTACTGCCCGAGGCTGAATATCCGTCGCAGGTTCTTTCTCAGCTCGAGACCCCACGTGAATCGCGCCTGCGATCCATTGGCGTACACCGGCTGGCTCTTGCCGATGCGAATGACGTGTGGCTCGTCCCGCGCGCCCGGAATGTTCGACGTAATGATGTCGACGTGGTGGCCGTAGCGGCGCGCCTCGCGGGCGAAGAAGTGCACGTGCTCGCAGATGCCGCCGAGGTGGGGATAGTAGTACTCCGTCACCAACGCGATGCGTAGTGGACGCGCATGCTGATTGCGCGCCATCGGGAGCGATCCCGCCGGCATCAGCTCGATGCGGCGCGAGTGTGCGAGCCTACGCGTTAAGAGCGGCATGTGCAGCGGCTAGGCGCGCGATTGGAACTCTGAATGGTGAGCACGATACATAGTCGAGACCAAGCGAATGAAAGAAAGAAATGGATCGCGGCTCTCCGCCGTGCTCACCGCAGATCCCCAGCTTTATCTTAGGACGAACTCGTCGTCCATCCTCAACAGCGATCCCTACGAGTCTACCCACCCCTTCGGTGTCAAGCACCTGAAATGGGTCGTCTGGAAAAATACCCCGATCAATGTAAGAGGGAAGGAACCGGCCCGCATCGTCGCGACTGAGCCCCAGTGTAGTCTGCGTCAGGTCATTTGTTCCAAATGAGAAGAATTCGGCGGACTGCGCGATCTGCCCGGCTGTGAGCGCGGCGCGCGGTAGCTCGATCATCGTCCCGATCAGATACGGGATCTTTTCTCCCATTGCGCCGAGCACACGCTCGGCAACGTCCTCTATGATAGCGCGCTGATTGTCGAACTCCTTCACCGTCGCGACGAGCGGAATCATGATCTCCGGTTTTACCACGATTCCACGTCGCATCGCGCGTACCGCGGCCTCGAGAATCGCCCGACCCTGCATTTCTGTAATCTCCGGGTAAGAAATGCCGAGCCTGCACCCGCGGTGCCCGAGCATCGGATTGGTCTCCCGAAGAGACTCTATGATGCGATTCAGGTCGGCACGGGGGATGTCGAGAGTGCGAGCAAGCAGTTTGGCCTCTTCTCCGCCGTGCGGCAGGAACTCGTGCAAGGGCGGGTCCAGCAGCCGGATCGTCACCGGTAGCCCATCCATAGCCTCGAAGATACCCTCGAAATCGGTGCGCTGCATCGGCAGCAGCTTGTTGAGCGCCCGCCTGCGTCCACCCTCTTCGCGCGCGACGATCATCTCGCGCATCGCCGTGATCCGGTCGCCTTCGAAGAACATGTGCTCGGTTCTGCACAAGCCGATGCCTTCAGCGCCAAAGCTGCGCGCGATGCGCGCGTCGCGCGGAGTGTCGGCGTTGGCGCGCACGCGGAGGGTGCGAACCTCGTCGGCCCAGCCGAGCAGCTCGGCGTACGCCTGGAAGAGCGGGGCCTGGGAGCGTGCGAGGGTCCCGTTCGTGACTCGCACGACTTCACTCGGGATTGTCGCCAGATCGCCCGCGAAGACGCGGCCCGTCGCGCCATCGAGCGTCAGCCAGTCGCCCTCCGCGACGTCGGTTCCGTTGACGCTGAAGGATTTGCGCTCGAGATCGACATGAATGTCCTTGCAGCCGACGATGGCGCATTTTCCCATTCCCCTCGCCACGACGGCGGCGTGACTCGTCATGCCTCCACGCGCTGTGAGTACGGCGCGCGCAGCGACGATACCGTGGAAATCCTCGGGGGTCGTTTCATCGCGGACCAGAATCACGTTCTCGCCGGCAAGCGCGCGCTGAGCAGCCGTATCGGGGTCGAATACCGCGCGCCCACTCGCGGCCCCCGGGCTCGCGGGAAGACCGACGCAAAGAGGTGTCGCACGAATTGATGGGTCGATGATCGGGTGCAGCAGCTGGTCGAGGTCCGCGGCCGGAACACGCCGCACAGCTTCGATCTTGTCAATCAATCCTTCGCCCACCATATCGCGCGCGATGCGCACGGCGGCGGCGGCGGTGCGCTTGCCGGTGCGTGTCTGGAGGAGATAGAGCTTGCCGCGCTCGACCGTGAACTCCAGGTCCTGCATGTCGTGGTAGTGGCGCTCGAGCCGGTCCTGCGTGTCCATCAGCTCCTTGTACGCGCCGGGAAGCTTCTCCGCCATATCATCGATCTCGAGCGGAGTTCTGATTCCGGCGACGACATCCTCGCCCTGAGCGTTGACCAGGAACTCACCGTAGAAGCGTCTCTCCCCCGTCGATGGATTGCGCGTAAACGCGACGCCGGTTCCTGAGTCTTCTCCCAGATTGCCGAACACCATCGCGACGACGCTGACCCCTGTTCCCAGATCTTCCGCGATGCCATTTACGCGCCGGTAATCCCGTGCTTTCTTGAGCGTCCAGGATTTCCACACGGCTTCGATCGCGCCCCAGAGCTGCACGACCGGATCGCGCGGAAAGTCGGCGCCGGTGCGATTCCGGACGAGCGACTTGTATTCCTCGACCAGAATCTTCAAAACGCCTTCGCTGAGATCGGCGTCGGACGTCGCGCCCTCGGTCATCCGCTTCGCCTTCAGTAGGTGCTCGAAGTCGTGGATAGAGATGCCGAGCACTACGTCCGAGTACATCTGGATGAAGCGGCGGAACGAGTCGTACGCGAATCGCGCGTTCCGGCTCTGCTCGGCGAGCGCTGTCACCGCCCGATCGTTGAGGCCGAGGTTGAGAATCGTCTCCATCATTCCCGGCATGGAGACGGGTGCTCCTGATCTTACCGAGACCAGCAGCGGATTCTTCGGATCGCCGAGCTTCCTGCCCGTCTCTTTCTCGAGCCGCGCGACGTTGCCTTCTACCTCCGCGCGGAGCTTGTCGGAATACTTTCCGCTACCGAGGTACTCGATGCATTCGCTGCACGCGATCGTGAACCCGGCCGGAACAGGAACGCCGAGATTCGTCATCTCGGCGAGGTTCGCGCCCTTGCTGCCGAGGACGCTCGTCATGTCGCGCGTCCCCTCGGCGGATCCATTGCCGAAGAAAAAGACCGACTGCGGCATTGGCGTCAGCAGCCACAGCCGAAGCGGAGCTTCTCCGGGTCGGCAGGTGGTGGCGTTGGATAGTCGCCGGAGAAGCAGGCATGACAGAATCCCGATGGGCCACCAGGCACCGATTCGAGCATCCCGTCGAGCGTGAGGTATCCGAGGGTATCGGCGCCCACCGCGGTCGTGATCTCGTCGATGCTCATGTTGGCCGCGATCAGCTCCTCGCGGGTCGGCGTATCGATGCCGTAGTAGCATGGCCCCGTGACCGGCGACGAGCTGACTCGGAGATGCACTTCACGCGCGCCAGCAGCACGTACCATGTTCACAAGGCCGCGCGTGGTCGTGCCGCGAACGATGGAGTCGTCCACCATGACCACGCTTTTGCCACGGAGCACTTCGCGAACCGCGTTGTACTTCACTTTCACCTTCGCGTCGCGTCCGGCCTGAGTCGGCTGAAGGAACGTCCGCCCGACGTAGTGATTTCGAATCAGCGCCAGCTCGAGCGGAAGTCCCGACTCTTCGGCGAAACCGAGCGCGGCCGAGTTGGACGAATCCGGAACGCTAAAGACGAGATCTGCCGTCGGGGCGGGGAAGTCGCGCGCCAGACGGCGACCAAGCTCTCGCCGCGCCCTGTCCACCGAGCCGCCAAATACCTGGCTGTCGGGACGCGAGAAGTAGACGTACTCGAAGACGCACTTTTTGGAGTCCATCTTCTCGAGAGGGAAGATGGAGCGCATCCCGCTTTCATCGATGGCGATGATCTCACCGCGCTCCACTTCGCGCTCGAGCGTCGCTCCGAGGAGATCGAGAGCGCAGCTCTCCGACGCGAAGACCGTAGCGTCGCCGAGCTTGCCCATCACCAGTGGTCGCCACCCGCGCGGATCGCGCGCCGCCAGCAGCGTGTTTCCAACGACGACCGTGAGACAATAGGCTCCCTCTACTCCCTTCAGCGCATCGGCGAGCCTATGCTCTGGCTTGACTGAAGATGACCGCGCCATCCTGTGCACGAGGACTTCGGAATCCATCGTCGTGGTGAAAATCGAGCCGGCGTCCTCGAGCTCCCGGCGGAGCTCGCTGGCGTTCGTCAGGTTCCCGTTGTGGGCGAGGCCGATGTGCCCGTCGCGAAACCTCGCCAGCATAGGCTGGGCATTCTCGATGGTGGAAGAGCCGGCCGTGCTGTAGCGTGTGTGGCCGATCGCGATGTTTCCGCGCAAGGCCTGGACGTCGGGCACGGCGAAAGCCTCTGATACGAGACCCATTCTTTTGATGGCTCTCGCGCCCTGCTCACGATCGACGGCAACGATGCCCGAGGATTCCTGTCCGCGATGCTGAAGCGAGTACAGGCCGAGATGGGCCATCGCCGCCGCGTTCTCGGCGCCGTAGATCCCGAAGATTCCGCACATATTAGTGGGCCGCCACGGGCGCCAGCTCGTCGAAGGTCGCGTGCTCGGGCGTGCGCGCCATGATTTTCGGGATGGTCTCGTGATAGGCGCGACGCAGGCGTGAGAGGGGGCTCCTCATCGATCTCTTCGGCAGCTTGATCGCGAGCGTGTCCGATTCGAGTACCACTCTTCCGATCTGCGAGCAGGGAACTCCCGCCTTCGCCGCGATTGCAAGCACGCGCTCGGGAGCCGGGCTCGATACGACTACGCGTCCCTGGCTTTCGCCGAACAGAATCGCGCGATCCTGGAGAGCCGAATGACTCGATAGATCGATGTCCGCCCCGCTCTCGTGTTCCGGATTGGCAATGCAGCATTCCGCGAGCGCGACCGCGAGTCCGCCGTCACTGCAATCGTGTGCGGAGCTGACCACGCCGGCGCGAATCGCCTCGAGCAACGCGTCAATCAGCGCCTTTTCCCGCTCGACGTCGCATCGTGGTGGCGCGCCAATCACCTTTCCGTGAATCGTGGCGAGATACTCGCTACCCCCGAGCTCGCCGCCGAGCTCGCCGAGCAGGAGGATTGTGTCGCCATCCTTCTGAAACGTTGCGCGCGTAATGTGCGACAGGTCGTCGATCAGGCCGACCATTCCGATTACCGGCGTGGGATACACGGCGCCAGACGGACTCTCGTTGTACAGAGAGACATTTCCCCCAGTGACCGGGGTCCCGAGCGCGCGACACGCCTCGCCCATTCCTGCCACGGCTTCCTTGAGCTGGAAGAAGACTTCAGGGCGAGTCGGATTTCCGAAGTTGAGACAGTTGGTGATTGCCATCGGGCGCGCACCGGTGCAGGCGACGTTGCGCGCCGCTTCCGCCACGGCGATGCGTCCGCCCACGCGCGGATCCAGATATACGTATCGCCCATTGCAGTCCGTCTTCACCGCGATGGCCTTATTCGTCCCTCGAATTCGAAGAACGGCGGCATCTCCGCCCGGTCCAATCACGGTATTGGTCCGGACGGTGGAGTCGTACTGGCGGTACGCCCACGCCTTGCTCGCGATCGTGGGGGCCGAGAGTAGTTGCTCGAGCGTCCAGGCGGGATCTCTCTCTTCAGTGCGCTCAGCGATGGATAACGGATCGACCGCGCGCAAACCAGCGATCGCGCTCGACTCGCGCGCCTCGGGCGAATACGACGGACAGTCCGTCACCAGCCTCGATCCCGGAAATTCGGCGACGACCCGGTCACCCTCGGTAACTCTGTACACGGGCTCGGCGATTACTTCGCCGATGACCGCCGCTGTGAGATCCCATTTGGAGAGAATGTCGCGAACGGCGTTCTCACGCCCCTTCTTCGCGACCACCAGCATCCGCTCCTGCGACTCGCTGAGCAAAATCTCGTAGGGCGACATTCCACTCTCGCGCGTCGGAACCTTGGTGACGTCAATCGTCACGCCGACATCCCCGCGCTCCGCCATCTCAGCCGATGAAGACGTCAGGCCCGCGGCGCCCATGTCCTGAATCGCCACGATGTGTCCGCTCTTGATCAGCTCGAGGCTCGCTTCGAGAAGAAGCTTCTCGGTAAAAGGATCTCCCACCTGAATGCGAGGCCGCTTCGCGTCGGTTGCCTCGGAGAGATCTTCGGATGCGAACGACGCCCCGTGAATGCCGTCACGCCCGGTGCGCGCGCCAACGGCCATGATCGGATTGCCGACGCCCTCGGCCTTGGCGCGAATGAGATCCTCCTCGTGCAGGAGGCCGACACACATCGCATTGACCAGCGGGTTGTTCGCGTATGCAGGATCGAAGACGATCTCGCCGGCGACTGTCGGAATGCCGACGCAATTGCCGTAATCGCCGATGCCCTTCACGACTCCGGAGAAGAGGTACCGCACCCGGGAATCGTCGAGGGAGCCAAACCGGAGCGAGTTGAGCATCGCGATCGGGCGCGCGCCCATAGTGAAAACGTCGCGCAGAATTCCGCCGACGCCGGTCGCCGCTCCCTGGTACGGCTCGACCGCCGACGGATGGTTGTGCGACTCGATCTTGAACGCCACCGCGAGGCCATCGCCGATCGATATCACGCCTGCGTTTTCGCCCGGACCCTGCAGCACGTACGGGGCGGTGGTCGGCAGTGTCTTCAGAATGGGGCGCGAGTGCTTGTACGAGCAGTGCTCGCTCCACAGGGCGCTGACGATTCCGAGCTCGGTAAAGGTAGGTGCGCGACCGAGCATTCCGACCAGTCGCTCGTATTCCAGCTTTGTCAGGCCGTGCTCCGCGATGAGCGCCGGCGTGATCACAGGATCCCCGGGCCGTGGTTTCACGTCGGACATCACGCGGCCACTCTGGCGAGGATCGACTCGAGCAGTCGCACCCCGTCGTTGGAGCCGAGCAGGGGACTGCAGGCCCGCTCCGGATGCGGCATCATGCCGAGCACGTTTCCGCCCTCGCTGATGATTCCCGCGATGTTGCGCTCGGATCCGTTCGGATTTGCATCCGCGTTGATGTTGCCGCCGGCGTCCGCGTATCTGAAGACAACGCGTCCCTCGGCCTCGAGCTCTTCGAGAACATCGGCTGGCGCGACGTAACGGCCGTCTCCGTGCGCCACCGGCATGCGAAGGATTTCCCCGCGGTCGTAAAGATTCGTGAACATGGTGTCGTTGTTCTCGACGCGAACCCTGACTTCGGCGGAAACGAACTGAAGGTGTGAGTTCCGCATCAAAGCACCGGGCAGCAAGCCGGCCTCGCACGCGATCTGGAAGCCGTTGCAGATCCCGACCACAGGGCCTCCGGTTTTCGCGTGCGCGGCCACTTCTCGCATGATGGGGCTGAAGCGGGCGATCGCGCCGGCGCGGAGATAATCACCATAGCTGAAACCGCCGGGCAGGATGATCACGTCCGAACCCTGAAGGTCGTGATCCTTGTGCCAGAGATACGTCGCTTCTTCACCGAGGATGTCGGTGACCGCCTGGAACGCGTCGTAGTCGCAGTTGGACCCGGGAAAGGTGACGATGCCGAACTTCATGCGGGGACCGCCGATTCGATCTCGAAATCTTCCGTCACCGGATTCGCCAGGAGCTTGGCGCACATGTCGGTGACCGCGTCTTCCGCGGTGAGCGCATCGTAGGCGTCGGTCTCGACGAGGATGTAGCGCCCGACGTGAACGTCTTTCACCGCGTTGAAGCCGAGCGTGCGCAGCGCGTCCCTCACGGCGTTCCCCTGCGGATCGAGCAAGCCTTTGCGCGGAGTGATGTGAACCGCGATGCGGAACTTGGACATCAGGGCGCGCCTCCGCTCGGACCGGACGGCGGCGAGAAATTGCCGGGACCGCCGCGCGGTGATTCACCCGGACCAGGGGGGCGGCGTCTTCTCTTCCGGCGGTGCGATCGCTGACGAACGGCTTCGCCCGTATCCACGACTCCCGCCGCCGTGAGCAGCAAGGGCTCGTCGTCGTCGTCGATCACTGGCGAGTCACCGCGCGGACGCCTGTCCATCAGCCCGAAGATCACCGTCTTGGCCAGACCGTACAACACGTAGCAGATGAGCGCCGGGAAGTAGAACTCCTTCCTCAGGAACAACACCCCGATGAACGTGGCGATGACAACCAGCGTGCCGAGTATCTCGCTGATCTTTCTGAATCCAATCGTCGGCACGGCGGGGTACGACACGTTGCTGATCATGAGGAACGCCAGCAGCAGCATCAATCCGCGAAGTCCGGTCGTCCAGTTGAGATCTCCCAGGATCGTCTCGTTGTACAGTGGCGTCTGGCTGAACCAGTAGTACGTCGCCAGCGTGATTCCGGCGGCCGGGCTTGGAAGACCATGGAAGTATTTCTTGGCGCGCCCCGCTTGCTCCACGTTGAAGCGCGCGAGTCTGATCACAGCGCAAGCAGTAAAGAGGAAGGCGAAGATCCAGTCCCAGCCACTTCGGTTCAGGACGGCAAAGTACATGATCATTGCCGGCGCGAGTCCGAACGCTATGGCATCGACAAGAGAGTCGAGCTCCGATCCGAAACGCGATCCCGTTCCAGTCGCGCGCGCGACCCGGCCATCGAGCGCATCGCAGATGCCGGCAAACACTACGTAAAGGCCAGCGGTATCGAACTCGCTCCGCGAGGCGGCGACGATCGCAAACATCCCGAAGAACAGACTCATCAGCGTGAATCCGTTCGGAAGAATGATCACACCGCGGTTGCGAGGTCGATCGGTGTCTCCCCTCAGGCGTTCGCGTTTCGAGTGATCGGACGCAAGCATCATTTTGGCAGATCCCCGAGAATCGTTACACCCGCGGTCGTGGCATCGCCCAGCTTCGCCCGCACGGTTGATCCGACTGGAAGGAAGACATCCACTCGCGAGCCGAACCTGATGATTCCCATCCGGTCGCCCTGCTTCACCTTCTCACCGAGTTTGCTGTAGGTGACAATCCGGCGCGCGATGAGTCCCGCGATCTGCCTTATGAGCACGCGGTACCTGCCCGTCTCGACCCCGACCGACATCTGCTCGTTCTCGAGGCTCGATTTCTCCGCCGCGGCATTGAAGAACTTGCCCTTGTTGTAGTGGATGAATTTGACGACGCCATCTACCGGGTACCGGTTCACGTGCACGTTGAAGACGTTCATGAAGATCGACAGCCGGACCGCGCGGCCCCCAATGAAGGTCGGCTCGTCGACATCGGTGATCATGATCAGCTTGCCGTCCGCCGGCGCGACGATGAGCGAGGTGCCGCGTTCTCCCGTGCGCTCGGGATCTCGGAAGAAGTAAGCGACCCACAGGGCCAGAAGGAGCAGAACCAACGCAGCAAGCCAGAGTCCCCAAGAGCGCCGGCTGATTGCGAAACCGAAGCCGCCGGCGGCGACGACAGCAGCGATCGCAATGAAGAGGAGCCCTTCGCGCGCGAAGTTCAATGTGAGCCGTCGGGGTCGAGTGAGTGTCCGGTCAAGCGACGAAAAATGTCGAGGTAGCGCTCGCTCGTGGCCTCAATCACGTCTTTCGGAAGCCGCGGCGGAGGATAGTTCCCGTCCCATCGTCCGGCGCGCTTCTCCGCGTCCAGATAGTCGCGAAGCGGTTGCTTGTCGAAGCTGGGCTGCCCGTGGCCCGGCTCGTAGCTGTCGGCCGGCCAGAAGCGTGAGCTGTCGGGTGTGAGCACTTCATCCACCAATATAACCTTCTCCACCCCCTGGCCCCCAGTGCTCCTGGCGCGCCCAAACTCGAATTTCGTGTCCGCAATGATGATCCCGCGCCGGGCCGCGATCGCGCGGCCAGCCTCGTAGATCTCGCGCGAAAGTCTTTCCAGCTCACCTGCCCATGAGTCACCAATCAGCGTCCGCATGCGGTCGACGGTGATGTTCTCGTCGTGCCCCTCGTCGGCTTTCGTCGCGGGACTGAAGACCGGAGGATCGAGGCGATCGGATTCGCGCAGCCCCTTGCCCAGCGCCTCGCCGGCGAGCGTGCCGCCTTCGCGATATTCCTTCCACGCGGAGCCCGAGAGATAGCCGCGCACGACGCACTCTACGGGGAAAACCGTCGTGCGCCGGCAAAGCATCGCGCGACCCTCGAGCTCCTGCTCGTGATCGCGTAGCTGAGGAACTTCCCGGACGATCTCGGCGGTGCTCGCCGACAGCATGTGGTGCTCGACCTTGTCCTCGAGCTGGCGCAGCCACCACGCCGTGATCTGGGTGAGGACAGCGCCCTTGCGGGGGATGGTCTCGCCCATCACGACGTCGAAGGCGCTGACGCGATCGGTCGCCACGAGAAGGAGCCGCTCAGCGTCGACCTCGTAGACGTCGCGCACCTTGCCGCGTCGGAACGGCCTGAGCGGAAGAGCGCTCGCCTGCATCAGCATCAGACCCTCAGCTCATCAGGCCGAGCGGGCCTAGCGGTTTCGCCGGCGAAAAGCGGCGTCATCACGTCGCGCAGGAACTCGTCGACTTGTTCGGGCGCTCGCCCAACGAACCGTTTCGGGTCGATCGCGCCTTCCAGATCCTTGAGCTTCACCCCGAAGGATTTGTCTTTCGAAAGCCGTTCCAGCAGGTCGTTGGATTCGGCGCCATCCTTGAGCGCGCGCGCGGTGGCCTGGCTGTGTTTTCTGATCACTTCGTGCGCGACCTGCCTGTCGCCTCCCGCACGCACCGCGCGCACTATCAGCTCCTCCGTCGCCATGAATGGAAGCTCGGCCGCTACTCGCCGCGCGATCACCGCGGGGTGAACCTCGAGGCCGCGGGAGATGTTGGCCATCAACAGTAGTATCGCGTCAGTGGCCAGGAACATTTCGGGAATCACGAGGCGACGGTTGGCGCTGTCGTCCAGCGTTCGCTCGAAGTACTGAACGGCGTGCGTCGCATTCGCGTTCCCCTCGAGGGAGTTGACGAAGCGAGCCAGCGACGCGATCCGCTCCGCGCGCATGGGATTTCGTTTGTACGCCATTGCCGACGAGCCTACCTGCTCGCTCTCGAATGGCTCCTCCATCTCGCCGAAGGACTGAAGCATGCGAATGTCGCCGCTGAACTTTGCCGCGCTGGCGGCGATTCCCGCTACGACCGACAGCACGAATGCGTCGAGCTTTCGCGTGTAAGTCTGCCCGGTAACCGGCAGCGAAGCGGGGAACGACACCCTCTCCGTCACCAGTTGGTCGAGACGGCGAACCTTCTCGTGATCTCCCCCGAACAACTCGAGGAAGCTGGCCTGGGTTCCGGTCGTTCCCTTCACGCCGCGGAATGGAAGCGTCCGCCGCCGGTAGTCGATGTCCGCGATGTCGAGAACGAGGTCCTGCATCCAGAGCGTCGCTCGTTTGCCGACCGTAGTCAGCTGGGCTGGCTGGAGATGCGTGTAGCCCAGAGTTGGCTGATCGCGCCACTGTTCGGCGAAAGCCGTTAGCGAGCGGAGCACCTCGAGCACGCGACCACGAAGAAGATCGAGTCCCCGCCGCATCAGGATCAGATCAGCGTTGTCGGTTACATACGCGCTTGTCGCCCCGAGATGAATGAACGGCTTGGCCGCGGGCGCGACGTCACCGAACGCGTAGACGTGCGCCATCACGTCGTGCCGGAAGCGCTTCTCGTAGGCGGCCACCGCGTCGAAGTCGATCTTGTCGAGATTGGCGTGCATCTGCCGGATCGCTTCCTCCGGAATCGCGACGCCCAGCTCGCGCTCCGCCTCCGCCAGCGCCAGCCAGAGACGCCGCCAGAGGCCATGACGCGTAGCCGGCGACCAGAGCTCCAGCATCGCTTGCGAGGCGTATCGTTCCGCGAGCGGTGAGCTATACCGGTGGGTTGACACTATTGCAGGCTGAATTCAGTGGCGTAGATCTGCCCGCCGCGCTCGAAGTACAACCTGATCCCGCCGCGTCCAAAGGTCGTGAGAATCCGATTCACGTCCTGAGCGTTGGCGATCGGCGTGCGGTTGATCTGGACGATCACGTCACCGGATTGAAGTCCGATCTGTTGCTGCACGCGATCGCTCGCTCTGGTCACGAGCGCGCCCTGACGGCTCTGCAGCTGATACTGCGCGCGGATCGGAGGCGTCAGCGTGATCAGCTCGATCTCGCGGAGAACCGTCACTCGCGGAGCGTTCACGTCCGGCAGATCCACCACGGCGACGCTGATGGGGATCTCGCGCGCTCCGCGCTTGACGACGATCGAGTCGCTCTCACCCACGCGGAGCTCCAGAAGCTCGGCGTACCAGTCGTATGGATTGTGGAGCGTCCGATTCTGCGACCGTAGCATCAGATCACCGGGACGGATCCCGGCGCGGTCCGCCGGCGATCCGGGAACGACGGACGCAACGACGACGCC
>Ga0207929_1000058_pt1 | contig 33983 bp, 33 predicted proteins | sample NGESurdeep072012_FD_184466 | JGI IMG/M metagenome (GOLD analysis project Ga0207929, IMG submission 184466) | Arctic peat soil microbial communities from Barrow, Alaska - NGEE Surface sample 53-1 deep-072012 (SPAdes) | ecosystem: Environmental > Terrestrial > Soil > Wetlands > Peat ... | reverse complement strand
TCGTGGTCTTGAACAAAACATTCCCAGCGTAGTAAAGCGTGTGCGGATTCACGGTCGAGAAAATCACGGGCGCGGTGCGAAGAAATCTGTACTTCCCGGAGCGAACGGCTTCCGGGCTTATGTTCTGCACCTCCCGTGACTTCTGATCGAAGCGCGTGATCTTCCCGCCGTAGATGATGTTAGGATCGAGTGGGTCGGGAGCCACGTACCCGTATTCCTCGGCTCCCACCGGATTCCATTCGCGGAATGTGATGGCGCCGTAGTCCCCTCGGCTCATCGTTCCAATCGAGCCGCTCTCCTGCTGGCCGCCGTACACCCAGTAGGGAATTCGATTGTCCGTGATCACATGGTAGAACTGCGCGGTGGGCTGGTTGTACCACGAGCTCCAGGTCTTCCCGCCATTCACGGTGATGGTCGCACCCTGATCGGCCGCGATGATCATGATGTCAGGATTGTCGGGGTTGATCCATATCCGGTGATAGTCGTCACCGCCGGGCGCACCCTTGATCGCAGTGAAGGTGGTCCCGCCGTCGGTTGAGCGGTAAGTCGAAGTGTTCGCCGAGTACACCACATCCGGTTTTCGGGGATCAACCTTTACCTCGGCAAAATCCGATGCGCGATCCCAGACTCGAACTTCGTCGTTGGTGCGTCTCCACGTCTCGCCGGCATCGTCCGAACGGTAAATGCCTCCGAGTGTGGGCGCGTCGACCGTGGCGTACATTCGCCGCGAATCGCTGGGAGCGATCGTGAATCCGATTCTGCCAAGACCCTGCGCCGCGCTCGGAAATCCTTTTCCGATCTGGCGCCAGGTCGTTCCGCCGTCGACGGACTTGAACAGCCCACTCAGAGGGCCGTTCCACGATGCGTTCTCCCACGGCCCCTGCCTTCCCGCCCAGAGCGCCGCGTAAACTATTTGGGGATTCGACGGATCGAACCCGACCTGAATCGCGCCCGTGTTCTCGTCCTTGTAGAGGACGCGCTCGAACGTCTGTCCGCCGTTGGTCGATCGATAAACCCCACGCTCAGTGTTGGGACCGTACGGATGCCCGAGCACGGCGACGAAGATTCGATTCTCGTCGCGCGGGTCGACGATGACTCCGCCGATCTGCTGTCCGTCGCGGAGGCCGAGGTGACGCCAGGTCTTGCCCGCATCGGTCGATTTGTAGATGCCGTCACCGGTCGCGAGGTCGGGCCGCTGAACACCTTCGCCGGTCCCGACGTAGATCACGTTCGGATTCGAAGGGGCGACGGCAAGATCGCCGATCGATCCTGTCGGCTGCTCGTCAAAGACTGGTGTCCACACGTGCCCGGCATCCGTGGTCTTCCACACACCGCCGTTGTTCACCCCGATGTAAAACACGTTCGGCTGACCTCGAACTCCGGTAGCGCCGATCGTGCGCCCGCCGCGGAAGGGTCCGATCATGCGCCACTCGAGACTCGAGTAGAGAGATGGATCGAGTTGCTGAGCGCGCAGCTCGATCGAGGAGGACGAGATCGCGACGAGCGCGAGCAGAACGACTTTGTTATGGGTACGCACGATTTCTGGTTGGGTGAAAGGCATCTTGGCGGTGAGATCGCCCAAAAAAATGCAGACCGATGGCGGCGGCGGCCAGCCGTACGAATCCACATAGGGGAACGGGAAAGGTTGCTCTCATGACGCTCCAAAATGATTGTCCTCGTGGAACGGCATTTGTATTAATCATCTGTATTGACCGACCAACTGCACGCAATCAACCTCAGCCGTAATGACCATATATCGTAAGACTTTGGCTGTATTCGCGCTTCTGGCCGCAGCGTTCGGGGCGAAGGCGGCTTCTGCCCAGATCGAGCTTCCGCGAACCGCGCCGACCGCGGGTCGGGACACGAGCGTTCAGACACCCGCACTCCAGGAGGCGCCTCTCACGCTTCGCGTAGATCTCGGCGCGCGGATTCTCTTCGTGCAGCGCGGAGACAGCACGCTCAAGACCTACGCTATTGCGGTCGGACTGGACAAGTATCCGACGCCGTTGGGCAGCTTCACGATCTGGAAAATCATCTGGAATCCGAGCTGGCGCCCGCCTCCTGGCGCCGACTGGGCGAAAGGAAAGACCGCCAAGGGCCCGGGGGATCCGAATAATCCGATGAAGGTCGTGAAGATTTTTTTTCGGGAGCCCGATTACTACATTCACGGCACGGACGACACGGAGAGTCTCGGCTCCGCCGCGTCACATGGATGCTTGCGAATGGATCCGAGCGACGTGGCCGACCTGGCCAAGCTCATCATGGAACACGGCGGGCAACCACGCGACGAGAACTGGTTCTGGCGAATACTTCATTCGCGCCGAGACGAGAAGGTCGTCTATCTCGATAATCCCATCTCGCTGACGATCGCCGACTGATTCTCTAGCCGTCGACCGCCGGCGCAAACCGCTTCGCGGCGAGGAATCCGGCGAGCGCCCCGGCGGCGAGCTTGAGAACGGACGCAAGCACGTACCCGGCCGGGACGCCGTGGTGTCCGGCAATGGAGCCCGCGATCGAAAACGCGATCGCGGTCAGAGCGAGGACGAAACCATGCGCGATGAACCGGCTTGTAAGGAGACGCATTAGCAGTCGCGCGAAAAGGTAGGTGTAGAGCGTCCCGCCTACTATGCCGACGACCTCTCCCGCCCGTGCGCCGAACGCAGCGTAGTCGGCGTCCGATGGACCGCGCGTGAAAAGGTGGAGATGCGCCTCAACGATCAGGATGATCGTGAGGACCGTCGCGAATTCGGCGAGGAATCCATAACCCACTGCGCGGAGCCAGCGATCGCTCCGCGCCGGAATTTCGGGCGACGTCAACGGCTATTTCACGGTGAACGGTACCGTGTATTCCTTATCGTCCCACGAGAAACGCAGCACGCCCCCGGACCCCTGTGGAACCACACCGATCACGAATTGCTCGACCGGCGGCGAGACCTGCTTCGCTATCAGCGCTACGCTCGCAAAATCCTTGGCGGAGTGATAGTCGGTGCCCCACTGCCCTGTCTCGCTATTGAAGATCAGCTTCGCTCCGGTGGGCGTGGGAAGCGTCCATAGCGTGTATTTGCCCGCGGGCACCACCGTGCTCCCGAATACGAGATCCTTGTCGGTAGTGAACATCGTCGCAGCGTTGGCACCGGTGCGCCAAACCTGATTCCACGGAACGACGTTGCCGAAGATCACGCGACCACGCTTGAGTGGGCGGCTATAGGCAACCGTCAGGTTCGCTCCGCCGATGGTCGCTCTGATCGTGTCGGGCGGTGACATCTGCCCCATCTGGCCGCCCCTCGCGACCTCGGTCGCGGCCCAGCTCTTCACCACATTGTCCAGGTCCAGATTCGGCACGCGCTGAGCGAGGGTCTTGATGGTAGTCGCGGTCGCGTCCACTCCGTTGATCCGGCCGCGCGAGTCCACCTGAGCAACCTCTGTCCAACCCGGGAAGAAAGTGCTCGTGAACGCTACGGAGTCAGCTCCCCTGCGGCGCAGGATGATCGATGGGGTTGGTCCCGCACCCGGAGCGATGAGCGCAAAGGACGCGCTGTCGCGTCCGAGCCTCGCCGATGAGAGCAGCTGCTCGTAAACGCCGTACGATGTCGGCTCCACGCCGAGCATGGGCGCCGCACCGCCGCGGTATGCCTTCCTTCCGCTGGCCGTGGTATCGGCCGTTCCATTGCGCTCCACATTGATTACCGCGAGGGTGTCGCCGAATTGCATGACGATCCGCGTCGCCGGCGCTGCCGTCGGATCGGTGTTCGGTCTCCGCGCGACGGCCGTCATCGACTTGATCTCCCCGCGGGGGCCCAGGTCGGCGACGTAGTGGATGGTGCGCACGCGCGGATACCGGAGCACGAGATCGCCTTCGAGCTTGTCACTGGAGCGCGTGTACCGCTCGATTGCGACGGTGTCGACTCCGAGGCGCGTGACGATGTATGCAGGGGCGGGAGCCTGCGCGGCGAGTGGACCGGCCGCGAGAAGGATGAACGCTGCTGATGCGATCTTCGCTGACATGGGGGCATCCTGCTGCAAGAGCGTGAGGTGTGAATTCCCGGGTCGTAGATAGTGCAGCCGAGTACGCGCGAGTGCAACAATCAGACGTCGTAGCGCACAAAAAAAAGCGGGAGCCGCTAAGCGACTCCCGCTTGAATTCTTGCCGGGTGAGGGGCTAGTACATGCCTCCCATACCGCCCGGATTACCGCCACCCTGAGCGCCAGCACCAGCCGGCTCCTTCTTCTCCACGATCAATGCCTCGGTCGTGAGCAGAAGTCCCGCGATCGACGCCGCGTTCTGCAGCGCGGTGCGGGTGACCTTGGTCGGGTCGATGACGCCTGCCGCGACCAGATCCTCGTACTCGTCGGTGAGCGCGTTATAGCCGTAGTTGTTGTCCTTCGACTGGCGAATCTTCTCGACTACGATCGAGCCTTCACCACCAGCGTTCTGGACGATTATCCGCATCGGGTCCTCGATGGCGCGACGGACAATGTCGACACCGATCTGCTCGTCGCTTTCCGCGAGCTTGAGAGTCTTGAGCGCCTTCTGCGCGCGAATGAGCGCGACACCGCCGCCCGGAACGATTCCCTCTTCGACCGCGGCGCGAGTCGCGTGAAGCGCGTCTTCGACTCTCGCCTTCTTCTCCTTCATCTCGCTCTCGGTGGGTGCACCGACGTTGATCACCGCCACACCACCGGCGAGCTTGGCCAGACGCTCCTGGAGCTTCTCGCGGTCGTAATCGGAGGTCGTCTTCTCGATCGCCGCCTTGAGCTCCTTGATGCGTCCCTTGATCTTGTCCTCGTCGCCCTGACCATCGATGAGGGTAGTGGTCTCCTTGTCGACGACGATACGCTTGGCGCGACCAAGATCGGTCACGACGGCGTTCTCGAGCTTGAATCCGACTTCCTCGGAGATCACCTGGCCGCCCGTCAGGACAGCGATGTCCTCGAGCATTGCCTTGCGACGATCGCCGAAGCCGGGAGCCTTGACCGAGGCAACTCGGAGCGTGCCACGGAGCTTGTTGACGACCAGAGTCGCCAGCGCCTCACCCTCGATGTCCTCGGCGATGATGAGCAACGGCTTGCCTATTTGCGCGACCTTCTCGAGGATCGGGAGAAGATCCTTCATGGAAGAAATCTTCTTGTCGTGAACGAGAATCAGCGCGTCCTCGAGCACCGATTCCATCTTCTCTGGATCGGTGACAAAGTACGGCGAGAGGTAACCGCGGTCGAACTGCATTCCTTCGACCGTCTCCAGAGTCGTCTCGAGACCCTTTGCCTCTTCGACGGTGATGACGCCGTCCTTGCCGACCTTCTCCATCGCCTCGGCGATCAGGTCACCGATCTCCTTGTCGTTGTTCGCGGAGATGGAGCCGACCTGCGCGATCTCCTTCTTGCCCTTGGTCGGGACGCTCATCTTCTTGAGCTCCTCGACGACCGCGGTGACGGCGGAATCGATCCCGCGCTTGAGAGCCATCGGGTTGACGCCGGCGGTGACGTTCTTGAGGCCTTCGCGAAAAATCGCCTGGGCCAATACTGTTGCGGTGGTAGTGCCATCTCCGGCTAGGTCGCTGGTCTTGGTGGCGACTTCTTTCACCATCTGCGCGCCCATGTTCTCAAGCGGATCCGAGAGCTCGATTTCCTTGGCGACGGTCACTCCGTCCTTGGTGACGGTCGGCGCACCGAATTTCTTGTCGATGACGACATTCCGTCCCTTCGGGCCAAGCGTGACCTTGACCGCCTCCGCGAGCTGATCGACGCCACGCTTGAGAGCCGCGCGCGCTTCGGTGTTGAAGTGTAGTTCCTTGGCTGCCATATGATTCGCTCTTTTGGTGTCTGGTTTAGTTTACAACCGCGAGCACATCAGACTCGCGAAGGATCAGATACTGTTCGTTGTTGATCGTGACTTCGGTGCCGCTGTACTTGCCGTAGAGAACCTTGTCTCCGACTTTGACTTCCATCGGGACCCGGACGTTCTTCTCATAGCGGCCGGGACCGACCGCGATGATCTCGCCCTGCTGCGGCTTTTCCTTGGCGGTGTCGGGAATGAAGAGCCCGCCGCGCATCTGCTCCGTGTCCTCAAGCGCCTTGACGACGACGCGATCTGCGAGGGGAGCGACCTTGGTGTGGGTTTGTGTTTTTGTAGCCATAGTTAGCTGTCCTTTCTGCTGGAAAAAGTGGCTTGTGGCAGGAACCTCTGCTGTTAGCACTCGACCGTGGTGAGTGCTAAGAACCTCAACTTAATGGGTCCGGCAGGGGTCAGTCAACCCAGGAACTCCCGGCCAGAAGCCGGGTGTTCCCCGACTCTCAGGTTAGCAGATCGTAGCCGAGTCGGATGCCTTTAAGGGTGAGGAAAGGGTCAACCAGCTCGAGCTCGGTTGAATGCGGCCGGATCGTTTCCGCCATTCCTCCCGTCGCGATCACGAGGGGTGGCTTCTTGCCCGGCCACTCCTTCTTGATCCGCCTGACTATCCCATCGATGGAGTCCACCGCACCGTAGAGAACCCCGGCCCGGATGCACTCGTCCGTCCGGCGCGCGATCACCTTCCTTGGCGGGACGATGTCGGTGGCCGGGAGCTGCGCCGTACGCCGGAACAACGTGTCGGCCGAGATCATGATCCCGGGCTGAATGACGCCCCCGAGGAACGTCCCATCCGCGGTGATGCAGTCATAGGTCGTGGCGGTACCCAGGTCGACGACGATCGCATCTCTCTTGTGGATGCGGCTGGCGGCCAGTGTGTTCGCGATCCGATCGGCGCCCACGGTGAAAGGCTCTTCCACATCGAGCTTGATCGGAAGCTTCGCGCGAGCATCGATCATGATCGGCTTGTGCCCAAAGCACATCTCGCAGGCCTCGGCCAGCATCGGCGTGATGCCCGGTACGACCGAGCAGATGGCCGACCCCTCCGCTCCTCCGGGCGATGCCATGTCCGCCCCGGTGATCGATCGAATCAGGAGCGCCAGCTCGTCCGCGGTTCTGGGCGCGGCGGTGGTCAGCCTCCAGTGGGAGGCAAGCTGTTCCCCATCAAAAATTCCGATTGTGATCTCGGAGTTGCCAACATCGAAGACGACGATCATTGCGCATCCTCGAGCACGAGGGAGCCGGACCGAAACGGAGCAACAGAGTCTGCCAACGCCACGAGCAGCTCGCCAGTCGGAGTAATCCCTGCCACCCGCCCGACCGCCGGCTCGACGCACCTTCGCCCGCGAGCGAGATCGCGGGCGTCGAATTTCTCCATTTCATCGGCCTCGAGCGGACCTGTCGCCCGCGCGGCCGCAAGAACCGCGGGGACGAGCTCCCCCAGGACGTCGAGCCGATCGGTTCCCGGTTCGAGCCCTGCTGCCGTCTCAACGTTCTTTGGTGCTTGCACATTCACTCCCAGCCCGATCGCTACCCACTCGACCGCCTGCTCGCGCCATCGCGCTTCTACCAGAATGCCCCCGAGCTTTCCTTGATCTATGTAAAGGTCGTTCGGCCATTTGAGACGGATAGGCTCCGGCGCAAACCGATCGAGTGCCTCGGCGGCCGCGAGACCGACGCGCAAGGAGAGAACTCCGAGGCCGGAGGTGTCGGACGGGCGCTCGATCAGAGTCAGCCAGAGGCCGGCGCCCGGCGACGACTGCCAGCTCTTCCCGCCCCTTCCTCGCCCCGCGGTCTGTTCGTTGGCGATCACGAGCGTGCCGGCGGGCGCGCCTCGAGCCGCAAGGCGATGCGCGACGTCGAGCGTGGACGTGGTCGACTCGAGGAGCTCCACTCGCGGAAGCTCGAGCATCCGTTCAATCGCTTCGTGCGTGGCACCATCGAACCGTACCTCGCTATCCACGCGCGTGGATCACCGCCAGGACAGCGATACCGAGCGCGATACGATAAAAGGCGAAGACGCCGTAGCTGTGCCTGCTCACATACCGCATGAGAATCGAAATGGCGAGCCAACCGCTGATCGCTGATGCGACGACACCCGACATCAGATCGTTCGTCAGTCCGCCCTCGTGCAACGCTTTCGGTCCTTCGAGCACGACCGCTGCCGCGATGATCGGCATGCTCATCAGAAAGCTGAATTCCGCGGCGCTTTCGCGATCGAAGCGCAGGCCGCGCGCGGTCGTGATGGTCGAGCCCGACCGCGAAACGCCGGGAATCAACGCGATCACCTGGGATAGTCCGATCAGAAGCGCATCCACCCAGCGCATTTCGCCGAGTATGCGGCGCTGGTCGACGGCCTTGTCGACCGCCCAGAGGATAATTCCCATCACGATCAGCGCGACGGCGATTATCTGTGGGCTCCGAAACGCGGACTCGGCTCTCGACTGAAGTAAGTACCCGCCAATGGCGCCCGGAATCGTGGCGATGATGAGGTAAATCACTTTGCGTTTTTCGGGAGTCTCGGCGCGCCCGGTCGTAGCGATGCCGAACGCGGCTTTGATCAGGTTGAGCCACTCCATTCGGAAGTACCACAGAACCGCCAGAAGCGTCCCGAAATGGAGCGCGACGTCGAACGCCAGCCCCGGATCCTCCCAGCCGAACAGCCACGGCGCGAGAGTGAGATGCGCCGAGCTGCTAATGGGAAGAAACTCCGAGAGCCCCTGAATAATTCCGAGCGCGATCGCCTGAAGAGGAGTCATGTTTTTTTGGCGGGGAGTGATGTGCGATAGAGTGATTCGTACTTGCTGACGATGGCGTCGCGAGAGAATCTCTCGCGGGCGTCGGCGGCCGCCAGCTTGCTCATTTCCGACCAGCGCTTCGGATCCTGGAGAATCTCGAGCGACGCGGCGGCCATGCCCGGAATGTCGCCGACGCGGCAGAGAACACCGGTCTCTCCGTTCCGCACGACTTCCGGAAGGCCACCCGCGTTGGTGCCAACGACAGGCACTCCGGATGCGAGAGCTTCGAGCGCGCTCAAACCGAAAGACTCGCTCTGGCTCGGCAGCAGAAAAAGATCCGCGGCCGCGAGGAGCGGCGCGATTCGATCCAGCTTCCCCAGAAACGACACGGAGTCCGCGACACCGAGCATGCGTGCCTCTTCCTCGGCAGCGGGCCTATCGGGTCCATCTCCGATCATTACCAGCACACTGGGAATCTCGCGATTCACCTCAGCGAAGATGCGGACAACGTCCCGCACGCGCTTGACGGTGCGAAAGTTGGAGAGATGCATGAGAATCGGCTTCGATTGACCGAACTGCTTCTTGAGCAGGGACGGATACTTTTCGCGATTGTAGACATCGGGGTCGATGAAGTTGTGGATCACGTCGATATCGGGACCGTCGCAGCCAAATGCGCGACACGTCTCCTCCTTCAGGTACTGAGAGACCGCCGTGATGCGATCCGACTTCTCGATCGAGAACTTGGTTATCGGAAAGAACGAAGGATCCTGCCCGACGATCGTGATGTCCGTTCCGTGTAGCGTCGTGATCACGTGAACATCTTCGCCCGCCTCGCGCAGCATCTCGCGGGCGATCCAGGCGCTCGTGGCGTGCGGGATCGCGTAGTGACAGTGCAGCAGCTCGAGGTGGTGGCTCCTGACGACTTCGTGCATCCGCACCGCGAGAGCGAGATCGTACGGCGGAAACTCGAAGAGGGGATAACGGCCGACATCGACCTCGTGGAAAAAAATGCGGGGCAGGAACGATGGAAGGCGGAATGGCTGTCGGTACGTGATGAAGTGGACTTCGTGCCCGCGCTCCGCCAACGCGATGCCGAGCTCGGTCGCTACGGCGCCGGACCCGCCATACGTCGGGTAACAGGTAATGCCTATGTTCACTCAGCCCCCTCCCACCACTCCCGCACGACGGCGCGGGCTTGAGAGTCTTCAGGATTGACAACCGTCACAGCGGCCGGCGGCAGCTGATGTCTGAGCCACGTACGCTGGCGCTTCGCGTACTGTCGCGTCTCAATAATGATCCGCTGCCGCGCGGATGACAAATCCAGCCGACCCTCGACGTGCTCGCGCATGACTGAGTAGCCGCTCGCTTTCCACGCCGGCGCGTCCGGCGGGACGCTGCGCTTGAGCTCGCGAACTTCGTCCGCCCAGCCGGCCTCGAGCATCCGGTCAACGCGTGTCTCTATCCTGGACCCGAGCCCGGACCCGGGATCCACAACCAGATACGCAGCCTTTTCATCCTGGGCTTCGATGGCCGTCGCGGCTTTGTGCTCCGCGTGGAGAGCGCTGATACGCGAGCCTGAAAGCAGTGCCGTCTCGATTGCGCGCACCAGCTGGGTGCGGCCAAGGTGCGCTCGCGCAGGGTCAAGCCCCTCGCACCAGCGGCGCAGCTCGGTGAGAGACTTTGTCTCGAGCTCGCTCGCGAGCTCCGCACGCTGAAGCGGATCCACTGCCGGCGCAGAGAAGAGCGGGTCCACCAGAGCCTTGATATAGAGTCCCGTTCCCCCGACGATCACTGCCTCCTTTCCCATCTTGCTGGCGCAGGCGACCCATTCGTCCGCCTCGCTCGCCCATCTGGCCGCGGAGAACCGCTCGTCCGGCCTCGCGACATCGACTCCGTAATGGGTCACGCGCGCACGTTCTTCACCGGTTGGCTTGGCGGTTCCGATATCGAAGTCGCGATAGATCTGGCGCGAATCCGCGCTGACGATCGCCGCGTCGTACGTCTCGCAAAGGTGCAGTGCGACCGCGGATTTGCCGGCGCCCGTCGGACCGCAGATGATGCGCAGCCTATCGCCTGCCAAAGCGCCGCTCTACCTCGTCCCAGGTGAGATGAACGATCGTGGAGCGGCCGTGGACGTCGTGCGCCGGCAGCGTGGTATCCCGCAATGCAGCGAAGAGCGAACGCATCTCTCCCTGTGAGAGCTCCTCACCCGCCTTGATTGCGGCCTTGCACGCGACGGTCGCAGCGAGTCGTTCGTGTTTCGCCGCGGCGCCGGCGACGCGGTCGCCCGTCAACGAATCCAGCGTTTCGCGCAGACAACGCTCGGCGTCGAAGCGCGGGTGCGGCATCGGGACGGTGTTGACGATGAGAGTGTGGCCGCCAAATCCTTCTACTTCGAAACCCAGGCGCTCGAGATACTCGCGATTGGAATCGAACGCTTCGCCCTCGGCTGGTCCCAGGTGGAGAGTCAGGGGAAGGAGCAGCCGCTGCGCCGGCGCCGCACCGCTCTCCAGCGTGTGCATGAACTGTTCGTAGAGAACCCGCTCATGCGCGGAATGCTGATCGATGAGGACCAGTCCATCTTCGTGCTCGAACGCGATGTAGGTATGGCGGAGCTGGAAAAGTGGCGGAATCGGCTGCGCCGGAGCCACGACATCTACCGTGGATACAGCGGTCGCGTATTCCGCGCCGTCGCTCTCCGCCGCGGTCGGGCCGCCCGCGAACAAGGGCGAGTCGTGATCTATCGGCGGGCGAAGGATCTCCGAGTCGGGATTCGGCGGCGTAGCGCCGGGGCGAAAGCTGAAGCTCGAGCCTCGAAAGCCGAGCGACGCTGCACTGTCCAGAGTTCCGAGAGATCGCCTCACGGCGGTTTCGACGGCGCGCTCAACAGTCCACCGGTCGCGGAAGCGAACTTCGGCCTTGGCCGGATGCACGTTTACATCGACGGCGTCAGCGGGCAGGGTGACGTTGAGAAAGAACGATGGCCGCACTCCAGCGACGATTGTGGAACGGTACGCGGCCTCGACCGCGCGTCCGATTCCGGCGTCGCGGACGGCGCGGCCATTGATCGAGAGAAAGCCCCGTCGAGTGGACGTGCCGACGTCTGCCGGTCGCTGAACGAGACCGCTGGTGTGAATCGGGCCAGCGACATCGTCGACGTCGAGGAGATCTTCCGCGTATCGCCCGCCCCAGATCGCACCAAGACGCGACCGGATGCTCGACACCGGCGGCAGCGTGAGCGCGTTCTTCCCGTCGTGTGACAAATGAATGCGGACGGCCGGCTGAGTGAGCGCCAGAGCGGTCAGCGACTCGACGGCGCTTCTCCATTCCGATCGAGCGCTCCGCAGGAATTTGAGTCGCGCCGGCACGTTGTAGAACAGCTGGCTCACCGTCACCGTGGTTCCACGGCGCCGCGCGATCCGCTCCGCCGCAGAGATCTGTCCACCGACGACCCGGGTTGACGTCCCCTCTCCGTCCGCCGACGCTGTCTGAATCTCGAACTGTGAGACTGAAGCGATGGCAGGCAGAGCCTCTCCGCGAAACCCGAACGTGGGCACTCCGACGAGATCCGAGGCTTTGGTGATCTTCGAGGTGCCGTGACGGGCGAGAGCGCGCGGTACATCTTCACTCGAGATGCCAGTGCCATCGTCGCTCACGCGAATCAGCTTGCGTCCGCCATCCTCGAGCGAGATCTCGATGACCGTCGCGCCGGCGTCCATCGCATTCTCGACGAGCTCTTTTACCACCGACGAAGGGCGCTCGACAACTTCGCCCGCCGCGATCTGATCGGCGACTGAGCTCGGAAGAATTGAAATCACCGGCATGGTAATACCGAAATTACCAATCCTTGCCCCTCGGCGGGGTCGGGACGTTCTTCTTCTGTCGTTTGCCCTGCACGTCGGTTTCCTTGTCCTCCGCCGCGTTGAGCACGGCTTCCGCCTGCTGCGGCGTCATTCCGGGAACCGGCTTTGGGGCCGGAGACTGGTTCTGGCTCGGCGCGGGAGACGGACTCTTGGTCTGGCCCTGGCCTCCGCCCCCGCCTCCTCCAGCACCTCCGCCACCGCCGCCACCGCCTTTTTTCTGCCTCAGCGCCAGCTCGTAGTTCCATCGGGCATCAGAGTCAGCGATGGCGACTTCGAGAATCTGCCTGTAGCGATAGAGCGCGCTGTCGAGTGGAGCGTCGGTGGAATCCTTTTTTGCGCGACGTCCCTGTATCAGATAGTCGAGGCCGAGGTTGAATCGCGAGTGATGGCGAACCTCCAGGTCTTTCGAATCGGAAGCGCGCGTGAGAGGCGGTAGCGCGGGGGCCAGCGAGTCCCGAAGCAGAAGCCCGGTGCCAGCGTTATAGAGCGCAATCGCCGGCTTGTCGCGCTCGGCTGGTCGACACGATGCGGTGAGCAAGAGCATAGTCGCCGTTGTTGCCGCTGCGGCAACCGCTCTCCTCCTGCGACGGCGGGTCTGAAGGAAAGTGTCGAGAGTGAGCAGCAGGAGGGCGGCGAGCACGAACCATTGGAACTGGATTCCCAGATTCTCTCCGGAAACCACGGAACGCGGATTGGCGTGAAGATTGTTCAGCGCAGCCCGGATTTTCCCCGCCTTGTCCCCAATGCGAGCTTCAATGAAGGTCCCTTTCGCTTCGTCGGCAATAGCCTTGAGCAAAGCAGGATCGTAGTGGGTAACGACGATATTTCCATTCTCATCACGCTTCTGGGTGACGACACGGTTCTCGACGATTGGAATCGTGGATCCTTCGGGCGTCCCGAATCCCACGGTGACGATTGTGAACCCCATCTCCCGCGCACGGCGGGCCTCGGCCAGCACCTCATCGGGGTTGTCGAAGCCTTCGCCGTCGCTCATCAGGATGATTGCCTTGTCGCCCTGAGATTTGTTGAGCGCGAGAAGATTCGTGGCCTGACGCAGCGCGCTGGCGAGCGAGCTTCCGCCCTGTCCGACGATCGACGGATCGAGGTTCTGCAGAAACAGATCGAGCGCGCTGTTGTCCACCGTCAGTGGCGTGAGGATGTAGCTCCGGCCCGCGAACGCGAGCAGCGCGAACCGATCACCCGGCGAGAGATCTCTCAATCGGTCGATCTCCTGCTTCATCGCCTGGAGCCTGCTCGGTCTTTCGTCCGTTGCGAGCATGGAGAGAGAGGCATCGAGCGCGAGTACTACGTCGACACCCTGCTGCTTGACCACGGTCTGCTCGACACCCCAGCGCGGGCCTGCGAGCGCAAGGCCCAAGAGCAGCGTCGCGAGCGCGGCACGGAGGGCTGTTGACCAGGTGCGCTGCTGCGTGATCGAGGGCGCGAGCCGCGCGATCATGGATGGAGTACCGAGCCGGGCGAGACGTGTTCTGCGCGCGCGAATTCCCCAGCTCACAAGCCACGCCGTCACCACCGGCAGGACGATCGCGAAGGCCAGCGCCCACGGCCACTGGATGTAGCGCAGATACGTTGAGATTGTCACGGGAGCGGTGCCTTCCACGCGACGATCCCCAGCTCCGCGAACAGCGCGAGAATGCCGATCGCGAGCGGCCAGCGATAAAGCTCCTTGTATCTCACGATCGTGCTCGAGTGTACGGGCGCGCGCTCCAGCAGATCGATTTGGGAGTAGATGTTCTGAAGCGCGGCCGCGTCCCGCGCGCGGAAGTATCGGCCACCCGTCATGCGTGCAATGTTGCTGAGGAGGGCCTCGTCGATTTCTACCGGCTGATACTCGTACCTAAGCCCACCCGCGGCGGTCCGACCGACCGGTACCAGGGCCATTCCGACGCTGCCCACTCCGATGCCGTAGATCTTTATCCCGTACGCGGCGGCTGCCTTCGCCGCGACCAGCGGCTCGATGCTGCCACGGTTGTTGACGCCGTCGGTGAGAAGGATCAGCACGCGCGACTTACCGGGTGCATCGCGCAGCCTGTTGGCGGCGGTGGCAATCGCGGTTCCGATCGCCGTTCCATCCTCGAGCTGTCCTGCCTGGAGATTCGAGACCGCCTGCATCACCACGGGATAGTCGGTCGTGAGAGGGACCTGGGTCAGAGCCTCACCCGCGAATGCGACGATCCCGATGCGATCCGACGTCCGGCGCGCGATGAACTGCTTGACCTTGTCCTTGGCCACCTCGATGCGATTGTTGGGGCGAAAGTCGAGGGCGAGCATCGAGCTCGAAAGGTCGATCGCCATGACGATGTTGATTCCTTCGCTGGTCTGGGTTTCCGTGTGCGCACCGGACCGGGGCCGGGCAAGCGCGACGATGAACGCCGCGAGCGCGATGTTCCTGAGAACGAATATCGCCGTCGGTACCCAGCCGCCAACATGTGGGCCGGTCGCCAGCACGGAGGTGCGCGAGAAGACGATCGCATCCTTGCGCCGCAGACGGCGCCATACCCACCACGCCGGCAGGAGCAGCAGCAGCCACAACGCTTCCGGCGTGTAGAACTCGAATAGACCGAAAACGCTCACGCGGCGCGCTCCTTCGCGGCTGCCATCCGCTTCGCGACTTCGGACTCGGGATTTACCCGCGCCTCGACGTGATCGACGACTTCCCTGAGCGTCCGCCCCGCGTCTCTCGCTTCTGCGAGGGAAACTTCCGCTCTCGCGAACTTCACCAGGTCCGCCTGCTCGAGCAGGCGAGCCAGGTCCATCTCCGCGCCGTCGCTTGGCCTCATCGCGCGCAGAAGCTCGGAGCTAGTATCGGAGCGTCGAACCCCCGGGACTCGGGCCACCAGATATGCGCGCGTGACATCCACTGTCGCGGTGAAGTATTCCGCGTACTGGCCGTCCTCGAGCAAATGACGCGCTTCAATCCGCGCGAACTCCTGCTGCGCGCGCGCGTAGGGATCGACGGGCGGCTGGGGCCGGTTGCGCCATCGCCGCCACGCCCACCAGAGAAGAACCGCCGCGATTGCCGCGGCGAGCAGCCCGAGCCAGAGCAACCAGTTGATGACGGGCAGAACGATCAGGGGGCGCGCGGGTTTCGGAATCCGCAGCGAAGTGTCGGCCGGCAGAACGGATTTGACGAAGACCGAGGCGCCGCCCAGTGGCGGACGCCGTTCCTGGCCCTCGAACGTGACGCGTACGTCCGGAAACCTGAGTGGCTGCCTCCCGATGTCCCACGCCATGAGATGATAGAGAGCGACCGCGGTGTCGCCGAGCATCGCGACGACCTTTTCGCCGCGAAGCTCGATCGGCCGGACGCCGTTCTGTGTCGCGGTGTCCGGCCCCAGCGGGAACTCGAACCGCACTCCCTTGGGCGCGAGCACCTTGATGAACAGGTTGAACGGTTGGCCGACGAGCACGGTGTCCGGATTCACCCGATAGCCCATCTGCACCGACAGTTCGGCCCGCGGATTCTGCGCTGTTTGCGGAGCTATCGCCTGCCACAGCAATAGCGCGAGGCTGACGAAGCTCACCGCCGGCGCGCCCGTGTCTCTCTGGCGCGGAAGAAGCGCAGCAGCGGCTCGACGACTCCGCCTTCCGTCCGCACCGCGACCTCGTCGATCGCGAGCCTCCGCAGCAGATGCTTCCGCTCTTCCCGTTCCGCCGCGACGCTCTTCGAATACGCCTCGCGGACGTTCGGGCTGCTGGTGTCGATCTCGAGCGTCTCACCAGTCTCCGGATCGATCAGTCGCGCGATCCCAATGTCCGGCAGATCGCGCTCGCTCGGGTCCTCGACGGTAACGGCTACGACGTCGTGCCGCTGTGCCAGGATCTTCAGCGGGTGGGAGATGTCGCCCCCGAGAAAATCCGAGACGATGAACACGATCGCGTGCTCATTCAGCATTTTCGCGACGTAGTCGATTGCCGTCACCATGTCGGTTCCGCGTCCGACCGGCTCGAATGCGAGGAGATCGCGAATGATGCGCAGCACGTGACGTCTCCCTTTCCGCGGCGGAATGACGTGCTCGATGCGGTCGGTAAAAAGAAGTACGCCAACGCGGTCGTTGTTTCGAATCGCGGACATCGCCAGCACCGCCGCCAGCTCACTCGCCAGCTCGCTCTTGAATCTCTTCACGGTCCCGAATCGCTCCGAACCCGAGAGATCGACGACAAGCATCACGGTGAGCTCCCGCTCTTCGATGTATCGCTTGACGAAGGGGCGGCGCATTCGCGCGGTAACGTTCCAGTCGATCGAGCGGACCTCGTCGCCGGGCTGATACTCGCGCACTTCCGAAAACTCCATCCCCTGGCCCTTGAACACCGACCGGTACTCACCGGTGAAAACGGAGTTGACCAGCCCGCGCGTCCGCAGCTCGATCAGTTTTACCTGCCGCAGAATCTCGGGCGGCACTCCCATGGGCTTCTCGGGAGTTCGCTTGGGCGCCTCTTGGCGCCGCCAACGAGAGCGGAAAATGCCGATCACGGAACGGGTATCGCTTCAAGGATGCGCGCGACGATCTCGTCGCTCGTGACCTCTTCTGCTTCGGCTTCGTAGGTGCGGAGCACGCGGTGGCGCAGAACGTCGGGCGCGATAGCCTTCACGTCGTCGGGCGTCACGAACGCCCGCCCGCGAAGAAAGGCGTGGGCGCGGGAGCCCTGAGCCAGCGCCAGCGTAGCGCGCGGGCTCGCGCCGTATTCGATCAGCGGCTTCAGCTCGGCGAGTCCGGCCTGATCGGGATTGCGGGTGGCGTGGACGATCTCGACGATGTAGTCGACCACCCGCTCATCGATGTACAGCTCCGCAATGTGCCGGCGGGTGTCGAGGATCTGTTTCGGCGTGGCGACGCGGTCGACGGCGATCGGCTCCCCACTCGCCATCCTTCGCAGCACTTCCTTCTCCTCATCGCGCGTTGGATAGCCGACGTGCAGCTTCAACATGAAGCGGTCTACCTGGGCTTCAGGCAGCGGATAGGTGCCTTCCTGCTCGATCGGGTTCTGCGTCGCCAGCACGAGGAACGGCTCCTCTAGTACGTGCGTCGTCCCGCCGATCGTCACCTGCTTCTCCTGCATCGCCTCGAGCAGCGCCGCCTGAACCTTCGCCGGCGCGCGATTGATCTCGTCCGCCAGAATAATGTTGGCGAAGATCGGCCCCTTCTTGACCGAGAACTTCCCGTTCGACTGATCGTAGATCTGCGTGCCGACGACGTCCGCTGGCAGCAGGTCGGGGGTGAACTGGATCCGGCTGAACGAAGTGTTGATCGTCTCCGCCAGAGTTCGGACGGTCAGGGTCTTCGCGAGTCCCGGGACGCCTTCGAGCAACACGTGTCCACCGGTGAGAAGGCTTATCATGAGACGCTCGACCATGTAATCCTGGCCGACGATGCGGCGGCCTACCTGACGCACGACCTCCTGGACCATCGATGCTTCAGCGGCTATTGCGGTGGTTCCGTTCACGTCTTGCTCCTCCCGTAGTGTCCTTGCTCTTGACGCCGCGCTTGGTGAGCGCGGCAATGATCTCCGTCTCGCGCGCCGTCAGCGGGCGCGTCCTGCCCGATTCCAGCGTGCCAAGTTTCACCGGACCGAACTTCGTCCGCACCAGCCGTTCGACCTCGAGGTTCAGCGCTTCGCACAACCGTCGTACTTCCCTCGTCTTCCCTTCCGCGATCGTGACCTCCACGTCCCACGTTCCGCGACCGATCCGCCGCGCCGACACCGCCGTCGGCATCACCAGTCCGTCCTCCAGCTCTACACCTTTCATCGCGGCTCGTGCCGCATCCGCGCCGTCGCCGCGCACGGTGGCGACATAGGTTCGCTCGATCTCGCCGCTCGGGTGTGTCAATTTGTGCGCCGCGTCGCCATCAGTGGTGAGCAGTAGCACGCCTTCGGTCATGTAATCGAGTCGTCCGACGTAGGTCAGTCCAGGGACGTCGTCCACCAGATCGAAAACCGTCGGGCGTCCCCCCGGATCGGAGCGTGTCGTCAACACCCCGGTCGGCTTGTTGAGAACGATCCAGGCCGGTGCGGCTGGTAAAGCAACGGCCTTGCCATCGACGGTGATCTTGTCCTGCTCGGGGTCGACGCTCTGCCCGATTTGCGCGACGGCTCCATTGATGCGCACGCGTCCCGCGGCAACCAGCTCTTCGGCCCGGCGACGAGAAGCGATTCCCGCGCGTGCCAGGGCGCGCTGAATTCGCATTGATCCGGGCATCAGTCTGCCCGCCGGGGCGCCTCGCCGTTGTCCTTGGTAGCGGGCGCGGGCACTCCACCCGGCGGCGTCGCCTGCCGCGGGGCTCGCAACGCAATCGCCAGCTCGTCGGCGCGTGGAAGTTCTTCCAGGTGCCTCAACGCGAACTGCTCGAGGAACGATGGCGTCGTGCCGTAGAGGAGCGGACGCCCCAGGCCTTCACCGCGCCCGACGACGTCGATCAGTCCGCGCTCGTGTAGCGACTTGAGAATCGCTCCCGCGCCGACACCCCTGATCTCTTCGATCTCCGAGCGTCCGATCGGCTGGCGGTAGGCAATGATCGCGAGCGTCTCGAGCGCCGCCGTTGATAACCGCTGCGGCCGCGCCGCGAGCTGGGCGCGCTCGATCGCTTCCGTGTACTCCGGGCGGGTCAGGATCTGCCATCCTCCAGCGACTGCGATCAGCTCGACCCCGTGACCATCGGTGTCATAGTGGACGCGCAGCTCGTCGAGCGCGGATTCCAGCGTCGTCTCCGCATCGTCGGCGTGGGCCGCCATCGCGCGGAGCGCAGCCTCGGGGACCGGTGTGGCGCTCGCGAAGAGCGCCGCTTCAAGCAGCTTCGCTAGAGGAGTCACGTGTTATCTCGAACGCGGCGAACGCGTGTGGCTGCAGCAGTCGGAGCTCTCCACGCTTCGCCAGCTCGAGAAGCGCCAGCAGCAGCGAGAGGACTTCCCATGGCTCCGCCTTTTTCGGAAGAATGTCTTTCCACTGCGCGCGGGCACGGATGGCGAGCAGCGCGCGCACGATTCCTATCGCCCCATCTACATCGAGCGCACGCGGAACGACATCGTGGATGTGGGGCTTCCTGGCGAGCCGCAGAACGCGGTCGACCGCCGAGAGAAGCTCGGGGAGTGAGAGCGACAGCTTGCCCGCCATTGGGATCTGCACTGCTTGCTGAGTGTACGCCCGCGCGAACCGCCCGCGGCGATCCTCGCTTCGTCGCTCGAGAACGTCAACGACTTCGCGCACCTGCTGGTACTCGAGGAGCCGGCGCACCAGCTCCGCGCGCGGATCGTCCCACACATCTTCTCCCTCGCGGCGAGGCAGCAGCGTCTGCGCCTTGATGCGGACGAGTCGGGCCGCCATCTCGAGATAGTCGGCGGCCTCGTCCAGCTTGAGCGACGAAATCCGCGCCAGGAACTGCTCGGCGATCCGCGCGATGGGGATGTCGTAGATGTCGATCTGCTCGTCGCGAATGAGCGTGAGCAGGAGATCGAGCGGTCCCGAATATTCCGCCAGCTCGACGACGAAGACCTCGGACGCCGCCGACTCAACGACCGCGAGGGAACCCGGCAGCATCGTGGTCACATCGTCCACGGACTGGGAATGATGTAGGGAAATACTGCTCGAGTTGCCACAGTATCCAGGAAGAACACCGGGGCGAACCAAAGGTTGAGGAGCGGTCGGCCAAAAGTGAGGAGCACGATGAGTATCAGCAATCCTTGTCTGCCGATGCGCTGATAATTCAGAGCCCACGCAGGAGGAAGAAGGTATTTGAAAACGTGAGACCCATCTAGCGGCGGTATGGGCATGAGATTGAAAGCCATCAGAGAGAGATTGATCACGATGCCAAAGCGTAGCATCGTTTGAATGATCGCGCCCGTGGTTGCCAAGGCGGGGACTGCACTCCCGATTATCCCCACAACGATGATCAGTGGCAGGCAGGCGAGCGCAATCAGAAGGTTGGTCGCAACTCCCGCCAGGGACACGATGATGTCGCCGCGCTTGTAGTTATGATAATTCCGGGGGATGACTGGAACTGGCTTGGCACCTCCGAACGCCATCGTTCCGTGACTGCCGACAAACGTCAATAGCGGCAGGACGATAGTCATAAATGGATCGATGTGCGGCAACGGATTCCAGGTAAGTCTGCCTAGCGCGTAGGCGGTTGAGTCTCCCTGTTTGTACGCCGCGTACCCATGTGCATACTCGTGCGCCACCATCGAGAACAGAAGTATAGGCGCAAGGAGGATGAAATACTGAAATTGATCCAAGGTGTCGGAGTTGTCGTTTGGGCGGCGCGTAGAAGTTACCATTTCTCTCCATCGCTTGGCACCAGCGCTCAAAAGAAAAACGCCGACGGCGTTGGCCGTCCGTACGATGCCGGGAGTGACTTATTTCGCGCGCGCGGGAACCACATTTCGCGTCTCCGCGGCTTGACGTAAGCGCCTGTGCGAGGCAAGTTTCACGGCTACACCACAGCCCTAAAAGTCACCGGAGATCAGTTAGTGCCAAATCTTGCTTCAGCGAAAAAGAACATGCGGAAGTCACGCGCTGCTGCCGTCCGCAACCGCGCCCAGAAATCCGCGCTCCGCACCGCCCTCAAGCGGGCGTCCGCCGGAACCGCTGAGGAGAAATTGGCCGCCGTAAAGCTGCTCGACCGCGCTTCACGGAAAGGGCTGATCCACCGGAATGCGGCGGCTCGCCACAAGAGCAGGCTGGCGAAGGCCGGAAAGTAAAACCGCACGAAAATCAAAAGGGCGCCTCGAGGCGCCCTTTTTTTATTTGCGTGGTGGCCAGCTCTTACATCGTGGCCAGCTCGCCGCCGCACCGCTCGCAGTACCACTCGGTCGGATAGTTCGCGGCCCCGCACTCGGGACACTTGAGCGTCTTGTGCTGCTCGGATCTCGGGTCCTGTGTGCCGCCGGTCTTTGGAACCGAAGGCGGAGTCGCGACCGCCGTTGACGGTGGTGCGCCGGATCCGCCTCCCGGCCGAAGGACCGGAAATGCGTCGAACGGCGAACGGCCGCTCTGAGTGTGTTGAGGCGGCTGCTGCACGCGTGCCGCAACGGGCTGCTCGGAGCGAGCCGGCGCATTCAGCGTCGGCGGCTCGGGAATCGCCGGGCGCGACACGACAGGAGATATGGGCGGGCGCGAGCCGTCCGTGGACGCTCCTCTGCCGGCTGCGATCGCTTCCGCCTGCTTTTCCTTCACGCTCAGGGCGAATATCCGATTCAGCTCGTTCAGCTGCGCGTCGAGGGCGGCCTTCTCCTTCACCAGACGCGCCAGCTCCTTATCCCACGCGCCGCCGATCTCCTTCCACTGCTTGTCGGTGTACTCTCCGACCGCGGCGCGCAGCTCGGCTTCCTGCCGGGCATCGCGCTGCTGCGATTCCTGGCGGGAGACGTCTTCGAGCCTCAGCGTCAACGCGTCGATGTTCTCGCGCAGCTCGCCGGCACGTTCCGCCAGCTTGCTCGAGACTTCACGCAGGCGCGTCTGGTAGTCCGCCTGAACGCGCTGATACACGGATGCGGAAGTGTTTGCGCGCTTCGCTTCCAGCGCGGCAAGCCACTCCTCGTATCTCTGGCGCTCCTTCAGGAGCCCATTGAGCGCGTCCAGCGAGACAGGCTCCTTCTCAGCCATCGTACTTCATCCCCTTGTTCGATTCACCTTCTCCCGACCGCGGACGGGAATCCCCGAGCGATAGACGACCGACCCCGCCACAATAGTACAAGCGGCGCGCCCCACCAAGGTCATTCCCTCGTATGGACTGTTCCGGCCCTTGGAGACAAATCGTGAAGGGTCGACCTTCCAGCGCGCCTTGGGATCGAACACGGTGACGTCGGCCGCTGCTCCGCGCTTGAGCGATCCGCCGGGGAGGCCGAAGATGCGGGCGGGCGCACACGCCATCCGATCGACGAGATCGGAGAAAGTGAGATGGCCCGTCTCTACGAGATTTGTCACTATCACCGCAAGCGCGGTTTCCAGGCCGATGATTCCATTCGGCGCGTCGGCGAACTCTCTCTCCTTTTCGTCGTAGTGGTGGGGCGCGTGATCCGTAGCGATGAGATCGATCGTTCCGTCCTTCACGCCATCGCGCAGCGCTTCGACATCCTTCGCGGTGCGAAGCGGTGGATTCATCTTCGCGTTCGTGTTGTACCCCCGAACGCTCTCCTCCGTCAGCGAGAGATGGTGGGGGCAGACTTCCGCAGTGACTCTTATCCCGCGCTCCTTCCCCCAGCGAATCAGCTCGACGGATCCCTTCGTGCTCATGTGCGCGAGGTGAACGTGCCCGCCCGTCAACCGTGCGAGGAGGATGTCGCGGATGACCATGATCTCCTCCGCTTCCGCCGGAATCCCCTTGAGGCCGAGCTGCGCGCTGACGATCCCTTCGTTCATCGATCCGCCCGCCGAGAGCGTGGGCTCCTCGCAATGGTCGATCACGGGAATCTTGAAAGTGCGCGCGTACTCGAGCGCCGTTCGCATCAGTTGCGCGCTCGCGACCGGCTTGCCGTCATCGCTGACCGCGACCGCGCCGGCGCCCACCATCTCCCCGAATTCGGCCAGCGCCTTCCCTTCCTGACCGACAGAGATCGCGCCGATCGGATATACGCGCGCCGACTCGGCTCGCTGCGCCTGGCGGACGATGAAGCCCACCGCCGCCTGGTTGTCGGTGACCGGATCGGTGTTCGGCATCGCGCAAACCGCGGTGAATCCTCCGGCCGCGGCGGCCCGCGCTCCGGTCGCGATCGTCTCGACATCTTCGCGCCCCGGCTCCCGCAAATGACAGTGAACATCGATGAAGCCCGGCGAGACGATGAGTCCGGCACAGTCGATTACATCGGCTTCTTTCGGGCCCTCTATCGAGCGTCCCACGCCGGCAATCGCACCGTCAACTATGAGAACGTCACCGACCTCGTTGAGACGCTGCGATGGATCGACAAGAGTTCCGCCCTTGAGGAGGACCGGCTTCATTCCCTGTCCTCGCGGCCCCGGCCGCTGCCACCCTTGGCCGCTTCGGCCAGCTCCGGCTTCCCGCCGGCGAGCAGGTAGAGCACCGCCATGCGAACCGCTACGCCGTTCGTCACCTGGTCGAGAATCACGCTGTGCGGTCCGTCGGCCACATCGGAATCGATTTCGACGCCGCGATTCATCGGACCGGGGTGAAGGATCAGAATGTCACGCGGCGCACGATCGAGCCGCTCGCGCGTAATGCCGAACACACGGTTGTATTCGCGCGCCGACGGTATGTATCCAGCCGTCATCCTCTCGAACTGGAGACGCAGGACGTTTAGCGCCTCCGCCCATTCGATGGCCTCCTCGACCCGATCGAAGATCCGGACTCCGAACTCATTGATCGCGTTCGGGAGCAGCGAGCGTGGTCCGCAAACCGCCACTTCCGCGCCGAGCTTGTTCAAGCCCCAGATGTTCGACCTCGCCACGCGCGAGTGCAGAATGTCGCCGCAGATGCAGATTCGCCGTCCCTTCAGATCGCCCAACCGGTCTCGCAACGTGAGAATGTCGAGCAGCCCCTGCGTAGGATGCTCGTGCATGCCGTCGCCGGCGTTGATGACGTTGGATTGAATCCGTTCCGCCAGAAACTGCGCCGCGCCCGAGGCCGAGTGCCGGATCACGACCATGTCGATGCGCATCGCCTCGAGATTACGCGCGGTATCTACCAGCGTCTCCCCTTTGGACACGCTCGATCCCGCCGCCGAAACGTTTACGGTGTCGGCCGAGAGTCTCTTCTCCGCGAACTCGAACGAGATCCGCGTTCGCGTCGAGTTCTCGAAGAAGAGATTGACTATCGTCGATCCACGGAGGGCGGGTACCTTCTTGATCGCGCGCTCGCTGATCTCCTTGAAGGGCTCGGCGGTATCGAGAATGAGTCGAATCTGGTCGCCCGTCAGCGACTCGAGGCCGAGAAGATCCTTGCCGAGCGTCCCCGTCACGCCGCCGACTTGGGCACAATGACGACCTCGGTGCGCGCGTCGAGCTCGGCAACCATAACGTCGACTCTTTCATCGGGACCAACTTCTACCTTCTTGCCGACGACGTCGGCATGAATCGGAAGCTCGCGTCCACCGCGATCGATCAGGACCGCAAGCGAGATGGAAGCCGGCCTTCCGAAGTCAGCGAGCTCGTCGAGCGCCGCGCGCACCGTGCGCCCCGTGTACAACACGTCGTCGACGATCACGATGTGTTTGCCCTCGAGGTCCCAGGGCAGGTATGTCGGGCCGACGACGGGTCGCGGACCGACGGTCTGGAGGTCGTCTCGGTAGAGCGTGATGTCGAGCGAGCCCTGCGGCACCGTCACGCCTTCCCCACCCTCGATCATCTTGACGAGCCGGTCGGCGAGCTGAACGCCGCGACGCTGTATTCCAACGATGATGAGATCGTCCGTGCCGGAGTTGAGCTCGACGATCTCCACGGACATGCGCTTCAAGGTGCGCTCGACGGCCCGGGCGTCGAGGACCGTCGTGGTTTTCGTAGCCATTGGTGCACAATATGGCTTGCCGTACCCGCGAATTGAAGGACACCTCTCGTTCAGTTGCCCTCGCAGTTCAGTGCGAGCCACTATTTTTATCCGATGCTGGATGAGCTACTCAGGCTGTTCGCCGGAAAGCGCCAACCGGCCAGCGCCACCACGCACGAGGTGCTCGGGATTCCCGTGGTCGTCTACAACACGCGGCCCGACATTGACACCAACGCCGTGATCGCGCGTCTCGAGCGCAGCCTGTCCCTCATCGAGCGGTACGTACCGCACCACTTCCGGCATCTCAAGAGAGATTTCGCGTATGTCATGGTGCAGCGCTTCGCCTGCCGGGGAGCATACTTCCACGCGCAGCGCGCGTGTCTGACGGAGTTGACGTTCACTGTAAATCCGGGCTTCTCTGACGCTGAAGTCGCCGCCACGATCCTTCACGAAGCGATGCATGCCCGCCTGCACGCGCTCGGGTTCCCACTGGAAATGAACGATCGCGCGAGGCAGGAGCGCTTCTGCCGACGTGCGGAGATCGAGTTTGGAATGCTGGTTCCCGGCGGGGAGCGGGTCGTTGAGCGAGCGCGGTGGACCTCCGACCTGTCGGACGAAGAGGTCGCCCCGGAGATCGACCCTCGTCTCGCTGCCGAGCGAATCGCCGAAGCCGACCGCTCGGCGCTGGGCAAACGGACCTAGTGGCACGACTTACTTGATCTCCACCCCGTTCTCCCACTCGACCATCTTCACCGCCTCGACGTGGTCGGCCTCCTCGCCGAGTTTTTCGCGCGCTTCGTGAAACCGCTCGGCCGTGAGCGAAATCAGCGGAGTCCGGACCTTCAGATCGTCTGCCATCACGGCGGCAATGCCGATGTCCTTTTCCAGCAACGCGAGCCGGAACGTTCGGGGAAACGCACGGGTGATCACGCGTTGCGGGATCAGGTTCTCCGAGGTGTTTGACCGCCCGCTCGACGCGTTGATCACATCGAGCGCCACCTTCGGATCGATGCCCGCTTTCACGAGCACGGCCAGACCTTCGCCCGCCGAGAGAATGTGAACGGCGAGTAGCGCGTTGTTCACCGCCTTGATGGCGTCGCCCGCTCCCACCGCTCCCGCGTGGACGATCTTCTTTCCAAAAGCTTCAATTACCGGCCGCACGCGCTCGAACACAGTGATCTCGCCGCCCCACATGACGGTCAGGGTCCCGGATTTCGCGGCCGTTGTTCCTCCGCTCACCGGAGCATCGATGAAATCCACGCCGCGTCCGCCAAGCTCGGCCGCAATTGACCGGGAGGTAGGCGGATCACCAGACGTGCAGTCCACAAGCACGGCTCCTTTCCGTAGGGCATCAAGCATTCCGTTCTCGCCGTGGAGCACGGCCTCCACCTCGATCGACGAGGGCAGACACGTTATCACGACGTCCGCGTCGCGCACCGCTTCTGCCGGCGTTCCAGCCACGCGAGCCTTGTGCGTGCGAGCGAACTCCTCTGCCTTGGAGGCGGTCCTGTTCCACACGACGAGGTCGAATGGATCGCGCGCCAGATGCGATGCCATCGGCTCACCAATGTCGCCCAATCCTATAAACGCAACTTTCATCAGTTGGCCACTCGCGTAGACGCAGCGCCGGCTGCTGCACTGCTGTGAGCGTACACAATCGCGGAAATGTCAGCGATCAATTTGCTCGACTTGCCGCCATCCGCGATCCCGCGCGTCAGCACCACCAGCACGTACGGTTTTCTTCCAGGCGGATAGACGATCGCCGCGTCGTGAGAGACGGCGGTGATCTCGCCCGTCTTGTGCGCGACCCGCGTTCCAGGCGGCAATCCGGCCGGGATTTTCTCGTTGAACTCCTGCGCCAGGAGAATCCCGAGCATCTCGCGCGTCGCAACTGGAGACGCGGCCTTGCCTTCCTCGATCGCCCGGAGAATGAGCCCCAAGTCCCGCGCCGTCGTGGTGTTGTTGAGACCCTTCTCGAACGCCTTTCCGTCCTCGACGCCACGGAGCACCTGAATGCGCTGTGCTCCGAGGGAGCGCATTGTTTTCGTCACCGCATCGGCGCCAACGAGCGTGATGAGCGTGTTCGTCGCGAGGTTGCTCGACCGCGCAATCATCAATCGCAGCAGCGTATCGACGCGTACCCGCTCGCCGACGCGGTGATAAAGCGTCGTATCGCTGTCTGAACTGGAATCGAGCGCGTACAGAGAGCCGTCCACGATCGAAGCGAACTGGTTCACCAGCAACAATCCCTGATTCATTCTGAACGAGCCCGTGTTCGCGCGTCGAAAAAGCTCGATCATTACCGGCACTTTCATCGTGCTGGCGGCGTGAAAGCTCGTGTCCGCGTTCAGGAAGAGCGTGTCTCCGGACGCGAGGTCAATGTAGGCAAGCCCGACCTGAGCGCCGGGCTCCTCGGCGATTCGCGCCTGAATCCGCTCGAGCACAGAATCCCGAATCTGCGCAATCGCCATGATTCCTGCCGCCACGAGTGTCAGCATCTCGAGGATACCGCCATCAGACGCCCATCGCCGCACTCACCGTCGGATTCCCCGCCGGTTGTACCTCGGCCCAGATGCTTTCGTTGTGCTGATCCCTGAGAAAGAGCGAGCCGACGACGACGGTGATGAGCGCGACCACGATCGGGAACGCCAATCCCGCGTAGATGTTTCCGGTGCGTGCAACCAGGCTGGTCGCGATGATGGGAAGGAATCCGCCGAACCAGCCGTTGCCGAAATGATATGGAAGGGACATCGAGGTGTACCGGATCCTGGCGGGTTGCGATTATCGCGGCGAGGCTGCCGAAGATGTAGAAGTCGTACCACTCGATCATCGTGCCGACGGACGATGCAGCGATCACCTTCCAGATTCCGCGAACGTCGCCGGCTGCATGAGCAATCGCGCTGGAAGACGCGCTGGAATTCGGCACGACGGAAGTCATTGCGAATTATTCCTCGGCATTGTCGCGTTGAAATGGATCACGGTATCCAGCCACGTCTTCGATATGAGTCCGTGGCGAACGTCTCATAGAGCCACGATCGAAATGCGCGTAGCCGGTCCTCTGCGTTGCTCCCGGAATACAAACCGGATCCGCGAACAGCCGCCGGGACACACACGACTTTGAAACCGACAGCCTCGAAGGTAGCACAGGCTCTTCGCGTGTGCAGCGGCGACGTGACCACCGCCAGCGTTTTCCAGCCGTTGCCGCGCGCGATTGCTCTCATCCTCAGCGCTTCGGTGCGTGTCGTAGTAACCGAATCAACAAAAATCACCGGCGTCGCCGCACCCACGAGCGCAATCACGTTCTGGAGATCTGCCGAGTCCGATACGGCTCCATTGAATGCGCGTTCCATCGAGACCATCATCACCGGTGCGAGCCCCCGCCTCGCGAGCATGAGTCCACTCAGCAGCCGATCGAGGGTCTCGCCGCGCATCATGCCGTCGGGCGTGATCCCCATGGACAGGACAGCGATCGCATCGACGCGGGCGGGAACGGGGTCGCGTCTGATGAACTGGCTGGCCGCCGTCGACACAAGCGGAGTGTAGGCCACCACGATGCAGACGAGCGCGATGATACCGGCGCCTATCCAGAGCAGGGGGCGAAGGCGCGTAACGCCAAGTATCGCTCCCATGAGTGCCGCGGGAATGTAGAGGACGAGATCCGGCCGCCGAAGGAGCTGCTGGACGCCGAGAACGTGCGCGGCCACAGCGCAGAGGGTGCCGAGAATGGCCCCGGCCACGGCGTGAAGCGCTATTGCTCTAGGTTCGCTGGCTTCCTGCACCGCGCAAATTTAGCCGCGGCGACCAGCGAGCCGCGACTGCGCGAGGTGGCGAGCTAAGTTATTGCTTCTTCGAGGGCTGGCGCGGAATCGATTGGGAGGCCGAGATGCGCTCCGCCGCGGTCTTGAGCGCGCCTTCGATGACGACCGACTGCTCCGCGACCACCTGCTGTGCCGTCGTCACGACCCCGGTAGCAACCTGCAGGACGGCCGCCTTGATCTGGGGGTCGGACGCGATCCTGAACGCAAGAGCCTGTACCGCGGCGGCAAGATCATCGAGCGATTTCTGCAGCTCGGGCGACGGCTTGAACGAAACCGAATCAATGGCATGAGTCGCCGACCTGGCTGGCGGTGCCTTCGTCGTCGGCTGCTGCGAGCGCTCCGCGGAAGTCACGGCGAGTCCAATCAGCAGGACCAGCAAAAGAGCGATGCGTTTCATCGTGAATATCTGAAGTGAGCCATAAAGCTCGGGTGACGCGCCGTGAACGATACCCCACGATAGCCAGAAGGGTCTGCGGGCGAAATATTCAATTCCCGCGCCATGGTTGTTTTTGAGGTAGTCATCAGCCGTGGCGCGCCTCGAGCACCACCCCGCCTAGATCGGCATCGGACTGGACTAGTTCACCCAGTCCGCGATGAAAACGTTGGTCTCGTGCGGATTGGCGTCGTGCCGATTCGATGCCCAGACCAGCTTCCTGCCATCGGGGCTGAACATCGGGAACCCATCGAAGGTCGGCGCGGTGGTCACCTGCTCCAGTTCGGAGCCGTCCGGATTGATGAGAAAGAGATCGAAGTTTCCGAGCTTCGGATCGGTGTGGTGATTCGACGAGAAGATGATCTTCCTCCCGTCCGCGGTCCACGACGGACCGAAGCTCGCGGCAGCGAGGTGGGTAATCTGCCGCTGGTCGCTCCCGTCCGCGTTCATGATCCAAATATCCATTTTGTTCGGCCGGACCAGCCGCTCCGCGAGGAGTTCCTTGTAGGTCGCAATCTCGGTGGCGCTCTGGGGATGATAGGCGCGATACACTATCCGCTTTCCATCCGGAGACCACCACGGCCCTCCGTCGTACCCCAGTTGATGCGTCAGCTGCTTGAGGCCGGATCCGTCGACGTTCATCACGTAAATGTCGAGGTCGCCACCTTGTAGTGATGTGAACACCAGCTTTCTCCCGTCGGGCGACAGCACTCCCTCAGCGGTGTAGACGCCGAATCTGGTCAGACGGCGCAGGCGAGAGCCGTCGGCCCGCGCCGTGTAGATATCGAACGGATCGAGCCGCCAGACGTAGCCCTTGGATGGATCCGGCCGCGGCGGACAATCCTTTTCGAGTGCCGCGCTCGATGCGAACAGGATGCGGCGGTCGCCGTTCATGAAGTAGCCGCAGGTCGTCTTTCCCACGCCATTAGACGCCCGCACGACGTGCGAGCCATCGGCGTTCATCACGTATTGCTGATCGCACGTTCTTCCGTCGCGCGTGCTCTGAAAGATCAGCCGCTTGCCGTCGTGGCTGAAATAGGCTTCGGCGTTCTCCCCGCCGTTCGTCAGCTGGCGAATGTTGCGAAGATGGGTCTCGCCAGCTTCCGGCGCGACCAAGACCGGCGCATACGCGGTTTGCGCCGAAAGCGAGCCCGAGCCCGCGATGAGCGCCGAACAGATAATGCCAAACCTCAAATTCCCTCCGTCTTCCAAGTAATTGCGAAACCTGTCACCCGGACGTGCGGTGCCGTAGGGCGGGAAGATAGCTACGCGGCGAAACGGAGGGCTTCGACCAGTTCGGCGATTTCAGCTTCAGCCGCGACCGGTCCGCGCTCTTCCGGGACAGGCCGACGAACATCTTCCAGATCAAGGGGACCTGCTGGATCGGACGCTAGTGCGTGTTGCTGACCGCTAGCACCTTCGAGACCTTGGTCGTGGTCTTGTGGCTTCTCACGACCCGGCGCGAGCGGCCCTTGTACACGCCGCGAACCCAACGGGCGCGGGTGCCGCGCACGTCGATGTGGGCGAAGGGACCACTGCGGCCCGAGTAGGCGTAGAGGCCGGTGCCTCCGACGAGCTCGGGATAGCGTGCCTCGACTCGCTCGACCGCATCCAGGATCATTTTCACGTCGGCGAAGCTGACCTTTCCGTCGCCATTGAGGTCCGACATCTTGCCGTTGCCTTCCTGGTCGATGTAGACATCGGCGGCGTCTCCGAACTGGTGCCGGCTATCACGGGCGCTTCCCTCGCCGCGAACGGCGAAGTTGTGGGCCGGCGTCCGGAATCCCGAGCGAATCCGCAAACCCTCGGCGTTTACGCCATGATCGTTGAGATCCTCGATCACCAGCTCGAGCTTGTCGAGGAGCGGCTCGCGGAGAACGACATACTTCGGCCAGATATCTTTCTGGTCGTGGGAGACGAAGTCCCTCAGGCGAAAATGCTCGGACACCCGCGTGTCTTCATTGTCGGGTGTCACTTCGATGAAGCCGTCGGGATTCTTGTAGGCTTCCGATCTGACGCGGCCCTTCTCCTGTGGCCAGTATCCGAGCCGGTAGCCGTTCAGCCACTGTCGGACCTTTTGCCCGAACGACCGCATAGTGAAGACGGTTTCCGCACTGGGGCCGGAGGTCGACTGGACCGACGCGCTGGCTACCGAAGCGCCGGGAAGCGACGCGAGCGCTATCCAGTCCTCGGGCATGACGAAGCGGGCGAAGACCTTTCCGCTCAGGCCGCTGCCCTTCTCGCCGGATGGCGAAAAGAGGAGTTTGGCGGCTGGAGTCGAGAGGCTGCTATCCGAGGCTGCGGCTCCGCCCGAGGACGCGACCGTGGGCAGCGAGTCAACGTGATCCGCGACAGCATTCGAGCCCGTCCGACCGCCAAGCGAGTAGAGCTGCAACGCGCTCGCTGGGGCCGGCGGTATGATCGCCGTGAGTGTGACGAAGGTCGTTACGGCCAGGCTGAATCTGAAGCGATTGCAGGTCATCAAGTGGCTCCTCTTCGGTAGCTCGACTGACGTGGCGCCGCTTGCGCGTAGCTTTAGTCTCGGGGCTTTGCGTCGCCGCCTTTAGGCGGTTTTGCCGGTTATCGGAGGCGCCCTAATGCTGAGCTGGGCGCGAACAAGAAAATGACTATCTGGACAGGGAAAGTGTAACTATTGGTACAAAGGCAAGGTTAGATGTTACTTTAGGCAGAACCTCTAAGCATATGTGCAGTTGCCTATTACCTTGCCGGACTTAAATGAATTACTCGTCGATCGTCGGCAGATCGGAGAACGATTCCGGAAGCCAGCTCCAACGCCCGAACCACCCTGGGGAAACATATGCTTACTTGCTCGCCGATCTGAGAGAGGCCGGCTTCGCGAGCGGCTCCCGTGGACCAACCTGAGTCAGGTATTCTCCGGCCACGTCAGTGCCCCTGACAACCCCTTTGAGAGTCTGCTCGCCGGCCTTCGAGCCAAGCTTCCAAGTGAGGGCCGCCCTGCCTTTGGCGTCGCTGATGCCGCGGGCGGGGGTGACGGTTCCAGACTTGACCGAGAAGTTGACCTTTGCGTCAGGCACCGGGTTGCCGTAGACATCGGTCACCAGCGCATAGAGCCGCTTGTCCTTGACCGACTCGCGCGACCGCTTGTCGCCCGGGACATCGTCAAACGCCAGATTCGCCGCGGTCGCGGGTGTGGCGTGAGCTACAACCTTGAGTAGCTGCTTCACTCCCTCGACGTGCACGGCCAGCGAATAGTCCCCGGCTGAGTGACCCATGGTCCACCGCGTTCTCGCGACGCCCAGTGAATCGGTTGTGAGGGCGGTGTCGGACAGAATTCCGCCTGACGGAGACAGCGTCAGAGCCGCCTCGGCCACGCCGCTCCCATTTGCGTCGAGCACCCGAAACACGAGGCCTTTTCGAAGCTCTGCCCCGGCTGGCGCCCGTTGGTTGTCGCCCGCCGACGCCACTATTGAGGCGGGGGCGCCAGCCAGCGCAATGGCATTGAGCATGACCGGAGGAATCCCCAGTCCCGGGCCCACTCCCACCTGGGCTCTGAGCCGCTGCGTTCCCGTCTTCCTGGCGAGCGTCCAACGCGCGCTCGCCACCCCGAGCGAGTCCGTACGGGCGGAAGCGACTTCGACTGATCCTCCGTCGACCGGCGTCCAGCGAACGGGTACATCGGGAAGAGCTCGGCCCGTGGTGTCTGTAATGCGGACCGCCACCGAATCGGAAAGCTCCTCGCCAGCCTGGCCACTCAAACGCTCCACCAGGCGCGTCACTCTGGTGTTGCTCGCGACCGGATCGGCTTCGGCAAGAATGGCGAGGGCGCTATCCACGTTCTCGACCGTCGCGAACAGCGTCTGCCGTCCCGGATCGGCGCCCAGCGTCCATGTGGCGCGGGCACGTCCATCTGCGTCGGTGACCGCACTGGCCGGATCTACTGACCCCTGCCCCTCAGCGAGACGGAAGGTGACCCTCTTGCTCGCCGCGGGTGCGTTGTGGCGATTCGTTGCCCGAACCACCAACGCCTGCGGAAGCGTCTTCCCAGCGAGCGCTCGCTGATTGATCCCCGCGACGAGTGCTATCGCCGACGCCGGAGTGACCACGGAAACGCTGGTTCGATCCGCGACGCCCTCGATTTTGGCACCGATCATAGTGCGTCCGGCCGAGCGGGCGGTCAGCAAGCCGCTGCTGTCGAGACCGGCAACGCTGCTATCGTCGATGTGCCAGGTCGGTTCTAGTCCAGCGATCGGATAACCGCGCGCATCCATGGCGCGGGCGCGAAGCTGCAGCTCAGCGCCCTCAGCCAGAACGATCAGGCTGTCGCCGGAGGCTCGCCCAACATCGACGTTCGCAACACGCTGGCGCACCACGACGGTGGAATGCGCGACCAGCTTGCCGACTACCACGCTCACCATCGTGCGGCCCGGCCCACGCGCGATCACCGAGCCATCCTGCAAAATGGTCGCGACACTCGGGTCACCGGTGGTCCAGGTGGGGCGCGCACCCACCAGAATGCTTCCATTCCGGTCGGTGACGGTCGCCGCGAAGTGAACCGTGTCGTCGAACGCGGTAGCCGTATCGATGGCCGGCCGAAGCCCGACCCACGCCGCGCCAATGTTCCCGATCGACTGATGTGATTCGGCCTGACCGATGACGCCATAGGAGACCAGCGCGGTGACGATCGAAACGAGTGCGGCCCCGGAAGATGCGGCAACGGCGACAACCTTTGCCGTATGCTTTATCCACTGGGCTCTTTTTGCGGAATCCAGGATCCTGTCCATTGCTTATAGGACTGCAATCAACCGAGTGCCGTCACGCTTTTTCTCGCACTGTCTGCCTCATTGGCGCGCCT
>Ga0207929_1000057_pt1 | contig 34889 bp, 28 predicted proteins | sample NGESurdeep072012_FD_184466 | JGI IMG/M metagenome (GOLD analysis project Ga0207929, IMG submission 184466) | Arctic peat soil microbial communities from Barrow, Alaska - NGEE Surface sample 53-1 deep-072012 (SPAdes) | ecosystem: Environmental > Terrestrial > Soil > Wetlands > Peat ... | reverse complement strand
AACGAATATCACCGAGCCGCATGAACGACCGGGCGCGGGCCTGGGCGCCGTCGCGACGGGTTCTGGCACGGGACAGGGTCTTCAGCAAGGTGACCACCCGTCGGAAGACAAACTGGTCGAGTTTGCTGAAGGTGCCTTTCGCCACGGGGTGCTGGAAATAGGTGGCCCAGCCGCGCATGATCTGGCCGAGTCTGGTCCGCAGAGGCGCGAGAGCCACCCACTGCGATGTCCTGTGCTTCAAGGCACGGATCTTCGCCTTCACCGACCGGACGGGCCGGTCGGCGATGACGGTGGAGACGGAGCTCTTGGTCGACCCTTTCTTGCATTTCCACCGGATGCGGAAGCCGAGAAAGTCGAACCCGTCGCCCATGTGAACCACCTGGGTTTTGGCTGGCGACAGCCGCAGCACTACCGCCGACGGCGCGCACCTCCAGTGCGCGCAACGTCGCGTGCGTGCCCGCCAGTCCCTCAGCGACGGCGACTTCCGGGTTGTGAGAGCTTGAACGTGTTCCGTAGGGCGATGGCGGCTCGTTCGAACTCGGCATCCAGTCGAGTCAAAAGCTCGATGGCGACGTCCTGGTCGCCGGCCTGACTTGCGACTTCGAGATCCCCACATAGGGCTGACATGGTGTGGGCGCCGAGGTTGGCGCTGCTGCCTTTGAGGCTGTGCGCGGTTTGTGCGATGGCGGCGAGGTCGCCTTGCTTCGCTGCTGCTGTTGCGGAGTCGAGCCGGGAGCGGGCATCGCGGACGAAGAGGCGGACGAGTTTGGCGATGCCGCTGGGATCTTGCGCGGCAAGGTCGTGGATCTGCGAGAGTGTTTCCGGGTTAAGCGGACCTCCCGCGCTCTGCTCTGCGGCCGACGAGGGATTGCCGGTGTGGACCCACCGCTGCAGCGTTCGCGCCAGGGCCGCTTTGTTCACCGGTTTGGTGATGTAGTCGTCCATACCGGCCGCGACGCATTTGGCTTCGTCTTCGCGGCTCGCGCCGGCGGTCATGGCGATGATCGGGGTGCGAGCGTCGTCGGCTTCGCGGGCTCTGATGGCGGCTGTGGCCGCGTAGCCGTCCATCTCTGGCATCTGGCAGTCCATGAGCACTGCGGCGTAGGTGATGCGGGCGGTGGCTTCGACGGCTTCGAGCCCGTTGGCGGCGACATCGACGCGGTAACCCAGGTTCTCCAGCGTCCGGGACGCGACCTTCTGGTTGACGATGTTGTCCTCGACGACGAGTAGGTGCGGGCGGTTTCGTCGGCGGATCTCCGTGGTGGTGTGGCGGGTGATCAGTGGCCTGGCCTCTGCGGGCTCGTCGGTGGCGACCAGGGTTGCCAGGCAGTCGAAGAGTGTCGACTGACGGACGGGTTTGGTGAGGAAGGCCTCGATGCCGGCAGCCTCGGCGACGCCGGCATCGCCTCGACGGCCGGATGAGGTGAGAAGGACCAGTCGTGTTGCCGCTAGCCGCCGATCGGCTCGGATGGCCCGGGCGAGTTCGACTCCGTCCATGCCTGGCATGTGGTAGTCGAGAATGGCGACGTCGAACATGGCGGCGGTGCCGGCCGCCTCAGTGAGTACCGACAGCGCCTGGGTGCCGTCCGGGACGCAGGTGGGGCGCATGCGCCAGGAACGGAGCGTACGGTCCAGGATCGTGCAGTTGGTCTCGTGGTCGTCGACCACCAGGACGTGGAGTCCTTCGAGGTCGCCGGCCGATGCGGGAAGCTCGGGGCGGAGAAGTTCGCCGCGACCGAGCCGGATGCTAAACCAGAACGTGCTGCCCTGACCGGGGGTGCTGTCGACGCCGATCTCACCGCCTTGCAGTTCGACGAGCTGCTTGGAGATGGCCAGGCCCAGGCCGGTGCCGCCGTACTGCCGGGTGGTCGAGGCGTCAGCCTGCGCGAAGCTTTGGAACAGCCGGTCCTTCCTGTCGGTGTCAATGCCGATGCCGGTGTCGATCACCTCGATGCGGACCTCGACGGTGTGGTCGTCCTCGTGCATCAGGGCGACCTTCACGGCGACGTCGCCGGTTCCGGTGAACTTGATGGCGTTGCTCAACAGGTTGCTCAGCACCTGGCGGAGTCGGCCAGGGTCGCCGCGAACGCCGAGCGGGACCTCGGGGTCGATGAGCGCAGCGACTTCGAGGCCCTTGGTGTGGGCGGTGACAGCGACGACCTCCAAGGTTTCCTCGATGGCGGAGCGGAGGTCGAAGTCGATGATCTCGAGATCGAGCTTGCCGGCCTCGATCTTGGAGAAATCGAGGACGTCGTTGATGACACTCAACAGCGCCTCACCCGAGGCGCGGGCGGTTTCGGTGTAGTCGCGTTGTTCGGCGTCCAGATCGGTGTCAAGCAGGAGCGCGGTCATGCCGATCACGCCGTTGAGTGGCGTGCGGATCTCGTGGCTCATCATGGCGAGGAACTCGCTCTTGGCCCGGTTGGCCTGATCGGCGGCCTCTTTGGCTTCGCGCAGCGCCGCCTCCGCCGTCTTGGCGTCGGTGATGTCTTCGGAGATCCCCAACAGAAAAGCCGGGCGGCCGTCCTCGCCGAGGATCGGCACCTTCTGCACGTGCATCGTCCGGATGCCTCGGGTGCGGCTGGGGACCTGCTCCTCGGGGATGTCGATGAGGGTCCCCGCAACCAGGGTCTCGCGGTCCTTCGCGTTGAAGAACTCCGCTCGATCTGCTGGGAACAGATCGACGTCACGTTGGCCCAACATCTCGTGCTGGCTGATGCCGGTGGTTTCGCTGACCGCCCGGTTCAAGAACACGTAGCGGAGGTCGACGGCGTCCTTGGCGAACACGCCGCTCGGAATGTTGTCGACAATCGAGGCGAGGAACGCTTCGGACTGGCGTAGCTGGGCTTCGCGCTCGGCGAGAAGCGTCGCCACCTCGGATTGCGCCTGTTCGGCTCGGCGGCGGTCGTCGATGTCGAGGATGTGGGCGAGGATGGCGACGGTGCGGCCTTCGTTGTCGGTCTCGGGGGCGAGCGCGGCCCATACCCACCGTGGCTCATCGCCGGGGAGCAGCACCCGAAACTCGAGCTCCTCCAGCAGCGAAGATCCGTCGGCGAGGCGACCGACGGCGGCGCCGAACACGGTGCTGTCCTCTGGATGGATGAGAAGTTGGAGGAATCCCGGCGCGAGCATCTGCGCTTCGGTGAGCGCGAAGAGGCGGCCGACGTTGGGACTGACATAGGTCACCGGCCCATCGGGCACTGCGAACCGCGAGACGAGGGTCGGGCCGGCGGTGAGGAGCCGCTCGAGGAACGCCTGGGTCTGCTGGAGCTCGCCGGTGCGCTCGGCGACCAAGCCCAACGCGTAGGCGCGTCGGCGGGTCAGTGTCTGGGCGACGGCGGCGGCGAGCAGCGCGGCGAGCAGCCCACCGGCGAGCAGGAACCACGGGACCCGTGGGGCGAAGGTGCCAATGAGCGGGCGGCGAGCGCCGACCGTGAGGAGCCAGCGGTCGGCACCCACCGGAAACGGGACGCGTTCGACATGGCCGGTCAGCGGCGGGTGCGCTTCGGTTGTCAAGATCAGCCGGGCCGGGTCGTTCGTGGGCGACGCGTAGAGCGCGACGCGCAGCTCACGAAACGGCGAGTCTGGTGTCGCCGGGATGGGCGTGCCCGGGGTGACCACCGACTCCTGGTAGGCGACAGCGGGCTGTGAGCTCGCCGCCGGTTGGGCGAAGATCAGACGTTTGCCATTCGGATCGGGGAACAGACCGGCGACGAGCTTTCCTTCGGTGAGGGCCCGTTCGGCGAGTGCCGCCCGGTCACCCGTGAGTACGTCGCCGACGGACATGCTGTCGCCGACGGCCGCCACCACCGTGAAGCCCCGGTCACCTTTAGCGGCGACGCCGATGGCCTTCGTGCCGCCCTTGAGGAGTGGGGTGGCGCTCTGTGCGAACAAGGGCGCTGCCGTCGGGTCGGAGAGTGATCCGAGTGCTCCGAGAACCTGGAGGGACGACTGGGTGCTGTCGATCGACGTGGACAGCAACGCCACGACCTCACCGGTCCGTTCGTGCAACAAGCGCCGCTCCTGATCGTCGACCACTCGGCGGGTGACCACGAACGTGCTGACCGCGACGGCGACCATGACGACCAGCACCGCCACCGGTACCGCATCGCGGCGCCACGGGCGGGAGCGCTGGCTCGTCGCGGCGGGGCTCGAAGTCACAACCTCCGCGCTCTCAACGGTTATTCGCTGTTCCTCCCCGAGTCGTGCCCGACGGCGAGAGGTTTTGCTCATGTCGCGGCCGATCGACGGGCGATCGCTTGGCGTACTCGGGAGGCGAGCTCACGGGGTGCAAAGGGTTTGACCATGTAGTCGTCAGCGCCGGCGGAGAAGGCCTTGACCTTGTCGTGGGCATCTGCCCGAGCGGTCAGCATCACGATGGCAGTAGAAGAGATGGACGGATCCGACCGCAAAGCACGGCAGGTCTCGAAGCCGTCCATACCCGGCATGGACACGTCGAGCACGATGCACGCGGGACGGACGCGGCGTGCCTCCCGGAGTGCCTCCTGCCCGCTGACAGCTTCGAGCACCGCGAACCCGGAGGTGGCCAGGCTCACATTCGCGAGCTGCCGGACGTCCGCGGTGTCGTCCACGATGAGCACCACCTCCGCCGCGGGCGTCGGCGCTGGCGCCGGCCCCCCTTCGGCGACCGGTCGGAGGACCGTGCCCAGCGCGACGAGACCTTCGGGCGGCAGCGGGCGGCTGAACAGGTAGCCCTGGGCCATGTCGCAGCCGAGGTTTCGCAGCCGCGTCAGTTGGTCGATGGTCTCGACCCCTTCGGCGATCACCAGGAGGCCCAGGGCATGAGCCATAGCTACGATCGCGGCCACGATGGCGGTGTCCCCGGGATCGCTCCCTAGCCCGTCGATGAAAGACTTGTCGATCTTCAGCTCATCGATCGGGAACCGCTTGAGTTGGGACAGCGAGGAGTAGCCGGTACCGAAGTCGTCGATGGACAGGACCAGGCCGAGGGCCTTCAGCTCATGCATGATGCCGACGGCGGCCCCGACATCGCCCATCACCACGCTTTCGGTGATCTCCACGCCCACCATCTCCGGTAACACCCCGGTGGAGGCGATCGTGTGCCGGACGAGGTCGACGAACCCGGGGACGAACTGGTGCGCCGAGACGTTCACGCAAACCATGGGTGGCGCGTTCTCCCCGAGATGTACTGCCCAGGTCGCTTGCTGGAGGCACGATTCGGTCAACACCCACTCGCCGAGGGATCCGATGAGGCCACTGTCCTCGGCGAGAGAGATGAACTCGACCGGCGGCACCAACCCGCGTGTCGGGTGCTCCCACCGGACGAGCGCTTCAACGCCCTGCATGCGACCGGAGCTGACGTCAACCTTCGGCTGGTAGTGCAATCGTAACTGGCTGAGTGTGATCGCGGCGCGGAGAGCGGCGACTTCCTCACCGTGGATGTCGACTGCCTCCGGGGACCAGCCTTCGCCCCTCGACGTCACATTTCGTCCCACCCACGCATTATCCCCCCATGTGACCATTTGTACACCTCGCGAGTAGCCCCGGCCGTCTTCGCCCTGCGTCGCCGTCCCTGACCCTGAGTTTTCAGCCACCCGCCGCCGCCAGGACGGTCCGCCTGTGATGCGAGCATCGGCCGATGACCACTGAGAAGCGGTACCTGCGCCACTGCCACATGCCCGGGCGCCAGCACGAGAGTCCCCGACGTCAAGACGAACGGACACTGCGACCCTGCCAACGCAGCTCCAATCGTTTCGACGACCCGCAGATCGGTGCGAGCGGCCTCCTCCGAGACCGCACCGTGCCGATAGGCGAGATGCAGCACGCCATCAGCAGCTGCGGCGGCGGCGTAGATGCTGTCGAGGTCGTCCAGCGATGCCCGGTGGACGTCGGCGCCGTTCGCCGTGAGCCGCGCTGCAGACGCTTGCGATCGAGCCAGCCCGACCACCTGGTGCCCGGCGGCGACCAACTCGGCGACCACAGCGGTGCCGACGAATCCGGATGCTCCGGTCACAAACAAATGCATCAGAGGTCCCTTCGGCGGTATGTACTCGGTCCGTGGCCAACGAGGCACCAAACCTCGACTTCCGTGCAGACGTTCCAGAAGTCGTAAGGTCGACTGTACGACTTCTTGAACGCGCGATCAAGAAGTCGTAGAGTGTTGACTATGGCCCGGACTGGTCGTCCCCGTGAGTTCGATGAGAACGAGACGCTGGCCCGCGCGTGCGATGTGTTCTGGTCGCGCGGATACGGCGCAACCTCGGTGCAGGATCTGGTCGACGAACTCGGGGTCCAACGAGGAAGCCTGTACGCGACGTTCGGCGACAAGCGCGACCTGTATCTCAAAGCGGTAGCGCTGTATGCCCGCGAAAACCGTGAATACCTCGAAGCGATCCTCGCGACCGGGCCAGTCCTGCCAGCACTGCGCCGCATCCTGATCGAGCCGGCAGCGTTGACGGGGCAACGAAGCGGACGGAAGCGCCGGGGCTGTCTGGTCGGGAACACCACCGCGGAACTCGTGCCCGCCGACGACGACGCCCGCGCAGCAGTAACCGCGGCCTACAACGGATTTCTGCGCGTCGTGACCGCGGCACTCACTCGCGCGCAAGCCAGCGGAGAAGTCACCACCACAGCCTCGCCGCGGGCGCAAGCCGACATGTTGCTGATGCTCTTCCAAGGTTCTGCACTGGTGTCCCGGGCCAACACCGATCGCCAGCGACGCCAGGCCGGAATCGACGCCGCCCTCAACGCGCTACGGCCGTCGCCCAAACTCCCATAGACTCAGACGACTGCGGCCGACCGCGCGGATCCCACCGTGGAACGCACACATCTGGCAGCGATGACGCGCACGGGAGCGTGCCGAGGGTATGCGCGAGTCGTCCGCGGGCGTCGGGCAATGCAGTGTCAGGGTTGCGCGCGGCGGATGCCGTCGAGAAGTAGTGCTATGTGCCGATGCCAGTCGCCCGTGCTGGTCATGTTCGCCATGGCGCCGCGGGTGATGAGGATGAAGTCCTCGCCTCGAAAGTCGGGGCGGAGGCGGCCGGCGTTGACGGCGCGTTCGACGATGCGGTTCACGATCGCTGAGAATGCGTCCTTTTCGTCGGCGATGTCGTTCCAGCTGGGTTCTTCCGGGCCGCGCAGCGCGTAACGGAAAGCTGTGTCGGTCTGTGCTGAGTTCAGGTAGCCGTACAGCAGTGCCTCGAATGCCGCGCCGGGGTCCTCGACGTCCTCGGCGTTGCGGGCGAGGGTGGTCATCGCTTCGAAGCGGCGGCCGATGATCGCCGCGAGGAGTGCTTGCTTGTCCGCGAAGTGCCGGTACAGGGTTCCGACGGCCAGTCCGGCGCGCTCGGCGATTTCGTCCATTTGGACGGCGTCGCCGCGCTGCGCGAACAGTTCACCGGCGGCGTTCAGGACGGCCTCGCGGTTGCGCCGGGCGTCGGCGCGCAGCGAGCGTTCGGGTGCGGTCATGACTTCGTCACCGTAGTTGACGACGGGCACAGGTTCTGACTACATTCGGAACCTGAGTTCATGTTCATCTTAGAGAGAGTTCCATGATCACCATAACCACACCGACAGCCGCTGTGACGCACGCTCGGTCCCACCGGCGTATGAAGGCGATCGGTGTGACCACCTATGGCGGCCCCGAGGCCCTGCACGAGATCGACGTAGCGCGGGAGCAGCTCGGCCCGTTGGATGTGCGCATCCGGGTGACTGCGGCGGCCGTGAACCCAACCGATACCGGCGTGCGCAGTGGGGTTCGCGACGACAAACCTGCACCGCATCCGCCAGGTGCGGTGCCCGGCATGGACGCAGCTGGGCAGGTCATCGAGATCGGGCCCAACGTCGACACTGATCTAGCCTTGGGCGATCGAGTGATGGCCATTGTGGTTCCCGCTGGCCCGCACGGCGCCTACCGCAGCGACGTGGTCGTGCCCGCTCGTTCGGTCACACGAGTCCCGGTGGGTGCATCCGACGCCGAGGCGGCCACGTTGCCGATGAACGGCCTGACCGCACGCTTCGCGCTGGACTCGCTGCGCCTGCAGCCTGGACAAGTACTCGCGGTGACCGGCGCTGCCGGCGCTTTCGGCGGCTACGTCATCCAACTCGCGAAGGCAGACGGTCTGACCGTCGTCGCGGACGCGGCGGAGAAAGATCGCGAGCTTGTTCGCCAACTTGGCGCTGACGTCGTGGTGCCGCGCGGCGACGGATTCGTCAAGGCCGTCCTCCAGCACTACCCGGACGGTGTCGACGGCGTTGCCGATGGTGCTCAACTCAACCAGACCGCGCTTGCCGCAATCAAGGACGGCGCCCGGATGGCGACGGTACGCGGCTGGGACGGCGGCGACCAGGACCGTGTGACTGTTGTGCCGGTGATGGTGTTCAAGCATGCGCTCGACTGGGAGGCCCTGGACCGACTGCGCGAGCACGCCGAGAACGGCGTCCTCACCTTGCGTGTGGCTGACGTCTTACCCGCGACCCAAGCCGGCGAGGCACACCGCCGACTAGAAGCGGGCGGCGTACGTGGCCGCCTTGTCCTGCGATTTGATCAGGTGCCATAGCCGCCCTGCGTTTATGGATGAGAGCGCCGATCATGGCCGTCCGCACTGCCGCGAGTCGGCGACCGACTTGGCCCCGCGCTCATCTGATGTCCCCTCGCTGCGCCGGAATGAAAGAACAGATTGCCATATGTGGAGGGCTGATCGGATCGCCTCCAAGGAGCCATCAATGCGCCCGCTTGGTCGCCCGTCTCGCTGGCTTGGCGCGCGCTTGCCCAGGGAGTCCGGCCGTCAGTCCAGCCATGAACAAATCGAGAAGACGGTTGGCCTGGCCCTCACGATGGGTGTTTCCAGCGACGCTGAACAACGGCGGTACCGCCGAGGAGTGTGAAGAACATCGATGTTCGCTAGCGATTGTGGTGCTGGCGCGCCGGCCGTTGCCGTCGTAGCCGAAGGCGCTGGTGGCGGCCGGGGTTTTCACCTGGGTGAGCCGGTGCGCGGCGTCGTAGCTGTAGGTGACACCGGGCACGGTGTGGACGGGTGCGGTGTTGGTGAGTTTCGCCGAGCCCGTCACGCTCACAGTGTCGGTGACGATGGTGCCGGCGACGGCCAGGGTTCCGTTGCCGGTGACAGCCAGTTGCGACGCCGGCGCGTACAGGTTCCGCCAGGGCAGGTGACAATGGTCGGACCCGCTGGGTGCGCGCCGCGCGGGAGCGCTCGGCCTAGGGCGGCAGCGTAATCCTGGCACCTTAACGAACGATCGCGGCGACCGCAGCTGTCAGGAAGAGAAGGATGGCTAGCGCGAGGGCCGGCGGCCCCTGCCGGGCGCTTAGCCACTCCCGCGTGCCTTTGCGCATCGGCATGCTTCGTCTTGGGTGTCCTATGAGCGAGACGGCCGCAAAGAAGTGCGAACCTGCGCCTGCTAGTAGGCAGCCGATCATGAGTTTTTGCCAGCCCGGGCGCTGGGGCGCTGTAGCGACGGCGTGCAGTGTTTGGAGCGCGCCCGCTAGCATGCCGTTGCTCCGGTCGTGTTCCATGCGTTGAGCAGCTTGTTCAAGCCCCATCGTCCGGCGGTGATCCCGGGACCGATGGCGGTCGATATGGCGTACTCGCCGAAGGCGCGTTGTATGTCTTCCGCGGCGAGGTGCTGGGCCTCGAGGATGGAGTATTCGACGGAACGACCCACACCAAAGGTTGCTCCGGCGATGAGCGCATCGCCCGCGGCGACGTAGCAGTCGTCGAAGTTCGCGCCAGGGGTCGATATCGCGCCGTAGCACGTGGACACACCGGCGGTCACCGAGCCAGCGAGTGTGACGTCACCGGCATACCCGGCGATGGACAGAAGGATGGGCGCTGCGGCGCCGTCGGCGCCGTCGGTGCCGACTACGGCGATGGTGATGACGGCTGCGACGGCGACGACTCCGGCGACGTTGGTGACGTCGTTGGCGACGCGGCTGATGGTTTTCCAGCCTTGGCGGCGGGGTACCGGCGTGGTACCTACGGCCCCGCTAGGGACACATGGTCCAGGTTTCAGCAGCACCGAGCGGCTGTGAGCGCGTGAAAATCCTTGCTGTGTAAGGGTTTTCGGTCGAGCGGGTGACCGGGATCGAACCGGCATGGCCAGCTTGGAAGGCTGGGGCTCTGCCATTGAGCTACACCCGCGTGGCTGCTGCGGCTGCTCGCGGCCAGGAAGCGCCTAGACTAACGCGGCACGCCTCGGGGCGTAGCGTAGTGGCTAGCGCGCCTGCTTTGGGAGCAGGAGATCGGGAGTTCGAATCTCCCCGCCCCGACTGGTTATGAGCGGCCCCGATAGCCTCCGAAGCCGCAATACCACTCGTCGAGGAGCTTCCGTGAAGAGCGAAGTCGAAACGCTGAGCCCGACCAGGGTCAAGCTCACCGTCGAGGTTCCATTCGCCGAACTGCAGCCCAGCGTCGAGTCGGCCTATCGCCGCGTGGGTACGCAGATCCGCATCCCGGGCTTCCGTCCGGGCAAGGTGCCGGCCCGCATCGTCGACCAGCGGGTCGGGCGCGGCGCCGTCCTCGAAGAAGCCGTCAGCGACGCGATCCCGCAGTTCTATGGCGAGGCGGTCGAAGCCGCCGACGTCCGCGTGCTTAGCCAGCCCGAGATTGAGGTCACCAATTTCGCGGACGGCGAGTTGCTCACGTTTACGGCGGAGGTCGACGTCCGCCCGGCTATTGCTCTGCCGGAACTCACCAAGCTGCCGGTCACCGTCGACGATGCGGATGTCACCGACGACGACATCGCGGAGCAGGTGAAGGTTCTCGCGGACAGGTTCGGCACGCTGACGACGGTCGAGCGGCCGGTTGAAACCGGCGACTACGTCAGCATCGACATCGCGTTGACCGCTGATGGTGAGCCGATCGACGACGGCAGCGCCACCGGCCTGTCGTACGAGGTCGGTAGCAACAACCTGATCGACGGCCTTGATTCAGCGTTGCTCGGTCTCTCAGCCGGCGAATCGGCGCAGTTCGATACGTCCTTCGGCGGCCCGATGCTAGGGAAGCAAGGCCGCGCTTCCGCCACAGTGCGCAGCGTTCGCACGAAGAAGCTGCCGGACATCGACGACGCCTTCGCGCAAGAGGCGAGCGAATTCGACACCCTCGACGAATTGCGGGCTGACGTGCGCGCGCGGCTCGAACGGGTGAAGCGCCTTGAGCAAGGGATGCAAGCACGCGACAAGGTGCTCGAAGAGCTGCTCGCGAAGGTTGACGTCCCGTTGCCCGAGCGGGTGGTCGACAGCGAAGTTGACGGACGCCGGGAGGCCCTCGGCGAGCAGCTCGCTGCAAACGGCCTCACCCTCACGGCCTACCTCGCGTCGCAAGATGAATCCCTCGAAGAGCACGAGGCGCACGTGCGGGTCGACATTGAGCGCGACATGCGCAGCCGCTTCGTGCTCGACGCCGTCGCCACCCAACAGGAGTTGGGCGTAGCGGAGGCCGAACTGAGCGAATACATCGTGCGCCGGTCGAGCCGGGCCGGCATCAGCCCGGACGAGTACGCCCGTCAGCTCGTCAACAGCGGAACGGTCCAGATGGCGGTCGCCGACGTCTTGCGGGCGAAGGCGCTGGCCTACGTCCTTGAGCAGGCGGTCGTCACCGATGCCTCCGGCCGCGAGGTCGACCTCAACCGCCTCGACACTGACGCCGCCTCCGAGTAGGGGCCTGCGCCCTCTGCTTGCCGTGAGGCCTGCGCCCTCTGCCCATGGAGGCCTGCGCCCTCAGCGAACACCGCGCGAGACTGTGCCGCCGGAGCGGCCTCGGCGGTTAGGGTCGGATCATTGGCACCCGATACCAAAGGTTGGCAGCCGCATCGAGCAATCGGGGCGTCCGACTGGCGACGAACGAACAGGTGAAAGCGTGACGCTGTACTCCTCAGCATCAGACATGCAGATGCGCATGCCGTCGTCCGGCGTCTCGCCTGATGACGATGTCTTCAACAAGCTGCTCAAGAACCGCATCGTGATCCTCGGGTCCGTCGTCGACGATGCGATCGCCAACAAGATCTGCGCACAGTTGCTGTTGCTCGCCGCTGAGGATTCCGAGCGCGAGATCTACATGCACATCAACTCACCCGGCGGCTCGGTTGACGCTGGCATGGCGATCTACGACACGATGCAATACGTCCCGTGCGACGTCGCCACGGTGGGCATGGGTTTGGCCGCGTCGATGGGCCAGTTCTTGCTCTGCGCAGGCGAACGCGGCAAGCGCTACGCATTGCCGCACGCGCGCATCATGATGCATCAGCCGCTCGGTGGCATCGGCGGATCGGCGTCCCTCATTGCGATTCAGGCTGAGCAGATGCTCTACACCAAGAAGAAGCTGCAAGAGCTCACCGCGCAGCACACGGGCCAGACCGTCGACCAGATCGAGCGAGACTCAGACCGCGAGCGTTGGTTCTCTGCCGACGAGGCCAAGGACTACGGATTTGTTGACCATGTGGTGCGCAGCGCACGCCAGGTCCCGACCGAGACCACGTCGGTCTCCTGAGAGCGAGGACCCTTCCCGTGAACGACATCCGACCCGATCTTTTCGACCTCGCGCCGCGGCCCGAGGGTCGCTACATCATCCCTGAGTTTCGTGAGCGCACGAGCACCGGCGAACGCATCCACAACCCATACACCAAGCTGTTCGAAGAGCGCATCATCTTCCTCGGCGTTCAGATTGACGACGTGTCGGCCAATGACGTGATGGCCCAGCTGCTCACACTTGAGTCGATGGACCCCGACCGCGACATCCAGCTGTACATCAACTCGCCCGGCGGTTCGTTCACGGCGCTGACGGCGATCTACGACACCATGCAGTTCATCCGGCCCGAGGTGCAAACGATCTGCATGGGCCAGGCCGCTTCGGCCGCCGCGGTGATCCTCGCGGCAGGTGCGAAGGGCAAGCGCATCGCGCTGCCGAACTCGCGCATTCTGATTCACCAGCCGTCGAGCGAGGCGGGTGGTCAGGCGAGCGACATCGAGATCGCCGCGCGCGAGATCTTGCGCATGCGCGCTCTGCTCGAGTTCATGCTGGCGAAGCACACCGGCCGGACAGAGGCGCAGGTGCGCATCGACATTGAGCGCGACAAGATCTTGACCGCCGAACAAGCGGTCGAGTACGGGTTGATCGACGAAGTGATCGTCAGCCGCAAGCTCACGCTTGCGGCGCATTAGCAGGCGACCAGACACGCCGAACTCGGCGTGAAACGGCGACGAAGGCGGTACCGTCGAAGGGCTGAAGTACCGATGTACGACCTGTGAGTCTGGCTGCAGATCCGCAGGAGCATCTCGTCCGGTTTGCAGGGATTTCACGTCCGACGGCCAGGTAGGAGACACACCCGGTGGCACGCATAGGCGATGGCGGTGACCTGCTCAAGTGCTCTTTCTGCGGAAAGAGCCAGAAGCAGGTGAAGAAGCTCATCGCGGGCCCGGGTGTCTACATCTGCGATGAGTGCATCGACCTCTGCAACGAGATCATCGAAGAAGAGTTGTCCGAGTCGGCCGACCTGAAGTGGGACGAGCTACCCAAGCCCCGCGAGATCTACGACTTCCTCGAGCAGTACGTCATTGGCCAGGACATCGCCAAGAAGGCGCTGTCGGTCGCCGTGTACAACCACTACAAGCGCATTCAGGCCTCGGGCAAAGAGTCGCGCTCCGGCAGCGATGTCGTCGAGCTGGCCAAGTCCAACATCTTGCTGATCGGCCCGACCGGCTGCGGCAAGACCTACCTCGCGCAAACACTCGCCCGCATGTTGAACGTGCCGTTCGCCATCGCCGACGCGACTGCGCTCACCGAAGCCGGCTACGTCGGCGAAGACGTCGAGAACATCCTGCTCAAGCTGATCCAGGCCGCTGACTACGACGTCAAGAAGGCCGAGACCGGCATCATCTACATCGACGAGATCGACAAGATTGCCCGCAAGAGCGAGAACCCCTCGATCACTCGCGATGTGTCCGGCGAAGGCGTGCAGCAGGCGCTGCTGAAAATCCTTGAAGGGACGACGGCCAGCGTGCCGCCCCAAGGGGGCCGCAAGCACCCACACCAAGAATTCATCCAGATCGACACGACGAACGTGTTGTTCATCGTGGGTGGCGCGTTCTCGGGTCTCGAAAAGATCATCGAGGGCCGCGTCGGCAAGAAGGGCATCGGTTTCGCCGCCACCTTGCACAACAAGCGCGACGCTGACGCGATTGACTCGTACGCCGACGTGATGCCCGAAGACCTGCTGAAGTTCGGCATGATCCCCGAATTCATCGGCCGGTTGCCGGTCATCACCACCGTCGCGAACCTCGATCGTGAGGCGCTGATTCGCATCCTGACGGAGCCGAAGAATGCACTCGTGCGTCAGTACAAGCGCCTCTTCGATCTTGACTCCGTCGAACTCGAGTTCGACGACGAGGCACTCGAGGCGATTGCCGACCAGGCGATCCTGCGCGGCACCGGCGCTCGTGGTCTGCGCGCCATCATGGAAGAAGTGCTGCTGTCGGTGATGTACGACATCCCGAGTCGCAAAGACGTCGCGCGCGTGCTCATCAGCCGCGAGGTCGTACTCGACAAGGTGATCCCGACGTTGGTGCCGCGCGAATCAGCCGCGGCCACCGCCAAGCGCGAGCGCCGCGAAAAGACCGCTTGATCCTCAGTTCAGCGGGGCGAAGGTCGCGGTGAAGTGGCGCAGCGATGGGGGCTCCTCGATGATGCGCAGTCCGCGAAGGCTCTTTGCGCGGTCCGCGACGGCAACGCACACCTCGATCGTGTAGTCGATATGGCTCTGCGTGTAGGTACGCCGCGGTATGGCCAACCGAACCAAATCCATCGACGCCGCGAGCTCGGTGCCGTCGGGTTGGCGACCGAACATGACGGTGCCGATCTCGCATCCGCGCACACCGCCCGTTTCGTATAGAGCGACCGCGAGTGCTTGGCCGGGGTACTGCAACGGCGGGATGTGTGACAACCACGATCGGGCGTCGATGTAGACGGCGTGGCCACCTATCGGCATCACCACCGGGATACCCGCCGCGTCCAGCGCCTCGCCGAGATACGCCGTCGAACGGATGCGGTAGCGCAAGTAGTCGTGGTCGACGGCCTCCCGCAGGCCTTGAGCGAGCGCTTCCAGGTCGCGCCCGGCGAGACCGCCGTACGTCGGGAATCCTTCGGTGAGAATGAGCAGCGTTCGGCATTTCGCGGCTAAGTCGTCGTCGCGCATGGCCAGCCAGCCGCCTATGTTGCCGAGCGGATCCTTCTTCGCACTCATGGTCATGCCGTCGGCGAGGCCAGCCATCTCGCGCACGATGTCGCGCACCTCAACCTCGGCGTAGCCCTGCTCGCGGGTGTGGATGAACCAGGCGTTCTCGGCGAACCGGCACGCGTCGAGAAACAGCGGGACCCCGTACCTGTCGCAAATCTCGCGCACGCCGCGCATGTTCGCCATCGAGACCGGCTGGCCACCGCCGGAGTTGTTGGTGACCGTCACCATCACGAGCGGCACTTCACCCGGGGCGGCGCTGGCAAGCAAGGCATCGAGCGCCTCAAGATCCATGTTGCCCTTGAACGGATGGTCGGCCTGTGGGTCGCGGCCTTCGGCAATGACCAGGTCGATGGCCCGCGCACCGGAATACTCGATGTTCGCCCGGGTGGTGTCGAAATGCGTGTTGTTCGGCACCGTCTTGCCAGCGCCGCCGACAGCGGTGAACAGGATCTTCTCCGCCGCGCGACCTTGATGTGTCGGAATCACGTGCTCGAACGGGAACAGATCCTGCACGCTGTCGCGAAACGCGAACCAGGACGGCGAGCCGGCGTAACTCTCGTCTCCGCGCTGAATTCCGGCCCACTGGTCGCGCGACATCGCGCCGGTGCCCGAGTCGGTCAGTAAGTCGATGAGCACGTCGGCCGCGTGCAAGTTGAACAGGTTGTAGCCGGCGGCGCTGATCGCCGTCCGGCGATGGCCTTCGGTCGTCATGTGCAGAGGCTCGACCGAATGGATGCGGAACGGCTCGATAATCGTCGTAAAGGTCATGCCTGAGCGTAGGCGCACCCACGATGGGGGCGCGGGCGGCCGGGGTTAGCCTTTTTGCTCAACCGAGCCGATGATCTGCCTCGTCAGCACCGCCAGCTGGCTGGTCGGAACCTGCCCGCTGATGACCAAGACCCCCGCCGCGTTGTCGATTGACGAACACACGTTCACGAGACTGCCGCTCAAGACGGCGTGGCCGCACTCCATCGAGCCGCCGAAGGGCCCACTACCGGTCGGGTTCAAGACCAACTGCTCCGCCGCGGTATTCGCATCTGTGGCGAAGTACGCCTTTGTCTCCGCTGCCGTCGGCCTGGTGGGCAACTTGCCCGCGGCCACCATGAACATCGGAGAGCCGTCTCCTGCCGATCCGTAGTACGCGCTTTGTACCTGGCTGAACCCGATGGGGTTCTGCTTGAGGCTGGCAACTACCGATGCGCTTGCCGCGTCGAGATTCGCGTCGTGGACCTGCTGCTGCTCGACCAAGGTCGCCGGCAGCACGACGTTACGGTTCGCCGGCTTTGCGCGCTGGCTCAGGAAGACGGGGATTGCGATAGCGGCCAAGATGCCGAGAACGATGAAGCCGACAACCCCGATCGCCAAGCCGATCAGCACCTTCGCGCCGGCCGAGCGGCCGCTGGTGGGCGGCACGTTCTGGTATGACGGGGCCTGGCCCGGCGGTAGATGACCCGGCGGTGCGTATCCCTGGGCCTGATAGCCCGGTGCCGCATACCCCTGGGGCTCGAAGTGGTTCGGCTGATAGCCGGACGGCGGGTTGGTGGGCGGCGGAAACGCCGCTGGCTGGTAGGCGGCTGGCTGGTGGGCCGGCGGACCGAACTGCGCAGGAGAGCCGAACTGTGTCGGCGGGGCAAACTGGGCCGGAGGGCTGGACGGCGGCGGTGGCGCGTACTGCGGGGGCGGCGCGAACTGCGCCGGTGGGCCATACTGCGACGACGCTCCGAACGTGTCGGCACCGAACTGCCGCTCGGCCCCTAGATGTGGCGCGCTGACGAACGACGACTGGCTGGGTGTGAGCGGCGCGGGCGACCAGGTTGGCGCAGCGAGCGAAGACGGCGCAGCGAGCGGAGCCGATGCGGGAGCGGGCGGTGGCGCGTCCGGTGCGCTCGCGGTGGCGCGGACGGCGTCGGTCGGCGGTCGCTTTGACGTGGAGGGCAGGATCGAGATCGCCCACGGTGAATCAGCCACCGGGGCGGTCGAGGGCTTTCGCTTCATCGCGTCCTCCGATGCGCGCGTGCGCGCGGTCGATGTAGCTCTCGACCATTGCGAGCGGCAGCTTGACCCCGCTGACCGGTTGGGCCGTCTGTCGCTGATCTCTCTAGACTCGGCCAGGTGATCCCGAGCGACTCCCCGGCCGACGCGGCAACCGAGCCAGAACGCCCGGTGGCGTCGTCCGATCTGCCGTCGCAGTACGCGCCCGCAGCGGTCGAAGCGAAGCTGTACCAGCGCTGGCTCGACGGCGGGTACTTCACCGCCGACGCCACCAGCGATCGCCCGCCCTACACGATCGTGCTGCCGCCGCCCAATGTGACCGGCCAGCTGCACATGGGTCACGCGCTGAACCACACCCTTATGGATCTGTTGACCCGCCGCCGGCGCATGCAGGGGTACGAGACGCTCTGGCTGCCCGGTATGGATCACGCCGGCATCGCCACCCAGAACGTCGTCGAGCGCGAGCTCTCCAGGGAGGGCGTGTCGCGCCACGACCTGGGCCGCGCGGCCTTCGTCGAGCGGGTGTGGCAGTGGAAGTCGGAGTACGGCGGTCGCATCCTGGGCCAGATGCGCCGGCTCGGCGAAGGTGTCGACTGGTCGCGCGAGCGGTTCACGATGGACGACGGGTTGTCGAACGCGGTCGTCACGATCTTCAAGCGGCTCTACGACGACGGGCTGATCTATCGGGCCGAGCGCATCATCAACTGGTGCCCGCGATGCCTGACCGCGCTGTCTGACATCGAGGTCGAGCATTCGGACGACGAGGGCGAGCTCATCTCGATCCGTTACGGCCCACTAACCGTCGCGACGACGCGCGTCGAAACCATGCTCGGCGACACCGCCGTTGCGGTGCATCCCGATGACCAGCGGTACGCACACCTGGTGGGCACCGAGATCGAGTTGCCGCTTACCGGTCGACGCATTCCGGTGGTGGCCGACGAGCATGTCGATCCTGCCTTCGGTACCGGTGCAGTCAAGGTCACACCTGCGCACGACCCGAACGACTTCGAGATCGGTCAGCGCCATGGGCTGCCGTCGATCATCATCATGGACGAGCGCGGCGTCATCACTGCACACGGCGCTTTCGAGGGGCTCGACCGCTTCGAGGCGCGGCCGGCCGTGACCGCGGCCCTTCGTGAGCTCGGGCTGATCGTGGCCGAAAAGCGGCCGTACGTGCACGCGGTCGGGCACTGTTCGCGATGCGACACCGTGGTCGAGCCACGCCTGTCGCTTCAGTGGTTTGTGAAGGTCGACACCTTGGCCAAGGCGGCGGGTGATGCCGTGCGTGACGGGCGAGTTGTGATCCATCCGGCCGACCTCGCTCCGCGCTACTTCGACTGGGTCGACAACATGCATGACTGGTGCATTTCGCGGCAGCTGTGGTGGGGGCACCGCATTCCGGTCTGGTACGGCCCGAACGGCGAGACCGTGGTGGTCGGTCCTGACGACGATGCGCCGACGGGCGTCGGCTGGCGTCAAGACGACGACGTGCTCGATACCTGGTTTTCTTCGGCGCTTTGGCCTTTTTCCACCCTCGGGTGGCCGGCCGACACAGCCGACATGCGCAAGTTCTATCCGACGTCGGTATTGCTCACCGGCTACGACATCATCTTCTTCTGGGTCGCCCGCATGATGATGTTCGGCCTATATGCCATGGGCGATCGGGCGCCAGCCGAAGCGGTGCCGTTCACGACGGTGGCATTGACCGGCCTTGTTCGCGACGATCGCGGCCGCAAGATGAGCAAGTCGGCCGGCAACGGCATTGACCCACTCGACTGGATCGAGACCTACGGCACCGACGCGACGCGGTTCACGATGGCGCGCGGTGCTTCACCGGGCTCCGACGTCGCGGTGGGCGAAGACGCTGCGCAGGCCGGCCGCAACTTCGTGAACAAACTCTGGAATGCCACCAGGTTCGCCATGCTGAACGGCGCAACCGTTAGCGGTGAACCGCCGGCACTTGCCGATGCATCGACCATCGACCGTTGGATCCTGTCGCGGCTGGCGCGCACGGTTGCGGAGGTCGACGCGTTCCTTGAGGATTTCCAGTTCGCCAAAGCCTGCGATGCGCTCTTCCACTTCACCTGGGATGAGTTCTGCGACTGGTACGTCGAGATGTCGAAGCTGCCGCTCGAACGCGGCGGCGACGAAGCAGCGAGCACCCGCCGAGTTCTCGGGCACGTGCTCGACGTCCTGCTTCGGCTCTGGCACCCGGTGATGCCGTTCGTCACCGAAGAGCTGTGGACCACGTTGACGGGCGGCGAGACGTTGGTGCGGGCGGTGTGGCCGTCGGGACTTGTCACCGACGCCAGCGCGGCGGTCATCGACCCGGGCGCGGTCGATGCGGGTGCTGAAGGGCTGGTGGGCGAACTCCAGGCTGTCGTCACCGAAGTAAGGCGATTCCGCGCCGAGCAGGGGTTGCGTCCGGCGCAGCGGGTGCCCGCCCGAATCGACGGCTTGATGGCAACGGATCTCAGCGATTTCGAGGCTCAAATCCGATCGCTGGCCCGGCTTCAGGTGCCCGACGGCGAGGTCACTGAGACGGCGGCCGTGGTGGTCGGTCACGGCGACCGCGCGATCCGGGTCGCGCTCGACCTTTCGGGCACGATCGACGTCGGCAAAGAGCGCGCGAGGTTGACGAAGGCGCGCGACGTCGCGGCCAACGAGGTGCTGCTGGCCGAGGCGAAGCTGGCCAATCCCGAGTTCACCGGCAAGGCACCCGAACCGGTGATCGAGAAGATGCGCGCTCGCATGCGCGACGCGCGTTCCGAGGTTGACCGGCTGCGCCAACAACTCGACGCGCTTCCACCCGGATGAGCGCTCGGCGATGAGCGACCCCGGGAGCGAGCAGATGCTTGAGCTCGGTCGCGTCGAGAAGGAGCTACTCGATCGTTGGCCCGAATCGCGCATCGAATGGAAGCTGGAGCGCATGGCGGCGCTCATGCACGCCCTCGGCGATCCGCAGTTGGCCTACCCGTCGGTGCACATTGCCGGCACGAACGGCAAGACGTCGACCGCCCGCATGATCGATGCGCTGTTGCGTGCTCTTGATCTGCGCACCGGCCGATACACGAGTCCGCATCTCGAATCGATCACCGAACGAATCTGCGCTGACGGCGCACCCATCACTGTCGCTCAGTTCGTTGACACCTACGACGATGTCTCGGCCGTGTTCGATCTGATCGACGCAGCGAACGACGTTCGGTTGTCTTTCTTCGAAGCCGTTACCGGGCTCGCGTTCGCGTTCTTTGCCGATGCACCGGTCGACGTCGCCGTCGTCGAGGTGGGCATGGGTGGCCGACTCGACGCGACCAACATTGTGGCCGCGCCGGTCGCAGTCATCACACCGATCGACCTCGACCATCAGGCCTATCTCGGCGACACGATTGCCGCGATTGCCGGTGAGAAGGCTGGCATCATCAAGGCTGATCAGCAGGTAGTCGTCGCGGCTCAACACCCCGACGCGGTTGCCGTGGTGCAGGCAAAGGCGGACTCCGTCGGTGCGACGGTGTTGCGCGAGGGATTCGACTTCGGCGTGATCAGACGCGAGAGCGCGGTCGGCGGTCAAGTACTCGCGTTGCGCGGGTTGCACGGCGTGTACGACGAATTGTTTCTCCCGCTGTTTGGTGGTCACCAAGCCTCCAACGCAGCCTGCGCGCTCGCGGCGGCAGAGGCGTTCATCGGAGGCCCGCTTGATTCCGATCTCGTACGAGCGGCCTTTTCGATCGTGCAGTCACCGGGCCGGCTCGAAGTTGTGCGGACGTCGCCGACGATCCTTGTAGATGCAACCCACAATCCGGCGGGCGCGCGAGCAACCGTCGCGGCGGTGGCCGAAGCATTCGCGTTTCGACGATTGGTCGGCGTGATCGGCGTCCTTGCCGACAAAGATGCGCGGGGGTTGCTTGAAGTATTCGAACCGTTTCTCGCGCACGCGGTCATCACTCAGAGCAGCTCCCATCGTTCGATGCCTGCCGACGATCTGGCCGAGCTCGCGCTCGAAATCTTTGGCGCCGATCGGGTTGACGTCGCCGTGCATCTCGACGAGGCGATCGAGATCGCGGTCGAACGCGCCGACGAAGATGACGACTTCGGTGGCGCCGGTGTGCTCGTCACCGGATCGGTCGTGCTGGCCGGTGAAGCACGTCGGCTATTGACGCGGCGATGACCGCCCCGCCCCGCCCTCCATCGAGCGGCCCGCCCCGCCCTCCATCGAGCGGCCCCCCGCTACCGCCATCAAGTTACGACGCGGACGACGTCGCGTTGATGTATCGCGATGCCGTGAAGGGCAAGCGCCGATTGACATCGAGCGTGCTGTCAATGGAGTTCATCGTGTTTTGGTTGGCGATCATTGTCGCGATCGTGCAGTCACATGTGCGCGTGCCGGTCGCCCTCGCGACCGGCGGCGCGTTCGCAGTCGGATGCATCGTCGTTGCCGGCATGATCACGCGGCCATGGGCCTACCGGGCCGGCGCGATCTTGCAGGTTCTCGCGATCCTGTGCGGTTTTGTCGTGCCGGTCATGTTCGTCATCGGCGCGCTGTTCGCCGTGCTGTGGGCGGTCGCCGTCCGCATGGGTGATGCAGCCTTGCGTCGTGCCCAGCAGTTCGAGGCGTACGTCGGGGCCGACCCGCTCTGACGGGTAATCGGTTGGGGTAGAACGAGCCGTCGGGGTAGCGTCCGGGGATGACCGATTCGCAACCGCAGGCGTTGATCCATGCCCGCGGGTTGGTCAAGAAGTTCGGTGACTTCGTCGCTGTCGACGGCATTGACCTCGATGTCGAGCAGGGTGAGGCCTTCGGCTTCCTTGGGCCCAATGGCGCAGGTAAGTCCTCCGCGATGCGGATGATCGGCTGCGTGTCGCCGCCGACGGCCGGCACCCTGCGCATTCTCGGACTCGATCCGCGTCGCGACGGTCCGAAGATCCGGGCCCGTCTCGGAGTCGTGCCGCAGCAGGACACGCTCGACCTTGAGCTGACCGTGCGCGAGAACCTGCTTATCTACGGGCGTTACTTCGGGCTGTCCCGCGCTTTGACTCGCGAACGGGCCAACGAGCTGCTCGAGTTCGTCCAACTTCTTGACCGCGCCGATGACAAGGTCGAACCGCTGTCCGGCGGCATGAAGCGGCGGCTCACGATTGCGCGTTCGCTCATCAACTCACCCGACGTCCTGCTGCTCGACGAACCGACGACCGGTCTCGACCCGCAGGCCAGGCACGTGGTGTGGGACAGGCTATTCCGGCTGAAACACCAGGGCGTCACCCTCGTGCTCACTACCCACTACATGGACGAAGCCGAGCAGCTGTGTGACCGCCTCGTGGTGATGGACAAAGGCAAGATTGCGGCCTGCGGCTCGCCTCGTGAGCTCATCAACCAGTACTCGAGTCGCGACGTCGTGGAGGTTCGGTTCGCCCTGGGCGAGAACGAAACCTCGGCGGACAAGCTGGTTGGCCTCGCCGAGCGGATCGAGGTCCTGCCCGACCGCGTCCTGCTCTACACCGACGATGGCGACACATGTATCGAAGCCGTGCATGATCGCAGTGTCGTCCCTCTATCGATGCTGGTCCGGCGCAGCACCCTCGAGGACGTCTTCTTGCGGCTCACCGGCCGCACGCTGGTCGACTGACATGAGCGCACTTTCGCCAAGCACGCGTACCACCTCACTGCCGCCCGCGTTGCGGTCGTACGCCTACTGGTTGTCGCAATACCGGCGCACCTGGCGGGCTGGCGTGTTTACGACGCTGCTGAGTCCGGTGCTGTACCTCACTGCGATGGGCGTCGGACTCGGATCGCTGGTGCATCGCAGCGCCGCGTTGGGTGGTGTGACCTACCTTCAGTTCATCGCGCCGGGACTGTTGGCGGCAACGGCGATGCAGATCGGCTCCGGCGAATCGATGTACCCAGTCTTCGCGTCGTTCAAGTGGATGCGCATCTACCACGCGATGGCGGCCACTCCGCTCATGCCGTTCGACATCCTGCTCGGGCATCTGCTCTGGATTGCCACCCGAGTCGCAATGGCGTCGGGTGCTTACCTGGCTGTCGTTGCCGCGTTCGGTGCGATTCGATCGCCCCTCGGGCTGCTCGCCTTTCCGGTATGCATCCTCGTCGGTATGGCGTTCGTCTGCCCGATCGTCGCGTTCGCCGCGACCCGGGAGACCGACGGAGGTTTTGCGGCACTCATGCGTTTCGGTGTTGTTCCGATGTTCCTGTTCTCCGGCACGTTCTTCCCCGTCACCCAATTGCCAGATGTCGTGCGGTGGATCGCGTATGCAACACCGTTGTGGCACGGTGTCGATCTGGTGCGTTCACTCACGCTGGGGCATGTCGACGTCCTCGTTGCTCTCGGACACGTTGCGTATCTCGGTGTGTGGGTAACCGTAGGTATCGCGATCGCGGGCCGAGTATTCAAGCGTCGGCTCGGCCTTTGACGATGGCCACTCTTGTCGCGAGGGTGCTGCCCCTCGATTCCTTTGCGGGCATGGGAGGGCGCCGCGGGCACGCCCTTGTCGAGCGCAACTACATGGTCTACCGGCACACCTGGCTCATCATCGTGTCGGGATTCTTCGAGCCACTTTTCTACTTGCTGTCGATAGGTGTCGGACTCGGTCATCTTCTGCCGGCGTTGACGGTCAATGGACATCACGTCGGCTACACCTCGTTCGTTGCTCCAGCGCTTCTCGCGTCGTCGGCGATGAACGGCGCGATCTACGACTCGACGTTCAACATCTTCTGGAAGATGAAGTACGCCAAGGTCTACGACGCCGTGTTGTCCACACCCCTCGGACCGCTCGATGTCGCGACCGGCGAAATCGCCTGGGCACTCGGTCGCGGTCTCATCTACTCCACCGCGTTCCTCGTCGTAATGACGGCGATGGGCTTGCTGCACTCATGGTGGGCGTTGCTGTGCTTGCCGTTCGCGTTACTCGAGGCGCTGGCGTTCGCGGCCTGCGGCATGGCCTGCACGACGTTCATGCGCAGCTGGCAGGACTTCGAGTGGGTCAGCCTTGCGCAGCTCCCGATGTTCTTGTTTTCAGCGACGTTCTATCCGCTGAGCACGTACCCGCGCGCGATCGGCGACATCGTTCGCTGGACCCCCCTCTACCAAGCCGTTGACGTCCAGCGCGCTCTCGCGCTGGGTCACGTTGGGCCGGGGCTGCTGGCGAACCTGGCCTACCTGCTCGCAATGGGCCTGGTCGGAGCCGCGGTCGCGACCCGACGCCTCGGCCTGCTGCTGCTGAAGTGACGCCCGGCACCTGCCGCGGCCAGATCTCTCGGTAGGCTCTGCGCGCCGTGACAGAGACCCCCGAGCGCACGCTCGTCCTCGTGAAGCCCGACGCCGTCGCGCGCGGGCTGGTGGGTGAGGTACTTGATCGGCTAGAGCGCAGAGGCTTGCAACTGCGGGCGATCGAGCTCCGCACCCTCGACCGCGCGACCGCCGAGGAGCACTACCGCGAGCACATCGGAAAGCCGTTCTTCGAGTCGTTGATCACCTTCATCACGTCGGGCCCGCTGGTCGCCGCGGTGGCGCAGGGTCCGCGGGCGATCGATACCTGGCGGGCGATGATGGGCCCGACCGACCCGGTGAAAGCCCCATCCGGCACGATTCGAGGCGATTTCGGCCTGGTGGTAACGGAGAACCTCGTGCACGGCTCTGACTCGCCCGAGTCGGCCGCCCGCGAGGTCGCGCTCTTCTTTCCGGGGCTGCTCGCCTAACCCAGCTCCAGCGCCGCCGTCCCGAGGAGGGCCGGCAGCGTCCGCCGTCCGGACGAGGGCCCGCCACCCGCCGTCCGCCCGCTCGAGCCACCCGCCGTCCGCCCGCCGTCCGCCCGCTTGAGGCTCGTCCCGCTAGGCGAACCATCACTTCACCAGGTGTGCCCGCCTGTTGAAGTGACCCGACGCCCCCTTTACGTGATCAACCCGCGTCGGAACTGGGAGGGCGCCGTCGCGCTCGGCAGCCGGTTTTGGCGACGTCGGGTCGAGACCCCGTAGCATGGCGTCGCTGCTCGGGTCTGAGCTCCCGCGCACTCGGTTTGTCAGTCGATCGGAAGGTTCGCAGTCTTCATGGCCTCCAACATGTCGTTCCTCGGCCGTGACATGGCCGTCGACCTCGGCACCGCCAACACCCTCGTTTATGTGCGCGGCCGGGGCATTGTGCTGAACGAGCCGTCGGTCGTCGCGATCAACACCAACACCGGTGGCATCTTGGCCGTGGGCATCGAAGCCAAACGCATGATCGGCCGGACGCCCGGCAACATCGTCGCGATCAGGCCGCTCAAAGACGGCGTCATCGCCGACTTCGACACAACCGAACGCATGCTGCGCTACTTCATTCAGAAGGTGCATCGCCGCAGGTACTTGGCCCGCGGCCCGCGGGTCGTCGTGTGTGTACCGAGTGGCATCACCGGCGTCGAGCAGCGGGCAGTGAAAGACGCCGGCTACGCCGCCGGTGCGCGTCGCGTCTACATCATTGAAGAGCCAATGGCGGCCGCGATCGGCGCCGGCCTGCCGGTGCACGAGCCCACCGGAAACATGGTGGTCGACATTGGCGGCGGCACGACCGAAGTCGCGGTTATTTCGCTCGGCGGCATTGTCACCAGCCAGTCGATTCGCATCGGTGGCGACGAACTCGACAGCTCGATCATCAACTACGTGAAGAAGGAATACTCGCTGATGCTCGGCGAGCGCACCGCCGAAGAAATCAAGATGGCGATCGGCTCGGCGTTTCCGGCGCCTGACGAACCGCACGCCGAGATCCGCGGCCGCGACCTCGTGAGTGGGTTGCCGAAAACGATCGTGGTTAGCGCCGCCGAGGTGCGCAAAGCCATCGACGAACCGGTCAACGCGATCGTCGATGCTGTCAAAACGACCCTCGACAAGTGCCCGCCCGAGCTCGCCGGCGACATCATGGACCGCGGCATCGTGCTCACCGGTGGCGGTGCACTGCTCAAGGGCCTCGACGAGCGACTTCGGCACGAGACCGGGATGCCGATCCACATCACCGACCGGCCGCTCGACTCGGTCGCGATGGGCTCAGGCAAGTGCATCGAGGAGTTCGAGGCCCTGCAGCAGGTTCTCATCTCCGAGCCGCGCGGCCGCTGAAGAACCAACCGCCGAAACTTTCCGGTGGCCAGACTTCGTTGTTGTTGCTGTGTGGTGTAGCTGTTATGCCTGAGGTTGCGATGAATTGCGGCGTGCGGTCGTGAGAGACAGTCGGCGTACCCGCGTCGTCCTCGCGGTGCTGCTACTCACGGCATTCACGCTCATCACGCTCGACTACCGATCACATGGTGGTGGGGTGTTCGGCGCTGTTCGTCGCACCGCATCGTCGGTCTTCGGCCCGATCGAACGGGTGGCCGCCGACGTCGTCCGGCCTGTGCGGCACGCGATGCAAGCCGTTGGTTCGATCGGCAGCAACCACAAGAAGGTCACCGATCTCCAACGCCAGGTCTCGACCCTGCAGCAACAGTTGCGGGTGGCGCCGTACGACGCGGCAAGGGTCAACGAACTCCAGCAACTCCTGCACGTATCGGCCGTCGGCCAGTACAAGCTGCTGTATGCCCAAGTGATCGCCGTCGGCGCAGCCGCCGGCTTCGAGTGGACCGTCACCATCGACGCCGGCTCGCGCGACGGGCTGACCACGAACATGACAGTGCTCAACGCCGACGGTCTAGTCGGCCGGCTGAAGACGGTGGCGTCGACGACATCGACGGTGGTGTTGGCGATCGACCCGCAGTTCAACGTTGGCGTGCGATTGCCGAATGACGAGATGGGCGTGGTGTCGGGGCACGGCAAAGCGCCGATGAGTCTGCAGTTGCTCGACCCGGCGGCGCGGGTCAAAGTCGGCGACGGTCTGGTGACGCAGGGATCGCTCAATCAGGTGCCGTTCGTGTGGGGCGTGCCCGTGGGCAGCGTCACCTCGGCGAGCGTGCCATTGGCCGGCGACGTCCAGAACGGGTCGGTCAAGCCCTACGTCGACTTCACCGTGCTCGACCTCGTCGGTGTGGTCGTCGAGCCCCCACGCGTTGATCCCCGCCAGGCATTGCTGGCGCCACCACTGCCAACCGTGACTGCGACGGCGACCGTCACCGCAACCGCGACGGCCACAGTGACCGAAACGCCGCTCGCGTTGGTGTCGCCGACGCCGAGTCCGAAGGCGAGCCCCACGCCGAGCCCACACCCGACCCCCACGCCGACGCCGACGCCACCCCCACCGACCGCGACGCCGGCTGGGCCAACCATCACGCCGGCGGCCGGCGGTGGCTAAGGCACCACGGGCAGCCTTGATTACGGTGCTGGTGCTGCTCGCCTGCATCGTCGACGCGGTGCTGTTCGACCCGATGAACTTGCCGGGCGCGCCGCCCAATGTGCTGCTGCTCATCGTGGCCGCGATCGCATTGGTGCTGGGGCCGGTCGGGGGCGCACTGACCGGATTCTTCGCGGGTCTGGCCGCCGACGTGTTGCCGCCGGCTGACCACCTGATCGGGCGCTATGCCCTGGTGCTGTGCCTCGCCGGCTATCTGGTCGGTCTGTTCCGCGACGAGGCGCGCGATTCGGTGCCGCTCGCGCTGATCGCGGTCGCCTCGGCAGCGGCGCTCGCGACAATTCTGTACGGCGCACTCGGCGGTCTGCTCAGCGATGGCAGCGCCAGCGGCGGTGCCGTGATGGCCAGCTTGCCATTTGCGATCGTGTACGACGTGTTGCTCGCACCATTCATCGTGCCCTGGGTCATGAAACTGGCCAGGCGTACCGAGCCGAAGACCACCCGCTTATGAGCGAGCGAAGCAGGCTGCGGCTGGTGATCTTGGGTGTGCTGGTGTTCTCGCTGCCGATCACGTTGCTCGGCCGGCTTTGGTACATGCAAGCTCTCGCCGGCGCGCAGTATGAAGCGGCCGTGCACACGCAAGTCACCAGTGAGGTTCGTATCCTTGCGCCGCGCGGAAATATTGTCGACGACGTCGGCAATCCATTGGCGCGCAACGACAGCGCACTGGTGGTCTCCGCCCTAAGCACCGCGATGCCGAAGGCCAATATCGGTACGGTGAAGAAGCCGATTGCCAACCCGGCTCGCGTCGCTGAGTTGCAGCGGCTGTCTGAGGTGCTCGGCATCGACGCGACGGTTCTCGATGCGCAGACCACCTTGTGCGACTACGCGACCTACGGCGTGAACGCTCCCAAGCACAACCCCGGGTGCTGGGCCGGCTCGCCGCTGCAGCCGATCCCGTTGGTGACGATCGACAACAGCACGCCAGCCAACGTGCAGCACGCGACCGATGTTGCCTTACGGGTACTCGAACAGCAGGAGTTGTTTCCTGGCGTCAGCGCGGTGGTTCAAGAGGTGCGCAACTATCCCGCACCCGGCAACGCCTCGGCCGCGCAACTACTCGGGCACGTCGGCAAGATCAGCCAGTCAGACATTACCGATGCCAAGAGCCCGGCCGATGCCGCCGACTTGAAGGCCGGCGCGGGCGTTGGAGGGGTTATCGGTCAAGAAGGTCTCGAGGCGCAGTACAACTCCTACCTGCAAGGCACCATGGGCACGCGCACATTCTCGGTAACACCGGCTGGCTCGCCGCTGTCGACCGTGAGCGAGGTGCCGGCAACGCCGGGCGACACGCTGGTAACGAGCCTCGACGCCAAGGTGCAAAAGATCGCCGAGGATGCGCTCGCCGATGCGGTGACCGCGGCCCGCACGAAGCCGCAGCACATCTCGGGCAAGGTGCAGACCCAGAAGGCGGACGCCGCCGCAGCCGTCGTCATGAATGTGCGGACCGGTCAAATCATCGCCTCGGCCAACTATCCGACGTACAGCCCGAGCGTGTGGGACGGCAGCGGCATCAACGACGCGGTCTACAAGGCGCTGCAGGCCGACCCGGGCAAGCCGCTGTTCTCGCAGGCGGTAGAGGGGCAGTACGCGCCGGGGTCGACCTTCAAGGTCATCACGACCGCTGCCGCGATCGACCGAGGTGGGTACACGCAGGCTGGCACCTACGACTGTCCGGCCACGTTGACCCAAGGCGGCCGCACGTTCCACAACTTCGACAATGAAGGCGCGCAGGGCATGATCACCTTTGCGCAAGCCCTCACGATCTCGTGCGACACCTTCTTCGACCAGGTCGGCGCCAGCATGTGGGACGCCGATGGCCAGCTGGCCGGTCAGGGCGCGCGCGAAGACATCGTCAATGAGGCAAAGCTGTGGCGACTCGGCCAGCCCACTGGCGTCGACCTGCCGATCGACGCCAAAGGCAACATCGTGTCGCGCCAAGACAAGAAGAACTACGACGCTGCGAACCATGCACTGTGGTGCTCGGAGGCGAAGACCGACACCGACCCCAACCTGCAACGCATCGACGCCAGCAACTGCCAGTACCACATTCCGGCGTTGTACCAGGTTGGTGAAGCGATCAACGTGGCCATCGGCCAAGGCACCACGCTGGCCTCGCCGTTGCAGATGGCTGCGGCGTACGCGGCGCTCGGCAACGGCGGCACGTTGTACGCGCCCCGACTCGGCCGGGCGATCGTGGGGCCCGACGGAAAGTTAGTGACCACAATCGTGGCGCCCTCGCAGAAGCTGCAGGTCTCGGCGTCGGTGCTGAGCTACATCCAGCAGGCGCTGGTCGGAGTCGTCACCGACCCGAAGGGCACCGGTACCGCCGCCTTCGCCGGTTTCCCGTTTGATCGGTACACGGTCGGCGGCAAGACCGGTACGGCTGAGGTACCGAACAAGGACGACACCGCGTGGTTCGCCTCATACGGCGGCCCGGCCGGTCAGCCGGCCCAATATGCGGTCGTCGTCGCGATCTCGCAGGGCGGCCAAGGCGGCATCAGCGCAGCGCCCGCCGTGCGCCAGATCTACGACGGCATCTGGGGGCTCGACGGCAATCCGAAGAATCCGCATGACCAGTTCGCCCTTTCCGGGCCGGCCTTGGTCGATGGCGTGCCGCCGGCCAACCTGCCGACGTTGACCCAGTACCCGGCGGCCGCCGCACCTGCTGCTGCCTCAAGCTCTGCCTCGTCAACTACTGCGAGTGCGCCACCCGCGCCGCCCGACGCTTCTCCCGCCATCACCCCGACCGCCCAAGGGCGCGGTCGATCGAAACGGCGGAGAAGCCGATGATCGGCGATTGGACGGCGTCGCGGCCGCAAGCACATCTGCGACTACCCGCACAGGGTTTGCTCGCGCGCGGCTCGCGGTTGCGCCGGTACGACTGGGTGCTGACGGCCGCCGTACTGAGTCTTTCGGCCATCGGGGTGTTGCTGGTCGCCGCGGCGACCAGGCCGCTCGAACCTCGGCATCCGTACGCGACCGCCGAACACCAGGTGCTCTTTCTGGCGATCGGGTTGATGCTCGCGGTTGCTGCATCGCTCGCCGACTATCGGTCGATCCGCGCACTCGCTCCGGTGATCTACGGTCTTGCCTTGCTCGGCCTCGCCGCGACGTTCGTGATCGGCACTGATGTTCATGGTGCGAAGGCCTGGATCAGAATCGGCGGCGGACTCGAAATTCAGCCGTCCGAGTTCACCAAGCTGGCGATGATCGTGCTCGTCGGCATGTTGTTCAACGTACGGCTCGACGATCGCTACGAAGTGCGCGACATCGACGTTGTACGCGCACTTGTGCTCATGGCCATTCCGATGGGCATCGTGTTGTTGCAAAACGACCTCGGCACATGCCTGGTGATGCTGGCCATCATGTTCGGCATGGTGGCGGTCGGCGGCGCACCGACGCGATGGGTGGCCGGGCTGTCGGTGGGCTTCGCCGGTGTGGCCGTATTCGCGGTGAAGCTGCACATCTTGCACACCTACCAAGTGGGCCGACTGACCTCGTTCTTGCACCCTGACTCGGCCGCCTGCCTGCAAAAGGACTGCTACAACGCGCACCAGGCCGTGCTCGCGATCGGGTCGGGCGGGTTCTCCGGCACCGGCTTGTTCCGCGGACCACAAATCAACGGCGGCCACGTGCCCGCAGCTAGCACCGACTTCATCTTCGCGACCGCGGGTGAAGAGCTGGGCTTCGTCGGCGCGACGCTGATCGTCGTCCTCATGACTATCGTGTTGTGGCGTGGCCTGCGCATCGCGACGCACGCCCCTGACATGTTTGGGCGCATCGTGGCCACCGGAGTCGTGTGCTGGCTCGCGTTCGAGTCGTTCGAGAACATTGGTATGAACATCGGCATCATGCCGGTCACCGGCATCCCGCTGCAGTTCGTCTCCTACGGCGGGTCGTCGCTCTTCGCCAGCATGCTGGCCGTTGGCCTGTTGCAAAACGTCCATATGCAAACCCAGGCAGCGCAGAATTCGGGCGGCGGCCTTTAGCGGCTACGCTGACGACGTGGTAAACCCGAACGCCGAATCTGTCTTTGCCCGACTTGAGCCATTGCTCATGAGCGTCAGCAAGCCGGTGCAATACGTCGGTGGCGAACTCAACTCCGTGGTCAAAGACTGGGCCAGCTGCGATGTGCGGTGGTGCCTCATGTATCCCGACGCGTACGAGGTCGGGCTGCCGAACCAGGGTGTCCAGATCTTGTACGAAGTGCTGGGCGAGCTCGACGGCGTGCTCGTCGAGCGCACCTATTCGGTCTGGCCCGATCTTGAGGCGCTGATGCGCACGCACCACATCCCGCAGTTCACCGTCGACGGACATCGCCCGGTCGGCGCGTTCGACATCTTCGGCATCTCGTTCTCGACCGAACTTGGTTACACGAACATGCTCAACGCGCTCGATCTCGCCGGCATCCCCATCGAGGCGGCCGATCGAACCGATGATGATCCGATCGTGATCGCCGGTGGCCACGCGGCGTTCAACCCCGAGCCGATTGCCGACTTCATCGATGCGGCCGTTCTCGGCGACGGCGAACAAGCCGTCATCGCGATCACCGCCATCGTGCGCGAATGGAAGGCGGCCGGGCGGCCGGGGGGCCGGGTGGAGTTGCTGCACCGGTTGGCCCGCACCGGCAATATCTACGTGCCGCGCTTTTATGACGTGACCTACCGGGCCGACGGCCATCTCGACGCGGTGCGGCCGAATCGCGACGACGTTCCGGCGCGGGTGTCGAAACACACGCTGATGGATCTCGACGCCTGGCCATACCCCAAGAAACCCTTGGTACCGCTGGCCGAAACCGTGCACGAACGATTCAGCGTCGAGATATTTCGCGGGTGCACCCGTGGGTGCCGGTTCTGCCAAGCCGGCATGATCACCCGGCCCGTGCGCGAACGCTCGGTCGACACCATTGGCGCGATGGTCGATGCCGGCCTGAAGGCGAGTGGGTTTCAAGAGGTCGGCCTGTTGTCGCTCAGCAGCGCCGATCACTCCGAGATCGGCCCGTTGGCCAAGCAATTGGCCGATCGTTACGAGGGATCCAACACCTCGTTGTCGTTGCCGTCGACCCGCGTCGACGCATTCAACGTCGACCTGGCCAACGAATTCTCCCGCAATGGCAGGCGTTCTGGGCTGACGTTTGCACCCGAAGGCGGCAGCGAGCGCATGCGCAAGGTCATCAACAAGATGGTGACCGAGGCAGATCTCATTCGCACGGTGACGACGGCCTACGCGCAAGGTTGGCGCCGGGTGAAGCTCTACTTCATGTGCGGCCTGCCGACCGAGACCGACGACGACGTCGTGCAAATCGCTGACCTCGCCCGCAAAGTGATTCAAGCCGGGCGGACGGCGAGCGGCAGCCGCGACATCGGCTGCACTGTGTCGATCGGTGGCTTCGTGCCAAAACCACACACCCCGTTTCAGTGGGCCGCACAACTCGATCACGCGACCACGGATTCGCGGTTGCTGAAGCTGCGCGACACGATTCGCGCTGACCGCCAATACGGCAAGGCGATCGGGTTTCGCTACCACGACGGCAAGCCCGGCATCGTCGAAGGCTTGTTGTCGCGCGGCGACCGGCGCGTCGGTCGCATCATCAAGCAGGTGTGGCGTGACGGCGGTCGCTTCGACGGTTGGAGCGAGCACTTCTCGTTCGATCGCTGGATGTCGGCCGCTGACACTGCGCTACGCGACGAACCCATCGACGTCGACTGGTACACGACGCGCGAACGCGATCGCACCGAGGTGCTGCCTTGGGATCACCTCGATTCCGGGCTCGACAAAGACTGGCTCTGGCAAGACTGGCAAGACTCGCTGTCTGACATCGAGGTCGAAGACTGCCGCTGGACCCCGTGCTTCGACTGCGGGGTGTGCGACACCATGGGCACCGACATCCAGATCGGCCCGACCGGCCGCACGCTGCTTCCGCTGACCGTGGTGACGTGAGAACCGATGGCCCGCCAGCCTGACGCACGCGAGGTCGCACCCGCCGTCCAACGATTGCGGGTGCATTTCGCCAAGCGTGGGCGACTGCGGTTCACCAGCCATCGCGACTTTCAGCGCGTGTTCGAACGAGCGATCCGGCGGGCCGGCGTACCGGTCGCGTACAGCGCCGGGTTTTCGCCGCATCCGAAGATTTCGTACGTCGGCGCTGCTTCGACCGGCGCGGCCAGCGAAGCCGAGTATCTGGAAATCGCGGTGACCCAAACCTGCGACCCGGTCGCCGTGCGCGACGCCCTTGACGCGGCCCTGCCCACCGGCTTCGACATCATCGAGGTGGTTGAGGCCCGCGGCGGCTCGCTGCCCGACCGCATCGACACATCACGATGGCAGGTGACCCTCAATGGGGTGACCCCGGCGGAGGCCGAGAACGCGGTTCAGCGCTTTCTTCAGACCGAGTCGATATCCGTCGAGAGAGTGCTCAAGGATGGGCGCCGCACCTTGGACGCCCGCCTGCCGGTGGTCAGCCTCGGCGTGGTCGAGGAGCCCGATCTGCCCGGCTGTGTGATACTTGAGATGGTCGTCCGGCACCTCACACCTGCTGTTCGACCCGACGACGTTCTCGCCGGACTTCGCCAGGTGAGCGACCTGGCGCCGCCGCTTCCGCCTTTGGTGAAGCGGCTGGCGCAGGGGCACCTCGACGAATTCGACAAGCTCGCCGACCCGCTGGCGCCCGACAGGGACGCTGCCGCCGGAGTCGATTCGGTGGCAGAGATCTCCGCGACGCGGTAGGTCCGGCCCGCTCGAGCGCCGCTCGGTCCCACCGTTCGCCCAGACTTTTGCCAGACTTCTCCACCTGATTTTTTCCACCGGACTTCCGCCGCAGCTCTCGATTCAGGGCAGCGGCGACCGATCACACGCTTGCTCCCGTGCGGTGCCGCCCTCGAAAAGGTGGCGCCCGGGAGCCCGACGAAAGACTCTTCGCATGCTCGAGAACGAGCCCACGCATACCTCCGATCAACCCACCCCCGACGCCTCGGGTGCGCCCGCTACCCGTCGCCGCGCACCGGCGAAGAAGGCGGCCGGCACCGATGGCGCGGAGGGCGGCGCTCGCCGCCGGCCAGCCAAGAAGACCGCAGCCGCGCCCGAGATGACCGCTGCGGCACCGACCGAGGCCCACGCAGCCCTCGCATCTGCTACGACGCCGGCCGCGAGGGCGGTCAAAGCCGCCAAGACGGCGAAGCCAGCCAAGACCGCGAAGGCCGCGAAGACCGCCAAGGCGGCGAAGAAGGCCAAGGCCGGCGACAGCGCTGACCAGGCATCGTCGGAGCCGACCGCACAACGCACCGGAATTCCGACCGTGCTGTTCCAGCCGCCGAGCGCCGAGAATGCGGTTGCGGCTCGCCCCGCCCGCAC
>Ga0207929_1000056_pt1 | contig 34969 bp, 32 predicted proteins | sample NGESurdeep072012_FD_184466 | JGI IMG/M metagenome (GOLD analysis project Ga0207929, IMG submission 184466) | Arctic peat soil microbial communities from Barrow, Alaska - NGEE Surface sample 53-1 deep-072012 (SPAdes) | ecosystem: Environmental > Terrestrial > Soil > Wetlands > Peat ... | reverse complement strand
GCGGTGTTGACCCCGATCAGCCGCGCCTTCCAATCCGCGAGGGCGCCGCCGGAGTTGCCCGGGTTGAGCGCGGCATCGGTCTGGATGACGTCCTCGACGAAGCGACGGTGCCCGTTGCCATCGGCGGTCGCCAGCGAGCGGCCTAACCCGCTGACGACCCCCGAGGTGACGGACCCCGAAAACCCCATTGGATTCCCGATCGCAACCACCAACTGCCCGACCCGCAGGGTGTCGGCGTCCCCGATCTGAATGGGCTCGAGCACAGCTGACCGAGCGCGTGCGACCGCGAGGTCAGACAGCGGGTCGGCTCCGACCACGTCGAGCTCGTACTCGGTGCCGTCTATGAAGGAAGCGCTGGCGGTGCCGGCCTGGGCGACGACGTGGGCTGAGGTGACCAGGTACCCGTCGGGGGTGATGACGACCCCAGAGCCGGCGCCCCCGTCTCGCGGGCTGCCGGCCCGGCGCACGCGAAGGCTTGCGACCGAGGGCAGGACGCGCTCCGCCACTGTGCTGACGATCTGCGAGTAGGCGTCCAGCGCTTCTCGCTCGGTTGGTGCGACAGCGACCCCGTCCGTCATGGTGTTACAAGATTACGACGTAACAGACCGCAAAATGCAAGGGGGCATTTTAGCCGGCGCTCAAACCCCCGGCTTGTCGCCTGAGCTCGAGGACCCGCCGCCTCAGCTCGTACTCTGCTTCGAGGGGCGTGTCGATCTCCTGGCGCTCCCGATGCCACCGTTCCATGGCCAGGTCGAGCTGCGCCGTCTGAAGCCTCGACATCGCGAAGTAAGCCCTCAGTCCACGGCGACTCAGGGCTTGCATGCGCTGGCCCAGCCGCCGCCACGGATTGGAGAGTATCGGCACCTCCGCAGGCAGAATGGCCCCCGTGCCCTCCGCGGCCTCCTTCGCCATCTGTTCTCGCAGCGCCTCGCCTTCATAACGGAGCCCGGATAACAGGAGAGCGATCACGAGAGCGGTAAACGGTCCGGTCATGATCAGCGTCCGGAGGTGGATCTCGACGAGACCCAGCGTGGAGCTCTCGATCGGAAAGAACTGGATCCAGGCGTCCCACGAAAAATGGGCCGCGATCGCGATCAGAAAACCGCTGGCGATCGCAATCACCTGCTGACGCCGGCTGTGCAGCTGGCGCGCGATCCCGATGCCCGCGCCGATCAACGCCGTGTACGTGGCGTGGCCGAAGAAGAGGCCGAGGACCTGACGCGAGTACCACTGAAAACCCGCCGCATACCCGCCGATGCCATCGGGGCTGAATAAGGCGTAGAGGTTGGTCATGTATGCGACCGACTCTAGAAAGTTGAAGCCGAGACCAACCGCCGCGCCATACACGATGCCGTCGACGACGTCGTCGAACTCGTTGCGCATGACGAGAAACAGCAGTAGCACGGCCGTGCCATTGGCCAGCTCCTCGAGCAGGCCGGCGGAGAACGCAGTTGAGGCATCCAGGCCGGGACCCGGCACGAGCACGCGCTCCGCAATGGCCGTCCACAGGCTCTCACCCCAGATGACCATGCTGGTCGCGACGATGGCGCCCCACGCGAACGCGACGAGCACGAGCCGCCAGGGCTCCTTCTCATTGCGATCGAGGCGGCGCACGACGAAGAGGCCGAAAGCTGTCGTCGGCAAGCACGCGGCGGCGCAGATGGCCGCGACCCCAGGGCCGGCTGAGCTGGTGAACACATAGAGGTCGATGACCAGCAGCCACAGCAAAACGCCCAGACCGAGCAGGACGCCCGCACGGATGAGATGGCGCCTTCGAACGGCAGGATCCTTGTCGAACGCACGGACTCCGATGAACGTGCCGAGGGCTACCAGCGCCACTGCCAGCAGCCCATACAGTGCGGTGCGCCCGGGGATGCTATCGAGGAAGACGTAATCGAGAACCGAGCTCGCGATGAGCACGATCACGACGACAGTGGCGACGGCGATCGCCACCCCATAACGAGCGGGCCGGTTGCGAGGTCGTGGGTTGGCGGCCCGGACGCGGGCGAATGCGCTCACGATCTTTCGACGAGGATGATGCGCCGCGCCAGGATCTCGACTGGCACGCCGTTCGCCCATCTCTCGACGACGAACATGTATTGGCCCGGAAGGTTGGACTTCAAGGTCGAGGGCAGGGCGATCGGGACTATGGGTTGGCTTGCCAGCTGGGCCGGCGTGCCCGGTCCAACTTTTCCGACGACCGACCCGAAGCTGTCGTACCAGCGCGCGTCGACGGTGATGTTCGGCGGCAGCGACTTCCAATCCACGAGGGCCGCGAACAGTTGCATGCGGGTGAAGGCGCTGCGGTCGGGACCGAAGGTCTTGTTGGTGGCCGGCTCGTACTGGAAGACGCCGACGATCGTGGCCTTGATTCCTGTGTGCTGGCCGGGCGGTTCGAAGTAGAGAAACTCGACCAGTCCCGCGGCCAGGATGAGGATGGCGACGACGTCGAAGATCAGCAGGGTTCGATAGAGCGTCCGGACTGGGTCGTAGGGGGCCGCGCGCACCGCCGCCAGTCTATCGAGCGCTGCGGCGATAGCCGCGGCGCAGCGGGTGCGCCAAGAGGTTGGCGATGAAGCTCGAGTTCACCTTTTCGGTAGGACAGACTGAACCCCACATGGTCCACTTTTCGTTTGATCAGGCCTGGGACTTTCTGACAATCAGCGTCGATGCCAAACCCGTAAGTGTTCGTCGACGGCACACAAGCTGGCGAACACAGCAGTCAGCCGGTCTAAAGGGCGGGTCCGGATCCCGAGCGTCCCGTGTCGCGTTTCGTCTGCGCAGACCAGCACGAAGAACCCGGTCTCCGGGTCGACTCGGCCTCCAGCTGCCGCACCAACTCCGCATCGCGCACACGCGCTCAGTACGTGGGCGACACGACAACGCGAATCGCTGGTGCGGCGGAGAGGAGTTGAACCTCCACGTCCTTGCGGACACTAGCTCCTGAAACTAGCGCGTCTGCCATTCCGCCACCGCCGCTTTCGGGGCGACGCCAAAGTATACCGAGGGCTCGTCGTGCGGCCGAAGACCCGCTATTCGGGCACGATTGGTCGCATCCGGGCGATTTGATGGAGCCATTACGGCCCAGTTGGTCGTGTCCGGGCCGGAAGTCCGGCCGTCGTGCGGCCGGCTCAGCTCGTGATGAACAGCGTGTGCCAGGCCGCCTCGACCAGCTCCAGGGTGAGCTGCGGGCGGACGCCACGCGCTGCTGAGACGTCGACGAGCCGCTCCAGAAGGTCGCGCGGGTGGTTGCCGCGCAGCGGCCGGCCGCTGTACAGGCTCCGGATCAGCTCCAGCGCCGGCGGGTCGGGAGGAATCGTCAGCCGATCCCGCTCGCGCTCGAAGATCCGGCACCACATCTCCCACGTGGGATCGGGCATCAGCACCTTGTACGCGAGGCGGCGCAGGTACGCCTCGTCGAGCAGCTCTGCGGGCTTGAGGTTGGTGGAAAGCGCGAGCTGGGCCCAGAACGGGACCTCGACCTTGCGCCCGCTGGAGCTCAGGTTCATGTAATCGATCTCCTGCTCCAGCGGCACGAGGAGGCGGTCGAGGATCTGCTTCGGCGACACACGCTGGCGGCCCAGGTCGTCGATGAGCAGCACGCCTCCGTTGGCCTTGACCTGCAGAGGAGCGCCATACGTTCGGCTCCCCTCCTCGAAGGTGGGGTCGAACATGTCCAGCTGAAACTCGCCGCCCACCTGCACCAGGGGACGCGAGATCCTACGCCAGCGCTTGTCTGCAGGCTGGTGCTGCTCCAGACGGTGAATGGAGCCGTCGAAGATCGTCATCACCTCGCCGCCCCCGATGTCGAGCGCGAAAGGGATCACGATCGGTCCGCCGAGCAAGGCTGGGATCCGCCGCGCCAGCGTGGTCTTGCCATTTCCAGGCGCGCCATAGATGAAGATCGAAGAGCGAGAGTTGACCGCTGCGCGAACCGCCTCGACCACGCCCGGACCGAGTTCGATCCCGTGCAGGGCCATCGTGACCTTGGTCAGGTCGAGCGTGCCGGGCTTGGCCGCCTCGGCGAGCACGAGCTTGTACTCGTGCATCGACACGGGCGCGGGTCCCGAGTAGCGAGTGCTCGCGTTGGCGATCTCGTCGCTTCGAAGGCGTCCCTGCTTGGTGAGCGCGTAGGCCATGCGCTCGGGCAGCGGGCGGCCCAGCCACGGGCCCTGCTCCGGCGCCAACCCGAGGGCGTCGAGGAAGTTCGCGCCAGTCAAGGCCTTGAGGATCGGCTCGACCGCTGCGAACGGAAGGGCCAGTTGCTCGGCGACCTCGAAGCCAGTGAAACGCGTGGCGGTCGATGCGAGCCTCAGCACCATGCCCTCAATCAGCGTGCGATTGATCTCGGGCGGCGGCGGCGGCTCGATGTCCTGCCCATTAGCCGGAATCGCAGACGCGGGGATCGGCTGCGGCTGATCGACGTGCTCGAGGATGGCTGCGAATAGCTTTTTGCCAAACCGCGCCCTGTCCGCGTGGTCGGGCTGCTCGCCTTCGCGCCGGCGGCTGATCCAGTCGGGCAGCTCTTTGAACACAACCGTATTGCCGATGAGCAGCTGAACCAGGTCAGGCTCGGCTGTCGTCACTCGAACGGCGATGCGGACGAGGTAACCCTGGCTCTTGAGAGCTGACCAGCTGCGCTCCCACGCCACCTCGTTCCGGCCGGACCACGTCTGTCGCACAGTGCGGTCGCGCGCGAGCGTGACGTCCTTGCGATTCTGGTAGCGGCGCCGTACGAGCTCGGTGACGTCCTTGTCGACGTCCTCCGCGACCAACGCTGCGAGCGGCAGCGCGCGGTCATCGACGGCAGGACGGTTCTTGATCTCGAAGATCGTGTTCGCGGTCGGTGCGAGCGCGCGGATGACGCTTGCGTGCCGAGGACAGAACGGAGTCCTCTCGATGAACTGAATGTGCTTGCGGCACCACCAGCTTTTGCACTCGCGCCCGGTGAGGTCCTTATATGCGCACGCCCAACCGCGTCGCTCGCCGCAATCGCTGAACGTGCATACGCCTGGCGGCTTGGAACTGTCGGCGCGCGATGGAGACTGCGACTTCGGCAGGTCGACCTCGTGGACAGTGACCGGCAGCTGGTCCGATATCGCCTCCGCGGGCGGCTGGGCCGCAGCGGGCTTCGGCATGTAATGGAAGGCTCCGGAAAATTCTTCGCATGTCTGGAATCGTTGGCTGCGATCCTTCGCCGTCGCCTTCCAGATGATCTCCATGATCGGAGAGGGAATCGCCGTCGATGCGCGCGGACGGTCGAACACCTGCGAGTGCAACACCGCGGGTAGCTGACCGGTGAACGGCGGCTCGCCATGCAGCAGCTCGTAAAGGATCATGCCCAGTGAGTAGATGTCGGAGCTCGCGTCGACCTGCTCGCCTTTAACCTGCTCCGGCGCCATGTATGCGGGTGTGCCGACCATGCTGCCCGTCGCGGTCAACCGGTGCTTGTCGTCGATCAGCTTCGAGATGCCGAAATCGAGGATCTTGGTCTTGCCGCGGTTGGAGATCAGGATGTTGTCGGGCTTCAGGTCGCGGTGCACGATGCCGTAGTCGTGCGCGACGCCGACGGCTGACAGCAGCTGCTGCACCAGGTCGACGGAGACATCGACGCTGAAACGCCCGTATTCGTCGAGCCACGAGCGCATCGATCGTCCCTCGACCCACTCCATGACGATGAAAAGGACTGGGCCGTCCTCATCGAAGTCGTACACGCGGACGATGCCCGGATGGTTGAGTGCGGCAACGGTGGCGGCCTCGCGATGGAATCTCTGGCGGAAGCTTGCGTCGCTCGAGTACTGCTCGGCGAGCACCTTGATGGCGACGGGAATCTCCAGGCGCGGGTGCGTCGACCGATACACCACGCCCATGGCTCCGCGCCCGAGCTCAGCCTCAATCGGATACTTGCCGAGTTGTGTAGTACTCACCCGTGGCCTAGTGAGAGGTCAGTATGCCGCACGGTGCCGCGACAGCTTGAGCGCAAGCTCCGGCCAGGGCTCCACAACCGGTGCGTATTTACTTGAAGACGCTCAGGGGCATGTAGAAGGAAACCCCGAAGTTCGGCTGGTCCACGATCTGGCTGATGCGGAGGTCGCCCGCAAGGCTGCACAGGATGTACGCGTCCTCGCGGCTCAATCCATGGTCTGCACCGAGCCAGGCAATCGTGTCGCGCACGGCGTTCTGCGCGTTCTCCATCAGGTCCGGACCCAATGCGCACACGGCGTGATACCCGGCCGCATCGCTCCGAGGCTGGAGCGGCACCGCCGGCGTAAGAAAGTGGTAGCTCCATGGCCGCAAGGACCCGCCCTTGACCACGTTGAACCGGAGAGAGAATGTCATCGGGCATTCGATCCCGGTAACGCAGACTTCGCCATCTCCCTGCGCGCCGTGGCAATCCCCGGCTGAGAACATGCCACCTTGGACGAATACCGGCAGGTAGAGCTTGGTGCCTGCAGTGAGGTGCCGCGTATCGATGTTGCCGGCGCCCTTGGTCGGAGGCAGCACCGCGTGGGGTCCCGGCTCATCGGTCGCAACGCCCATCGTTCCGCAGAACGGCGCGATCGGTATGTGAATATCCTTGCGCAGCTCGGCAGACGTTCGATCGCCAAGCTCGAAGTAACGGACGTATGGGTCAGGGAAATCCGCGGCCAGCAGGCCGAGCCCCGGGAGGAGGGCGGCCCACCCCCAGGACCCTGGTCTCAACGCCAGGATCTCTACCTCGAGTACGTCGCCGGGCTCGGCTCCCTTTACGAAGACGGGGCCGCCGAGCGGGTACAGCTTGTCGAAGTCGAGATTAGCGAGCTTCGATGCCGGGTCGCCCTGCTTGAGCTGGCCTGACGTCACCTCCTCGGTGTCGAAATGGACCACGTCTCCTGGCGCAATTTCAACCGCGGGCGCCAGCGAGTTGTCCCACTTGTAGTGGAAGGTCTCGCGCGAAATGGTGTGCTCGTGGGTCTGCGCGTGGTTCGCCATCACTTTCTACCCGCCGGCGCCGCGCTTTCCTTGATGGGCACTGCGCTCGCTCGAAGAACCTTCTTGTCGAATTTCCCGACTGAGGTCTTAGGCACCTCGTCGATAAACCTCACCTCGTCAGGCAACCACCACTTCGCGACCTTGTCCTGGAGAAACTGGATGACCTCTTCCTGCGTGACCTGGCCCTTGAACTCGGGGCGCGCCACAGCGTAAGCGACGGGCCGCTCATCCCACTTGGAGTGCGCGAGGCCGATGACAGCCGCCTCCAGGATCTTGGGGTGAGACATGATCGCGTTCTCGAGGTCGACTGATGAGATCCACTCGCCGCCGGACTTGATGACGTCTTTCGTGCGGTCGACGATCTGGATGTAACCCTCAGGGGTGACCTTGGCCACGTCGCCGGTGCGAAACCAGCCGTCCTCGGTCAACTTCCCCGGGTCGTAGCCGTTGTAGTAGCCGCGGGCGATCCATGGTCCGCGGACCTGGATCTCACCAAACGCGACCCCGTCCCAGGGCAGCACCTCGTCCGATGCCGGGTCGACGATCCGTATCTCCACGCCGGGCACCACGATCCCTTGGGTGAGGCGCTTGTTGAGCTCGTCATCGGCGGGCGTGCCGCTGCGCGGCCGCGCCACGCTGCCGAGAGGCGATGTCTCAGTCATGCCCCAGGCATGCAACATGCGCAGCCCGATCGCGTCCATCGACTCCATAAGTGAGCGGGGAATCGCGGAGCCGCCGCAGATGACTGTGTGAACCTTCGGCAGTCGCTGGCCTGTCTGCTTCAACAGCGCGGCGGTGTTGATCCAGATGGTCGGGACGCCGGCGAGGATGGTGGCTGCTTCCTGCTCTGCGAGGTCTACGACGGACTTGGCATCCCCCATGAATCGATCCGGAAACAGGACTTTGCAACCCGCCATGCCGCATGCGTATGGAAGACCCCAGCTGTTGGCATGGAACATCGGCACGATGGGGAAGACCACGTCCTTTTCAGTGAGGCCGAGGTTGTCGGCCTGGAGAACGCCCATCGTGTGGATGAACTGCGATCGGTGCGAGTAGACGACGCCCTTGGGATTGCCGGTCGTGCCCGACGTGTAGCACATGGCCGCGGCCATCCGCTCTGACAGCTTGGGCCACGGGTAGGCCTCACTCTCGGCATGCAGGAGTGTTTCGTAGTCGAGCACGTCACCGAGACCGTGGTCCGGCAGTGGCGTGCCGTTGCCCATCACGACGAAGTGCTCCACGCTCGGGATCTTTCCGATGAGTGGCTTGAGCAAAGGCAGGAGGGTTTGATCGACAAAAAGGACTTTGTCCTCGGCATCGTTGATGACGAATTCGAGGTGCTGCGGAAACAGCCGCAGGTTGAGCGTGTGTAGGACTGCCCCCATGCAGGGAACCGCGTAGTAGAGCTCGAGGTGCCGGTAATTGTTCCAGGCCAACGTCGCCACGCGATCGCCGGGCTTGATGCCGAGTCGCTTCAGGGCGCCGGCAAGTCGATTGATTCGGGGGACCATCTCCCCGTTGGTGGTGCGATGGACTCCCTGTTCCTGTTTGGTGACCACCTCTTTGTGTGCGTGGAGGCGCTCCAGACGCCAGAGCACGTGCTGCAGAGAGAGCTCGTAATCCTGCATCAAGCCTTCCATCGCAGGCACCTCCCAACTTGTGTCTTGGACTTAGAGAAGGAATAAAGGAATGTGGAAAGGTCGATGGTAAGGCCGTCGGGCGTAGGATGCACACCCATGGTTGCTTGGGGTCGAGCCGACCTCCACATGCATACAACCGCTAGCGACGGCTGGCCGTCGCCCGCGCAGCTGGTCGACCACGCCGCCCGCCGGGCTGGGTTGAATGTGATCGCGGTCACGGATCACGACACGATTGAAGGAGCGCTTCGCGCCGCCGAGCATGCCGCCAGGCGAAGGCGGCTTCACGTGATCGTGGGCGAAGAGGTTTCGAGCCGCGACGGTCACATCATCGGATTGTTCCTCGAGCGTCGTGTGAAGCCGGGCATGTCGGCAGCTGCGACAGTCCACTCGATCCACGACCAGGGCGGCCTGGCCATCGCGGCACATCCGTTTTGGCGCACGACGCGGCAGGTGAGGAACGGGCCGGTGCATGGAGTGGGCTGGCTGGCGGCAGAGCTTGATTTCGACGGGGTCGAGGTCGAGAACGCCACGCCTGGCTTCTATCTGTTCAATCAGCTCGCGCACCGTTTGAACCTGGGATTGGGTGCGGCTGAGCTCGGCTGTTCCGATGCTCACATAATCGACGCGGTTGGTCGCGCTTTCACCGAGTTTCCGGGCACGACTACTGAAGCGCTGCGAAGAGCCATTGAAAGCGGAGAGACGCGCGCGCGCCGCCAGCGTTACCGGGCAATGGGTTTGATGCGGTACGCGGCCTGGGGGCTGAATCACGAGCGGTACGTCGCGGTAGTCTGAACTGCCTCCCAGTTTTTACTGAGTCGGTGCGAAACAAGCTGGGGAGCCTCGCCGCGCCCGCTTAGCTCAGTGGACCAGAGCATCTGTCTTCGGAACAGAGGGTCGGGGGTTCGAATCCCTCAGCGGGCACCTTTGCCGGATGATGTCCAGCGATTCAGCGCCGAAACCGTGGCGAGAATGACTGCGTACCTTCGTCGCCACGAAAACCAAATGGGGCCTTAGATCTGGAGGTTGCGAGTTCGACTCTTGCCGCGGGTACTAGCACACTTGCCCTTCGCTAGAATCAATCGGCTCAGCTGGGCGGCTGGCGGAACTGGTAGACGCGCACGTTTGAGGGGCGTGTGAGGTAACTCATCCGGGTTCGAGTCCCGGGTCGCCCACCAAATTGGAGTTGACTCCGGTGGCCGTTCAATGTCATCACACTTACCTTGTGTCAGAGAGCAAGGAAGAGCTCAATCCCGCCACGCAGTTCCGCGAGCTCTATGACCAGGAGTACCGCTCCGTGTACCGCTCGATCCGCGCGGTGGTGCTCGACGCCGCAGCCGCCGAAGACCTGACGCAGGAGACTTTCGTCCGCGCCTACCGCGCCCGCGACCGTTACACGCCCACCGCCCCCCCAGGCGCGTGGCTGCGCCGGATCGGCATCAACCTCGCCATCTCCTACCTGCGGCGGCAGAAGCTGGCCCGCTTCCTTCCCGCCCGCCTTTACGTGGCCCCCGACCGGCGCGATTACGATCGGGCTGAGGCCAGAGACGTGGTGACGAAGGCGCTCACCGCGCTGAGCCCGAAGCTGAGGGCGGCCGTGATCCTGCACTACTACGACGGCCTCACCCGCGAGGAGATCGCCTCGGTGCTGGGCGTCCCCGCCGGCACGGTGGCCTCCAGGATCGCGAAGGCAGTTGCCATCATGAGAAAAGCGACCGGAAGCGACCAAGACTGGGAACAGGAGCGTTCGAGTAATGAAGGTGCCCTACGTGGAAGATAAACCCACACAGGGAGGGTCAGCTATACCCTCCGAAGACGACCTTGGCCGGATGATCCGGACCACGGTAGACAACTGGAGCCCGCGCCGGGGCCCCGATTGGTCTGACCTCATGGTCCGGATCGCCGGCACCGGACCTCCCGCCTGGCTCCTCTACACAACGGCGAGCGCGGCCCTGGTGATCATCCTGGTGGCGGCATACCTGGTCGGCTCCGCCTTCCATCTCGGCGCTCTGGCGCCGCAATCGATCCCGGGCCACATCCAGCCCTAAGCGGGCGAGAAGAGGTCTATTTCCTCGCCGAGGCGCCGCTCGCGGGCCGCAGCGACCACTACCGTTGCAGCGGCCAGGTCCCAAAGTGCAAGGCCGTGCGACTCGAACAGCGTGATTCCCGGTGGCTCCGGCCGCTTCCAGGTTCCCGTGAGCACAGAGCCCAGGTCGGTGGCGCGCTCCCAGTCGAACTTTCCCGCGGCGACGGCCTGGATCAGGTCACCGCTCTCGAGCTGAGCCGCCTCCCGCTGATCGACCACCACAGACCGCGCCATGGTCACGAGCTCGGCAGGGACCTCCGTTCGATTTGGAAAGTTCGAGCCGGCGGCAACCACCAATGCGTGGCTTGCGACCCATGACGCTTCGATCACCGGGACCGAGCTCGTGGTCATCGTGACCACGACGTCCGCACCGCGCACCGCGGCTTCCGCGCTCGACGCTGCAGTGACCCTGATGCCAAGCCGCTTGCCCTGTTCGGCCGCGAAGGCAGACCGGTGCGCCGGGTCTCGAGCAAAGACCCGCAGCTCCTTGATCTCCAGAACTCGAGAGATCGCGAGCGCTTGCGTGGCCGCTTGCCGGCCTGCGCCGATCAAAGCCACCGTCGCCGGGCCCCGTGGCCCGAGGGCCCGGACGGCCACGGCGGAAGCCGCACCTGTGCGATAGGCCCCCATCAGGTCGCCTTCGATCAGGGCCTGGAGGGAGCCGTCGAGCGAGAACTGGACCACCAGAAACCGCACGCGGCCCGCGGCCACCGTGTACGCCTTCAGCCCTGTGCAACCGCCGCCGGGATAGGAGGCGAACATCACGTTGAGCATCCCGCCCGGGGCGAACGCCCGTCTGCGGGGCTCGTTCTGCGCAACGCCGTTGCCCAGCTCGCGCATCGCTGACTCCACTGCCGCGATCACGGGATCCATCTGGATGACTCGCTCGACATCGGCCTCGCGCAGGACCAGGGTCACGGCAGGGAGAATAGCGCGCATGGCATCCAGCCCTCTCAACGTCGGCCTCATCGGTCTCGGGACCGTGGGCACGCAGGTGGCCGAGCGAATGCTCACGTGGCAGTCGCAGCTGGCGCGCCGGGCGGGTATGGAGCTCTGCTTGCGGCGCGTGCTCGTTCGCGACCTAGCCAAGCGCCGTGCGGTCGAGGTCGACAAGGAGCTGCTCACTACAAACCCCGCCGACCTGCTGGATGACCCCGAGATCAACGTGATCGTCGAGGTCGCGGGTGGGGAGGAGCCAATGAGGGGTTACCTGGAGCGGGCGATTGGGGCCGGGAAGCACGTGGTGACCGCCAACAAGGTGGTCATGGCCAAGCACGGCCCCGACCTGCTCGACCTCGCCGCCGAAAAGAATGTTGACCTGTACTTCGAGGCTGCGGTCGGCGGTGGTATCCCCCTGATCAGCACATTTCGCACCGACCTTCAGGCCAACCGCATCGAGCAGCTGTCCGCGGTCATCAACGGGACCACCAACTACGTTCTCGGCCGGATGGCCGCGGCGAACCTAACCCTCGACGAGGCCGTGCGAGAAGCTCAGGCTGCGGGTTTCGCTGAGGCCGATCCCACCGACGACGTCGGCGGGTTCGATGCCACATACAAGCTCGCCATCCTCGGCTCTATCGCTTACGAAATAAAGGTCCGCCCTGAAGACATCTTTCGCGAGGGCATCGAGGGCGTCGAGCCCGTGGATTTCCGGTACGCACGCGAGCTCGGCTACGCCATCAAGCTCATCGCGCATACCCAGCGTCACCCTGGCCGCATCGAGGCGCGCGTCCACCCCGCGATGGTTCCCCTCGAGCATCCGCTGGCCCAGGTCGAAGGCGCCACCAACGCTGTCTTCGTCGAAGGCGACCTGGTCGGTCAGGTGCTTCTGGTCGGACAGGGCGCTGGGGGCCGGCCGACCGCTTCCGCCGTCGTCGGAGATCTGATCGACCTGGCTCGCTCGATCCGCCGTGGCGTGCAGAGCCGCCCGTCCTTCACCTTCGACGACCGGGTCGCTGTGATCCCTATGGGGGAGGTGATGACCCGCGCGTACTACCGGATTCGCGTCGACGATCGCGCCGGCGTGCTGGCTGCGATCGGCCAGGTTTACGCCGAGGAGGGCGTAAGCATCTCGAGCTTCATTCAAAAGGGTGCGTGGGTGGAGGAGCGAACGGCGGAGATCGTGGTGACCACGCATCCCTCGAGCGACGCGAGCTTGCAGAAGGCGCGAGCCGCGATAGCGAAACTGGAGCCGGTGCACGCGGTGTCTTCGTTTCTGCGGGTCTTCTGATGGTCGCCCCGGCCCCCTTCCGGCCCTTCGGGCCACCTCCCCGGCGAGCGGGGAGGACGCGAGTCTTCTGACCGCCATGGGCGTCATCGCTCGCTACCGCGAGCACCTACCGGTCGGGCCCGCGACGCCCGAGATCGACCTCCAGGAAGGCTCGACCCCGCTCGTGCCAAGCCGGAACATCGGCAAGGCTCTCGGTTTGAAAAACCTCTACTTCAAGTACGAGGGCCTAAACCCGACTGGATCGTTCAAGGACCGCGGCATGGTCGTCGCCGTGGCAAAGGCCCTCGAGGCGGGGAGCCGAGTGCTCATGTGCGCGTCCACAGGAAACACGTCGGCGTCGATGGCCGCCTATGCCGCAAGGGCAGGCGTCCGAGCCATCGTGGTCGTGCCGTCTGGCGAGATCGCGATGAACAAGCTGTCCCAGGCCCTCATGTACGGAGCGAAAGTGATCGCCCTCAAGGGCAACTTCGACACGGCCCTCGAGACCGTTCGCGACCTCACCAGCCGCTACAACGTCGCGCTCATGAACTCGGTGAACCCCAACCGCCTGGAGGGCCAGAAGACGGCAGCGTTCGAAATCGTCGACGTGCTGGGTGACGCGCCCGACTACCTCATCCTGCCGGTCGGCAACGCCGGCAACATCACGGCGTACTGGAAAGGATTCCGCGAGTATCACGCTGCCGGGCGTTCGACCCGGCTGCCCAGGATGGTGGGCGCTCAGGCTGAAGGCGCTGCCCCGATTGTGAGCGGCCATCCGGTCGCGCACCCGAAGACAGTCGCCTCGGCGATCCGGATTGGCAATCCCGCTTCGTGGGAGGGGGCGACCAGCGCGCGTGACGAGTCCGGCGGCATGATCGCCGCGGTCACCGACACCGAAATCCTCCAGGCACAGGTCCAGCTGGCCAGCACCGAGGGTTTGTTCGCCGAGCCCGCGTCGGCGGCCCCGCTGGCTCTCCTTTTCCGACTGGTCCGGGAGGGCAAGATCGCAAAGGATGCGATTACGGTCGTGGTACTCACCGGGTCAGGGCTGAAAGATCCCGACGCCGCGCTCAAGAACGTCGAACCGCCAATCGAGCTTGACGGAGATGCGCGCACACTCGCTAAGGTCTTGAAGCTATGAGAGTTCGCGTCCCCGCGTCGATCGCCAACATGGGCCCGGCCTTCGACTGTATGGCCATGGCCATCGACCTCTGGCTCGAGGTTGAGGCGAACCCCGCCGACTTCCCCTCGTGGGACTACGAAGGAGAAGGTGCGGAATACCTGATGTCGCACGTCAACCCGTTCTCCCACCTCGCCATGAAGGGTCGCGTTCGCAGTGAGATCCCGATGGGCGTCGGGCTCGGCAGCAGCGCGGCAGCGCGCCTTGCCGCATCGGCGTTGGCCAGCCCGTGGGATGTCAAGAGCCATGTGATCGACGCCGGCGCGGACGAGGGTCATCGCGACAACGTGGCCGCGGCAGCAGCGGGCGGGATCCGGATTGTTTCGGACGTGTTCGACGAGAAGCTGCCGAATCCCGGCTGGGGACTTGCGCTGTTCGTCGCTCACGCGCCGGTTCCAACAGAGAAAGCGCGCGCTGTGCTGCCTGACGAGGTTTCGCGCGAGTCGGCCGTCTTCAACATCGCTCGGGCGGCGTTGCTTGTGCGTGCCATATCGGCCAAGCGACCATCGCTGTTGGGACACGCCCTCAGGGACAGGCTCCACCAGCCGCACCGGCTCCACCTTTATCCGTGGACGCAGGAAGTTCTCCACGCTGCCGACACCGCCGGCGCCTATGGAGCGGCAATCTGCGGCGCGGGTCCAAGCGTCTTTGCTTTCTGTCCGCCTGCAATGGCTGCGCGAATCGCGAAGGCGATGGCCGCGGCGGCTCCGCAGCACGGCCGCGGCCTGGTCACTCGGGTCACAGACAAGGGGATGTTCAGGACTCTGTGATCGTCCAGAAGTACGGCGGGACCTCAGTGGGGACCGCCGCACGCATCCGGCGGGTCAGCCGCCGGATCGCCGCTACTGTAAGACGAGGAGAGCAGGTCGTTGTGGTCGTGTCCGCCATGGGCCACACCACCGATCGCATGATTGCTCTTGCGCAGAGCGTCAACCCCGAGCCACCTGCACGAGAGCTGGACATGCTCGTCGCGAACGGCGAAACGATCACCGCACCATTGGTCGCGATGTGCCTGGAGGGCATGGGCGTGGCCGCCATATCGCTATCGGGATTGCAGGCCGGGGTGCGCACCAGCGCTCAACATTCGCGGGCTCGCATCCAGGACATCAACCCAGGCCGCATTCTCGAAGCGCTTCGGGAAGGCAAGGTGCCTGTGGTTGCAGGCTTTCAAGGTGTGACAGAACGCCTCGAGATCACGACGCTCGGCAGAGGTGGCTCCGACACCACCGCCGTCGCGCTCGCCGCGGCGTTGAAAGCCGATTCATGCGAGATCTACACCGATGTCGATGGCATCTTCACCGCGGATCCAAAGGTCGTGCGAAACGCGCGAAAGCTGACCTACATCCGGTACGACGAGATGCTCGAGCTGGCGGCGGTGGGCGCCCGCGTGATGCACCCGCGCGCGGTCGAGATCGGCGAGCTCTATGGCGTTCCCATCCACGTCCGTTCGAGCTTTCACGACGGCGTGGGTACCATGATCGTCGCCCAGGTACCAATGGAAGAAAGACAACGAGTGCGCGGGATCGCACAGGAAACCAACGTCGCCAAGATCACGGTGCTCGGTGTCGCCGACCGGCCAGGCGTGGCGGCCGCGATCTTCGAGCCGCTCGGCAAGGCCGGGATATCGGTCGACGTCATTGTTCAAAACATCGGCCGCTCGGGACATACCGACCTCACATTCTCCGTGGCGGAGTCGGACCTCAAGGCTGCGGTGAAGCTCGTCAAGGCAGCCATCAAGAACGTGGGTGCGAGGAGCGTCTCTTCAGCGGGCGGGATCGCGAAGCTGTCGATTGTCGGGACTGGCATGCTCGGGACGCCCGGCATCGCCGGCAGGATGTTCCGCGCGCTGGCGGATGCGGGTATCAACATCGAGATGATCAGCACCTCAGAGATCCGCATCACCTGCCTGGTGGCAAGAGACCAGGTCGAGAAGGGCGTCCGGATCCTTCACAAAACGTTCGAGCTGGAAAAACTCTAGTTGCCGGTCAACGTTGCAATCGTCGGCCCGACCGGGTCGGGCAAGACCACGCTGTTCAACGCGCTGACGTCAGGGCGTGGCGCGGACGGTGTTGGCATGGTTGACGTGCCCGACGAGCGGTTGGATCGGTTGGCGGCGGCGGTGAAGCCGCTCAAGGTCACCCCCGCCCAGGTCCGCGTCGAGGACACTCCGCCCGGGAGCCGCGCTCAGCGTGTGGCCTTCGCGCGCCAGGCCGATGTTCTGGTCAAGGTCGCCCGCTGCTTCGGTCCTGACCCAGATCCCGCGGCCGAGCTGGAGGAGTTCGCTCTCGACCTTGTGCTCGCCGACCTGGCCTCGGTCGAGCGGAGGCTCGAGATCGTCGCCAAAGAGGCGCGAGCGGGAAAGAAGGACGCGCAGAGCGAGCACGACGTCTTGACGATCGCGAAGGAGCATCTGGACGGGGGCAAGGAGCTGCGCACGCTCAACCTCGAGCCCGATCAGCGCGCGCTGCTCATGGGTGTTTTCCCGGTGACGATGAAGCCCGCGGTCTACGTCGCCAACGCCGCTGAAGAATTGCTACCGGCCGGAGGAGAGCCCGCGGCCAAAGTCGTCAAGCTCGCCAAGGCGGAAGGGGCTCCAGCCATCGTCTTGTCAGCGCGATTGGAATCCGAGCTCGGTGAGCTCGATCCTGCCGAGCAGGCCGAGATGCGCGCCGGCTACGGTATCGACGAGTCAGGGCTCGGCCGGATCGCTCGAGCGGTCTGGGAGACTGGCGGCCTAATCACCTACTTCACGGCGGGCGAGCCGGAGGTCCGGGCGTGGCCGTGTGAGAAGGACGCACCGGCGCCTGTCGCGGCCGCCAAGATCCACACCGACTTCGAAAGGCATTTCATTCGCGCCGAGGTGACATCGGTGGACGAGCTCGTCGCCGCAGGCTCGATGGACGCCCTGCGTGCGGCCGGAAAGCTGCGAGTCGAAGGTCGCGAGTACCGCGTGAAGGATGGCGACGTCGTCTTCTTCCGAATCGGAAAAACTAACTAGACTGGCCCGGCGTCTATGCCGGATTTACTCCGGCCGTCACCCTGCGCGACACTACCAATCCCCTCCAGGCGTGGTGGCTAACAGGTGGGGGTTCCGCGGGGGAGGACTTACGTCCTCACCCACGTTTTTTAGAAGAGGGGCTGTCCCTCGAACAGGATCCACAGCTGGTTCGACAGGAACGCCAACAGGCCGATCAGGATCACAAGCAGCACATAGCGCATGTCCCGTCTAACGGGCCGGCTGCCCGCGGACTTGCGATTTGGCCGCGCCGACGCCTCGAAAAAGGCCTGGTCAGACGCCCTCGGCTGTTCCATTATTTAGGTATGGCTCAGCTTCGCTTCAGCGAGGCTCATGTGTGGGTAAGGGTGGAAGGGGCAGAGGCTGTCCTCGGCCTCAGCGACTACCTGCGGGACCAGATGGGCGAGATCACGTCACTTGAGCTTCCTGACCTCGGCGACATCCTCCGAGCCAGGCGCAAGATGGGCCACCTGGAGTCCGAGGATGCCTCGTCCCCAATCGAGGCGCCGATCAGCGGCGAGGTGATCGAGGTCAACGCTGAAGCCCTGCAGAATCCTGACCTCGTGAACTCGGAGCCGTATGACATGGGCTGGCTGCTTCGCGTTCGGATCGAAGACCCAAGCGAGCTCGAGGACCTGATCGGCGAAGAGGAGTACGCGGAGCTGACGACCGAAGTCTGAGAATTACGCCCCATGCTGGGGGGACGGCTGTGGCGCGACGGCGAGTTCTTGAAGCTCTGGGCGGGCCAGGGCATCAGCGAGATAGGGAGTCAGGTCAGCATGCTCGCCCTGCCGACCGTTGCGATCCTCGTGCTCGGCGCCAGCCCGTTCCAGGTCGGACTGCTTGCAGCTTGCGAGACGGTGGCGTTCCCGGTGCTGGGCCTGGTGGCGGGCGTCTATGTGGATCGCTTGCGCCGGCGCCCGCTCATGATCGCCTGCGACGTGGGAAGGCTGCTGGCGCTCGCCAGCGTTCCCATCGCATTCGAGCTCAACGTGCTGTCGATGCCCCTGCTGTATGCGGTAGCCTTGATCGTTGGGGTCGGAACGGTCTTCTTCGACCTCGCGTATCAGTCATATCTGCCGGCACTCATCGGGCGCGCGGACCTCATCGAGGGCAACACGAAGCTGCAGGTGACCAGCTCGGTGGCGCAGATGGCGGGTCCTGCGCTTGGTGGCTTCCTCATTCAGCTGCTGGGCCCGGCGCGAGCGGTCGCGGCGGACGCAGCTTCCTTTGTCATATCGGTGGTTTCGCTGGTCTGGATTCGGCGCGCCGAGCCATCTCCTTCACCCGCGAGCGAGTCGGGTCGTCGCGGCTTCTTCAATGAGATGTGGGAAGGCATCCAGGTCGTTTTCGGGAATTCCACGATCTGGAAGATCGCCGGCAGCACATCGACCTTCAATCTGGGGTCAAATCTCTGCTTCGCCGTCTTCCTGATCTTCGTCTATCGCGTCCTGCACCTCAGCCCGGGCACTGTCGGCGTCATCTTCGCCGCCGGGGCGGTGGGCGGCTTGCTCGGCGCGCTGACCGCAGCGTGGATCCCGCGCCGCATTGGACTCGGGCCCACGCTATTCGTGACGATCCTTCTAGGCGGCCTATCTCTGGTCCTCGTTCCTCTCGCCCAGTACGGCCTGGCAATCCCACTCCTTTTTGCGTCGATGTTCTTCGGCAGCTTTGTCAACCCGGTCTACAACATCAACCAGGTGAGCCTTCGCCAGACCGTAACTCCGGACCGCCTCCAGGGTCGCATGAACGCAACGGTTCGAACGATCGTCTGGGGCACGAATCCAATCGGCGCTTTCATCGGTGGCATCATCGGGAGCACGTACGGGGTCGTGCCTGCTCTCTATGTGGGCATCGCCATCTCGCTGTTGGCCGGCTTCTGGATTCTTCTCGGGCCGATCCGCCTGCGCGTGCAGCCCGAGGCAGTTGCCTAAGGAATTCCATACGCGCGCCGGGTGCTGGACCTCATCAACAGGACGAGCATCGGGATGCCGACGAGAATCAGCGACCACGCCGCGGCCACGATAACTGCGGCAACCCAACCCCACGGCTTGCGCGCCTTTAGGCCGAAGTAGGCCGTCGCGTGAAGCGTGGCGGCGACGATCACGAAGAAGAAGCCGACGATCGCTTCGATCGTGATCCACGTCGATAGATCGCTTTTCACTCCTTCCTGGACGAGCAGTTGCTGGAGCTGGTCGCGTCCGGCTGGGGCGGCAACCGTGGCCGCGAACTGCGCTAGCTGCACCAGCCAGAAAATGGCACCCGCGGCGAAAATGAAAGGTAGCCAGCGCAACCCCACTGGCTGTGCGGGGATGGGCGGCTTCGGCGGCGTGGGCTCGAAGGATTGACTGCCCGCGCCGGGCGGCGGTCGATTCGGCTGCCCGGACATCGGCGTATATCGTCTCTCAAACGGCCGCGAGGCAAAGCGTCCCCCGATCAGGCGAAAAGACGTGTTAAGGCTTGACAGTCCCTACATTCAGCGGTATAACTGCGCGCGGGACACAATATGTCGTAGCCCACGTCTCACTCGGTTGAGTCCCACGGCCCAACGACAGGCAGGCGGATCCCCCCAAGAATCGCACCCTACGACCCACCAGACGCTCCACCACCGCCTGCCTGTTCTCCTCCCCGCTTCGGCGGGGAGGTCGGCCCGCCCGAGAAGCGGACGCAGCCGGGAGGGGGTCCCGGAACTGACACTGCCGCCAGAGTCTGGGGAATTCCGCAACCCCCAACCTCCTAAACTCGTCTCCTGATGAGTCGGAAGAGCAAGAAGAAGACGCGCGGAAAGTTCCGCCCGCCGGTGAAAGCCGCCGGCACACCCGGCGCCCCGGGCATCCCGCTAACCCAGCGCAGTGTCTCGCAGGCCCGGGTCGGCGGGGACCAGGCGGTGGTTCGAGCGGTGGAGATGTCGCTGGGCGCGCGCAACCAGGTGGTCAAGCAGCGAGGCGGCCTACGTGTCATCGAGTCAGGCGACCCGGCGATTCCCTTGGACCGCGTTCCTTACTTCACCAAAGACCTCGTCCGTCTCCTCGTCGTCGGCGCGGCGATGGTCGTCCTCCTGGCGGTCGGCTCCTTCGCGGTGCCACTGGTCATCAAGTAAGCCCGGCTGGCGAGCCGATCTCGCGGCGCCAGTCAACTTTCCGATCATCGATAAACTCACCTGGTGCGCGTCATCCTGTTTACGGGCAAGGGGGGAGTCGGCAAGACATCGGTCGCCGCCGCCACTGCCGTCCAGTGTGCGCGGGCCGGCTACCGCACCGTTGTGATGAGCACAGACCCTGCACACTCGCTGGGCGACTCATTCGATATCGAGCTGGGTACCGATCTCACGCCTATATCGAAGAACCTGTGGGCGCACGAGGTCTCCTCGCTGCAGGAGATGCAGCGTCATTGGGCAAAGCTGCACGAGTACGCCGTCGAGGTTTTCTCGACGCAAGGGCTCGATGAGGTGGTGGCCGAAGAGGTCGCCAACCCACCGGGCATGGACGAGATTGCATCGCTGATGTGGATCAAGCACTACGCCCAGCGCAATGAGCACGATGTGCTGATCGTCGACTGCGCCCCGACGGGCGAGACGCTGCAGCTCCTCACATTTCCGGACGCCGCCAAGTGGTGGCTCGACAAGATCTATCCATGGGAGAGGCGTGCGATGCGCTTGGCGCGCCCAGTGCTGCAACCCATGATGGGCATCCCTCTGCCATCTGATGAGGTCTATGCCTCTTTGAAGGACCTCCTGCTGGATCTGGGCGGGATGCGCAAAGTGCTCACCGACCCGGCGATCACGACAGTGCGGATCGTGCTCAATCTCGAAAAGATGGTGGTCAAGGAGGCCAAGCGTGCCTACAGCTACCTGAGCCTCTTCGGGTATGTCACCGATGCGGTGGTCGTCAATCGTTTGCTGCCCGATGAGGTGCACGACGAGCTATTCAAGAAATGGCAGCAGATTCATAAGCGGTATGAGGCGGAAGTCGAGCAGTCCTTCGTCGGCATCCCGATATTGAACGTGCCTCTATTCGACCAGGAGGTGGTTGGAGAGAAGATGCTGCAGCGCATGGCCGAAGCCACATACGGGAGCCGCGATCCGGCCGAGTTCTTTGCCGTGACCAGCCCGCAGCGCATCGACAAGGACGGCTCGGACTATGTCCTCACTTTGAAGGTCCCGTTCGCGGATCGCTCCAACGTCGACCTGAGCCGTCACAACGGAGAGCTCTACGTCACGATGGGAAACTACCGGCGGGAGATCGCGCTGCCGACGGTGCTCGCCAAGCGCGACACTGCCGGAGCCACCATCAAAGATGGGGAGTTGCGCGTGCGGTTCGCACGGCGCGCAGAAACCGGGGCGGCTGGGGAGACCTTAGCCGGCCGCAAGGTAAAAGGAGAAAAGCGATGACGCGGGATGGCGAGCGTCTGATCGAGCTGATCAACGAGCTCGGCTCTCGTGTGACGCACGTGGTGTCTGACATGGTGCCGCCGGCCGCGCAGGTCCATCTGCTCAACGCGCAGCGTGAGCTGATAACCGCCCTCATGCTGATCTACGAGAACCGGGTGACGGCGCCACCGACCGGCCGAGCCCGGTCGAGCACCTCCGCGCCTGGCTCCGCCCGCCGCCGCTCACCCAGACGCGTGGGCAAGATCCCCATAGAGTGAGCGGTTTCGTCGCCTTCGTTCTGGCTGCGCTGGTGCTCGTGCCCGCCCTGCTCGTCGCCATCCCCGTCCACGAGATGGGTCATGCCGCCGCTGCCTACTTCCAGGGAGACCGTTCGGTCAGGTACTTCGGCTACTTCACGCTCGACCCGCGACGTTTCCTGGATCCGCTCGGCGTCATCGCCGTATTCATCGCGCTGGTCGGTTGGGGCAGACGCGTGCCGGTGCAGCCGAACCGGATCAGCTCGGTGCGCCAGCGCTTGGTGCATGAGCTGGGCGGCCCCGCAGCGAACCTCGTCGTGGCCATCGTGCTGGGAACGCTGTGGCGATTTCTCACCGCGACCGGTCTGCCCTCGACATTCACCCTATCCGCCGGTCTGATTGGAGAAACGCTCTTCGCGATCGTGTTTCTCAACCTGTCGATCTTCGCGTTCCAGCTGCTGCCGATCCCAGGCCTCGACGGCTGGGAGGTCGTCGAGACTCTGTTCCGCAGCCGCAACCCCCGGTTCTTTTACAACGTCTACGCGCGCCGGCGTGACATCTGGATCGCCCTCTTCGTCATCTTCTTTCTCTTCCAGCTCTTCCAGGGCGCGAACCTGCTGGCGCTGGCGATGTCGCCGTTCTATACCCCCGCGAGCCTAATCTCAGTGGGTCAATGCACCGGCTACGCAATCCCGGGGCTGGCGGGACTGTATCCCTGCCTGCCGTAGGGAAACTGATCAACCAACCTGGCTACACGGCCCTCGTGGCCGATTTCGGGCGCGCCAGCGTGGTCGCCGCGTTGAGAGAGCAGGTCGCGACTGAGCGGAACGGCACTGCCGTGACGGACCAGGAGCGTCTCAACCAGGTGGAATCAAGCCTTCGCAAGCAGATGGCGCCTGTGCTGCAAAGGGTCATCAACGCGAGTGGGGTGATCCTCCACACCAACCTCGGCCGTGCTCCGCTGTCGCGGGCAGCCGTCGACGCGGTGGCGGCGGCCGCCGCCGGCTACACCAACCTTGAGCTCGATCTCGATACCGGACGCCGCGGCGAACGTTCAACGCTTGTGTCGGGCTTGCTGACCGCGCTCTTCGAATGCGAAGCCGCGCTGGTGGTCAACAACAACGCGGCCGCCGTGCTGCTCGCGCTGACCGCTCTGTGCAAAGGCCGCGAGGTCATCGTGTCTCGAGGCCAGCTCGTGGAGATCGGCGGCTCGTTCCGAATGCCTGACGTCATGCGCACATCCGGTGCCCGCATGGTCGAGGTGGGGACCACGAATCGCACGCGCGCAGCCGACTTCGACGCGGCTGTGACGGCACGGACCGCCGCCCTCCTGCGCGTCCACACCTCGAATTTTCGCGTTGAGGGCTTCACCGAATCGGTGGGGCCTGGCGAGATGGCTGTCGTTGCTCATGCGCGCGCGTTGCTTCTGATCGATGACCTCGGGAGCGGCGCGGTCGAACCCATCGCGGACGAGCCCACTGTCGCTGAGTCGCTGAGGCACAGCGACATCGTCACCTTCTCGGGGGACAAGCTGCTGGGCGGCCCGCAGGCCGGAATCGTGCTCGCGGCAACCGAGGCCGGGGTGGCGGCCATGCGCAAGATGGCGCGACATCCGCTGGCGCGAGCCGTGCGCATCGACAAGCTGACGCTTGCGGCGCTGGAGGCGACGCTCAAGCAGCGGATCTCCGGCCGCGAGGACGAGATCCCTGTCCAGAGGATGCTGCGCGTCCCGATCGAGGAGGTGCGCAGGCGGGCCGCGCTGTGGTCGGTGAAGCTCGAGGACCGAGGCGTCGCGTCGCGCCTCATCGAAGGCGAGTCGGCGGTCGGCGGCGGTTCAGTGCCCGGCTACGGCCTTCCCACATTCCTGGTGGCGCTGGAAGGTCCGGCTTCGCGGCTCGCCGCTGCCCTTCGGCGCGGAGACCCACCGGTGGTCGCGCGCATCGAGAGCGACGCTTGCTGCCTGGACCCCAGGACAGTGCTCCGGGGCGAGGACGAAACGCTCATCGACGCGGTGGAGGTGGCCGCGCGGAGCCTTCGGCGGTGAACACCAGCACCGGCTTCGTGGTCGGCACCGCTGGGCACATCGACCACGGCAAGTCGGCCCTCATAACCGCGCTCACCGGGATCGACCCGGATCGCCTCGCGGAAGAGAAGCGTCGTGGCATGACCATCGACCTGGGATTCGCCCACATGATGCTGCCCAGCGGTCGCGAGATCGGCATCGTGGACGTCCCCGGCCACGCGCGTTTCATGCGGAACATGCTGGCGGGCGCGCATGGCCTCGACGCCGTGCTGCTCGTGGTCGCAGCGGACGAAGGAGTCATGCCGCAGACACGCGAGCACCTCGAGATCGTCGACCTTCTGGAGGTGCGTCGAGGAATCGTCGTGCTTTCGAAAGCAGATCTCGTCGACGCTGCATGGCTCGAGCTCGTAACAGCGGAGGTGCGCGAGACGATTGGCGCCACTGCGTTGGCCGGCGCAGAGGTGATTCCGGTGTCGGCGCTGACCGGTGACGGTCTGCCGAGGTTGATAGAGGCTCTGGACGCGTTGCTCGACGGCGCAGAGCCGCGAAAGGACGTTGGGCGGCCGAGGCTGCCAGTCGACCGCGTGTTCACGATGAGCGGATTCGGCACGGTGGTGACGGGCACCCTGGCCGACGGCACCCTCAGCGTCGGCGACGAGCTGGAGGTCGTTCCTCGTGGGCGGCTCGCGCGCATTCGCGGGCTCCAGCGGCACAACCAGAGTGTTCAGACTGCGTCGCCCGGGACTCGAGTCGCGGTCAACCTGACAGGGGTCGACAAGAGCGATGTGGAGCGAGGCGATGTTCTCTCGCCGCCAGGGACGCTGCGATCGACCAGGCGGATCGACGCGCACGTCCGCGTCCTCGAATCAGCGCCGCGGGCGTTGCGCCACGGCGCCGAAGTCCTCCTGCACACAGGCACAGCCGAGGTTGGCTGCCGCGTCATCGTCCTCGCCGGTGATGCAGTTGAACCTGGTCGAGAAGCGTGGGTTCAGCTTTACCTCGAGCGCGCCATTGCGGCCGGGGCTAACGACCGATTCATCCTTCGGGTCCCCAGCCCCGCCGTCACCATTGCGGGCGGTCGATTTGTCGATGTGGCTCCGCGGAAGCACCCGCGCCACGACAACGCAGTGAGCGAATCGCTCGAGCGACGTGCGGCAGGTGAGGAGTTGCAGGAGGAGCTGCGCAAATACTCACGAGGGGTCAGCGTCGCTGCGCTGATGAAAGCCACGATGGCGAGCCACGAAGATATCGATCGCCTCGATGCGCGGCGTCTTGGCGACTGGCTCATTGCGGCCGAGGCCTGGAGCGCGCTGGCGGAACGCTCTATCAATGAGGTCACGGCGTACCACGCTGCTTACCCTTTACGTCCGGGCATGGCACGCGAGGAGCTCAGGAATCGCCTCCGTGTGCATCCGAACGCCTTTCCGGCCGCGCTCTCGGCGCTCATCTCCGAAGGCAAGCTCGAAGACAGGCAGGGTGCAATCGCCATGCCGCAGCATCGCGTGGCAATTGATGGGTCAGACGGGCCGGCCCGGCAGTTGCTCGAGCTTCTTGGCCGCGAGCCATTTGCCCCGCCATCGCTGCCGGAAGCGATGCAGCAAACTCGAGCGGGTCCCGAGGTGGTTCGGGCGCTGGCTCAGAGTGGCGCCATCGTTCGGTTGAGCGACGACATCGCTTTCACACAAGAGAGCTACGCGAATGCGGTCGGGATCGTGAAAGAGCTGATAGCCGCGACCGGGTCGGTAACTGTCGCGCAGCTTCGTGATCGCATGGGGGCGAGCCGCAGGCCGGTACTGGCGCTCCTCGAGCATCTGGATGGGGCGAAGGTGACGCGCCGGGTCGGCGACCAGCGAATCCTTTTTCGCTAACCTTCGGCCATGCGAATCGCAGAGCTGCTTGGCCGCGGTCGGCCCACCATCTCGTTCGAGTTCATGGCGCCGCGCGATGAGACCGAGGTTGATGTTCTGGAGAGGACGATCGCGGCGCTGGCCGGACATGCGCCCGACTGGGTCTCGGTCACTTATCGATTGCGCACTGGCGACAAGACTCTCGAGCTGGTGACACGCATCAAGCGGCAGTACCACATCGAGGCGATGGCGCACCTCACGTGCGCGAACTCGGTGGACAAGACCCGGCAGATCCTGAACTGGATGGAAAGGGAAGGAGTGGCCAACGTCCTCGCGCTCCGCGGAGACCCGCAGGATTCCAACGAGCACTTCGTGCCGGCCGGACCAGAGCTGATGCACGGCAGCGACCTCGTGGGCTTTGTGCGCCGCAATGGATATGGCTTGGGCATCGGCGCCGCTTGCAGCACCGAGAAGCACCCCGAGAGCCCTGACCTGGAGCAGGAGTTCCGCTACATGAAGCTGAAGGTCGACTCGGGTGCGGACTTTCTGGTGACGCAGCTCTTCTTCGACAATCGCTTCTATTTCGACCTGGTCGAGCGGGCGCGCCAGGCGGGCATCAGCGTGCCGATCGTGCCGGGTTTGATGCCCGTGCCAAGTCGCCGATCTCTGGCGCATATGACGGCGATGTCAGGGGCCACCGTGCCGGATGCGCTCCAGCACGCGATCGATGAGCAACCTGACGACGACGCTGTCCGCAAGCTTGGGGTTCAGCACTGCATCGCACAGTGCGCGGACCTGCTCGAGCGAGGCGTTCCTGGCCTGCATTTCTACACGTTCAACCGGGCCCGCGCACCGCTCGAGATCCTGGCGGCTCTTCGAGGACAACAGCTGATCGCGTCCTGATTGCTGAGCTCGCCGTTTAGAGTTTGGAGCGATGCTTGCTGGAATCGACCTCGGCGGGACGCAGGTGCGCGTTGCGCTTGCCCGCTCTGACGGCCAGCTGATCGCAAGCTTCAAGACGTCGACCCCGCTTCTTGGCACCCCGCAAAGGGTGGTCGAGTGGGCGGCGGCGGAGATTGAGCGGCACCGAGGCCGCAACAAGGTCCGCAGCATCACAATCGCCGCGCCCGGCCCAATCGACATCAAGCGCGGTGTTCTAGTGAACCCGCCCAATCTTCCGGGCTGGCGCAACGTTCCACTCGCGGCAATGCTCAGGGACGCGACAGGCGCTCACGCTCACGTCGCCAACGACGCCGACATGGCGGGGCTCGGGGAATTCCACCGCGGGGCGGGCCGAGGCACGCGGAACATGGTCTACATCACCTGGTCCACCGGCGTGGGCGGCGGGTTGATCATCGACGGGAAGCTGCATCGCGGCGGCCATGGGACTGCCGGCGAGGTTGGGCACATGATCATCGACGCCAACGGGCCGCTCGACCAGTGCGGGCAGCACGGCTGCCTGGAGGTCTTCTGTGGGGGCGCGAACCTCGCGAGGGAGACCGGCCACCCGGCGGCCGAGCTGTTCGCCGCCGCAGCTCGAGGCGACAAGGACGCGGGCCTGGTCGTTGAGCGGGCAGCGCGCTACATGGGAAAGGCTCTGATCAGTCTCACGAACGTGGTCGATCCGGAGATGTTCGTCATGGGGGGTGGCGTCACGCGCTCGTGGGGCCTGGTGCAGCCGCTGCTGCTGGAGACGTTGCGCTCATCTCCATTCATCAGACCCGCCCGACGGCCAGTCCTGCGCCGAGCCAAACTTGGCGATCGCGCCGGGCAGGTGGGAGCTGTCGAGTGGGCGCGGATCAACCAATAGACGATCGCGAGCTGCTGCGTCTCCTCAAACGAGCGGCCGCCGACCTCGGACTGAAAGCGTGGGTGGTGGGCGGCTACGTCCGCGACCACCTGCTCGGCCGAACCAAGCCCGACCTCGATGTGGTGGTCGAGCACGGCGGGGCGCGTGAGCTTGCCGAGCGCTTTGCCGGACTGGCCGGCGCAGGCCCACCGGTCATCTTCGAGCGATACGGCACCGCGCAGGTGACGCTGCCCGGCCGCCTTGTGGAGTTTGTCTCAGCGCGGTCTGAGTCATACGCGAGCGACTCCCGAAAGCCAGATGTGCGCCCGGCCACGCTCGAGGAGGATCTGCGGCGGCGCGATTTCACCATCAACACGCTGTTGATGGACTTCGACGCCAACATCCAGGACCGGCTCGGGACGGCCCGCGGAGACCTGGAGGCGCGCATCCTCCGCACCCCGGCCGAACCTGTCCAAACCTTTAGTGACGACCCTCTTCGGATGCTGAGGGCAGTGAGGTTCGCTGCCCAGCTCGGTTTCGAGCTGGCGCCCGACTTGCTGCCGGCGATGCGGGGGCTCAACGGGCGTCTGATGCCGCCTGTGGTGTCGGTCGAGCGCATCACCGAGGAGCTTTGCAAGATACTCAATTCCGACCGGCCGAAGCTGGCGTTGGAGCTGCTCGATGCCGGCGGCTTGCTGGAGGTGGTGCTGCCCGAGGTGACCGCCTGCAAGGGGGTTGAGCAGGGCGGCTATCACACCCACGATGTTTTCGGCCACACCCTGCTGGCGGTGGGTCTCACCCCACAGGACCTCCTGGTCAGGTTGGGCGCGCTGCTGCATGACGTCGGCAAGCCGGCCACCGCCACCCCGGACGGGGCATTCACCGGGCATGAGGAGGTGGGCGCAGGCATCGCGCGAGGTGCGCTCGAACGACTGCGCTTCCCGCAAAGAGATATCGAAGCGGTGGTCACCCTGGTGCGACTGCACCTTCGACCGGTGTACTACCGCTCGGAATGGAGTGACGGCGCCGTCCGGCGGCTCGCCCGCGACGCCGGCGCCCAGATCGAGAGGCTCATGGCCCTCGCCCGGGCCGATATTGCGGCCTCTGCCTATCCGGAACCGGAGAAGCTCGACGAGCTGGCGGCGCGCCTGGCGAGCGTCCTGTCGGAAAGTCCGACACGAATGGCTGCCCCGATCGATGGGCGGGACATCATGCGAGAGCGCGGTCTGGCGCCGGGCCCGGAAGTGGGGCGGATCAAGGAGCGCCTGGGCGAGCTGATCATGGACGGAGGGATCGAGCCGACCCGCGAGGCGGTCCTGGCCTACCTGCGGTCGCACCCCGACCTCTAAAGGTGGAGCTTTCGGCCCGGCGCCGCAGCCGCTATGCTGCCAAGGGACAGTTGGGGGGCTGGGTAAGGGAGGTCCAGATGACGGACATTGGGGTGGAGACGGTCGCGATTTCGGGGAGCAACGGGGGACCCGACCCCTATGGCATCGAGCCGAAGTCGACGATTATCGGTCGCGATGACACGCTGTCTGGACGGCTGCAGCTGAAGAGCGGCGGCCAGATATTGGGCAATTTCAGCGGCCAGGTGGAGTGCGACGGTGATCTATGGATTGGCGCCGAAGCCCATGTAGAGGCTGACATCCGCAGCGACAAAGTAACAATCGCCGGGTTCGTGCGGGGCAACATCGTGGCCTCCAGCCGGCTGAAGATCACCAGCACCGGTCGACTCGAGGGCGATGCCAAGGTGGGTGCGCTGGTGGTGCAGGAGGGTGGGGTTCACCACGGCGTGATCAGAGTCCACCCCGAAGGCGTGCCCGAGCACGAGGAAAAAGTGGTCATCGATGCGGCGTCACGCCCGGCGGTCGTGGTGGCGAAGAGCATCCCTAACCCCGTAGGCCGGGTGAGGAAGATGTGGGGTGAGTTCTTCTAGGGCCCAATCCGGGACACCATCCAAGGCTCCGGGCAGCGCTTCGCGGACTCGGCGCGTCGCGGCCGTGAGGCGCTGATGGAGTCGAGCCGGCTGCCAATCCGGTGGCGTGGCATCAGCTAGGGATTCGGATACGCTACCCGGCGCAATGTCGACCCGAGGTGGTGGCTAGATGGACCAGGAAATGGACCGAAACCTGGCCCTGGAGCTGCTCCGGGTAACCGAGGCCGGGGCCCTGGCGGCAGCTCCGCTTCAAGGCCGCGGCGACAAGATGGGCGCCGATGGGCGCGCGGTCGAGGCCATTCGCAGCGCGCTGGCGTCGGTCGACATGAAAGGCACCGTGGTCATCGGAGAGGGCGAGAAGGACGAGGCGCCGATGCTGTACTTCGGGGAGGAGATCGGCAACGGCCTCGAACCCGAGCTCGATGTGGCGGTCGATCCCATCGAGGGCACCAGCCTGACCGCGGCCGGCTTGCCTGGGGCCATCTCGGTCATCGCCCTCGCTGAGCGCGGCACCATGTTCACCACCCACGTGCACTACATGCAAAAGCTCGTGGTTGGCCGGCGGGCGCGTGGAGTCATCGACCTCGATATGCCGGTTGAGTGGAACCTTCGCCGGATTGCCAAGGCGGAGGGTCTGCCCCCGCAGGAGCTGACGGTGGTCGTTCTGGAGCGCCCGCGAAACGACGAGATCATCGCCCAGATCAGGGCGGTCGGATCGCGCATCAAGCTCATCACCGCCGGCGACGTGGCGGGCGCGTTAGAGGCAGCGCTCGAGATGCGGTTTGGGATCCACTGCATGATGGGGTCCGGTGGGTCGACGGAAGGCGTGCTGGCAGCCTGCGCCGTCAAAGCGATCGGCGGCGACATGCAGGCCAAGCTCCTGCTGCGAGATGAGGACGAGCGCAAGGTCGCGGCCAAGGAGGGCCACCCCGCGGGCAAGGTATTGTCGATCGACGATCTCTGCTCAGGCAACAACCTGTTCTTTGCCGCCACCGGCATCACCTCGGGTGAGTTGCTGAAAGGGGTGCGATACGAGGACGTTTACGCATTCACCCAGTCGATGGTGCTCCGGTCCGCTTCCGGGACCATGCGAATAGTCGACGCCTATCACCCGATCGAAAAGCTTCGCGACAAAGGCCTGCTGCCCGAGCAGGTGGTCGCGCGTCCGGGTACCCGCTGAGCGCCGCCGAAGCCGGGCAGTTCCTGGCCGCTGCCGGCAAGTCGCTGACCGTCGAGCAGTGGCGCTGGATCGCTTTGGCCCGAATCCTTTCCCGCCAGCGACCCACCAATACCGCCATGGAGCAGCTGCTGGATCCGTTGCTCTCAGGGGCCGACGAGGCAATGGTCAACGCCTTCACCAGCGGGTTCAGGGTTGCCCAGATCAAGCAGGCGATCGGAAAGGCGCTGCCGGAGCCTGCGGCGGCTGCAGCGCTCGAGTCGGCGCAGGTCGTCGCCCTCGCGATCCTGGTCAGGGAGCAGCTGTACCCGCTGCAGTTCGCAGCGATCTACCGCCCGTTTGCGACGGTGCTGCCGGGGCCGGGCTACGAGCCGCCTCCCTCGGTCGATCGCCAGATCGCGGCGTTTCTCCAGAAGCTGCCTTCGCTGTCCGGCGAAGCTGAAGTTGAGGTGGCCGCCGTCGCCAAGGTGCTGTCCGAGCCGCCGAAGGCAGCCCCTGCCGCGGGGACGATTGGAGCGGTGCCTGTGGCCCCAGACGAGCTGGATCCCGCGGACCTTTATTCGGCCGCGTGGAAGCTGGCGATCGCCACTGCCAACCAGACAGGGCGGACCAACTCGTTCCGGGCGGCGCAAGAGGGGGCGGAGCAGAACGCTCCTCACGACGGATCGGGCATCGTCGGGTCGGCAGGCGTCGCAGCGGGCGCGATCTTCTTGCGCGACGTGATGCCGATCGACCAGGTGCTGCTGCTATACGAACCTTTCGCCGCCGCCTTCCCTTACGAATCCCTGGTCTAACCACCCTCGGCGCCAGCGTGGCAGGGTTGGCCGGGGTCCCCCCGGTCATTACTTTGTCCCTAATGCCGCCAACTCGGCGTGGAGAAACGAATTCGTAAATAAGTCCAATCCCGGGAAGGAGAGCAGAAGCGCCGGCTCGCCGCCGCTTCGATGAGAGGGAACAGTCTGGTTCCCTCTCATATTTACGCGGTGTGGATACCTGCCGCTTTCACCAGGCCCAGCTCTTCCACAGCGGCCTCGCGCATTTTGAACTTTTGCACCTTGCCCGTGACCGTCATCGGAAACGAGTCGACGAGCTTCCAGTGGCGCGGAATCTTGAACGACGCGATCTTGCCCTTGCACCAGGCGGCCAGCTCCTCGCCCGTCACGTTGGCGCCCTCGCGCGGCTTGACCCAGGCCATGACCTCTTCGCCGTATTTTTCGGATGGCACGCCGATGACCTGGACGTCCGCGACGTCGGGGTGGGTGTAGAGAAACTCCTCGACCTCTCGCGGGTAGATGTTTTCGCCGCCCCGAATGATCATGTCTTTGATCCGACCGACGATGTTGACGTACCCCTCCTCGTCAATCGTCGCCAGGTCCCCGGTGTGCATCCACCGCGCCGCGTCAACGGCCTGCCGAGTCGCCTCCTCGTTGTTCCAATAGCCGCGCATCACGAGGTAGCCGCGGCTGCACAGCTCCCCGGTCTCGCCGCGCGCCACGATCTTGCCGGTCGCCGGATCTATGATCTTGATCTCGACGTGCGGATGCACCCTGCCGACAGTTGAGACGCGCCGTTCCAATGGGTCATCGGTCGCACACTGTGTCGAGGCGGGAGAGGTTTCAGTCATCCCGTAAGCGATAGTCATCTCCGGAATGTGCATCACCGTCTGCACCTTCTTCATAACCTCGACCGGACAGGGCGACCCGGCCATGATCCCTGTTCGCAGCGAGCTGAAATCGAAATCCTTGAAGCGCGGGTGGTCGAGCTCGCCGATGAACATCGTCGGCACGCCGTACAGCGAGGTGCAGCGCTCTTTCTCGACAGTCTCCATGACAGCGATCGGGTCGAAGGCCTCGCCGGGGATGACCATGGTCGCTCCATGAGTGGTGCACGCAAGGTTGCCCAGCACCATCCCAAAGCAGTGATAGAAGGGCACCGGAATGCAGACGCGGTCCTTCTCCGAATATCTCAAGGTGTCGCCGATGAAGTAGCCGTTGTTGAGGATGCTGTGGTGAGTCAGCGTCGCGCCCTTTGGAAAGCCGGTGGTGCCTGATGTGTACTGAATGTTGATCGGGTCGTCGAACTGCAACGACCCTTCGACCTCGTGCAGCTCGTCCATGCTGATCTTCTCGGCGTCGCGTTGCAGCGCTGCCCAACCGTCCTCCAGGACGAGCGCTTCCCTCAATTCGGGGCAGCGACCTTTCACCTCGGCGAGCATCGCCACGTAATCCGCCTGGCGGAAGCGCGCGGACAAGATGAGGAAGCTGGTGCCCGACTGATTGAGCACGTACTCGAGCTCCGAGGTGCGGTAAGCGGGGTTGATGTTGACGAGGATTGCTCCGATCGCCGCGGTTGCGTACTGAACGATCACCCACTCGAAGCGATTGGGCGCCCAGATGCCAACGCGATCGCCCTTACGCACGCCACGCGCGACGAGGCCGCGGGCGATGGTCTCGCATTGATCGACGAGCTCGGCATATGTGGAGCGATGATCCTGGTGCACCACCACCAGCGCTTCTTGTTCGCCGAAACGTTCAGCGGTGCGGCGCAGGTTTTGAAAGATGGTCTCGCCCAGCAAGGGAACTGCGCTGGCGCCGTGAACGTAGCTGAGCTTGCCCAAGATTGCGAGCCACCTCCGCGAAGATTTCTCGCACCATTGTGCGCCTCTCGAAGCGGGTCAGACCTCGTGATTCACTGCCCTTTCGTGCTGGAAAAACAGACCACTTGACAGTGACGCTATAAGGGCCCAAATTGAACTGTAGCGACGCCGGATCCGCCGCAGTTCACGCAGGGTTGGCCTCCAAAAGTAGGCAACGGCCGCAAGGCGCAGTAACCAAGATGCGTGTCACCCGACGGAGCCGGCCGAGGCGGTGTCCGCTGCAGGCGCCGCCTCGTTTATTTGTCCAATTCGAGGGAATCGGTGCGTAGCGACACCTGATAATCGCGTCGTTGACCGGCGAGGCGACCTCAACCCCGACGAGTCGTAGAACTCCGCTCGACCATCGCGGCTTTCGCACGCTGCTCCTTGCAATCGCGACGCCCCCGATTGCCGCCGTCTACATCTGGCGGACCATCGTCCTTCCCGCCCTGTCGGGCACGCTACCGGCTGACTTCAGCGCCAACTACCTGGCCGCCGCCGCACGCATCGCTTCGGGCCATGACCCATACGACCTGTGCGTGCTCCAGAATTGCGCGCCGACTCCAGGCACTTTCACTCCGTTGGCCCTTGCCGGCGCTCAGTACGTGACTCCCCTTCCCGTCGCCTGGCTGCTTCAGCCGCTGGTGGGAGCGGACCCTCACTTGCAGCTGGCGATTGTCATCGGCGTCCTGCAAATCTCCCTACTCGTGTTTTTGTGGGCCACCTTTCGCGCCATTGGTGTCAACGACTGGCAGCTGGCGCTGCTTCTCGTCCTGGTGGTCATCGGGTTCGAGCCCGTTGTCGGCAACTTCGATGAGGGGCAGATAAACCTCGTCCTGGTGGCCTTGAGCGGTGTGTGGCTGATGGCATGGGTAGCTGGCGATCGGTGGTGGGGTGGCGCGGCACTTGGCATTGCCGTGGCGATCAAGCTGCTCCAGGCTCCCCTCGGATTGCTGTTGCTGTGGGGGAGGCGATGGCTGATGGTGGTGGCGGCCGCTGTCGCCGGCGCCGTGTTGTGGCTGCTCGCAGTCCCGCAGTACCTCCCTGAATATCTGTTCAAAGTCGCCCCTGTCCTCGCCGGCGGAACCGGCCTGTTCGAGAACCACTCTCCAGGCGGCACTGTGGCGCGTCTCATCGAGCCGGCCACGTTCCTGGGCGCGGTCAGAGATACGAGCCCGGCTGCGCGCCTGATCACCACCGCCATCGCGCTGGTGGCGCTCGCCATCACGTTCTGGGTGCTGCGAAGGCCTCGCACCGACCAGGCCGGACGCGCTCTGGAAGCCGCCGCGGTGGTGGCGGTTGGACCGTTGGTGGCCAGCTACTCATGGGGCACCCACCTGGTGCTGCTGCTCCTGCCGATGCTCGTGCTGATCGCCTGGGCAGTCAGACGTCGCGACTGGTTGGTGCTCGGGCTGGTGGCGTTGGGCTGGGCACTCATCGGTCCAGGCCACAACTGGTTTCAGCTGGTGCTGGTATCGGGCCACGCGGACATCGTGGTGCTGAGGCTGATGGCGGAGTTCGGGGTGGTCGGCATCACCGCCATCTGGATTGCTGCGCTGGTCGCTGTTCGAAGAGATGGATCAGCGAATGGACTTGATGCGACTCACAAGGACCGTACCCACAAACAGGAAAAGCACGGCACTCGAGAAGACCACGCGGTAGCCTGAGTTTGCCGCCATGTGCTGGTTGAGATAGTCGATGAGCGCGCCGCCAAACAATGGAAGGATGGCTTGCGGGAGCGTCAGCGCGATGTGGAAGAGTCCCATGTCCTTCGCGGACTTTGTTTTGTCAGGGAGGGTGTCGCAGGCGAGCGCCCAGTCGACCGCGAAATAGAGC
>Ga0207929_1000055_pt1 | contig 36070 bp, 34 predicted proteins | sample NGESurdeep072012_FD_184466 | JGI IMG/M metagenome (GOLD analysis project Ga0207929, IMG submission 184466) | Arctic peat soil microbial communities from Barrow, Alaska - NGEE Surface sample 53-1 deep-072012 (SPAdes) | ecosystem: Environmental > Terrestrial > Soil > Wetlands > Peat ... | reverse complement strand
GGCAAGCGGCGCGCACTCGGACCATCACGCGATGTGGATCGATCCCACCGATCCCAACCATCTCATCATCGGATGCGACGGCGGAGTCTACATTAGCCACGATCGCGGCCGCACCGTCGACTTCGTCCCGAATCTGCCGATCTCGCAGTACTACGCGATCGCAACCGACATGCGCCTGCCGTTCTACTATGTGTACGGTGGATTGCAGGACAATAGCAGCTGGGGTGGACCGAGTCAGACCAGAAACCGCCAGGGAATCACCAACGCTGACTGGATCCGCACCACCGGAGGCGACGGCTTCTACGCGCAGATCGATCCCGTCGACCCGAATACGGTGTACGGGGAATCACAGGGTGGCGACATCGTGCGCTTCGATGTTCGCACCGGTGAGCAGAAAACGATCAAGCCGTTGCCGGATTTTGGCGGCAAGCCGTATCGTTGGAACTGGAGCTCACCGATGCTCATCTCGCCGCACGATCACAACACGATCTACTTCGGCGCGAATTTTCTCTTCAAGAGCAGCGCCCGTGGCGATGAGTGGACCCGTCTCGGTCCCGATCTCACTCGGCAGCTCAATCGCGACAGCCTGCCGGTGATGGGGAAGATCTGGCCGCGCGATGCCATCGCCCGCCACCAGGGAACGGCGGACTATGGCAATATCAGCACGATCGACGAGTCCCCGCTGAAACAGGGACTCCTCTACGTCGGAACCGACGATGGAGTCATTTCCGTCTCGCGTGATGGCGGGGCGACGTGGACCAGGTATATCAAATTCCCGGGCGTCCCCGATCAGACGTACGTGAGCCGAGTGGTCGCTTCGCGGTTCAATGAAGCAATCGTGTACGCTACGCTCGACAATCACCGCAACAATGATTTCAAGCCGTATGTCCTGAAGAGCATCGATTACGGCGCGCACTGGACTTCGATCGGCGGCAACCTCCCCGCCAACGGATCGGTGCAGGTGATACGCGAAGATCTCGCCGAGCCGAATCTTCTTTTCGCCGGCACGGAATTCGGTGTGTTCTACACGGCCTTGGGGGGCAGCTCGTGGACGCAGCTCAAGTACAACATTCCAACGGTGGCCGTGCACGACATCGTGGTCCATCCACGCGAACACGACCTCGTCATCGGCACGCACGGCCGCGGCATCTACATCATCGACGACATCACCCCGCTTGAAAAACTCGGGGAGGCCAACAGAGTCGGCACCTATCTCTTCCCGGTAAAATCGGCGACGGAGTACAACCCGAACGGCTCTGTCCCCGGAGGAGTCCGCGGTGCCGGTGCTACCGGCGATCGCGAGTACTCAGCCCCCAACCCAGCGTTCGGCGCGATCATCACATACTTCCTGCGCGACTCTCTGCCGAAGGGCGGAGATGTCACGCTCGGCATCTACGACGCGACGGGGAAACACGTGCGCGAGCTGACCGCGAACAAGAAACGTGGAATGCATCGCGTGACATGGGACCTTCGTACCGCGGCGCCCTATACGGTGCGCCGTCCCGCCGGTCAGGCTGGAGAGTCGCAGGGCAGGCAGCGCGATCCGTCGGGACCGTTCGTGCTTCCAGGCCGATACACGGCACGAATGAGCGTGAAGGAAGGATCAGGCGCGCCGGCCGTCCAGGAAGTCCCGGTCGACGTCCGCTCCGATCCGCTCGTGCAGATGAGCGATGCCGACTACCGAACGCTCTACGACATGCGTGTGAGCACCAGTCGGCTGCAAGCGACAGTACAAGCCGCGGTTCGAACGGCCGAACAGCTGAAGGAGCAGGTCACCGACGTGAAGACCGCGCTGAAGAGCAATACTGCTCCCGACAGCGTCTCGAAGCAGGCCGATGCGGTCGACAAGGAGATCTCCGACATTCTGAAGAAACTGCGCGGGGATCCCGAGGGTGAGCCCGTGAGCGACGACAAGAGAGTCGAGGATCCGTCGATTCAGGAGCGTGTGAACAACGTTGCCGAAGAGATCGGGAACGTCAGCTCGCCACCTACTGAGCTTCAGCGCGCGACGCTGACGCTGGCGTCGTCGGACCTGCAGCGCGAGGTTGGCAGAATCAATGCGCTACTCGAGCGCCGCATTCCCGCGCTGAATGCGAGTCTCGACGCGGCAAAAATCCCCTGGACGATCGGGCGGCCGGTCGAGTTCATGAAATAAGATCTCCGACCTTCCCCATCGACGAACAAGACCGGGTAGCCTCGGAGACGCAATGAGTCGCAATCGAGAGTACTGCCTCTGGTCAAGATTGCGGGCCTAGCCGTACCCCAATAGTATCCGAGTGTGGATCTCCTCCTTTCCTACCTGCGCAAATACCGCAGGCTGATTCTCCTCGCGCTCGTGCTGGCGGCAACCAACCAGGTGTTCTCGCTCCTGGATCCTCTGATTTTCCGGCACGTGATCGACGATTACGCGACGCGCTTCCGGGAATACCAGACGAGCACGTTCATCAAGGGCGCGGGAAAGCTGCTGCTCATGGCGATGGGCGTCGCATTCGTGTCGCGTGTCGCCAAGAACTTTCAGGACTATTACGTCAACGTCATCGTCCAGCGCGTCGGCGCCGAGATGTACTCGGACGGCATCAGGCACTCGCTGGAGCTTCCATATTCTGTCTTCGAGGACCAGCGCAGCGGTGAGACGCTCGGCAAGATCCAGAAGGTGCGGTCCGACGTCGAAAAGTTCATCTCGCTCTCGATCAATCTCATCTTCACGACGCTGGTCGGCGTCGTGTTCGTCGTCATCTACGCGTTTTCGGTGAACTGGATAATCGTGCCGGCTTTTCTCGCGACGGTCCCGTTGCTCGGCACGCTGAGCTGGATGCTGAGCGGGCGCATCAAGACCATACAGAAGGTGATCGTGGCCGAGACGACGGCGCTGGCGGGGTCCACCACGGAATCACTTCGCAACATCGAGCTCGTAAAGAGCCTCGGTCTCGCGGAACAGGAGGTCGTGCGGCTCAACGCGACAACGGTGAAGATCCTCAAGCTCGAGCTGAAGAAGGTGAAATACATCCGGAGCCTGAGCTTCATCCAGGGCACATCGGTAAACCTTCTGCGCACGTGCATCCTGTTCCTGATGCTTTACCTGATCTTCACCCAGAAGATCACAGTCGGCCAGTTCTTCTCGCTCCTGTTCTACTCGTTCTTCATCTTCGGCCCGATGCAGGAGCTGGGCAACATCATCAACGTCTACCGCGAGACCGAAGTATCACTCGGCAACTTCAGAAAGATTCTGGAGACGCCCAAGGATCTAAAGCCGCTGACTCCGATTCCAGTGACGGAGATCCGGAGGCTGGAATTCGCCGACGTCGGGTTCATGCACCAGAGCGCCAGCACCCCGGCACTCACTGATATTTCCTTCGAGGTGAACCGCGGCGAGACGATTGCGTTCGTCGGGCCGTCCGGTGCCGGGAAGACGACGCTCGTGAAGCTGCTGGTCGGTCTGTACCAACCCAGGCAGGGAGAGATTCTCTATAACGGAGTAAACGGCACTGACGTCGACCTGGACCGACTGCGCGAGCAGATCGGTCTGGTCACCCAGGACGCGCAGCTGTTCTCTGGAACCATTCGCGAGAATCTCAAATTCGTGAATCCGCACGCGACCGACGAAGAGTGCCTCGACGTGCTGCACAAGTCCGCGGCGAACGCTCTCCTGGCGCGGGCTGACAAGGGGCTCGATACGCTGATCGGCGAAGGCGGAGTCAAAGTCTCGGGCGGAGAGAAGCAGCGGCTCTCGATCGCGCGCGCACTGCTCCGCAACCCTCATCTCCTGGTGTTCGACGAGGCCACGTCGTCGCTGGATTCGCTCACCGAGGAGGAGATCAGCCGCACGATGCGGGAAGTTGCAAGCTCGCGCGAAGTGATCACGATTCTCATCGCGCACCGGCTGTCGACAGTGATGCACGCCGACCGGATCTACGTCCTCGAGCGCGGCAAGATCGTCGAGGTGGGTCAGCACGATGATCTTCTGGGGCAAACCGGCCTCTACTATGCAATGTGGCGCCAGCAGGTCGGCGAACGGCGTGCGATACCGCAGCTACCATCCGCTAAATCGGAAAAACTCGTCACCGCAGGATAAATCCGTAGATGCGCGCTCTTTCCCTCCTCTGTCTTCTCGTCGTCTCGTCGCCTCTCGTCGCGCAGATTTCCACCCCACCCAGCGGCTCGAATGCGCTTGGTGCATCTGTTAGAGAAAACAAAGTCACGGCGTCGGGCCCGGACACCCTGTACGGCCTCGCGGTCAAGCCGTCGGACCACCCGGATGAAGCGGCGGTCTGGCTTCTCGATGAGGGGGTACTGCGGCTCGAACCCGATGGACGCGGCACGCGTACCTACCGTCAGGTCGTTCAGGTTCTCAACGAAGACGCCGTGGGGCGATATCGCGAGCAGGAATTCTCGTTCAGTCCAGGCCACGAAAAATTGACGGTGAACTGGATTCGGGTCGTCGACCCAAATGGAAAGGTGGTCAGCACCGCGCCTTCTCACATCCAGGACTCCGACATTCCGGCGGACATGGGTGACCCGGTTTATTCGGATCGCAAGGTGCGTCGCGTCTCACTCACCGGAGTAGAGCTCGGATCGATTGTCGATTACAGCTACACCACTGAGGAGCTCAAACCGTACCTGCCGGGAGATTTCCTGGCGTCGTGGTCGGTGAACACCGCGACAAGGACGATGAGATCCAATTACGTGATCGACGTGCCCGAGTCATTTCACATTCGGATCAAGGAACGGAATCCGCACTTCCCTGGCAAGGTCGTGGCCCGAGACGGACGAAACATCTACAGCTGGTCCGCCGCGAATCTACCTCCCGAAAAGTTTGAGGCGTTCGGATCGAGCGATTCGTCACAGATATTCCAGTCGATCAGGATTGGCGGAAACCTCACCTGGTCAGACATTTCAAAGTGGTATGCGGATAATGCGAGGACCCGCTACGCAATCACGCCCAAGGTCGCATCGAAGATCGCGCAGATCCTGGCCGGCTCGAAGACGCGCGGCGATTCGATCCGGGCCATCCACCGCTGGGTTGCGCAGGACATCAGATACGTTTCCATCGCATTGGGAATGGGTGGCTATCAGCCTCGTGCCCCCGAGACGGTGGTTGAAACGGGATTCGGGGACTGCAAAGACAAGGTGACACTTTTCATCGCCGCGCTTGGCAAGATCGGCATCACCGCGTTACCCGTTCTGCTCAATTCGGACGCTCGTGCCGATCGAGAGCTTCCTTCGATTGCGCAGTTCGATCATGTCATTGCCGGAGTCCCACAAGGCAGCGGATATCAATACACTGATCTGACCGCGGAGCTCGTACCCTATGGCGAGCTCCCTTCATCCGAGCAGGGCGGATTCGCCGTCGTCGTTCACCCCGACGGTCGCGCTGAGGAAGTGATTCTCCCGCTCGAGCCTATCAGCGCCAACCGCGAAGAAATCAGAATAACCGGCGCTCTCGGCCAGGACGGCATGTTCAATGGAAGATACGAGGAGGCGGGTAAAGGCCGCTCCGCCGAGATGATCAGGTCGCTGTTCGAGAATCCGCTCGATTCGGCGCAACGTGCCGACTTACCGAAGCAGCTCGCCCGCAGATTGTTCGAGAGCGCGGACGGCGATAGTCTGGCCATTTTCAACGGCAAGAATTTGTCAGCGCTCCCGCGATTGAGTTTCCGGATCAGAAACGCGAAGGCCGCTGTCGATGCGGGAGGAACCCACATTCTCACCATTCCTCTCGGCAGCATGGCGGGAATGGCGACGATGGCTTCGGCTCTCGAACAAGAGCCGAAGCGCCGATTTCCAATTGATGCCATCAAGGTCCTCGGACCGTTGGCCTCGGCGACCACGGTGAGCATCACGTTGCCGACGGGGTGGAAGGCGAGGCTTCCGTCCGGTGTTGCTTCATCGAGCGTTTTTGGCAGCTACACCTCCGAATACGCACAATCCGGTAACGAACTGCGCATATCGCGCACGATCTCTGGCGCGCGAGGAATATTTCCTCCAGACCGGGTTACCGATCTGATCACCTGGCTTCGGCAGATCGGGAAGGACGACGCGAAATTCATCGTTTTGGAGAAGACCAGTGAGTGACGACACCGGCAAGCTGAAAAAGGGAAACTTCATGCAGGCGCTGGATTCGATTCGCCAGGAGGCGGAGCGCCTGATGGCGCGCCGTGATCTGCCGCCGGAAGTGAAAGCCGGCCTCGACCGCATCATTGCCCTCACCCGCTCCAAGTTCGAACTCGGCGACGACATCGAGTAACCGCACCACTCGGCCAATTAGCGCTGAGGGCTCCTAGGAGAGCATAACTCGTAATCTTCGGGACTCCATGCCTTTCCAACCATGGAACCCCGAGTGGCATCTTATTCCCGGCTGAGATGAAGACGAGCGCGGTGGTATCAGACACTATCGGACCTTTCCCGTCCACGATTGGTGAAGAGAAGACTGCAGCGCTGGATACCATCCGGCGCGCGCAGTCGGGAGATGTCGATGCCTTCGAGCTGCTCTACCGTGAGCACTCGGGGCGGACCTTCGCATTGTGCCTGCGTCTCAAGGCCGGTGATTCCTCCGACGCGACGGAGCTGATGCAGGATGTATTCGTCAGGGCGTGGCGGAGGCTCTCCACGTTTCGCGGAGACTGCGCGTTCTCATCATGGCTTCATCGCCTGGTGGTCAACACGATGCTCGAGAACGCGAGAAGCGATAACAGGAGAACCGCGAGAGTATTGCAGATGGACGATACGGCGCGGCTGCCTGGCGCCGTCCGATCGAGCGGCGTGGAACTGAAGATGGATATGGAAAACGCAATCGCCTCGCTGCCAAGAGGCGCGAGGCTCGCGTTCGTGCTACACGATGTCGAGGGGTACCAGCACCAGGAGATCGCGGAACAGCTGAGCATCTCCGTTGGAACGGTCAAGGCGCAGCTGCACCGTGCCCGCCGATTATTGAGAGAGAGGTTGGAGCGATGACACACGAAGTGATCAGACATCTACTGGACGATTACGTCACCGGCGAGCTGACTGAAGACGCGCGCGGCCCCGTGGCTGATCATATCGCTACGTGTGCCATCTGCGGCGCTGAAGTCGAGAGTCTGAAGGGAATCCTCGCGCGGGCAGCGGATCTGCCGAAATCAATTGAGCCGCCGGCCGAGGCGTGGTTGAACATCCGTGCGGCCATCGAGCGTGACAAAGAGGCGTTCGCAACACAACGCGAAACGTCTGAGAGCTTCTGGCGGCGGCCGTACGTCCTGGCGGCCGCGGTGGTTCTGGCTGCAGTCCTGTCTTCCGGTGGAACCGCGCTCTATCTCAATTCGCGAGGCGCCGGCGCGGATTCCTCGCGCGCTACCGCGAGCAATACCGGGAACGGAGCTACGCCAGCTACATTCGTCGCCTTCACGATCGAAGAGAACACCTATTTGCGGAATGTCGCCGTTCTGCAGGATCTCCTGGATCAGCAGGAAGCGTCGCTGGCTCCGGAAACCGTCGCCCAGCTCAAGGCGAGTCTCCGCACGATTGACGAAGCGATTCTCGAAGCGCGAAGCGCGCTGGCTCGCGACCCGGCGAACAAGATGCTGATCGAAATGCTGTCGGGAACGTACAGACAAAAGATGGATCTGATGCGCCGGACGGCGGAAATGACGCGTGGAAGCTGAGCCTCGCGTAGCAACCGATCGTGGTCGAGCGAGAGCGCGGGCCGCGCTGGGTCGCGCCTGCATCCTTGGAGTGGCCGCCATCCTGTTCTTGTCATCGCCGGCTTTTGCCCAGAAGAAGGTCGAGCGCAAGCTTCCGCTCGGAATGGAAGGCGCGCTCCGAATCGTCAACATGGTCGGCAGCGTGGTAGTTCACGGCTGGGACAAGGACACCGTCATGGTGCGAGGAACGCTCGGCGCCGGGGACAACTTCTACATGGGGGGAGGCTACGCCGGCGCCAAGATGTTCGTGGAATCGGCGAACGATCGGGATCCGAAGCCCACCCGCCTCGAGGTTTGGGTACCGAGTCGCATCCGCCTCTGGGTGAAGACGGCCACGGCAAACATCGATGTCAATGGAGTCGATGGCGGGCTCGACCTGTACGTCGTGAGCGGAACGATCGACGTCACCGGAAGCCCGCACGAGCTGAACGCCGAAGCGATCGACGGCGACATCCATATCACGGGCTCGCCGCCATGGGTCAGGGCGAAGAGCGCGTCAGGAACGATCGTCTTCCAGGGCGCGAGCTCCGACGCGGCGTTTTCCACCGTGAGCGGAGCGGTGAAAGTCGATGGCGGAGTCTTCGAGCGCACCAAGATCGAAACAGTGACCGGTAGCATCACCTTCGTCGGCCGGCTGGACCGGAGCGGCGCGTTCGATTTCGATACCCACAGCGGAACGATCGATATAGCGATTCCAGATAGAACAGCTGCGTCTTTCTCCGTCGTGACGATCGCCGGAAGCATCACCAACAATCTCTCGAAGAACAGCCCGATTCCCGGGCGGTTCGGCCGCGGCGCGGAGCTGACGATGGACACGAGTGGCGGCGGTGCAAAAGTGTCGGTGCGAACCTTCAAGGGTCCGGTAACTCTGCGGAGAACGCAGTAGCGAAGTTTTTCAACCATTGAGGGGCCAGTGGCATCGTAGAGGCGCTGGCGAGTTCGAAGTGCTCAACAAACTTTGGCCGTCGGCAAAACTTCTTCAGGAGATTGCCATGAACCGCACACTGCTTCGCACCTTTGCACTCGTCACCGCGCTCACGCTTACGGCGTTCAGCACCGCGCTGGCGGGACCACCGTGGATCGCAATCGAGTACCCCGCCAATCCGTTCGACCGCACATCGCGAGATGCCTTTCTCACCGTCCGCACCTACCATCACGGCGACCTGATGGCGAAAACCGTAACGGGAACAGCAGAGGGAGTGGTAAATGGAAAGCGGCAGAGCATGCCGCTCGACATCCGTGCCGGATCTCAGCCTGGCATGTACGTCGTGCGCTGGCAGCGCCCGGCGGTCGGAAAATGGGTGCTGGTCATCAACAGCGGGATGCAGGGCGTGACCGACGCAACCGCGGTTGTAGAGATCAGTCCGACTGGAACTGTCGCGAGCGTTACGGTTCCAACGCGCGCCATCAGCGATGGTTGGATCTCGCCGCGTCCGGTTGCGGCGGCTGAGATCGACGCGTTGCTTCAGGGCCGGTCGCTGGCGAGCGCGGGGACGCAGTACGGGGCGAACCGCTAGCAAACAGGGAAGCGCAAAGGCCTGACATTTGCCGTCAGGCCTTTCGCTACTGCCCTCTCAGGTTGTTGAGGTTCCGCTGAAGCTCGGTGGTTCTCTTTGCGGAATAGTCGGCCAGGCAGCGCGCGCGTGCTTTCGCCCACAGCTTGCCATTCTCGGTCTGCGTTTGCGCGGTACAATCAGAGTCGCGCTGATTGATCCACTCCCGCTGCGATTGCTGAAACCTGCCCTCCAGGTCTGACCCGCCCGATTTCCGAGCCTGGACCAGCAGCTCCTGGTAGGTCCCATTCAAGTCGGCGTCATTCGTAGCTATCGCGCGATTCAGGCACGAACGCTGATCAACCGGCGCTGGAGAGTTGCACGGATCGCGAGAGGCTCTCTGCAATCCGGACGCGGGCGACCGATCGACTGGAACTGTAGTCGGGGCCGGCGCGTCGTTGGCCTTCGTCGGAACCGTCAGCCTCGGCCCTGACGTCAGGACCTCACCTCCGCTCGGCGATGGTCGCGGGACAACCTTGGTGTCCGACGGCCGATTCTGAGCTGCCACCCCAGCAGCGGGAACGGCTCCGCCGCCGCTCGTTCTCACGGTGTTGAGGCTATTGTCCTGTGCCGTAGCCGTAGCGGTGTTCCTGTTCGCCTCGGCGAGATCGTGCAACAGCATCGTGTCCTGCCCGGCGTTGCCGATCCCCTTGGCCTTGGTATCCTTGCGGCAGGCGACCCCCGCCACAAGGAAGGCAAAGCAGAGCGCCACTAATGGTCGGGAAAGAGCTTTCATAGTTTCGTCACGGGGAGAAAAGCATCATCATCTGTTCGCGGCAGACAACATGCCATCCGCGGAGGAGTTTTGCAGGAGGCAGTGCAGTTGACGCGTCACTGATACACATTTCCAGGGCAGCCACGCAGCCAAGGATGGAAGATGGAGAAAGAACTGCCGGAGCTCAACACCGTGATCAGGATGTTTGCCAACGAAGCCGAGGCGCACATAGCGCAAGCGGTGCTCGATGCAAGCGGGATCGACTCCAGTCTCATTCGGGACGACGCCAGCGGGATGATGCCATGGCTCCAATGGCTTCATCCGATTCGACTGGTAGTATGCGAAGAAGACAGCGCCCAGGCGGTAGAGCTCCTGGATACGCCACCGGGGCCCACACTCATTCTGTAAGCCGAGCCTCTGCGTTTATGGGGCACGACTGTTAGTTTACGCGCCATGCTCTCACAATTACTCGCCCGAAACAAACAGCGCCCGCTGACGACGCTCATCAGCGCCTTAAGCTTTCTGCTGTTCATCGGCGCCGTGCGTCCGCTCGACGCACAAACTGGCTCGCCAGCGGCCGACGACCCGTATCTGGCGCGAGCAAAGCGCATTCTCAGCCAGACTCCGCTCATCGATGGGCACAACGATCTGCCGTGGCGAATCCGGGAGGATTCAGTCGCGCGCGGGAACGTCGATGCCTATGATCTCCGCAGGCGCACGCCGGGGCATACGGATCTGGACCGCCTGAAGAAAGGCATGGTCGGCGCGCAGTTCTGGTCCGTTTACACACCCGGAGAGTATCGCGACTCTGGCTACGCGCGAGTACAGCTCGAGCAGATCGATATCGCGCGCCGTTTCATAGCGAAATACCCCGACCGGCTCGCGCTTGCCCTCAGCGCCGCCGACATCCGGCGCGACTTCAAGCAGGGTAAGATCGGATCCCTTCTCGGACTCGAGGGCGGACACGCCATCGAGAACTCGCTCGGCGCGCTACGCGCCTATTACGACCTTGGCGTGCGCTACATGACGCTCACGCACAACGTCACCCTCGACTGGGCCGATGCGGCTCTCGATTCCGCGAAGCACAAGGGGCTGACCCCATTCGGCGACAGCGTCGTGCGCGAGATGAACAGACTCGGCATGCTGGTGGATCTTTCTCACGTCTCGCCGGCGACGATGAGCGCGGCGCTGAACGTGAGCCAGGCACCCGTGATATTCTCGCATTCCGGAGCGCGAGCGCTCGTGGATGTTCCGCGCAACGTGCCGGACTCGATCCTCCGGCGGGTGACGACGAACGGCGGAATAGTTATGGTGCCATTCGTCACCGGTTTCGTGTCACCGGCTGTATTCCTGTACGACCAATCAACCCGGCCGGTGATGAAAGACCTGCAGGCAAAATATGGCAACGACACCGCCGCGATCACACGAGAGGTGAAGCAGTGGCGGGCTGGCCATCCCGAGCCGCGTGCAACTCTTTCACAGGTAGCCAACCAGATCGAGTACGTGCGCAAGGTCGCCGGCGTCGATCACGTCGGCATCGGAAGCGACTTCGATGGAATTACCGAAGTCGTGCAGGGGCTCGAGGATGTCTCGACCTTTCCTGCGCTGTTCGCGGAGCTGGCAAGACGCGGGTGGTCGGACGCGGATCTCAGGAAGCTCGCGGGAGAAAATCTCCTCCGCGTGTTCGCGCAGGCCGAAGCCGTGGCCGCGCGTCTAAAGAAGAGTAGTGCAGCCACGCCGCAATCAGCGCGCTAGCGGCGCATAGATGCGGAGCACCGGCTTTCCACGCAGGTTCTCCAGCGGCAGATAGACGCGGTGTGTCATCGGATCGACTGCGACGGTGTGCGCGTGAGGCGCCCGGATCTCACCGATTGGCCGGAGTGTCGCGCCATTCAGCCACCACGCAGACAGAACACCTGATTCCGCCGCGACGTATAGTCGTCGCCAAGCCGGATCCCACGCGAGAACATCTGGATCGTCAGCGACTTTCTTGCGATCAACGATTATCATCGTGCGGAGATCGAGCACCAACAACGCCGCATTCCCCTCGCACGAGACGAACGCGAGGCGATCCTGTTCGTCGATCGTGAACCCGTGGGGTTGGTCGCAACCCGGGAGATTGTAGCGCGCTACGATTCGCTCCATGGCAGGGTCGATAGCGACCATCTGGTTGCGTGTTTGCACCGCCACCATGATGCAGTGTGAGACTGCGTCGTAATGTGTGTTTCCGGCCTCACCGCCGAGATCGATCGTCGAGCGCTTGAGACGTGTCTTGGCATCGATGACGACATCTGCGCCCCCGGATTCATCAGATACGAAAACCTTGTCAACTTCGAGCGCGTAGGCGATGCCGTCCGGGAATCGAATGCCGCCGACACGCGAAGAGATGGTGAGGGTCCGATCGTCTGCGATTGCCACCTCGTGCGCCCCAGCCGCGGAGATGTAGACGGCGTGATGCTCTGGTACTGCACTGACTCCCGTTGCCCGAGGGACGTCCTTGATCTCACCGACAACCTGTCCCGCATCGAGATCGAAGACAATCGTACGCCCGGCGTTCATATGATTCATGTAGAGGCGACGCGTCGTGCTGTCGATGCTCGGGTAATCGAATCGATTGGCGGGGCCTGGCAGCACCATTTCGGCCACCAGCGTGAGCCCCGGACTGGGTTGCGGCTGCACCGGCATCCCGGTTGCACGCAAGGAGCTCGGTGTGAGAGCTTTCGCGTTGGCGGAACAGCCACCTCGTCCCTTTTGCGCTAAAGTGAGCGACGGCACCAAGGCCGTGACCAGCAGGATCGATCTCCCGATTCCGGATAGGTGCACCCTTCAAGAATGCGCATGTCAGGGCGGGCGTCAATGCCGGGCGACATTCCGCCGCAGTACATGACATGCCGGCAACACCAATCAACCGTGGTCGTGTCGGTGGTGGATGTCCGGGTAATGAGCGTGTGCGTGGACGAGCGGTTCGTGTCGATGCCGGTGAGTGTGAGGAATCGGGTCAGTAATTGGTGGGTCGGAAGGCACGTGGGGGTGCCGATGATGTTCGTCATGCACGTGCGTATGGTCGTGCTCCATCGCTTTGTGCCGATGCTCGTGCTCATGCCGCTCTGTGAAATGTAGCCAGACGCCTATTGCCATTAGTGTCGCCGCGACCAGCAGAAGAGGCGCCGGGCGTTCGCGAAAAATGGCGAGTGAAAGCACCGCTCCCACGAAAGGCGCCGTGGAGAAATACGCCCCTGTGCGCGCCGTGCCAAGATGACGTAGCGCCAGGACGAAAAATACGAGACTGACACCGTAGCTCAGGAACCCCAGGAAGAATGCTCCTATGATGTGTGGAACTGGTGGCCAGTTTGCGCCCAGAAGGAGCGCTATCGCCGTGTTGATGCTTCCCGCCGCGAGTCCCTTAAGCATGGCGATCTGCACAGGATCACCGGCCGAGACCTTCTGCGTCAGGTTGTTGTCGATTCCCCAACAGAGACACGCTCCGGAAACCGCGAGCGGTCCCGCCAATCCGCCCCACGACAAGCGACCCTCCCATGAGAGAACGATGCCGCCGGCGACAATCGCGAGCATTCCAAGCGCGATACGACGGTCGAAGTTCTCGCGGAAGACAAACCACGCGATGAGCGCTGTAAACACGCCCTCCAGGTTGAGCAGGAGAGAGGCGCCCGATGCTGGCGTTCGTGTAAGGCCGATCATGAGCATCAATGGCGCTAGCACTCCGCCGAAGCTGATCGCGCCGAGGAGCCACGGCACGTCGCGCCGTGCAAGCGCGCTCTCGCGAACAGCTTCAGTAGAGCGCCGTCCACGCACCCAAACGAGAACCAATCCCGTGCCGGAGCCCAGGTAAAGGAGTCCAGCCAGCAGTTGTGGGGACGTACCCTGGAGTAGAAGCTTCGCGAACGGAGTGCTCGCCCCGAACAACGCTGCAGCGGCCAGTGCGACGCCGACACCGCGTCGCGGCTGGTGTGTCGTCAAGGACATCACCGACTTACCGGCCAAGGCATCGACGTAAACGGCGCCATAGGTCGCGCTTGAAGAGCGCCCCTATCGTTCCGTGGGGAGCGCGGCGGCTCCACCCGATCTCAAAACTTCCGCGAATTCGTCAGGCAGGTCGCTTTCATGAATGGCCCGCGCGGCTTCCTCGATGTCGTACGCCACCCGCACGAACTCAACCCGCGCGCCCGATCCGTCGATCGCAAGCGACACGTAGCACGCGCGCGGGTCCCCGTCCTTGGGACGGCCGACGCTTCCGGTGTTGATGAACTGAACTCCCCCGACCACGCGTTGCCACGGTTTGTGGGTGTGTCCAAAACAAATGATGTCCTCTGCACGGGCGCCGAGATCCTTTGCCATCTTCTCGAGAAAGGAGTCTGATCGGTCGGCGGTCACGTAAACCGTGTTCAGCGTTTGATTGCCGTGCACGAGAGTAATCGTCGGGCCCGACACGTGGCCGCCAAACGGCCGAATGTCCAGGCGGAAGGGAAGACTCCCCAGATATTTCTTCGTCTCCGCCGTGACGTGCGAGCGGGTCCACTCGAACGAGAGATGCGATAGTTCTTCATCGTGTGGAGTATCAGCCCTGCACCCGCAGTGCTTGTAATCGGTTGCGACGGTCGAATCGTAGTTGCCGGAAATGCCGGGAATCGCCCGCTCGCGGAGCAACGCCGCCACTTCATTCGGCCACGGCGCGTAGCCGGTGAGATCGCCGAGATGATAGATCGCGTCGATGTCCGTGCGTTCGTCGATGTCGGCCAGGACCGCGCGGAGCGCGGGGAGATTAGCGTGGATGTCCGAGATCAGCGCGTATCGCATCAGCCTGGGACTCTGCGGGCCGTACCGAAGCGGCGTGTCATCACCACCGCAGTATCGGGACACGCTCCCTGGAATTCCGCGGACGCCTTCAACGCGTCGGGAACCGCCGCTCGTGTCGTGGGTGTGAAGCCGAAGCGCGGAAAATATTTCTCGGCAGTGGTGGTCAGCAGATAAAGCTCCTCGATCCCCGCGTCCTCGGCGTGGTCCAGCAACTGTTCCACCAGCCGGCGGCCGATACCGTTGCCGCGATGCTCGGCTGAGACTACCGCCGAGCGAAGCAAAGCAGTCGAGCCAAACTCTTCGAGGCCAATCGCTCCCGCGATCTTGCCCTCGTCTTCACCTACGATGAAGCTGGAGAAATTGTTCCGCACTCCATCGAGCGGAAGATCGCTAGCCGAGAGCAGGCTTTCGACGGCGGATAAGTCCGCGTTCGTTGCATTTCTGATTCGCATTACACTCTCCGCGATGGCCCGTGCGTTTAGCCGCGCGATGCCGTCTGAAATCAGCAGCAGTCAGAACCGCAGCACTGTGCAAGCGGCTTCGTCGCGCGCACGAATGCTCCCATGAACTTTCCATCGATCTGCGATGCGAATTCGACGGCGTCGAGACCACTTCCGCTCAGAAAAGCCGCTGCATCTTCGGCCTTGTACACCCTCGTCGGCTCGATCGACGGCTTTGCGAATCCGACTTCGCGCAGCAGATCCAGGAATTCACGCTCTTCGAGCGCACCGGCCACACAGCCGATCCACAGCTCCATATTCGTTTTCACCGCGGCCGGAACGTGGCCGCGAACAACGACATCCGACACGGCGAATCTGCCGCCCGGCTTCAGAACGCGAAAGGCTTCTTTTAGCACCTTGCGCTTGTCCGCGGACAGGTTGATCACGCAGTTGGAGATGATGACATCTACCGACGCGTCGGGCAGTGGAATCTGCTCGATTTCTCCTTTCAGGAACTCGACGTTCTCCGCGCCCGCTCGGCGCTTGTTCTCGTTGGCGAGCGCGAGCATCTCATCGGTCATGTCGAGCCCGTAGGCCTTGCCGGTTGGACCGACGCGTTTGGCGGAGAGAAGCACATCGATTCCGCCGCCGGAGCCGAGATCGAGAACAGTCTCACCCTCGTTTAGCGCGGCGAGCGCGGTAGGATTTCCGCAGCCGAGCGACGCGAGCACCGCTTCGACGGGAATGCCGGCCTTTTGTTTTTCGTCGTAGAGATCCGAGGTGATCGGGTCCCACGCTTCCGTGGTTGCTCCACAGCAGGCGCTCGAGCCACAGCAAGGAGCGGCGGTGTCGCCCTCACTGATGCGAAGTGCGGCCTGACCGTACTTCTCCTTCACGTTGGACTTGAGTGTTGAGTCAGATACGGTCATATGATCTCCAAACAATATTTGTTGATGCGTGAGTGAAATAAAAAATCAGGCGCAACAGGATTCGGAACGACTAAGAGCGCGCGGCTTCATGCCGGAGACCAGGGTCTCAACCTCTTCGAATGCTTCGGGATCCAGCACGTAGTAAACCCAACGTCCGTCTTTCCGATCGCGGACGATTCCCGCGTCCTTGAGGACGCGAAGGTGGAACGACAACCGCGACTGGGCGGCATCCAGCGTGTCGGTCAGCTCGCAAACGCATCGCTCTCCTTTGCGAAGCAGCTCGATGATCTCGAGTCGGGTCTCGTCGGAGAGGGCGTGAAAGAGCTCGATCGCGCGGTCGGTCTTATCGTGCGTGGCTACGGCCATTGGTCTAATATATCAAGAAAACTTGTTGTGTCAATCCTGCGCTTTTTGACCGAGGTTTGGACTCCAACTGAAGACTTATCGGCCAGCCATCAGTGTGTGGCTACTGGTTGCGGGCGACAACTTCCGCTCCCGTTCGACTAGAAGTGATAGAACCCCGACAATAGTAGCGCCCGCGTTTCCTGGACGGCTCCCGTGCCAAGCAGCACGCTCCCTCCGAACATGAGCCGCCTGTTTGGAAACGGATACACCTTCAACCCAGGTGCGATAGACGTGCGAGGCGGCCCCGCATCAGGGCCTACCAGCGCTCGTTCGGTTGTCAGCTCGACTAGAGCTTCGAGGCGCGACCGGACTTGATACAAGGCGGAAAAGTCGAAAGCGAGCGCGCGCTCGGCTTCTTCACCCGCCCGGCGGCGGAAAGTGGATGATGCTCGCGCGAATCCGACAAACTCGAAGGCGTTCCGCTTGTAACCGAGGTCCACAAATGGCTCGAGTTCGACGATGTGCCCACTCCCAATTCCCTTCAAATCATTCCCCGTTGGAAGCGAGCTCGAAAGCCCGCCACCGAGCAGAAGTCCCCGATCCCCAAACATCAGGCTCGCTGCCTTAAGCGAAACTTCGATGTCACCAAGTCCACTGGCACGCGCAGTCTGCGGCGCCGTCCGCCAGACAAAGGGCGTCACCACCGCAACGCTGACGGTGTGATTGAAGGCGTACTCACCTTCGAGCCGAACGACGTGCTCACGAAGGTCGGTTGGGTCGCTGACTCGAGTTCCGAGGTAGTCCAGTCTGATCTTTGTGTCAGGACTTGGCGACTCCGTAACCATCGGATGCGAGAAATGCAGATGATCGTGATCGTGATCGTCGTCATGCTCCTGGGCCTTCAACCCGGTAAGCGGAAGCATCAAGGCGAACACAACCAGCAGTGAACGGGACGAACACGCGGAGCAAAGCTCCGAAGCAGACACGTCCGGAAATAGCATTATTTACGTCTCCCTTTTTTTTGTGAGGACACCCAGAAATTCCGGGGCTCAATCAGCGTTGGATCAGGACAGGAGACGCTGAGGGGGACCGGTTGCGGGAGGGAGCAGTCGGACGGCAGCGTCGGAATCGCGACGCTCGGTGGCGATCGTTTGCTTCGGCGCCATGCGAGTGACGGCCGGAAAGAGCTCGCGCGCCTGAAAAGTGAACGATGCACCGGATCGTCCACACTCACCGACGCAGTTGCAACCGCGCGCCGAGGTCCCGTGATGCTGGCTATGGTGATCGTTGCTGGCGTCATCCCCCGCTCGCATATGCGCGGCGTGCCCGTGCGCTGCCGTTTCATCGGAGCGATGCATCGGGCAAGGAACAGCCGATGTTGCCGCGCCGCTCAGAGCCGCGATCCACGGCGCGAGAAGAACGATGATTCGGACTCCTGTGCACCTTCGTGCCGCCTCGTGTGTTTACCTGAATCAGGGTGAAACTCCCGTCAGGAATCCGGTGACGACAAGGATCAGAAAGCCGAGGCCCAGCTCGAGTACTGCCGATCGCCGAAGTCGGGCCGTTCCCTCCTCTCTGACCAACAGGGGCTGCACTCTGCGGAAGTTGTAAGCTCCTGTCATCAGGGTGAGCGTAACCAGAGCGAGTTTCACGAGCAGAACCCGCCCATACGAGGTCTGCCAAAGGGCAGTGAGATGCTGAACATGCACCCACGACGCGATGACGCCGCTGACGACAACGATGGCCGCGGAAAACAGGGCAACGGGAGAGAATGCATTTACGAGCGCGGCTACGGATTGCCATCGCTCCGCTCCCATGAGTGTGAGCGATATCGGCACGCCGATCAGCATCACGCAGAGGAGGCTCCCAAGCCAGCTGGCTCCGCCCAGCACGTGAAGGAAATCGCTGGCAATCAGCAATGATGTAAATCTCGGGCTCGCCGCGGCGTGTCCGGCCAGTGCCGGCGTCACCGCGAGCACGATAGCCGAAATGCTCGTCACCGTCCAGGCGCCGCGAAGTCGGCCTATGGCGAGGGCGAAGGAGACGAGCGCTACGAGCGCCGCTCCAAGCTCCAGCTGGAGCGCGAATCCCCACCGAGTATGTAACGTCATGTCCGTCATGCTCATCGTCTTCATGCCGGCGACTCCGGCCATCATTTCCGACTCGAGACCTATTCTGGCAAACGCGGTAAGGATGACGAGAACGCTGGCTGTCAGCCCGAGGACTGCTGCGCGGCGTTCCATGCGTACAGCCAGGTCCGGGTTTGTCCCACGAGCTCGCGGGAGAACCAGGGTTCTGAATGTCGTTGCGCCGATGAGGACCAGAAGACCAACAAACGAAAATGCACGGGCCAGGGAGTTGGACGCCGAAGAAGAAGCCTCAGCTGCTCCCTCGTCCATCTGTTCCATCGATGACGCCACGCCGTTGGGGGAGACGGTGGCGACTGTGCCAGCCTGCGGCGACGGCCGATGCACTGATACAGACGCTTCAGGCGCAACGATAAAACTGAAGCTTCCACGCGATGGATGTCCGTCTGATGCGGCGGTTCTCCACGAAACGATATACCGTCCGGGCGGAAGAGATTCAGAGACTCGAAGGGAAACCTCGAGCGGCGTGCCCTGTTCGGCCGCCGGTGCACCCAACGCGAACGCCCGCCCACTCGCGTCCGTGAGCGAAACGGACGTCATCCGCAGCTCCGGTTGCTCCGAAAACCACAGGCGGATCAATTGCGGCGAGGCCGCTATTGTGGAACCGGCTGCGGGATCACTGCGCTTGAGGAGAGCATGTGCCCATGCCCGCACCGGGCACAACACAAGGACAAGCGCGACAGCGAGGCGAAACCCCCTACTCACGATCTCGCTTCATTTGCATTCCATTCATCTCGTCCTTGTGCACCGCGGGTTTACGTGAATGAAAAGGCCGGACTCTCAGAAAGATGAAAGTACCGACTGGATGTCTCGAACCGTAGTATGGCTCGAGGGACGCTCAACGCTACTCGACACCATTTGGCGCCGTGCGTGCGATGCGGCCGAGTGCGGCAATGAGAGTAAGCTCGGTTTCAGGCACCCATTCGACGAGGTCTCGAACGGTCCTTTGAAACCATTCCCGGTCGACGGCTCCGCGCTCGAGCGCCCGCGCGCGTTCGAGCTTGAGCTCTTCCTCCAGCTTTTCGAGCAAAGGCCCCGCCGGCTCTCCCCCGATCGCCTTCATTCCGGCCCTGATGCACTTCCGCGATTGCGTGATCGCGGCATCAAATGCGGATTCAAACTCAGCAGGAGTGGCCAACGGTCGCCTCGGAGGTCGAATCGTGGAAACGGTTGTGTAAGTAAGTGACTACTTGCATTTCTTGATCGCTGTTTTTAGTTTCCCTGCCCATGAATCACCGAGACGCAATCCTCGCCGCCGCTGCCGGAGTCTTCGCCCAGCATGGTTTCCGCGGCTCTACTACCCGTCGCATCGCGGATGCCGCGGGTGTAAACGAGATCACGATCTTCCGCCAGTTCGGGTCCAAGGAAGCACTCATTCGCGCCGCAATGCAACACCTCACGCAGTCGGCCGGCCTCGCCACGCTGCCCGACATCCCGTCCGACCCGGAACGGGAGCTGACGGTGTGGAGCGAGTCGTTCATGCAACATTTGAGACTTCATAGCTCGATCATCCGTAAGACGATGGGTGAGATCGAAGAGCGACCGGAAATGGGCGAATGCGCCACGGAAGTCCCGAGACGGGCCTCGAACGATCTGTGCCACTACCTCGTTGCGCTCAAGCGGCAGGGACGGATCACTGAAAAGTTCGAGCCGAAGACGGCCGCCGCAATGCTCATGGGGGCGATCTTCTCCGACGCGATGGGACGCGAGATGATGCCCGAGAATTTTCCGCAACCCAAGGAGAAGGCGGCGCACATGTACACCCGGGTGCTACTTCGCGCTCTGGGTGTCGAAAACAGCTCGCGCAAAGCGACGAATAAGCAGACCAAACGATCGAAACAACTTTCAAACTGAAAAGTGTCTTCCAACAAAGCCCAACTCCGCGCCCTCAGGCTCGGCAGAATTCTGAGGGTGTCCCTCGCCACAGCAGCTTTACTGATCCCGGCGATCGCACCAGCACAGGTGACTCCCAGCTTACCAACGGTCCATACGACCGGGGAACGTCGCACGCTCTCGCTGGACGAAGCCGTTCGCATCGCTGAATCCCAGAGCGAGGCGGTACGCATCGCGCGCGCTGGAGTCCAGCGCGCCCAAGGCCAGCAGTATCAGGCGCGCAGTCAGAGGCTGCCGCAGCTCCTCGGATCGGCCAGCTACACCCGCACCATGGCGTCGCAATTCTCCGTCGCCGCCGGGCCGGCACCAGATACGACGAAGCCCGTGCCGCCCCCGGCTCCATGCGACCAGTATCTCCTCGACGCGACGGCTACCACGGCCGACCGGCTGGCGGGCCTCGAGAACGCAAATCGCTGCGCCCTCAGCGGGAATCCGTTCGCATCGTTCGGCGACCTCGGCTTCGGCGCGAAGAACCAGTACAATCTCGGCCTCGCCTTCTCGCAGAGCCTGTTCGCGGGCGGACGCATTTCGGCGCAGAATGCGGTCGCGAACGCAGGGCGTCGCTCGGCCGACATCGAACTGACCGCGCAGCGCGCGCAACTCCGTCTCGACGTGACACAGTCGTACTTCGATGCCGCGCTCGCCGACAGGCTGGTCGCGCTCGCCGAGTCGTCTTCCGTTCAAACCGACAACGTTCTGAAGCAGACCAGGCTGGCCCGCGCCGTCGGCAATGTTTCCGAGTTCGAGCTGTTGCGCGCCCAGGTTTCGAGCGCCAATCAGCTGCCCATCGTTATCCAGCGTCAGAGCGATCGCGAAGTAGCGTACCTGAGGCTCAAGCAGCTCCTGAATATTCCGCTCGATTCTCCAGTGGAGCTGACGACCGTTGTCGATGATTCCGCGGCGGTAAATACCGCTCTCGAGAGCATGGGAATCACTAGCGATACGGCCGCCATCGATCGAGCAACGGTCAGACAGGCGGCCGATGCGATCGATGCCCAGCGGGGACTTCTCAAGGTCGCGAAGGCGCAGAGATTTCCCACGCTCGCCCTGACGTCGCAATATGGGAAAGTCGCGTTTCCGGCGACTGGTCTTCCAGGGTCGGGAGATTTCCGGACGAACTGGACGATTGCCCTGGGGTCGCAGGTCCCGCTCTTCACCGGGGGCCGCATCAAGGGCGATCAGCTGGTGGCGGAAGCCAACGTGCGTGAAGCGCAGGCCCGCTACGATCAGGTCCGCGAGTTCGCCGCGCTCGACTCCCGGGTGACGATCAACAATCTTCTCCAGGCTCGCTCAGCGTGGCTGGCAAGCCAAGGTACGGCGGAGCAAGCGGCGCGGGCTTACTCGATCGCCGAGGTTCGTTACAAGGAGGGGATCTCGACGCAGATCGAGCTGAACGATTCGAGAATTCTCCTCGAGCAGGCGGTCACGAATCGCGCGCTGGCAGCGAGGAATCTGCAGGTCGCGCGCGTGAAGCTGGCGCTCCTTCCTGATCTTCCGCTGCAGAGCACCGGAGCAACGCAGGCGCAGAGCCAGTCAACAACGCAGCAAACGCAGTCGCAGCAGAGCAGTCAGCCGGCGCAGGCCGCGCAACAGCAGTCGCAGGGACAGCAAACGACCGGCATTCCACCACAGTGATTATTTCGACGAGAGTATTTATGAAGCAAGATCGGAGCATTATGAGAAAGAGCGCCGCCATTCTGTTGAGCTTTTCTGCGCTCGCCGTGCTCAACGCGTGCAGCAAAGGCGACAATGCCTCGGCGGCCGAGATGGCGAAAGCGGAAACGATGGTGGTGGGGCCCGAGAACATCGCTGTGGCAGCCAATGGATCGATCATGACCGGGCCGTCCATTTCCGGGACGCTCGAACCTGACCGCGAAGCCGTGCTTCGCGCGCAGGTCTCCGGCAGCGTTCTCCAGACCTACGCGGATCAGGGTCAGGCCGTGAACACCGGTACCGTGCTCGCGCGCATAGATGCGTCGGGAATCCAGGACGCTTATACCTCGGCGCGAGCCGGCCTCGTCTCCGCGCGCAACGCGGCGGATGTGGCGGCGAAAGATCTCGCTCGAAACGAGAAGCTGCTCGCGGCCGGCGCGATCGCCGAACGGGATATCGATCAGTCGCGCCGGGCGTCGATCGCCGCGCAGGCGGCCCTCGAAGATGCGAACTCCAGACTCGCGACAGCCGAGAAAGCCTACCGCAGCACGACTGTCACGTCACCGTTCGCGGGCGTCGTGAGCGAGCGTCCGGTGTCGTCAGGCGATGTCGTGCAGCCCGGGACGGCTCTCTTTACGGTCGTTGATCCCTCGAGCATGAGACTCGAAGCATCGGTTCCGGCCGAGCAGCTCGCATCGATCCGTATAGGTGTGCCGGTCGATTTCACCGTCAGCGGCTATCCAGGTCGCCAATTTGTGGGACGTATCACTCGCATCAACCCGACCGCGGATCCGACCACTCGCCAGGTGCGCATCTACGTCTCGATTCCCAATGAAGGTCGCGCGCTCGTCGGCGGTCTGTTCGCGACCGGGCGGATGTCCACCGCGACGAAGATGGGACTGGTGGTTCCGCAGTCCGCGGTCGATGTGCGCGGGTCGATTCCATCCGTGATGCGGGTGAGGCAAGGAAAAGCTGAGATGGTTCCGATAAAGATCGGCCTGACGGACAAGACGTCGGAGACAATCGAGGTGTTGTCGGGTCTGCAACCGGGCGACACGTTGCTTATGGGCGCGGCCATGGGAATAACTCCGGGGACTCCCGTAAGGATCTCGGCACCGACAGCGGATCCGGCAGCGAATAGCGGTAAAGGGAGCTGATTTTATGATTATTTCAGATTTTGCGATCAAGCGGCCGATGATCACTGTCGTAACGATGGTGGCGTTGGTCGTATTCGGACTGTTCGCGCTCTGGCGCCTTCAAACCGACGAGTTTCCGGATATTCAGCAGCCGGTCGTGCTGACCTTCATTCCTTATCCGGGTGCATCACCAGAAGGCGTCGAGCGCGAAATCCTGAAGCCGGTCGAGGACGCGATCAAGGGAATCGCCGGCGTCGACAAGATCTACGGCACTGCCGGCGATGGATACGCTCAGATCATTACGCTGTTTCTGTTCGAGAAGGACCCGCAGATCGGCTCGCAGGACATTCGCGATGCGATCTCCGGAATCCGCTCCGACCTTCCGGTCGAGATGAAAGAGCCGGTGCTACAACGATTCGATCCATCGGACCAGCCGATCGTGTCGATGACGATCGCTTCGCCGACGTTGACTCCGGCGCAGCTCACACGGCTCGCTGATCCCGACATCACGAGCAAGCTGAGAGGAATTCCGGGCATCGCCCAGGTGCAGCTGGTGGGTGGCGTGAAGCGCGAGATGACGATCCAGCTGAGGCCTCAGTCGCTTCAAGCAGCCGGCATCAGTGTCGGTCAGGTCGTCCAGGCGCTGGAGGCGCAGAACCTCGCCGCGCCGGTTGGGCGTCTCAACGGAAACCTGGACGAGCGTACGATTCGTCTGCAAGGACGTCTCGAAGGCCCGCAGGACTTCATGAACCTGGTAGTCGCCGAGCGAAACGGTCAAATCGTGCGATTGGGTCAGGTCGCCGATGCGATCGATGGCACGCAGGAGCAGCGCTCGCTCGCCCTCTACAACGGGAATGAGGCGGTCGGCATCAACATCGTCAAGGCGAAGGGCTACAGCACGACCGATGTGAGCGCAAAGGTTCGCGCAAAGGTGGCGGAAATCCAGAAGACCCTCCCTGCAGGCGTGAAGATCGACGTCGTGAAGGACTCCGGTCTCCGCGTCAAAGCATCGGTGACCAACGTCGAAGAGGCGCTTCTCATCGGAGCGCTTCTCACGGTGCTGGTGGTGTTCGTGTTCCTCAACTCGTGGCGATCGACCGTCATCACGGGTCTGGCGCTGCCGGTGTCGGTGATGGCGTCGTTCATAGCCGTGTGGGCGTTCGGATTCACGCTCAACACGATGTCGCTGCTCGGATTGTCGCTCGCGATCGGAATTCTGATCGACGATGCCATCGTGGTGCGAGAGAACATCGTGCGCCACATCGAGATGGGTAAGGATCACATGACGGCGTCGCACGAGGGCACAGACGAGATTGGTCTTGCTGTTGCCGCCACGACGTTCTCGATCGTCGCGGTATTCGTTCCGGTGGCGTTCATGTATGGAGTGGCGGGGCAGTGGTTCAAGCCGTTCGCTCTCACGATCGCGGCCTCGGTGCTCGTGTCGCTGTTCGTGTCGTTCTCGCTCGACCCGATGTTGTCGGCATACTGGGCCGATCCGCAGGTGGAGGCGCACGAGCACCGCAATCCGATCGCGCGCACGCTCGAGAAGTTCAACAACTGGTTCAACCGCATGGCGGAGCGCTACAAGGGGCTGATTGCCTGGGCGCTCGATCATCGGGTCGCGGTGGTTCTGCTTGCGATCGCCTCGTTCGTTATCGCGCTCGCGCTTCCGGCGGTGGGGCTCGTGGGTGCGAGCTTCTTCGGGACCGAGGATCAGTCGGAGGTCAACATCGCTCTCGAGACTCCGCCGGGGTCGAATCTCGCCTACACGAGGATCAAGGCTGAAGAGGCGGCTCGGGTCGCACGCGCGCACAAGGAAGTCCGCTTCACCTTCACGACGCTCGGCGGAAGCACGGGCGACGTGAACAATGGGAATATTTACGTGCGACTGGTGCCCAAGTCTGATCGCAGCATCGGCGCCGAGGATTTCGGCCGCCAGCTGCGCCAGGAAGTCGGGCGCATCGGTGGCGCGACTATGTCAGTGTTCACCAACGACTTTCAGGGCGCGCAGAAGCAGATTCAGATCGAAATGCGCGGTGGCACGTCGCAGCAACTGGCGACGACGGCTGAAGCGATCGCCGAGCAGGTAAAGCAGGTAAAGGGCGCGGTAGATGTCGGGCTGTCGACCAAAGGTCAGAAGCCGGAGCTGAACGTCGAGCTGAATCGCGGACTGGCCGGTACACTCGGAGTCACTGTGGGTCAGGTGGCTCAGGCGCTCCGTCCGGCATTCGCCGGAATCAAGGCCGGAGACTGGGTGGACCCGAGCGACGAGACACGCGAGGTAAACGTGCGCCTCGCTCCTGAATCCAGACAGCGCGCCGTGGACCTGGAACAGCTTCCCCTGGTAGTGACTGGGCCCGATGGTCAACCGAGAACATTGCCTTTGGGCCAGATCGCGACGGTTACACAGGGGTTGGGGCCGGCGCAGATCACCCACCTCAATGGCGATCTCGTCGTCACGGTTCAGGCGAACACGTCGGGTCGTCCGCTAACTGAAGTGATGAAGGACATCAACGCCCGGATTGCGAAGATCACCTTTCCACCCGGCGTGCACATGACGCAAGGCGGGGAAGTCGACAGCCAGAACGAAGTGTTCGGTCGCATCTTCTCGGCGCTCGGCATCGCGGTGATGCTGATGTATCTGATTCTCGTGATGCAGTTCGGCTCGTTCCTCGAGCCGCTGGCGATCATGATCTCGCTGCCGCTGTCGCTGATCGGCGTCATGCTGGCGCTCATGATCACCGGGACGACGATCAACATCATGAGTCTGATCGGTGTGATTCTGTTGATGGGCATCGTCGTCAAGAACGCGATCCTGCTCATCGACTTCGCCAAATGGGCGCGCGAGAAGGAGGGGCTGCCGAGGCGCGAGGCGCTGATTCAGGCGGGCGCGATTCGTCTGCGTCCGATCCTGATGACAACTCTGGCGCTGATCGCGGGCATGATTCCGGTCGCGCTCGGCATCGGCGAAGGCGCCGAGTTCCGCGCGCCGCTCGGGCGCGCGGTGATCGGCGGAGTGATCACGTCGACGCTGCTGACGCTCGTCGTGATCCCGACGTTCTACGAGATTCTCGACGAGTGGAGAGAATGGGTATTCGGCAAATTCGGGGTGTACAAGCGCCGCACCGCCGAGCACCCGATACCGCGGGCGGTCAACCCGAGCGAGAGACTGGAAACGCCCGCGTGACCGATTCAACGGCCGGCTTGCCCTGATTTTATCTGGGTTGGGAAGCTTTCCAACTATCCGTGCTCAGTATTCAAAGAACGCGTCGTCGGGATAACAGTACAGCCATCGTTCACCGGGCTCCGCCGAGGCAATCACGGGGTGACCACTCGCGCGCGCGTGCTTTGTCGCGTGCTTATTAGGCGAGTCGTCGCAGCAGAGCGTCTTGCCGCATTCCTGGCAGGTCCTCAGATGAACCCAGGATGCGCCGATCTTGACGCATTCCTCGCACTCCCGCTTCTTCGGAAGCTTGACGGTACTGATCGCTTTGATGTGGCCGCACGGCGCGTTAAGCATGATGATCAACCTCAGCTTGCATCACGGGAGATAACGATTGATGTGGCACCTGTCGAGTCGAGCCACACGTGCGTCCAGCATTGTTCATCGTCACTCCCTTTTTGCGCAGATAAAAAGTTCTGCATCACGTGCTAGACCGCACCACCGGTGGGACCGAAGCGCTCCGTCTTTACGAGCGCGGGCTGGTGCCCAAGCTCGACCAGCGTCGAAGCAACTGATTCAACCAGAGGCGTTGGGCCGCAGATAAATACGCGTGGCTGCTCGCTCGCCGGCCACGCGACCTGCTCCAGCATCGCGCGGTCGATCCTGCGCCGGAATCCAGCCCATCCCTCCGGCTGTTCGCGAGTAAGCGTATGCGTTACCTGGAGCGTTGGGTCCTTCTCCGCCAGACTTGTTAGCTCGTCCCGATAAATCACCTCGTCCCAGCGGCGGGATGAGTACAGGAGCCGCACCGGAAGTTTCTCGCGCGCACCAGCGCCCGCGCTCGCGAGTGCAGCGTCGCGATGACGCAGCATCGCCATCAGCGGCACGATTCCCGATCCGCCCCCGACGAGAAGCAGAGGACCGCCGGTCGGGATGTCCCAGACGAAGTATCCGCCGATCGGACCGCGGAGCTCGAGCGTGTCCCCAGCGTGAAGCGCCTCGGACAAGTATGGCGAGACCTCGCCGTCTTTCAGTTGCTCGACAGTGAGAGAGAGTCGAGTGTCTTCCGGTGGTGACGCGATGGAGTAGCTCCGCTCGGCCTGATAGCCATCGTCCGCTGTGAGTCGTACGTCGACGTGCTGCCCCGCGCGGTGGCCGGGCCACCCCGGCACGTCGAGTACGAGCGTCCGCGTCCTTGGCGTCTCCAGCACAACGTCGATCACGGTGGCGAGCCGCCAGGCAATCCGGGACGCGGTGCCATCAGGACTCACTCGTCGCCGGAGTATCGCTGCTCGCGCCAGGGATCACCATAGTTGTGGTAACCCAGCGATTCCCAGAACCCGGGCGCATCGCTTTCCATGAGGCGCAGCTCACGCACCCACTTCGCGCTCTTCCAGAAGTAGAGGTGCGGCACGAGCAGACGCGCGGGTCCTCCGTGCTCCGCTGGCAGCGGAGCGCCGTTGTACATGAAAGCGACCCAGGCCTTGCCCCCAGTTACGTCGGCGAGCGGAACGTTGGTGGTGTAGCCGCCATCGCATGTGGCAAGCACGAATGGCGAAGGCACGACTCCCTTTGCCGCCGCTTCCGACAGAAGTGTGTCAACCGAGATTCCCTCCCACACCGTGTCGAACTTGGACCACTTGGTGACGCAATGGATGTCCTTCGTTGTCGTCTGACGCGGCAGAGCGGTAAACTCGTCCCACGTCCAGCACGCGGTCTGCCCGTTGGCGCCTCGAAGCGCAAAATCCCACGTAGTGAGTGAAGTACGTGGTGTCGGCCCCGCCGATAGTACCGGAAAGTCTCGTGTCTCGTACTGGCCGGGCGGGAGTCGGCTTGCAGTGTCCGCGGATTGTCGCCGCCCGCGAAAGCCTCGAGAGACCGGTGGCATCGTTACTCCTGCAGTGCCTGATGAACGAAGGAAACCGCGATCGATCCCTCTCCGACCGCTGAAGCCACGCGCTTGATATTGTCGGCCCTGACGTCACCCACAGCGAATACTCCGGGCCGGCTCGTTTCGAGAAGATGCGGCTGCCGGGAGAGCGGCCACTTCGCCGCGGTGAGCTCGTCACGCGAAAGTTCAGGTCCGGTCTTGATGAATCCACGCGCGTCCAACGTGAGACAGCCGCTAAGCCACTGGGTGCTCGGCGCCGCGCCCGTCATGACGAAGACGTGCCGGATGTCGTGACTCTCGCTGGGCTCATTGTCCTTCCGCCATTGAACCCGCTCGAGTTGTCCGTTTCCTTCGAGCGCGATGAGTTCGGTACACGTCCGCAGCACAATCGCCGGGCTTTCTTCGATACGTCGGATCAGGTAGCGCGACATGGATTCGGCGAGACCTCTCGAGCGGACGAGCACGTGCACCTTGCTCGCCGTCTGCGCGAGGAACACCGCGGCCTGGCCGGCGGAGTTGCCTCCACCAACTACCACTACCTCTTCGCCTTCACACAGCTGTGACTCGATGAACGTCGCGCCGTAGTACACGCCGGCTCCTTCGAACTTCGAGATGTTCTCTATAGGCAGCTTTCGATACTCCGCGCCTGTGGCGATGATGACCGTACGTGCCGGTACGCGCGGGCCGTTGTCGATCTCGATCGTGTACGCTTTGCGCGTGCAGTCGAGGCGCGTCGCGCCTTCCGCAATCATTACTTCCGCGCCGAACTTCTGGGCCTGCGTGTACGCGCGGGCCGTGAGCTCCTGACCAGAGATGCCCGAGGGAAAGCCGAGGTAATTCTCGATCCTCGAGCTGGAGCCGGCCTGTCCACCAGGTGAGTTCGCCTCGACAACGAGGACGTCGAGCCCTTCTGACGCAGCGTACACCGCGGCCGCGAGCCCGGCTGGCCCGGCGCCTATGATCACAACATCGCGGACGTGTACCTGATCGATCGCCTCGTTGAAGCCGAGGCAATCGGCGATCTGCCGATTGGTCGGGTTACGAAGGACGGCATTGCCACGACAGATGAGTACCGGCAGATCCACGATCGCAAACTCGAAACGATCCAGCAGGTCCTGAACGCCGGCATCGCGATCCGGGTCGATAAATACGTATGGGTGGAGGTTCCGGGTCAGGAACTCCTTGATACGAAGCGTGTCGGAGGAATGATTCGACCCCACCAGCACCACATCTCCAAACCCTCCTGCTACCAGTCCCGCCCGGCGAAGGAGGAACGCACGCACGAATATCTCGCTCAACTCCGCGTCTACCTGTATGAGCGACAGGAGATCATCGCGCTGGACTTCGATCACCTCGCCCGGCTCGCCAACTCGAAGAGTCACGAGCGAGGGGCGGCCTGAGAGCATGGAAACTTCGCCGGTGAACTCGCCAGGGCTAATGGTTGTTACGGTCGTGGTTTTCCCGTTGCCGCCCGGCTGAACGACCTCGATGGTTCCCGTGAGGACAACGAAGAACAGTGGAGTCACCTTTCCCACGGCGCCGAGCACTTCACCACGCTCGATGCGGCGTGTGCGGCCATGCGCGGCAACGCGTTCGATCTGCGCCGGCGTCAGCTTTGGAAAAGTCTGGTCGACGTTCGGCGCAGGCCTCGAGGGAGTTGCCGCGATCGGTGCCGTCATGATGCCTCTCTAATCGAAATCAACAGAATCAGCAGAATCAATGTGATTCAGCGGAATCAGGCCTCAGGATTCAGGTGCGAATCTCGGTGCTCCTGGTCCCGGATTGTGTCGTAGTCGGCGGGAACGCCGATTTGACATCAGCCAAAGTTACCTGGTCGCGCGCGTGCTCGGTTGCCCATTGGATCGCAAAATCCGCAACTTCTTCCCATCCCTTCTGCCCGACAGTGTGGTGCGTGCGATTCGGGAACTCCCGATAGTCCGTGACGGCGGAAGAGTTCTTGATGTACTTGCGCACGTTGGCCTTGTTGATGGACGGAGGAACGAGGTGATCGTTGCTGCCGGCGATGAACAGGAGAGGCGCGCGGTTATTGTTGGCATAGTTCACCTTGGACGACGCGTTCGGATTCAGGAGGGAGAGCGCCGCATCCCAGAGGATACGACCACTGCCCGGGATCTGATACCGATCGTAGACCTTCTTCGATTCTACGGCATCGAGCTCGTTCGTGAACGCGTAGTTGAATTTCTCCGGGCTCAGGCCAACGGCCGCGTTGAACGTGAACGGGTTACCGAGCACCGTGATCGTTGCCCAGACCGTCGAGAGTGGCAAAACCGGTACTGCAGCCGACTGTGCCGAATCCACGACAACTCCGGCTGATCCGAGTCCGCGGTCAACCAGCATTTGCACGATGAGGCCGCCGAACGAGTGGCCCATCAGGATTGGCTGCGCGTCGAGCTTGCGAATGATGCGGTCGTAGTGATCGACGACAGTCTTGAGCTTGAGACCTTTGAGCGGCGACGGATTCTTGCGAACGGCTTCGACTTCTCCTTCGAGTCCCGGCCAGGAGGGGGCGATGACGTTGTAACCAGCCTTCTGATAGCGGTCGATCCACCCTTCCCAGCTTCTCGGCGTGAGCCAGAGTCCGTGAATCAGAACGATGGTCGGCTTATTCGAAGTTCGTCCGTTGGCGCCCATGATGTTCTCCTTTGAAGGGATCAGAAAAAATCTAGACGAGGTGTCAATGGCTCGCACACCTGTGGGCATGACACTCTTTTTGCAAACGCCTCCGATTAGTCAACTGGGTAGGCTTTCAACTTATCGGTGATCATTTGTTCAGCGAGATGTGCGACGAAAGGTCGCGACTATTGGATCCCCGATCCCGATCCCCGTCGAGCTGTACCAGACGCTTCCGTCGAGCATGTCGGCGGCACGGAGGGTTCCGGTGAAATGACCGACGGGGCCATTGCTCTGCGCAAAATCAATGTTCACCGACGGTCCGAATTGTCCCGTTACGATTTTTCCGGTTACGGTGAGCGTGCCGCTCGGCCCTGCCTCGCCAGCGAATGTGCCGGTACCTGCGATCGTCGAATCGTGCACGCTCAGTTGCAGCACGGTGGAATTCCCCGGAGCGTCAAAGGTTCGGGACCACGTCCCGCGCAATTCCCCCGCGATCACGTTTGGGTCAGTGAGATCAACGGAGCTCGAGCACGCTGCGCTGGCGACGAGCGCGAACGCAAATACTAGATGACGTGAATTGAACATACGCTCCGTTGTTTGATGTTATTCATGGGCGCACCTTAGGGCGCGTCAGCATCGGTGAGCGGGGGCGCGGTTGTAACGCCCAATCCTCCGCCGGGAAGGCCTGACGCCGCAAGGCGCTCGAAGAATGCTGATGCAGTCAACCGCTCGGTTGCGATTCTCCAGTCATAGCGCCCGTCCTGAAATCGAGCGCCTGAATACCAGAGCGTTATGCTGTCGGTGGCTTCGTCGTACAAGAGCGAGGCGCGATAGACGATATCGGCAAATGCTGGTATTGCGCCGCGCGCCAGCACGGGCCCACCTGCCAACACCCAATGCAGTCCATCGGTGCTCCTGGCAAAGTGCAATTCCGATGTCGTGCATGATCCGGGAATCTTCACATTGTAGATAGCCGAGAATTCCACGCCTGACCACGGTTGGTGAAACGATAGTGTGATTGGTACCGCTGGCAACCAGCGTCGGCGGACTCCAGGTGGAGGGCCCGCTGCCTCGAATGAGAAGGATCTCATTTTCGTTCGTGACCGCGCGGTAATACAGCCAGAGCTCGTTCGTCTCCGGATTGAACACTTCATCGGGGTCCGAGAGGTATCCTGCGGCGGGGCGCGCGATCGGATTCATGACCCCGGACGGAATGCGCCAGTCGACAAAGGATCGCCCTGTGAACAGCGAAGGATTCTCTTTCGTCGCGTCCCCATTGGGATACGGAGTGACGAATAGCTGGGTCTGGTCGGGAGCCCATGTCACCGGCGTGATGGCAGCATCAGGGTGCACGGCCTGCCCCGAGCCATCGAAAGTCTCGAGCGCGAGCACGTGGAGATCGGTGGGTGGCGGAACTTTACGCGGCGACGAAGCGTCAGAACAAGCGAGGGAGACCAGGAATGCGACGAGCAGCCGCGGGTCGGCAATCGATCGGGCGTTGATCATTCGAAGGACCCTGGGAAAACATCAGTGCTCAGCACGAACGCCTCGGGTTGCGACATCGATTGTCGTTGTTCCGCTCCACCTATACCCAAGTGCGCGTTAGTTGGTCCCACAATGAAAACAATGGCGTACTTTCACCAGCCTCGGCCTTTGCCTCCATCTGTATTCGTCCATTGAGCCAAGTCGACGCAAGGAATCAACTACTCGGTGCTCTGAGCTCAGTCGGCCGGGAGACGCTGCTCGAGCAGTCCGTAGAGAAGCAGTTCTCTACAGGTGAGATCCTCTGGTCTGCGGGCGATCGCTCGGAAGGCATCATCCTCGTGCTCGAGGGGATGGTGCGCATCGTTCGCGGTAGCGGTGGTCGCCAACTGGTCATTCATTCCGGTGAGCCCGGTGCCACCCTTGGAGAAGTGCCGTTCTTTACCGGCGGCCGCTATCCCGCGACGGCGATCGCGGCGGAGCCAACGCGCTGCTTGTTTCTCCCCGAGGCCGCAGTCAGACGAGCAATCGCCGTAGATCCGTCGCTCGCATTCTTCTTCTTGAAGCGTCTCTCGCACCGAATCGAAGCCCTGGTGGAGAGAGTGGATCAGATTACCGTGAACAGCGTTCAAACGCGACTCGCGCAGTTCATTCTGCAGCGGCACCAAACGACAATTACCTCTGCCCCGTCGAGGGCTGGCGCACGAAAGAACGCGGCGTTCTCGCTCGGCATGACACAAACAGCTCTCGCAGAAGAACTTGGAACTGTCCGGGAGGTCGTCGTCCGAGCGCTTCGTGGATTGCGACGATTGGGGGCGATCGAAAGAGTCGGCGAGGGGAAATATCGAGTCCTCGACCTCGGGATTCTTGAGGAGCTGGCCGAATCCGCGCCTTAGGAACCATCCGCGAACGAGGGGAACTTTAGTCCCAGCCAGGAAAGGTCAGGCGACGTAACTATCAAGCCAAGCCGCACAGAGCGGCAGCTGGTCACCAACCTGGAGAAACAATGTCATTTCTTCCTACAAAGGCGGCCCTGTTCGGTCTCCTTGCATTGAGCGTCTTTTGCGCGAAGCATGGGATGGCGCAGTCAACTGATACGGCCCCATCAAAGCCCATGGACCACAGCGCGATGACTCCGGCGCAACACGCCGCCATGCATGGTGGAACCGACTCCAGTAAGGCGCAACGAGACAGTTCGTTCGCCGCTTTGCAGGAGCGCGGAAAGATGGCAATGGGAGTCGATCAGTACGGATCTGCGCACCGCTTCGACGTCCTGCCGAATGGCGGCCGAATAGCACTCGAAATGAAAGGCGCTGATCCGCTCGCTGTTGCTCAGATACGCGCACACATGAAGCTCATTGAACACGCATTTCAGGCGGGAGATTTCTCCACCCCGGAGTTCGTCCACATGCGCGAGATGCCGGGAACCCAGGTCATGAGCCGGAACAAGGCTCTGATTCGTTACACGTACGCGGATCTGCCGCGTGGCGGAGAGGTGAGAATCGCTACGGCTGACTCGGCGTCGTTGGCTGCCATCCGGGAATTCCTTCTGGCGCAACGTGGTGATCACAGGGCGGGGCACTAGCCCGTTTAACTGGCATTTGTGCTCCGCGCCGTCGTAATGAGAGCCACCGCACAAATGACGATCGCGGCGGCTATGCCAGTCCGAATCGACAACCTCTCACCCGCGATTGCCCATCCCAACAGTACGGCTACGATTGGATTGACGTAGGCGTACGTTCCGAGTCTGGCCGGAGAGACTTTGTCCAGCAGCCAGATGAATGACGTGAAGCCGAGCAGCGACCCGAAAGTGATGAGATAGAGCAGGCCCACGGCAGATGCGCTCGAGATGCGATGAATGTCGGTGTGAGCGATCTCGCCCGTTGCTGCTCCAACGATCAGCAGCAGCACGCCGCCGCCGAGCATCTCCATCCCCGTGGTGAGCAGTCCGGACTCAGGCAACTGTGCGTCGCGCGACCAGAAGGATCCGATCGCCCACGACAAGGAGCCGAGTATCAGCACCAGCGCACCGATCGGCCTCACGTCGCCGTGACCGCCGACGCCGGACGGTCCCACGAGCACGACGATTCCAGCGAAGCCGAGGATGAGTCCAATCAGGACGGCACCACTCGGACGTCTGCGCGGGGGCCTCACCCACTCGATGATCACGAGCCAGAACGGAAGAATCGACACCAGCAGCGCGGTGAGGCCCGACGGAACGAACTGCTCCGCCCATACGACTGCTCCATTTCCACCGAGAAGAAGAAACCCGCCCGCAATGATCGCGTTCCGCCAGTGGAGGCGCGTCGGCCTCGGCGCTCCGCGAGATCGCGCCCACAGGTAGAGCATTGCGCCGGAGATCACGAAACGAGTTCCACCCATGATGAACGGCGGAATCGTCTCGACGGCGTAGCTGATCGCGAGATATGTCGATCCCCAGACCAGATAGATCGATGCAAACGCAGCGATTATCTGCGCGCGCGAGGCGTGGCCGCGTCTATCGTTCAATCGAGCGGCGTATCCCTGCGATCGCGCTTCTTGGTCGAGTGCCGCTTCTTTGAATCGAGGCGTGCTTCCTTTGCGGCCCTCGTGGGCTTCGTCGCCCGTCGCTTTCTGGGAATGATGAGCGCTCGCCTGACGAGATCGGCGAGTCGTTCCTCTGCCAGTTCCCGATTGCGGCCCTGGCTCCGCATGTCGCTCGCGACGACGCGGATACTCCCTTCGGTCGTGAGTCGGGACGCGAGCTTCTCTCGAAGGCGCGCGCGCTGCTCGTCGGTAAGTGCGCGCGATCCGAGAACGTTCCAGAAGATCTCCACGCGCGACGATGTCTTGTTCACGTGCTGTCCGCCGGCGCCCGACGACCTCGACACCCGCACGTCGAGCTCGCTTCGCGGGATCGAGAGCGCCTCGTTGACCGCGAGAAGATTTCGGGGTGCGGTCGCCGAGGTGTCGCTCACGACATCAACGCCACCGGAACAGCTTGAGCGCGGCGAAGAACGTGACTACTCCCCAGACCAGAATGACGAGCATTTGGGGAGTGACGGCGGCGAACGACGCTCCTTCGAGCATGTTGGCGCGGAGCGCATCGTTTACAGCCGTGAGGGGAAGCAGCTTGATGAACGGCTGAACGGCGTGGGGAAAATTCGCGGACGAGAAGAACACACCCGAGAAAATCCACATCGGCAGCATGATGAAGTTCATGATTCCTGATACGGCTTCCGTCGTGCGCGCCCGTGATGCCGTGAGCAGACCCAAGCCGCCAAAGGAGACCGCCCCGAGCAGGCAGATCAAAAGCAGCGTCGCGAGCGAGCCGCGCAGCGGAACGCCGAACGCCCAGTGTCCGAAGCCAACGAGGGTCACGACTTCCAGAATCAGAAAAACCAGTCGTGAACACAGGTACGAGAGGAGATACTGCGCGCGCGACATCGGCGTCGCCATCAATCGCTTGAGCAGCTTCTTGCTGCGCGCTGTGACGATGGAGAATCCCAGTCCCCAGATGCTGCTCCCCATGAGATTCATGCCGAGCAGGCCGGGAATGAGGAAGTCGATGTAGCGTGAGCCGGCTTCCGTTACGTAAGTATCGGTCGCGCGAACCGCGTCC
>Ga0207929_1000053_pt1 | contig 36855 bp, 41 predicted proteins | sample NGESurdeep072012_FD_184466 | JGI IMG/M metagenome (GOLD analysis project Ga0207929, IMG submission 184466) | Arctic peat soil microbial communities from Barrow, Alaska - NGEE Surface sample 53-1 deep-072012 (SPAdes) | ecosystem: Environmental > Terrestrial > Soil > Wetlands > Peat ... | reverse complement strand
GCCGACCAAAAGCCCGCTTGACGGGACTTGGAGAGCCAAGGCAGGGGACCCACCTGAGCTCGCTCAGGACAACCCACCCCCGTGGCCCGGAGGGAGCACTTTGGTCCTGTCGCCCGCAGGGCGCCCTTTAAATGCCGCTCTTGCGTTTCATCCCGCCGGGCGTCATCGTGGCGGTCCTTGCGGCCCTGATCTTTTCGCTGGTCTTCTACGCGCTGCTGCCCTATCGGCGCCGCGCTTATGTTCCGATCCTCGTCGTCACCGCGGCCGGCTTCGCGCTCGGTCAGCTCTGGGATTTCCTCGGGCTGCCTTCGTTTCGCCTCGGCCAGGCGAACATGGCGCCCGCCATCCCTTTTGCGCTGCTTCTCCAGCCGCTCGCCCGTTTCGTGCCACGCCCGAGCCGGGAGCCGAAGGAACCCAAAGACGCTAAAGAACCGAAGCCTCCACCTGACATTTAGTATTGGTCAGGTCGTTTGCCAGCTCCGGTAAGGGGGTATTCACCAGTTGCAGAACTTCATGTGGCTTGCGTTTGGGGTCGCCGCCCTCGTGGTGGCGCTGGCCCTGGCAGCCGTGCTTTTTCGGTTGCGCGGGACCCTGGGCGCCGTTGAAGAGCTGCTCGACACGACCAACGAAGAGTTGAAGGAGACCCTGCCCGAGGTGCGACAGACGATCGGCAACGTGAACGACATCACTGCTGGTGTGAATGTCGGGCTGCGCGCGGCGGGAAGTGGGGCATCTTCGGTTGGGCACGGCATCAAAGCTGCGGCGCATGGCGTCAGGGTGGCGGGCCAAAGCCTTGTTCGGACTGTATTAGGAGGTTAGGCAATGTCAGATGAGAAGAGCAGCGGTGGGAGCGGTGGTGGCGGCGGCTTCGGATGGTTCATCCTCGGCGGAATCGTCGGACTGGCTGTCGGTGCCTACATTGCGTCCGGTCCCGGGCGGGGCCAGGTGGACAGCATCCGGAGCAAGACCATCGAGCTCAGCACCAGCGAGCCGGCCCAGAGGGCGAAGCAGGCCGCACAGCGCGCACGCGTGGCGGTGACGGACCCGGGCAACCCGGTCGGCAAGGCGATCCAGGATGGCGTGGCCGCCGCAAAGCGTCGCCGCGAGGAGCTGGAAGCCGCCGCCGCCCGCAAGATCGACGCGACGATCAACGGTGATGACTCCAAGAAAGGTTCCAACGCCTAAATGGCCAAGCGCGATTTAGCTGAGCTCAAGATTCCCGCGTCGTCGGACTTCATACCCGTCGCCAAGCGGGTCGCCACGACGTTGGGCAGCCAGTTGGGGCTCAGCCTCGTCGACCTCGACGAGCTGACGATCGCGCTGACCCAGGCCTGCGACAGCGCCATCGAGGCTGCCAACGACCTCGACGGCCATGCCGACCTCAAGCTGACCTACTTCGCAACCAATCGCGCCCTGGTCGTGGACGTGGACCTCGTACCCACAGCGGGCGAGGTGCTGCCGGCCCCGCGTGTGCACCCTGAGGCGGACGCGGAGCTGCAGAGGCTCGCCTACGAGATGATCCGCTGCTTTGTCGACGACTTCCGCCCTCTCGTCGAGCCCCGAACGGGGCACGTCCGCTTCCGGATGGTCAAGTACATCGCATGAAAGCGCGGGGGAGGCAGGCCTCCCCCACGGGACCCCCACCAGGCGCGGGGGAAGCAGGCCTCCCCCGCGGAACCCCCACCAGTGGCTCCATGCAACGATTGGCAGGCGCTTGGAAGTGGGACGCTAGTGTCGGCCGAAGTGAATTCGGCCTTTAGTCCACGTGTTTGAATAATTAAGAATGTCTTCTAAGCCTCGACCGTCCCGTGAAGAGCTGCGGGCCCTTCATCGTCGCTACAAGGAGACGACGGACCCCGCGGAGCGCGACCGCATCCGCGCTCAGCTGGTCGATGCGTATCACGACTTCGTGTACTTCCTCGCGCGCAAGTTCCAGAATCGCGGCGAGCCGCTGGATGACATCGTCCAGGTCGGCTACCTCGGGCTGATCAAAGCCATCGAGCGCTTCGATCCCGACCTCGGCTTCGAATTCACCACCTTTGCGACCCTGACGGTGGCGGGCGAGATCAAACGCCACTTCCGTGACAAGGGGACCGCGATCCGCTTCCCACGCCGTCTCCAGGAGCTACATCAATCGGTGGTGCGCGTAAACGAAGAGATGAAGAATCAGCTGGGTCGCGAACCGACGGTGTCGGAGCTGGCCGAGCGTCTCGGCGTCAAACCCGAAGACGTGACGGAGGCGATGGAGATCGGTCCCGCCTACATGCCCCTTTCGCTCGATCAGCCCATCGGATCGGCGGACGGCCAGGAGGGACGTGCCATCGCCGAGCAGATCGGGACCGCGGATCCCGAGCTCGACCGAGTCGAGATGCGAGACCTGCTCGACCGCGCGATGGTGCACCTCACGCCTCGCGAGCGGGCGATCATGGCGATGCGCTTCTACGAACAGATGTCGCAATCGGAAATTGCGCGGCGGCTCGGCATCAGCCAGATGCATGTGTCGCGCCTGCAGCGTGCCGCATTGGAGCAGCTGCGGAAGTACGTGCCCCAAGAGGCTTCCTAGAGTCGCATGCCGCTGATCGAATCGCGCGCTCCCTCCGAACCGATCGTGCTGTTCCGCCGCTGGTACCAGGAGGCCGAGCGTGCTGGCGCCCTTCAACCCGACGCGATGACGCTCGCGACGGCCGGCCCCCGGTGCACTCCGTCGGCACGCATGGTGCTGTTCAAAGGGATCGAAGATGGCTCGTTCCTCTTTTACTCCAACTACGAGAGCCGCAAGGGCCGCGACCTCGCGGCGAATCGGAAGGCGGCGATCGTCTTCTACTGGTCGGTCACCCGGCACCAGGTCAGGGTCTCAGGCACTGTCCGGCGCATCAGCCGCGCGGCTTCGCTCGACTACTTCCACAGCCGCCAGCGTGGCGCACAGCTGTCCGCGCTGGCCTCCCGGCAGAGCCGCGTGGTGGCGTCGCGCGGAGTCCTCGCGAAGGCCGTGGCCGACCTTGACAGGAGATATCCGGCCGCCGTGCCGATCCCGGCTGATTGGGGCGGGTATGCGCTGCGACCTGCGTGGATCGAGTTCTGGGAGAACCGCGCCGACCGGCTCCACGACAGGCTCCGCTACGTGCAAGTGCCTGGAGGCGCTTGGCGGTTAGAGCGGCTGGCACCGTAAGCTAGATCGGCCCCGACATGACCGGGAACGAGATCCGCAAGCGTTTTCTAGAGCATTTCGCGAGCCGGCAGCATCTGGTCCTTACGAGCGCACCGCTGGTGCCAAAAGGGGACCCGAGCACGCTCTTCATCTCGGCCGGAATGCAACCGCTTCAGCCCTATTACCAGGGCTTTAGCCAACCGCCCGCACCCAGGCTCGCCAGCTGTCAGAAATGCTTGCGCACCGGCGACATCGACGAGGTGGGGAGGACCGACAGGCACCTCACCTTCTTCGAGATGCTCGGCAACTTCGCACCCACCGGCGACTACTTCAAGGAGACGGCGATCCCGCTTGCCTGGGAGCTTGTCACCGGCGGTTTTGCCATGCCCGCCGCCCGCCTTCGTGTGACCATCCACCCGACCGACGACGAGGCTCACGAGATCTGGATCAAGACAGGCGTCCCGGCCGCGTACATCACTCGGCTGGAGGACAACTGGTGGGGCCTCGGCCGCGGGCCGTGCGGCCCCGACTCAGAGATCTGGTGGGACAGGGGTCGGGAGGTTGGGTGCGGCCGAGAGGACTGCGTGCCCGACCACTGCGAGCGTTTCACAGAGTTCTGGAACCTGGTGTTTCCTCAGTACGACCAGCAGGAAGACGGGAGTCTTGTCCCTCTGGTCCACCCGGCGATCGATACCGGAATGGGGCTGGAGCGGATCAGCTACATCTTGCAGGGCCAGACCAACGTTTTCGAGACCGACCTCTTGGCGCCGATCATCGATCGGATCCGCAGTCTGTCCGACAAACAATCGACATTGTCGGAGCGCGTCATCGCCGACCACATTCGCGCTGCGTGCTTTGTCATGTTGGAGCGGATCACCCCGAGCAATGAGGGCCGCGGCTACGTGCTTCGCCGTCTCATCCGACGCGCCACGGTTCATGCCCGCCGTTTGAACTTGCAGTCACAGCTTGGTGGCCTGGTCGACGAGGTCGTCAAGGTGATGGAAGCCCCTTATCCCGAGTTGCGCGATCAACAGGCGATGATCCGTGACGGCATCAACTCGGAAGAAGAGAGGTTTCAACGCACGCTCGAGCAGGGCATGGAGTTGTTCGAGCGCATGGTGGCCAAGCATGGACAGATGATTCCAGGCAGCGACGCATTCCAACTGCACGACACCTTCGGCTTTCCTTTCGACCTGACCCGCGAGCTTGCACAGGAGCGCGGCATCCGGGTCGACGAGGAAGCATTCCGCGCAGCGATGGCGGAGCAGCGCGAACGTTCGCGCGCCAAGGGTACGAAGCACATCGCCGCCGCAAAGGACCTGCCTGAGTCCGAGTTCACCGGCTACGGCGAGCTGGTCACCGAGAGCGCAATCACCGCGTTGCGCAAAGACGGTGGTGCGACTGAGGTCGCGACCGAAGGTGACGTGGTCGAGGTTTTCTTGGAGCGCTCTCCCTTCTACGCGGAGTCGGGCGGGCAGGTCGGCGACACCGGGACGATCACGACTCGGTCGGGGCTCGTCCGGGTCGAGGACACGCAGAAGCCGGCGGACGGGGTCATCGCGCACATCGGCACCGTGATCACCGGCGAGATTCTCGTCGGCGAGAAGGCGACCGCGGCCGTCGACGTAGGACGGCGTCATCAGATCGCCCGCCACCACTCCGCGACCCACCTTCTGCACAAGGCGCTGCGCGAGACCATCGGGGAGCAGGTTGTCCAGAGAGGCTCATGGGTGGGGCCTGATCACACGACCTTCGACGTCCCGCTCAACCGTGCGGTCACGAGGGCCGAGCTCGATCGCATCAACCGGCGAGTCATGGAGAAGGTGCGCGAGGCGCTGCCCTTTCACGAGCAGCAGCTGGCCTACAAAGTAGCCGTGGCGCAGGGCGCGATGCACCTGTTCGAGGAGAAGTACGGCGACGTCGTCCGGGTCGTCTGTTTCGGCGATTGGACTTGTGAGCTCTGCGGCGGGACTCACGTGAAGAACAGCGCTGACATTGGGACCGTGGTGATCGTTTCCGAAACCAGCATCGGGTCTGGCTTGAGACGCATCGACATGGTGGTGGGCGAGGCCGCGGACGAGCTGGTCAGAAAAGACCGTGATCTCCTGGCGGAGCTCGCGCGATTGTTTAACGCCACCTCAGATCTGCTGCCCGAACGCATCAAGGCTCTGCGCGTCCAACTCAAGGAGACCGAGAAGGAGCGTGACAAGCTGCGGGACGAGGTTCGAAGCGCTCGTATCGGCGGTAAAGACGGCGCCGGATCCGGCGCCACCGTCAAGCACGGCCGGGTCGACTACGTGACCCAAAGCGTCGACGCCTCTAACCTTGACGAGTTGAAAGCCTATGCAGATCGGTATCTCGAGATCGTGAAGTCCGGCATCGTAACCGTTGTCGGCGGGGGGATGTTTGTGATCAAGGTGTCCAATGATCTTGCCGCCCAATACGATGCGAACTCACTCAAGCCCCTGTTTGGGACTGGTGGCGGGCGCCCGCAGCTGGTCAGCGGGAAGCTGACGGTCCCCGCGGACGAGGCTTTCAAGCGCCTTGAAGAGGCCTTGCGGTGACCAAGTTCAAGTTCCTTCGCAAGCGGAGCGAGTACTACCGACACTTCACGGTGCTGGACATCGGCACGGACCTGATCAAGGTCCTGGTGGTGCGCCGCGAAGGCGCCGACGGCGAGGTGCTGGGCGTCGGTCGAGAGCCGCAGGCGCCCGCCGCCATGTCCGGTGGCGCGATCGCCGACCTCGAATCGGTCATCCAGTCGGCCAACCGCGCGCTAGAAGCCGCGGAGGATATGGCCAAGACGGTTCCGGGGCAGGTTATCGTCGGCATTGCCGGCGAGCTGATCAAGGGCTTCTCGTCGACCATCGCCTACCCTCGCGAGAACTCCAAGGCGAAGGTCAGGTCCGCGGAGATCTCGACGATGCTGCAGCTGGTGCAGCGCCGGGCGCTGCGAGAGGCACAGCACCTGCTCGAGCTCGAGCGGAGCTACGGCCAGCTGGAGGCCCGACTCGTCCACTCAGCGATCACGAACGTGCGGGTCGACGGCTACCCGGTGACCAACCCTGTTGGCTTCACCGGCAAGAATCTCGAGGTCACTGTCTTCAACACCTTTGCGCCGATGACTCACATCAATGCGATCGACACCGTCGTGCGTGAGCTCGACCTCGAGCTGGCGGGGGCAGTCGCACAGCCGTATGCGCTCGCACGAGCGTGCGCAAGCGAGGAGACGTGGGCCGAAGGTGGCATCTTCATTGACATCGGCGGCGGCACGACCGATGTCGCGCTGGTCCGCGACGGTGGCGTAGAAGGAACCCGCATGTTCAACCTGGGGGGGCGCGCATTCACCCGGCGTCTCGCCCTCGCTTTCGGGCTCAGCTATGAAGAGGCCGAGGCGCGCAAGCTTCGCCACTCCGAAGGTCTTCTATCGGCCGAGCAGCATCGCCAGGTTTCAGAGCTGTTGAGCGCCGATGCCGAGGTCCTGCTCCAGGGTCTCGCGCTCAGCGTCAAAGAACTATCGCGCGGCGAGCGGCTTCCCACGAGCATCTACCTGTGCGGCGGTGGCAGCTTGCTGCCGGAGCTGACCCTGGAGATGGTCAAGAACAATTGGGCTGCGGGCTTGCCCTTCCCGAAGGAGCCCCGCATCAGGCACCTGGTGCCGCCTGACGTGCGCAATGTCACCGATTCGACAGGCCAGCTTTCGAGCCCCCAAGACATCGCCCCGATGGGCCTCGCCAACCATGCGCTGCGGACTGAGGCGGAGGAGCGTGACAACGTGAACACGGTCATGCGCCGGGTCCTGAGCGCTATAAAGGTTTGAGCGGACCTCTCCAGGAGACTGATTAACGCCATGGCAACGGACCCTATTTACGTCGAGAGTGAGGAAGAAATTCCTGAGCTCGTAGAACGTTTGCGCCGTTACCGCGGCGACGACACGATGCTCGTTCTGCCGCTCCGATCGCGCATCGGCCAAAGTCGGTTCAACTTCCAGCTGTTGCGCAACTACGCGGCCGGCATGGGCAAGCGGGTCACCGTGGTGTGCGACGACCCGGCAGTCCAGAGGATGGCTTCCGAGAGCGGCTTCGCGGTATTCGGAGCGGTCGGCGCCCAGGGCGAGGGCATTCCCTCAGCGCCGGAAGCGGAGCTCCCAATACCCCACTGGTGGCAGCGTGATCACGCGGAGCCCGCGACCCACATCGGCATCGCGGCACCGACCAGGTTGATCACCAAACGCGCGACCGAGCTCAGGCCCGGCCGGTTCCTTCTCTACATGGTCGCAGGCATCCTGCTGGTGATCGGGTTGGTCGCCGCCGCCCTTTATGTGCCCTCCGCCTCCGTGACATTGCTGGCTTCAGCGCAGCCCTTCTCCCAGAAGGCGGTTGAGATCCAGGCTCAGCCTGGCAAGCCTCCGATTCGGGTTCGCCCCGTCATCATCACGCGCTCCGTGTCCCAGGGTTTCAAAACGACGGGCTCGATCCGCGTGCTGCTGGCCGCCGCGACCGGGCAGGTCGTGTACACGAACAATGAAAATCCGCCGCCTTGCCCAGGACAGTACTGCGGCTCACCCGGCGTGGTCGTGAGCACCGGTCAGCGCTTGATGAACACGAACGGCATCGAATTTGCGCAGTCTTCGAGGGGCGTGATGGTTCCGTGGAACGGTTCGGCCCAATCCAACGTGATTGCAACCACCCGTGGTTCCGCGGGCAACGTTGGCTCCGGCACCATCAATGCGATTGAGAACCTGGACTCCAATCTCAACATCAGCGTCACCAATCCGCAGGCTACGGGTGGCGGGGCTAACGCCTCGAACACTCCGCAAATGACGATCGCGGACTTTTCCGCCGCTCGAACGGTCCTCGAGCAGGAGCTGCGGCAGTCGATCGCTCAACAGATCTCGGCCTCCAAGAAGGGCGGCGAGGTGCTCAGTGACACGCTGATCTATGGAGCGCCTCAGTTCAGCACCGACCACCAGCCGAATGACAAGGTCGCGGCGTTCAACGCCACCATGTCGCTGCAGGGAGAAGGGGACTTTTATATCGACGCCGATGTGCACAAGGCCTTTGAGAACTACCTCGCGCAGCGTATCCCCAACAATCAGCAGCTCCTCACCGACGCGCCCATACAGGTCGACTATCGAGTCCTCAGTGCGACCGCAGGCGGCCAGCTCGTCTTCGTTGGAGATGCAGCGGCGTTCGTCGCTGCCAAGCTCGACATGGATAAGATCCGCGCGCAGGTCGTCGGGCGGCCGCTTGCCCAGGCCAGGTTCTACCTGCAGGGCTTGAACGTCAGGTCGGTCAGCATCAAGGAGCAGCCGATGCCTTTGCCGTTGATGCCGCTGCTGGTCGGGCGCATCTCGATCCACTATGTCGTCGAGCAGGGGGCGGTGCCGGCCCTGCCACCGACAGGTTAGGTGCGGATCCTCGCCATCGACCCCGGCACAAAGCGCGTCGGTGTTGCCTTGAGCGACCCCACGGCCACCATCGCGCAAGCTTTGACCACGATGCAGGCGGAGCCGGCCTCAACGCTGCCGGCACGCATCGCCCAGCTCGCGCGTGAAAGCGAGGCGGCCAGGATCGTGGTCGGCCTTCCCAAGCGCCTCGACGGCTCACGCGGTCCGGAGGCGAAGGCAGCGCAGCTGCTGGCTGATGCGATTCGGGCTGAATCGGGCCTGCCAGTGGAGCTGGTCGACGAGCGGCTGACCACCGTGGCCGCGGAGCGCTCGCTGATCGCGGATGGGGTGCGCCGCGCCAAAAGGCGCCTCAGCATCGACCGGGTCGCGGCAACCTTGATGCTTCAGGCTCACCTGGACCGCCGCCGTGCCGGATGAAAATCCTGAGCCGGAGGTGGCTAAGTCAATAACCCTCATCGATGAGTCCGGTCGCGAGCGGCAGTTTCAGCTTCATGATGCCTTCGATCACGAGGGCGGCGTCTATTACCTCGTCGAGAACATCGACGACCCCTCGCAGGTCTTGCTGTTGCGCGAGGTCGACGGCGCATTGGAGACAGTCGAAGGCGATGAGTTCCAGCAGGTGATCACGGCGCTCGAAAAGGACCAGGTCGAATGAAGAGGCTGGTGGCCGCGCTGGCGGTGATCGCAGTCCTGGGCTTTGGCACCTCGCGCGGATACGACTGGTGGAACTACAACGTGAACACCCCGGTGACCACCGACAGCGAGCCTGTAGCGTTCCATATCGACCCGGGCGAGCTTCCGAGCCAGGTGGCCGATGACCTCCTCGCGCAGCGCTTGATCAGGGATCGCAACGCGTTCGACCTGTACCTCAGGTTCACCGGAGCCGGTGCTACCTTCCAGGCAGGGGTTTTCCAGCTCAACCGCAACATGAGCTTGGTCCAGGTCGTCGACGCCCTGCAACACGGTAACTCGGCGCAGGTGACAGTCACCATCCCCGAAGGCTTCCCACTTCGCGAGCAGGCCAAGTACGTCGAGAGATCGGGGCTTGGTAAGGGGGCCGACTACCTCGCCATTGCCGCGGACCCGACGTGGTCCGCGTCCTTCGACTTCCTCTCATCGCGCCCGGCAAATGCCAAGCCCGCGCTTGAGGGCTATCTGTTCCCCGATACGTACCAGGTGGATCCGGGGGATGTCCGCGGCCTCATCAAGGCGCAGCTCACGCAGTTCGGCGTCGTGTTCAGCGCGGCCCTGCGCGCCCAGATTGCGAAGGCCACACCGAACCGGCCGGCAGAAACCATCGAGTCGATCGTCATCCTGGCCTCGATGGTGGATCGCGAGGCCAACACAAGCACCGACCGTGGCAACGTGTGCAGCGTCTACTACAACCGGCTCCGGCAGCACATCCCACTGGGCGTCGACGCCACCTTGCTGTACGGGCTGGGGCGGTTGACGCCAGAGCCCACTTTTGCGGAGTTACAGCTCAACTCGCCCTACAACACCCGCAAGCATGTCGGCCTGCCGCCGGGCCCGGTCAGCAATCCTGGCAAGGCCGCGATCCTCGCCTGCATCAACCCGCCGAAGACGAACCTCCTCTTCTACTTCACCGATCGCAAGGGCGTGACCCATTTCGAGACGAATGAGCAAGACTTCAACCGGGACATCGCGACCTACGGTCTGAGCGGAAGTTGAAGGTCTTTCTCCTCGGCCACGGGATCGCCTATTCGCGCAGCCCGGCGATGCACAACGCGGCGTTTGAGACCCTCGGCATGGACTGGACGTATGAGCTACTAGATGTAGCTCCCGCCGATCTACCGGGTGCGATTGACCGACTCAGGGCGCCCGACGTCGGCGGCGCCAACGTGACGATTCCGCACAAGCAGTCGGTGATGGCGCGCCTCGACGGCATCGACGCCGACGCGATGCGAGCGCACGCTGTAAACACGATCGCTCGGGAGGGAGAGCGTCTCGTGGGGTCGAACACCGACGTGGCCGGGGTCCGCGCAGCGATGGCGGAGATCGGGCTCGAGCCTGGCGGCGCGAACGCGGTCATCCTCGGCGGTGGCGGATCGGCGCGCGCTGCAGCTGTGGCGCTCGCCGGGGCTCACCTGACCTTCGTGTCCAGGCATCCGGCAGATGACGATCTGCCGGGTACGGTAATCGCCTGGAGCGACACCGCGTTGCCGGCACTGACACGCGCCGCCGACCTGCTCTTGAACGCGACCCCGCTGGGTCGAAAAGAGGAGATGCCCATCCGTCCCGCCGCCCTGCCGAAGCACGGCGCGGTCATCGACCTCGTGTACGTGACGGGCGGGACGCCGCTGGTTCGCAAAGCGCGATCTTTGGGACTGCGAACTGCAGATGGATGGGGCGTGCTTCTGGCGCAAGGGGCAGCGTCGTTCGAGGCGTGGACAGGAAAGGCGGCGCCGCGGGCCGCCATGCGCCAAACTTTGGCGCCGTGAACCTGATCCTCCTGACAGTCGGTTGGGCAGTGGCCGGCGCCGCCGCAGGCTGGTTCGTGCGTTGGGGTTCGGTACGCCTTGCCAGCCTCGAAGATTTGGAGCCGGGTCATCGGCGCTGGCAGGTCTTCGGCCCGCCCGTGCTCGCGGCGATCCTGTTTGGCGTTTTCGCTTTCCATTTCGGCATGACGCCGACGCTGCTGATACGGAGCGTCTTCATCCTCGTGCTGGTCCAGGTCATCTTCTTCGACTTCGAGCACCGGCTGATCCTCGACCGGGTGATCTTTCCCGCCATGGTCCTGGCGCTCGTGGTGAGCCTTTTCGGCCAGCCCTGGTGGGCCGGCCTCGCGGCCGGCATCGGCGCCGGACTGCTGTTTCTGCTGCTGGCGCTGGCGGGCTCCGCCATCTTCAAGGCCGAGGCGCTCGGCTTTGGTGACGTCAAGCTGGCCCTTTTCATGGGCTTGCTGCTGGGCCCGCTGCCCACCATCCAGGCGGTGTTCTATGGGGTGTTCATGGCCGGCGTCATCTCCGTCGGGATGATCGTGTGGCGACGCTCGATGAAAGGCACGCTCGCCTACGGCCCGTACCTGGCGGCCGGCGCGGCGATTGTCCTGTATCTGCTGCCCTGAGGAGAATAGGGATCTGAAGCCATCGTGGCAGGGTTGGCCGGGGTCTCCCCGGCCATAACTTTGTCTATATCACTCCCAATCATGGCGTGGAGAAACATCTAGATAAATCGAATCCCGGGAAGGAGAGCAGAGCCTGCGGCGAAGCCGCACGCTCGATGAGAGGGAACAGTCTGGTTCCCTCTCATACGCGACAATAGTCGCGAATGACTAGTCAACTTCTCCCCGGCGAGACCCTGATCCTCAAGGTCCACCCCCACTGGATCGTCGTCGTCAAGTCGCTCGCTGCGCCGATCGTCCTTTTGATAGTGGCGGTGGTCGTCGATTTCACCGCCACCAACACTGGCATCGAGCACCTCCGCCTCATCGTCACCCTTGGCGCGATCGCCATCGCGGGGCTGTGGCTGATCGTGGTTTGGATCCGCTGGCAGTCGACCTCCTACACATTGACCGACCAGCGCATAAAGATCGAGACGGGCGTATTCGGGCGCCAGTCGAAGATGATTCCCATCGACCGGATCCAGGACTGCACGACCAAGCAGTCACTCGTCGGCAGGATGCTCGGTTACGGGCGCGTCGAGGTCGATGCCGCCGGCGCGCAAGGAGCAGAGGTGCTGGACCACCTGCCCAGCCCCGGGGTTTTTCGGGATCAGGTGTTCGTCCAGACGGAACGGCGTCGGACAGGTGCTTCTTCGGTCCAGCCACACCCGAGCGGCGTCTGAAGGCCGCACTGGCGATCATCGGTTTCATGGGCTGTGGTAAGTCCGCGGTCGGTGTGCTGGTCGCCCAACGCGCGGGCGCACCTTTCCACGACCTCGATTTCGTGATCGAGAGCGAGGCCGGGATGTCGATCAGCGACATCTTCGCAACCAAGGGCGAGGCCGCTTTTAGAGCCGTGGAATCGCGGCTCCTCCCCGACCTGCTGAAGCCGGGGGCCGTCGTCGCCCTTGGCGGAGGAGCGCCGATCGACGAGGCGAACTGGAAGATGATCCTCGAGCGGTCGACCACTGTCTTCGTCGACTGTGGGTTTGACACGATCTGGGACAGAATCAAGGGCACCACCAACCGTCCGCTGTTCGCGAGCAGCACAAGGGCCGAGCTTGAGGTGCTGTTGCAGCAGCGGCGGCCTCGTTACATGGAAGCCATCCACCGCGTCGACGGGGACCGCCCGGAGGACGTCGTCGCCGAGGAAATCCTGGCGCTTTGGTCCGACTGATCATCGAGGCGCCGGCCGGCAGCTACCCCGTGGTCATCGGGAGCAATCTCAATCGCGAGCTACGCGGCGCGGTTGCGCGCCTCGATGCGACCTCCGCGCCGATCGTCACCGACGCCAACGTGCTGCCCTGGGCCAAGAAAGTGGCGAAGACGATCAAGCGCGCCGGTGTGAAGTCGCCCATCCACGTGATCCGCCCGGGTGAGCGGTCCAAGTCCATGGACGCGCTTGGCGATCTGCTCGCATTTCTAGAGCGTCAGAACGTAGACCGCGCAGGCTGCATCATCGCCGTCGGAGGCGGCACAGTCGGCGACCTCGCAGGCTTCGGCGCGGCGGTGTGGCAGCGAGGGATCCGAGTCGTTCAGGTGCCGACGACCTTGCTGGCCATGGTGGATTCGAGCATCGGGGGCAAGACCGGGGTCAACGGGCGGCGCTCGAAAAACGCGATCGGCGCTTTCTGGCAACCTGCCGCGGTGGTCGCCGACCTCGCCTTTCTCGAAACGCTGCCAACCGGCAACTTCAGGGAGGCATTCGCCGAGGTTGTAAAGTACGCCGTTGCCATGGACCGCGGCCTTTACGAGGTGTTGCTGAAAAACCGCGACCGCCTCGTCGCCGGCGATCGGGCCGCGCTCGAGAAGGTGGTGTTCCAATGCGTGATGGCCAAAGCCCTGGTCGTCGCGAAGGACGAGCGTGAGGCTGGGCCGCGGGCCATCCTCAACTACGGCCACACCGCCGGACACGCGCTGGAGGCCGCCACCGGGTTCCGCATCTCTCACGGCCGGGCGGTTGCATTCGGCATGCGCGTCGCTGCGAGGATTGCGTTCTCCATGGATCTGTGCACCAAACGATTCGTCGAAGCGCAGGACGCAATGCTGACCGCGTACGGGCTGCCTGATCGACCTCCGCGGGTGGAGCTATCGAGAGTTCTGGCCGCCATTCCTCGCGACAAGAAGGCGCGACGTGGAAAGGTGGCATGGGTGTTGCCCCGCCGTCTTGGTCATGCAGAGACTGGGCATGCGGTACCCGGGGCGATCGTCAGCCGCGTGCTGCGCAAGGCGCTCGCATGAAACGAATAGTCATCGTCAACGGCCCGAATCTGAACCTGCTTGGAAAGCGGGAACCTCATATCTACGGGACGCGCTCACTCGCCGAACTGGTGAAGACCGTGCGTGCGAAGGCCCGCAAGCTCGGGGTCGAGGTCAGCGTCTTCCAGAGCAATCACGAAGGGGAGCTCATCGACTTCCTGCAGAAGGAGGCTCCCGGGTCGATCGGAATCGTCATCAACCCTGGCGCCCTGTCGCACTACTCGCTCGCGCTATTCGACTGTCTGCAATCCCTTGTGGTACCGACCGTGGAGGTTCACCTTTCGAACATTCATGCCCGCGAGGAGTTCCGCTCCAAGAGCGTCACCGGACGAGCCGCCAAGGGCGTGATCACGGGCCTGGGCTTCACCGGCTACCTCCTGGCCATGGACTATCTCGTCGAGCAGAAGTGATTTCGACCAACGACTTTCGCAACGGGACGATGTTCGAGATGGATGGCCAGCTGCTCAGCGTCGTCAACGTCGAGCACATCAAGCTGGCCCGGGCAGGCGCAGTCATCAAGGCAAAGCTCCGCAACCTGTTGACCGGGTCGATCTTCGAGCAGAGCTTTCGCAGCGGCGACAAGTACAAGACGGTCCGCATCGACAAGAAGGAAGCGACCTACCTGTACGGAGACGGCAGCCATCACTACTTCATGGACACGCAGACCTACGACCAGGTCGCGGTCGATGAGGACATGATCGAGGACGTGCTGCCGTTCCTGAAAGAAGGAAGCCCCGCATACCTGCTGCGGTACGAAGACAAGCTCATCGGCGTGGAGCTGCCGATCAACGTGGAGCTCAAGGTGGTGGATACAGACCCCGGTTTCAAGGGCGACACGGTGTCGGGGGCGACCAAGCCGGCGAAGCTCGAAACGGGAGCCAAAATCCAGGTGCCGCTGTTCATCCAGCCGGGCGACGTGATCAGGGTCGACACCCGCACCGGTACGTACATGGAAAGGGCATAGCTAGGAACTAGCGTGTCAGAGTTGGCCGGGGTCTCCCCGGCCATGACTTTGTTCCCTGACCCTCCGGCATGGCAAGGATCCAGATATTTAGTAAGTCCAATCCATGGAGGGTGAGCAGGTGCAGCTGATCCCGGCTGAACCACGCCGCAACTTGAGATAGCTGAGCGCAGCCGGTGAAAGCGCACCGATGAGAGGGAGCCGGGACGGGTCCCTCTCATAGCGCCGCGGGCCCGTGGGCCCCCGGCGCCATTCAGGGTCGACACCCGCACCGGTAGGTACATGGAGCGGGCGTAGGCGCCTCGATCTCGGGCGTCGGCTGGTAGCATGCCGGGGATGGGATCGAACGGGACTCACGGGGCGGTCCGAGTGGCCAACGAGGTGATTGCGAGCATCGCCGCGCTGGCCGCATGCGAGGTCGAGGGCGTCGCCGGCATGGACGAGACGGCCGCCCGCCACTTCGGTGACTGGGTGCGCCGCCAGACCGCGCACCGAGGCGTTCGCGTCCAGGTCGAGGCGGATCGTTCGATCCACCTCGAGGTCTTCATCACAGTCGACTCGGAAGGCAAGCTGGCCGAGGTCGCCAGCGCCGTCCAGGCCAACGTCGTGGAAGCGACGGAGCGGATGCTCGGGCTGGAAGTGGGGGAGGTCAACGTCTTCGTCTCGAGCGTCGCGTTCGCCCAGTAGGGGATTGGGTAAGCGACACCAGGCCAGGGAGCTCGCGCTCAAGGTCCTGTTTCAGCTGGAGAGCTCGGAGGATGACCCCGACGAGGTGCTGCGATATCACGCAGCCGAAGGGGCTGCCACCAGCGACGTCGCCCATTTCGCGACGCAGCTCGTGCGCGGCGTGATCGCGAATCGCGAGAAGCTCGATGGAATCCTGTCAGCGACGTCCGAGCACTGGAAGCTCGAACAGATGGCCAAGGTCGACCGCATAGTGCTGCGCATCGCGGTGTACGAGATCACCATTGACCGGCATGTGCCGACCAAGGCGGCCATCAATGAGTCGATCGAGCTGGCCAAGACTTTCTCGGGCGAGGAGGCCGGGCGGTTCGTGAACGGCATCCTGGGCAGGGTGGCGGCAAGCGTCACATGACCTCAGCAGAGCAACTTCCGTTCCCTGAATCAGGGGAGGAAATGCAGGGGCTCAGCTTCGAGGCTTTGCTGGCGCGGCTCGAAAGTAACATCTCGCTCCTGGCCGAGGGCTCAGCCCCGCTGGACGAGCTGGTTGCCGCCCATCAATTGGCCGCCGGCCTGCTGTCGGAGGCAGAGCGCCGGCTGGAGTCGTTGAAGGCGCGCGCCGACGAGCTCGTCGTCGCACTCAAGACATGACGTACCTGCTCGCGCCCCTGGTGGCGTGGACGATCGCCCAAACGGCCAAGGTGATCATCTACTCCCTTCGCGCTCGCCGGCTCAACCTCCGGGTGCTCGCGGTGACAGGCGGGATGCCGAGCAGCCACAGTGCGATCGTGATGGGCTTGACCACGGCGGTCGGTAAACATGCGGGAGTCAGTTCCCCTTCGTTCGCGATCGCACTTATCTTCTCGTTCGTGGTGATGTACGACGCGGCGGGCTTGCGGCGTGCCGCCGGCCGGCAAGCGGCGATTCTCAACCGGTTGGTCGAGGACCTCGTTCACATGCGAGGCGTGCAGGAACAGAAACTTCGAGAGCTGTTGGGTCACACGCCGGTGGAGGTGCTCGTCGGCGCAGCGCTCGGCGTGGCGGCCGGGCTCATCCTTTAACTGTGCCTCGGCTGGACATCCTGGTGACTAGAAGCGGCCTGGCCGAGTCGAGGGAGCGGGCGCAGGCCCTGATCATCGCCGGCAAGGTTCGAGTGGCCGGCGAGACCGTACGTCGCCCCGACCGTTCGGTCAGCGACGATGCCGCGATCTCGGTCGAGGAGGGGCCTTCCTACGCGAGCCGTGGCGCGTTGAAGCTCGCGCCGGCGCTGATGACGTTCGGCGTCGACCCGGCGGATTTGGTCTGCGCGGACATCGGGGCTTCGACCGGCGGTTTCACCGATGTGTTGCTTCGTCGGGGTGCTACCAGGGTTTATGCGATCGACGTCGGGCGCGGCTTGCTCCACTGGCGGCTGCGCCAGGACGCGCGGGTCGTGGTGATCGAGAGGGTCAACGCGAGGGAGCTGGAGGCGTTTCCAGAACCGGTCAGCCTGATCGTCATCGATGTGTCCTTCATCGGCTTGGAGAAGGTGCTGCCGGCTCTGCGCCATGCCGCGCCGGAGGCCGAGGTCATAGCGCTTTTCAAGCCGCAATTCCAGGTGGGCCGCTCCGAAGTGGGGAGGGGCGGCATCGTGAGAGACCAGGGCACCATCGATGCGGCGCTGGTCAGGTTCCGCGCGTGGTGCGAGGCCAATGGCTACACGGTCAAAGCCCAGGCACCATCCGAGCTGCCTGGCATGGATGGCAACCAGGAGATCTTCCTGGACCTGGTCCCGTCGTGAGCCCGTCTGGGGCGCGCCGGGCGACCGCGCCTGCGCACAGTGTCTGCATCCTTCGGGCTCCCCATGCCGACCGGTCTGCGGTAGCTGCGACGATCAAGGCTCTCAAGGCTCACAAGGTCGGGGCCTGGGCGGCCGATCGCGACGGCCCCGAAAGCGCGGTCACCTCCCAGCTCAAGGGCACTACCCTCATGGTGACCCTTGGTGGGGACGGGACCTTCCTCGCGGGCGCCCGGCTGGCCGCGCCTCGAGGCATTCCGATCCTTGGCGTGAACCTTGGCCGCCTCGGGTTCCTGACCGAGGTCGAGGCTGACGAGATCGAGGATGGGCTGGCGCGCTTCTTCAAGGGCGCCTACCGAATCGAAGAGCGAACGATCCTGCAGGTGACGCTACTGCGGGGCGGCAAGGACGTCGTGCGTGCCATCGGTCTGAACGAGGTCGTCGTGAACCGCTCGGGAGATGCCCGGATGCTGCGGGTCGAGATCGACGTCGCCGGTCAGCCGGTCGGGGTCATCGATGCCGACGGAGTCATGGTCGCCACCGCGACCGGCTCGACCGCCTATGCGCTCGCGAGCGGTGGGCCCATCCTGGAGCCCACGCTGCGCGATCTCGTGGTCGTGCCGATGAACCCGTTCGCTCTCACGGTGCGGCCCATCGTGTTTCCCCCGGGACAGGACATCAGCCTGGCCATCGTGCGAGGACCCGCCGAGATGCGGGTCGACGGCGCCCGCCGGGGCAGCGCGGTCGAGTCGGGCGACACGCTGCGGTGCGGCTCCCACGCACGTCGGCTGAAGGTGGTCCGCTTCAGCCCGCCGGAAGCCTTCTACCGCCGCCTGGGCGAAAAGCTCGGCTGGGGGCGACCCCTCGTTCCCATGAAATGATGCTGTGCGAGCCGAAGTTATGCTGCGCGAGCTGAAGGTCCGCGACCTGGCACTCGTCGCAGAGTCTCGTGTCCGGTTCGGCCCCGGGCTCAATCTCCTCACCGGCGAGACGGGGAGCGGAAAGTCCCTGATCGTTGACGCCCTTGGGCTCAGCCTCGGCGACCGCGGCGGCCCCGACCTTGTCCGCCATGGGGCCGACAAGGCGACGATCGAGGGGGTTTTCGATTCGGTGGTCTTGCAGCGCGAGATCGGCAAACGCAGCTCCGCGCGAATCGACGGCCGCACCGCGAACCCGAGCCAGCTGCGTGAGCTGGGCCGTGGGCTCGTCGCACTCCACGGGCAGCACGAGCACCATGCCCTCCTCGACTCGGATACGCAAACCGAGCTTCTCGACGGCTACGCCGGCGCCAACGCGCTGCGAGCTGCAGTTGCAGCCGCGCATGCGGCATGGACGGCCGCGGTCGAAGCCCTGGCCGACCTCGAAAGGCTTCGCTCGCGCGGGCAGCGCGAAGAGGAGTACCTGCGCTGGCAGCTCGAAGAGCTCCGCACCGCCGACCTCAGGCCTGGTGAGGATGCTGAGCTCACCGCGGAGCGATCAGCGGTGCGGCATGCCGCTCGCCTCGAAGAGCTGAGCCGCGAGTCGGAAACTGCGCTTCGGGAGGATGGCCTGGCCCGCGCCACGGCGGCGTTGTCGTCCGCGGCCGACCTCGACCCACGGCTGCTCGACCACGCGACGCGGCTGGCGGGCATCGAGAGCGAGGTCGCCGATGTCGCGGCTGAGATCCGGCGCTATGGCGAGCTGCTCGACTCGGACCCCGCCAGGCTCGAGGTGCTCGAATCACGCCTGGCTCTGCTCGACACGATCAAGCGCAAGTACGGCGGGACGCTCGATGCCGCGATCGCCGAGCGCGCCAGGCTCGAAAGCCAGATTGGCGCGACTCAGGATCTCGACTCGGCGGTGGCGGCGGCCCAGAAGGAACGCGACGCCCGCAGGGCCGAGCTGGAAGGCTCCGCTTCGCGCTTGACCAAGGCGCGCTTTAGCGCGGCCGAGCGAATGCAGGAAGCCGTGGCTGGTGAGCTGCAGGGCCTTCGGCTCGAGGGAGCGCGGTTCGAGATCGACCTGCGGCCCCGGCCGGAGATCGGGCCAAACGGCGCCGAGTCGGCGGAGATGATGTTTTCAGCGAACCCGGGTGAGCCGATCGCGCCGCTGGCGCGCGTCGCCTCCGGCGGCGAGCTGGCGCGGTTGATGCTGGCGATCAAGACGGTCGGGGCCGACGCAGACAAGCTGCCCACACTGGTGTTCGACGAGGTGGATGCGGGAATCGGCGGCGAAGCTGCGGTTCAGGTCGGGCTGCGTCTGAAGGCGCTGGGCGCCAGGCATCAGGTCCTGGTCGTCACGCACCTTGCTCAGATCGCTGCCTTCGCCGACCACCACCTGCTGGTCGAAAAGGTTCCAGGCGAGGATGGGCGCAATGTCGTCTCGGTGAGAGAGCTCGCCTCGGACGAGGATCGCGCGAAAGAGCTGGCGCGGATGATGAGCGGCGGCGTCACGGCGAAGGCGATGGCGCGAGCGCATGAGCTGCTGCAGGAAGCGAGGCGCTAGTGGCGCGGTTGTTCTCTGGTCCCGATGACAAACGGATCAAGCGCGCGCTGTGCATCGTCGCGCACCCTGATGACATCGAGTTTTATTGCGCCGGCGTCGTGCTGATGATGACGGGGCGTGGGGTGGTCGTAGATTTCGTCCTCGCGACCTCGGGGGACAAGGGCGCGCGCGACATCACCAAGTCGCGAGCCAAGGTGGCGCAGATGCGCGAACGTGAGCAGGAGCTCGCGGCCGATGTGCTGGGAGTCAAGCGGGTGGCGTTTCTCCGGCACCCCGATGCGGAGCTGGTCGAGAGCCTCGAGCTGCGCAAGGAGTTCGTGGCCGAGATCCGTACGTCAAAGCCCGACGTGCTTCTGACCTTCGACCCGAATGTTCCTTATCGCTTTCATCCGGACCATCGCGTGGTCGGTCGCGTCGCGCTCGATGCTGTATGGCCGAGCGCCCGGGACCCGCTGACCTTTCCGAAGGCGGGACCGCCGCACGAGACCGCGGAGGCGTGGTGTTTCGGCGGACTTCAGCCGACCCTGGAAGTTGACGTGGGCGGCGTGCTGACCAAGAAGATCGAAGCGCGCCTGGCGCACACCAGTCAAACCACGAGTCCGCAGACGTTGATGCGACGGTGGCGCGCGATGGCTCGCATCGAAAAGTTCCACCAAGTCAACCTGAGATAAATCAAAGAGGCAGACTCGGCAGGGTTGGCCGGGGTCCCCCCGGCCATGACTTTGTTTCTTTCGCTCCCAAGTCGTTGCGTTGAGAGGCTAATTCGTAATAGATCCAATCCCGGGAGTGAGAGCAGCGCCTGCGGCGAGCCGCACGCGCGATGAGAGAGAACCGACTGGTTCTCTCTCATACTTGTCCTCGTGGAACCTCCTGCCGCTGCTCCGCGCCTTGACGTCAAGACGCCTGTGTTCGAGGGGCCCCTCGAGCTGCTGCTCGCCCTCGTCGAACGGGAGGAGGTCGACATCTTGCAGGTCTCGCTTGGCAAGGTCACCGACAGCTACCTGATCGAGCTGGCCGGGCGCGAGGTCGCCGACCCTGCCGAGATGGCGGAGTTCCTGTGGATGGCGGCTCGACTGCTGCTCTTGAAGTCGATACGCCTGCTGCCCGGCGAGCCGGCGAGCGATGAGGAGACGGAGCTGCTTGGCTGGGAGGAGGACGTGCGCCAGCGCCTCGAGGAGTACCGCGCCTACAAGGAGATGGCCCAGGGTCTGATGACACGCGCCGAGGAGGAGCCCTTCTCGTTTCCGCCGCCCACGCGGCAGGTCGATGCGGCAGGGCAGGAAGAGCCGCTCGAGGTCGGACTGCTGGTGGTCGCCTTCAACAGCCTTCTGGCGCGACTCCCGCCACGGCCACTCGTCTTCACCGGCCGGATGTGGACGTTGGACGAAAAGCTCGATGCCATCACGAGAAGGCTGCATCACGGGCCGATTGAGCTTCGCGAGCTGATACTCGAGTCGGAGGACCGCCTGGAGGCGGTAGTCACGTTCGTCGCCGTGCTCGAGCTGCTCAGGCGTTCGCTCATCAGCGTGCGGCAAAAAGAACGATTCGGACCGATCCACATCGAATCCCGAACCCCACCGCCGGAGTCGGCCACGTGAGTGACCTTTCAGCCACGCTGGAGGCGATCCTCTTCAGCTCCAGCCGGCCGCTCAAGCTGCGCGAGCTGCAGGAGGCGACGAGCAGCGACCGCACCGCAGTCGAGCAGGCGCTCGAGGACCTGAAGGTTGCCTTGCAGGGACGTGGTGTGATGCTGATGCGCCATCACGACGAGCTGAACCTCGCCACGCGGCCGGCTTACGCGGCAGCGGTACGCCGCGCGCTTCGTCCTGAGGTTTCGGGCAAGCTCTCGCCTGCGGCCTATGAAACGCTGGCGATCGTCGCGTATCAGCAGCCGGTACCTCGCTCGCGCATCGAAGAGGTGCGCGGTGTCAACTGCGAGAGTGTGCTCACGAACCTCGAGCTTCGCGACCTGATCACCGAGGTCGGCCGTGGCACCGGGCCTGGCCTGCCCAGGCTCTACGGCACCACCATGAGGTTTCTTCAGGTGATGGGACTCGAGTCGCTCGATCACCTGCCCACTCCTCGGCTCGACCGCACGGAGGTGGGGCCATCTCCGGGGAATCCTCTGACGTAGGGGGGGTGCGCCGGGGGAAGGCCTCCGGCCGGCCGCCGCACACGGGGGGAGTCCCCCCGTTGACAGAAAGGCTTAACCGCTTTCTCGCCAGGGCCGGCGTGGCCAGCCGCCGTGCCGCGGACGTGTTGATTGCGTCGGGCTCAGTTCGCGTCAACGGCGAGCTCCCCCCGCCCTCCGGCGTGTTTGTCGACCCGGACAAGGACACAGTCACTGTCGACGGCCGCCCGGTCAAGGCGGTGACCCGGCATCGCTACCTGGTGATCAACAAACCGCTCGGTGTGATCACGACTGCGCGCGATGAGGAAGCGCGAACCACAGTGCTGGATGTGGTTGGAGACGAAGGGCAGGCCGGTCACCGTCTCTTTCCGGTCGGCCGGTTGGACGCTGACACGTCAGGCCTGCTGCTGCTCACCGATGACGGCGAGCTGGCCTTTCGCCTCACACATCCTCGTTACAAGGTCGCCAAGGAGTACATCGCGACGGTGATCGGCAACCCGACTCCAACGGATCTGGAAACCCTTCGCACTGGTGTGAAGCTGGAGGAGGGCACCACTGCTCCCGCCGAGGTCGAGACCCTCGCAGTCACTCCTGGCAGTCGTGACTCGAGCCTGGCGGAGCTTCGAATCGTGATCCGCGAGGGCCGTCACCGGCAGGTGCGTCGGATGGTGCACGGCATCGGACACAAGGTTCACTCGCTTCGCCGCATCGGGTTCGGGCCGCTGAAGATTGGCCGCCTCAAGGTGGGTGGATGGCGCCTGTTGGGCGACGCGGAGGTGGCCGCGCTCCGGCGCGCCGTGGGTATCGACCTGAAGGGGGGAGGGCCCCCCCTGGCTGCGGCGGGCCTGGCGGAGCCAGATCCCGGCGCACCCCCCCCTGACCAGAAGTGATCGTCGCCATCGACGGCGGTGTGGCGTCGGGAAAATCCGCCGCCGGCAAGCGAGTGGCCGGAGCGCTCGGACTTCCTTTCGTCGACAGCGGCCTGATGTATCGCGCGGTGACCAAGATGGCGGCTGAGCGCGGCATCGATCCAGATGATGCCGGCGCGGTCACCCAGCTGGCGCGATCGACAGAGTTGAAGGTGGATGGGGAACGGGTTTGGGCGGATGGAGTTGAGCTGACGGACGGCATCTTTGACGCCGATCACATGGAAGCGCTGCCACGTGTCTCGGCGATCCCAGACGTGCGAGAAGCGTTGGTCGCGCAACAAAAGCGCCTAGGACAGGGCGGCGTTGTGATGGCTGGTCGCGACATCGGCACCGTCGTGTTCCCCAACGCTGACTACAAGTTCTTCCTCACCGCGAGCCTCGAGGAGAAGGTGAGGCGGCGCGCCGCACAGTACGAAAAGCGCGGCGAGCACGTGAATGAGGACACCATGCGCAAGGAGGTGGAGGCCCGCGACCGTGTCGACACCGAGCGCGCAGTGGCCCCACTGCGGCCCGCGGGCGATGCCATCGTCATCGACACCGATGACCTGACCGTCGACCAGGTCGTCGATACGATCCTCGCTCTCATCAACGAGCGACCCTAAGCCAGATGATGTACGCATTCCTGCGTGGGCTGATGCGCACGATGACGCGCGTCTACCTGGTCGGGCTCTTTCGAGTCGTTGGCGCTGAGAACGTGTCGGCGACCGGCCCGCTGATCGTTTGCCCAAGCCATTCGGGCACCCTCGATCCGCCGATGGTGCCGGCGTTCACCCCTCGATCCGACAGCTGGAGCATGGCGAAGTCGGAGTATTTCAAGGGGGGCATTCTCGAGGTGCTCTTCCGGTGGTACCACGCATTCCCGGTGGTGCGGCATACGGCGGATCGCGCAGCGCTCAAGCGCTCATTCGACCTGCTGAAAGCGGGACACGTGCTGATCATCTATCCGGAGGGCACGCGCGTCGAATCGGGCGTATTGGCAAACCCGGAACCCGGCGCGGGCTTCCTCGCTCAAAAGGCCGGCTGCCCGGTCGTGCCGGTCGGGCTGTCCGGGACTCGCGAATGCCTGCCGAAAGGCGCGCACTGGCCGCGCCGAGTGCCAGTGAGCATCACGTTTGGCAAACCGTTCGTGGTCGCCTCCAAACGGCCCGACGGAACGAGGGTCTCGCACCAGGAGGCCGCTGACGCGATCATGGTCGAGATCGCGGCGCTGCTGCCGGCAAACCAACGCGGAGCGTTCAGCGATCTGGAATCACATCGCCGCCGACTGGCGGGAGTGACCCGGCCGGTTAGTTAATGGCGGGTCGGGCCCAGTCGTCCTCGGTGAGGCTGCCGAGCGCTGGGTTGAAGCAGGCGTCGAAGGCCTCCTTCAGAGTCTGGGGCGAGAGCTTTGGCGGCTCCTGCCTGTAGTTGGCAAGGTCGACAAGCCGCGCGATCAAGGCCCGGGGGTGCGAGCCACGCAGCGGCTTCTTGCCGTAGAGGTTGTTGAGGAGATAGCCGATCGCCTTCTCGTCGAAGGCGACGCCCTGCCTGTCGCACTCATACCTGAGGATGCGCCCGAAGGCCTCCGGAGACGGATTGCCGACGCCGATCTTGTAAGCCATGCGACGCAGGAAGGCTTCATCGACGAGCTCGGTGGGCGAGAGGTTGGTGGAGAAAACGACCTGGCAAAGGAAGGGCAGCTCGATCTTGCGACCCGACGCAGAGAGGTCGAGGTAGTCGACCTTCTTCTCCATCGGCACGATGAAGCGGTTAAGGAGTCGCATCGGCGGCACCTCCTGGCGACCGAAGTCGTCGATCACGAACACTCCCGCATTGGCCTTCCACTGCAGCGGTGCTTCGTAGTAGCGGTTGGACGCGTCGTAGGTGAGGTCGAGCTGCTGCAGCTTCAGCTCACCGCCGGCGACCACCACTGGCCGCTCGACCTTGACCAGCCGTCTGTCGATGGGCTGGTCGCCTTCGGCGATCTTGTGATAGACGGGGTCGATGACCCGGATGATCTCGTCGCCGACCGCGACCGCGTGAGGGATCTCGATCGGAGCGCCCATAAGAAGCGCCATGCGCTCGGTGATGGTGCTCTTGCCGTTGCCCGGGGCGCCGAAGATAAAGAGCGAGGCGCGCGACACCATGGCACCGCCGATCTGGTCGATGACGTGCTGTTCGAGCTCGAGCGTACCCAGTGCCTTCTTTAGCGCCGAGTCGGTGACGTTCGCCTTGCCGGTGACCTGCGAGCGGACCAGCGAGAGATAGTCTTCGAAGTTGACGGGGCACGGTCCGAGGTACCTGGTCTGCACCGAAGACATCTCGGCGGCGCGCTGCCGGCCGGCGCTGGAAACCGTGTAGTTCATGCGCACGGGGATCGGGCGGCCCTCGACTGCCGGTTCGTTGGAAAAGCCCAGCGTGTCCATGAGCTGTGTTTTCTGGAACTCCTCGATGAGCGGCTGTAGCGTTTCGAAAGGCAAACCCAGCCGAGTTTCAAGGGCGGCGCCGCTCAGCTGATCGGAAAAAGCGAGGGTGCGCAGCAGCAGGCTGGCGACAAGGTCGCGCCTGACGTGCAGGTCCTCGATCCGCTTGGGTGCCTCGATCGCCCCGGTCTGCATCGGGCGCAAATATAGCAACCGGCGCTCTGGTTCGACCCCTACTAGAGTGCGACGGGGAGGCTTCGCGTTCCCCGGCTGCGCCCTCCGCGCCCGTAGAATCGGGAACGGCTTTGCCGGAATACGCAGCTCTCGACCTCGAGACAACCGGTCTCGACCCGGCCCGAGACCGAGTCATCGAGGTCGGCGCCGTCGCCTTCACTCCCGATCGCGTCAGCGGGACCATGGAGCGCCTTGTCGACCCCGGGCGGGCAGTTCCCGAAACCGTATTGCGCCTCACCGGCATCAGGCAGGAGGAGCTTTTTGGGGCGGCGAGCCCGCAGGCGGCGCTACGCGAGCTAGCAGAGTTTCTTCGCGGTCGCCAGCCCGTCGGACACGGGGCTCGCCTGGACGTGGACTTCCTGACCGCGGCCGGGCTCTGGGACCCGGCGCTGGAGATCCTCGACACGCTGGACGTGGCGCGGATCCTGCTGCCGGGGGCCGCGAGCCACAGCCTGCCGTTGCTGGCGGTCGAGCTCGGCTTCTCCCAACCCAGGCCACACAGGGCGCTCGACGATGCCGACGCCACGCGGCAGCTGCTGCTCCGGCTGCGTGACGAGGCTGCGTCCCTCGACGAGGGATTGAAAGAGTCGATGCTGGCGCTGGTGGCGCCTTACGAGTGGTCGGTGGCGCGCTTCTTTGCCGAGGCACTGTCCGCGCCAAACCCAGACCTGGTGCCCGCGTCAGCCGCGCGGGTCCATACCCCGAACTCGGGCAAGCTGGGCCTGCCGCCCGACGATCCCGGCCTCGTGGCGGCTCTGCTCGGTCCCGACGGTCCGCTGGCGGGGGTCCTGCCCGGCTATGAGCACCGCGAGCCCCAGCTGCAGATGCTGCTGGCAGTCGCCCAGATCCAGGGGCGCGGGGGGGCGCTGGTAGTGGAGGCCGGGACCGGCACCGGCAAGAGCCTGGCGTACCTGGTCCCGTCGATCGCGCGCGCCGTCCGGCACGACGAGCGCGTTGTCGTTTCGACGAACACGCACACGCTCCAGGAGCAGCTGATGAGCAAGGACATCCCGGGGTTGCGCGACTGGCTGCCGTGGAACTTCACGGCGTGCCTTCTCAAGGGCCGCTCCAACTACCTGTCCCTGCGGCGGTGGCGGCGGTATCTGGCTGAGGTCTGCCACGACTCGGAGGAGCTTCGATTCAAGCTGAAGATCCTGCTCTGGCTCCATTCGACAGAGAGCGGCGACCGCTCTGAGCTGAGGCTTCACGGCAGGGAAGAGGTCATGTGGGCGCGGATTGCGTCCGACCCCCTGGACTGCGTCGGCATTCACTGCACCAAAGAGGACTGCTACGTGCATCGCGCACGCGCCGAGGCCGAGGCCGCGGACATCGTCGTGATCAACCACGCACTGCTGTTGGCCGACGCAGAGGTGGGCGGCGGCCTGTTGCCGCCGTTCGACCACCTTGTCATCGATGAGGCGCATCACCTCGAGGAGGCCGCAACGCGCGGGCTGCGCCAAGAGGTCGACGGCCCGGGCCTGGCCGCGCTCCTCGAGCGACTCGCACCTGTCGCCGGGTCAAGTGCCTCGGGATTGCTCGATGAGCTTCGCCGCCAACCGCACCTCGGCGCCTCGGGCGACGCGTTGTCAGAAGCGGCGCCGATGACGCTGGCCGCGGCTCAGCGCGTTCGCGGGCTGTTCGAGGCGGCGGTGGTCTGGGTGGGCACGCGGCTCACCGACTCGGAGCGTCGGGACGATTCGCTGCGCTTGACGGCGACTCTCCGGGAAGACCCGGCGTGGGAACAAATCAGGGTCGCGGGTGAAAACGCCGCGACGACGCTCGCCGCGCTCGACGGCGTGCTGCGCAGGGCGGTGAGCGGCTCGCGGGATTGGCTCGGCGGCGTCGAGCCCGACCAGGGCGTCAGGGAGCTCGAGATCATCCGCGGACGCCTCCACGGCGCCGCCGAGCTGTTGGGCGAAGCGCTCCTGTCCCCGGATCCCAACCGGGTCTACTGGTTCACCCTGTTCGCCCGCACCGATAACCTCGTCCTTCGCGCCGCCCCGATCAACGTGGGCACGCTGCTGCGCGACCGCGTCTACACCGAGCGCAAGTCGACCGTGTTCACCTCCGCGACGCTTGCGGTCGGTGGCACATTCGATTACTTTCGCTCGCGCGTGGGCCTCGGCCCTGACGCAGAGGAGCTGATCCTGCCCTCGCCTTTCGACTTCCTGCACCAGGCGCTCGTATGCCTGCCCACCGACATGCCCGGGCCCGAGCACCCAGAGTTCGATCGCCACGTCGAGGACGTGATCGCCGCAGTGGCGCAACGCGTCGGCGGCCGCACCCTGGTGCTGTTCACCTCGCACCGGCAGCTGCGCGACGTGCATACAGCCTTGAAGCATCGGATCGACCTCGACGAGGTGCTGATCCTTGGGCAGGGCATCGACGGCCAGAGGCGCCACCTCCTGAAGTCGTTCGAGGAGGCGGAGCGGCCTCTGCTCCTCGGCACCGCGAGCTTCTGGGAGGGCATCGACGTGCCGGGCGAGCGGCTGAGCTGCGTAATCATGGTGCGGCTGCCATTTCCCGTGCCGACGGAGCCCGTTTATGCGGCGCGAGCCGAACAGGTTCGCGACGCCTTCGCGCAGCTGGCGCTGCCGCAGGCAGCCTTGAGGTTGAAGCAGGGCTTCGGCCGGCTGATCCGTCGGTCCACCGATCGTGGCGCGGTCGTCATCCTCGACAACCGCATCCTCGGCAAGGACTACGGCAAGGCGTTTCTCGACGTGCTGCCGCCGGCATCTCGTTTTGTCGGCCCCGCGGCGGAGATCGCCGACCAGGTCGGTGCCTGGTTGTCCTCCCCACCGAATGGTGGGGAGGTAACCCCAGGCTTGCTTAGCAAGCCTCGGGGGGGTGGGGGCCGCTCCTGAGCAGGCTCTTCGTCATCGGCACGCCCATCGGCAACCTCGAGGACACGACAGCGCGCGCGGTGCGCGTGCTCAGCGAGGTCGGCGCCATTGCGGCAGAGGACACACGCGTCACCGCACGGCTGCTGGCGCGCTATGGCATCCGCAAACCGTTGATCAGCTACCGCGCGCCGGTTGAACGACGCGGGCTGCCGAGAGTGCTCGCGGCCCTCGAGGAGCATGACGTGGCCCTCGTGAGCGACGCCGGGACCCCGACGGTCTCGGACCCGGGGCAGGCGCTGGTGGAGGCAGCGTGGTCCGCCGGCCACAAGGTCGTTCCGATCCCGGGCCCGAGCTCAGTCACCGCCGCTCTTTCGGTCGCGGGTTACGGAGGCCCGGGATTCACGTTTCTGGGCTATCTCCCGCGCAAGCCAGGCGAGATGCGCCGCCTGCTGTCGACTCTCATCGATGACCCGCGTCCCGCCGTCGCGTTCGACTCGCCTTACCGCGTCCAAAAATCGCTGGCGTTGATCGCCGAGGTTCTCCCCGAACGCCACCTCACAGTTGGGCGGGAGCTGACCAAGCTGCACGAGGAGGTTCTGCGCGGGACCGCTGCCGAGGTGAGCGGGGCCCTGGGTGATCGCGCGCGCGGCGAGTTTACGCTTGTCTTTAGTGGACGGGATCGGCCACCAGGAGCCTGATATCGCGGCAGGTCCCCGAAGGGGACCGGTCGGGGCGTCGAGGCGAAGGCAGGGGTGGCCCTAGGAGGCGCGCATCGATAGATGCGTAACGACGACGGGACGGGCCCCCTAACGCACGCATCGGCGTCCCGAGCCGATGAGATCAGGTTCCTCGCTGGCCGATACTGTCCACCTAGTGGACGTTAAAAACATCCGAACCGTGCTCGTTGCGCCGGCCTGGCCTTATGCCAACGGTCCGCGCCATGTGGGTCACGTTGCGGGCTTTGCCGTGCCGGCTGACGTGCTCGCTCGCTTCGAGCGGCTGCGCGGGTCGCGCGTGCTCATGGCGAGCGGCACCGACGAGCACGGCACGCCGATCACCTACGAGGCTGACAGGAAGGGCGTCCCGCCACGCGAGTTCGTCGACCAGAACAACGCCGTGATAGTCGAGGACCTGCGCCGCCTGGGGATGACCTACGACATCTTCACGAGAACCACCACCGCCAACCATTACCGCGTGACCCAGGACCTGTTTCTCAAGCTTCATGAAGCTGGCTACCTGGTGAAGAAGACTCAGATGGGTGCCTTCGACCCGGTGAGCGGACGCACGCTCCCCGACCGTTACATCGAGGGCAAGTGCCCGATATGCGGATTTCCGGATGCGCGAGGCGACCAGTGCGACAACTGCGGCAACCAGCTCGACCCTATCGACCTCATCAATCCGCACCAGCGCGGCAGCGAGGCGCCTGTGGAGTTTCACGAGACCGAGCACTTCTTCTTCGACCTCCCGGCGTTCGGGGAGCAGCTGAAGGATTGGATTGAGCGGCACGACAACTGGCGGCCCAACGTCCGCAAGTACTCCCTCGAGTTCGTGCGCAACCTGAAGCCGAGAGCGATCACGCGCGACCTGGACTGGGGTGTCCCGGTGCCCCTGCCAGGCTGGGTGGACAACCCGCACAAGAAGATTTACGTCTGGTTCGATGCGGTCATCGGCTACCTCTCGGCCTCGATCGAATGGGCGGCCCAGAGAGGCGAGCCGGATGCGTGGAAGGACTGGTGGCAGAACGCCGATGCCTGGCACTACTACGTGATGGGGAAGGACAACATCACCTTTCATACAGTGCTGTGGCCGGCGATCCTCATGGGCGTCGGCGACCTTCACCTCCCCGACGAGATCGTCGCGAGCGAGTACCTCAACATGGGCGGCAAGAAGCTGTCGACGAGCCGCGGCCAGGTCATCTACGTCAACGACGTGCTCGAGCGCTACGACGCGGACGCGCTGCGCTACTACCTGATGATCGCCGGACCGGAGAACCAGGACACCGACTTCACGTGGGCAGAGTTCGTGCGCCGGAACAACGACGAGCTGGTGGCCACGTGGGGCAACCTCGTCCATCGCACGCTCGTGAACGCCCACCGCAACTTTGGCGCCGTACCCGAGCCGGGCGTGCTGGCCGATTCCGACCAGGCGCTCATCAAGGAAGTGGAGGAAGCGCTGGACTACGTCGCCACGCAGCTCGGCCAGGCTCGATTCCAGGTCGCCCTCAAGTACGCGATGACGATGGCGGCGAAGGTCAATGTCTACCTCGGCACAGAGCAGCCCTGGCATACGATCAAGACCGACCGGGCGCGTGCAGGCACCGTCCTCTATGTGGCCCTTCGCTGCGTGGACAACCTGAAGCTGATGCTCACGCCCTTCCTGCCGTTCTCATCACAGAAGCTTCACGAGATGCTTGGCTACACGGATGTGATCGCGCCTCAACCGGAGGTCCGGGATGTCAATGAGGACGGGGTCGCCCATCGCGTGATCACCGGGGACTATCCGATTGCGGACCTCTGGCATGCTTCGAAGCTTGCGCCCGGTCATCCGTTGCCCCAACCGGTGGCTCTGTTCAAGCGCCTCGACGACGTCGTCGAGGACACTGCGGCGCTGGCATCTTCGTAGACACCCACCTCCACCTCGAGGAGCTGGGTGATGCATCGGCGGTGGTGAGCGCCGCGGTGGATGCGGGCGTTACGCGCATGGTGACGATGGGCGTGGACGCCGCCCGCAGCCGGACGGCGATGGCGCTGGCGCGAGGTCACACCGAGGTGTGGGCGGGTGTTGGTCATCACCCGACGGAGGCATCGCCACCCGAGATTGATGTCCTAAACGACCTGGCCCGCGATCCGAGGGTGGTTGTCATCGGCGAGATCGGTCTCGATTTCGAGGAGGCAGGCGCTCCGCCACGCCACGTTCAGGTATCTCGCTTGCACGCGCTCTGCGAGCTCGCCGTCGCGCGCGATCTCCCTGTTTCGATCCACAATCGGGGCGCGGCCACCGAGATCCTGGAGGTCATCGATGCCCATCCCGGGCTACGTGGCGTCATGCACTACTTCGCGCTGGAATGGGAGTGGGCGGAGCGATTTCTCGATCTCGGATTCAGCCTGGGGTTTGCGGGATTGGTCACGCGTCCAAGCCGCCAGTCTCTGCGCGACGTGGTTAAGCAATGCCCTGGCGCTCGCCTTCTGCTCGAGACCGATTCGCCGTACGGCAACGCACACAAAAGGATGGGGGTGCCGAACCGCCCCGCGTACCTGATCGATACTGCGGAGCTGGTGGCAGACCTTCGCGGCACCGGACTGTCGGAGCTGGCGAAGCTGGAGTGCGATAACGCGTTGCGCCTGTTCACCAAAATGACGTGATCGACCCGGCCGATCCCGACCAGCTGTCACGGTTGCTGCGACGGCATCGCATCAACCTGAAGCACCGGCTGGGACAGAACTTCCTGATCGATCCCAACTTGCGCGACCAGGTGGCGGCGGCTACGGGCGACCAATCGGACGAGGTGGTCGAGGTTGGGGCGGGGGTCGGCACGTTGACGATTGCGCTGGCTGATCGCCACCGTCGTGTGACCGCCGTCGAGCTCGATCGCACTTTGATCCCGGCGCTGCGTGAGGTGGTCGGCGGTCGCGCCGGGGTGGAGGTTGTCGAGGCAGACATCCTCAAGCTCGATCTGGTCCAGCGCTATCCGGATGGGGGAGAGGTGGTGGTTGGGAACATCCCCTACAACCTCACCGGCGCCCTGATCCGCAAGCTCCTGGATCAACCACCGCGTCCGCGGCGCATGTCACTCGTCGTGCAGAAGGAGGTCGCCGAGCGTTGGACCGCGACCACCGGCGCCAGCCTTGCCACTGTTGCGGTGCAGGTCTTTGCGGAGGCCCGACTTGGAATGACGATTCCAGCCGCGGCCTTCACCCCCGAGCCCCGAGTCGATTCGGCCCTTGTGCTGCTCGAGGTGCGGGACAAGCCGGCCGTCAACGTTCCCGACATGGATGCCTTCTTCAGGCTGGTCGAGGCGGTATTCCAGTTCAGGCGGAAGCAGCTGGGCGGAGCTCTAGGCCGGATCGCAGGGATCGGCAGCGAAGAGGCAGGGTCGAGGTTGCGCGACGCCGGCATCGACCCTGAACGGCGCGCACAAACCCTGAGCCTTTCGGAATGGGAAGCGCTGTATCTCCGATTCGGCAAAACCCCACCCGGCCACGCCGAAGGCGTGCCCGGACTCCCCTCAGGCGGGGAGTAGATCGCGCCGGGCTTGTCGCCCGGCGCTAGTATCCAGACCCGCGATGGCCGATCCTTTCAAGGCCGATCCGTTCAAGTTCGATGTCGAGAGCCCTGGTGGCTTTCGAGTCGTTCTGCGCAACACCACGTTCAGGAACATCTGGTTTGCGCAGCTTGCGGCCCAGCTGGCTGACAAGTTCCTTCTGTTCTCGCTGATCATCCTCGCGTACGAGATCTCAGGGGGCAGCACTCCGGTGGCGGTCACGCTTCTCACCTATACCGTGCCGGCGGTGTTGTTCGCTCCACCCGCCGGCGTGATCGCGGACCGCCTCGATCGCAAGCAGATCATGCTTTGGTGCAACCTCGGCCGCGCCGCGGCGGTTGCGCTGATACCACTGGCCGCGCTGGTGCCCCAGCTGCGCGGCGACTTCGTGCACCTCCTGGTCATCACGTTCATCTTCTCCGCGGTGGGCCAGCTCTTCGGGCCGGCGGAGGCAGCTGTGATTCCGACGATCCTGCCTCGCTCAGCACTCATCACCGCCAACTCGATGGCGCTGTTGACGATGGTGTTGACGCTTGTGGTGGGCGGGGCGCTCGCCCCAATCGTCTCGCGCATAGACCTGTATGCGCCCTACTGGCTGGCCGCGGCCCTCCTCGTCGTCGGAGCCACGTTCATATTCGCGTCGGACATACCGGGCATCGAACGAACCACCGAACCGCCGGTCGCCGCAGGCCGAAATCGCTTCCATCGCATGCTCCTCGATTTGAAAGAGGGCATCGACGCCCTTCGCGCGTCTCGCGGGCTGATGCTGGCCTTCGGCCAGGTGAGCGTCGCAGTGCTGGTCCTGTTCATGCTCTTCGCCCTTGCGCCTGCATACGTCAGCAACGTGATTGGAATCGCGCCCCAAGACAGCTACGTGATCCTCGGGCCGGCCACGGGTGGAGCGATCCTGAGCGCTGTTCTGCTCGGGCAGTTCGTCCGCAATGTCGACAGGTCGCGGCTGCTCATCGGCTCGTTGATCGCAAACGGGATCACCATGCTGGCGCTGGCGGCGGTGCCGCAGGCGATGAACCAGCTGCCCGACCTCCGTGCCAACGCCCGGATCACCGGGGCCGTTTTCAGCCTCATCCTCGGGATCGAGTTCGGGGCGATCATGATCCCCGCGATCACCTACCTGATGGAGGCCACCAGCGACGAGATCCGCGGGCGGATCTTCGCCCTCCTCTATATGGTCATAAATGGAGTGACGGCTCTCCCGGTGCTGGCGGCGGCGGCGCTCTCTGACACGATCGGCACCGCGCACGTCATCGGCGGGCTCGGCGGGCTGCTCATCAGCGGCGGCGTGGCAGTCCTCATCGCCGGGCGGCGCGGTCCCTCATCACCACGAGCGTTATCGCAATAAGAACGACCAGCACCAGGCCGCCAAATCCGAGTGCTCGCACGATCGCGCCGATGAGCGCCAGGTTGTTGCCGAGAAGGTAGCCGGCGAGCCCGATCGCGGTCGCCCACCCCAGGGCACCCAACGCGCTGAACAGCTGGAAGCGCCAGAACGGCATCCTCGACATGCCGGCGAGCATGGATCCCCACGTGCGCAGCCCGAGGATGAAACGGCTGGCGAGGATGGCCTTGTCGCCATGCCTTGCGAAGAAAAGCTCCGATCGCGCGATGTGGTCGGGTCGGATGCGAAAGAAGCTGCCGAAGCGCTCCACGAAAGGCCGGCCGCCCCGATGGCCGAGGTAATAGCCGATGTTCGCGCCCACGGTGGCGCCGAGGAAGCCGAACAAGATGACGAGCACGATGCTGTGGTGGCGCGCCGCGGCCCAGGCAGCCGCTGCGAGCAGCAGCGTTTCGCCCGGAAATGGCACGCCTGCGCTCTCGATGAGGATCCCAAGCCCGGCGGCGGGATAGCCGAGAGCGTCGACGATTGAAGCTGGGTCCATAGGCGTCCATATACTGGACGACCGCATGGGCGAATACGGAGACCACGAATCGACCGACGATCCCGTGCACGTCCTCAGGCATTCGACCGCGCACCTGCTGGCGGCCGCTGTCACCGAGCTCCATCCCGACGCCAGGTATGGGATCGGACCCCCGGTGGAGGACGGCTTTTACTACGACTTCGCGTTCAGCCGGCCGATCACCGAGGCCGACCTCGCCCCAATCGAATCGCGCATGAGGCGGATCGCGCAAGAGGACAGGCCTTTCGTCCACGAGACGATGACCCGCGAGCAGGCGCTGGCCGAGTTTCGCAAGCGCGGCCAGGACTACAAGATCGAGCTGATCAACGACAAGGTCGAGGGCGACGAGGTCAGCGTCTACCGCACCGGTGAGTTCCTCGATCTCTGCAGGGGCCCGCATGTGAAGTCGACCAAGGAATTGAAGGCCTTCAAGCTGCTGCGCGTCGCGGGCGCCTACTGGCGTGGCGACGAGAAGCAACCGCAGCTGACCAGGATCTACGGCACCTCGTGGTCGTCGCAGAAAGAGCTCGACGAGCACATGAAGTTCCTCGAGGAGGCCGAGAAGCGGGACCACAAGAAGCTGGGCAGGGAGCTGAAGCTCTTCACGGTCGACGAGCGGGTGGGCGCCGGCCTGCCGTTGTGGTTGCCCGCGGGCGCGACCATCCGCCGCGAGCTCGAGCGATTCATCGTCGACGAAGAGCTGTCGCGAGGCTACCTGCACGTCAGAACGCCGGACGTGGCGCGGCTCGACCTGTACCGGCAGAGCGGCCACCTGCAGCTTTATGGCGAGAACATGTACCCGCCGATGCGGTTCGAGGACGGCGAGGAGCTCGAGCTGCGGCCTGTGAACTGCCCGCACCACATTGTCGTGTACCAGTCCGAGCTCCGGAGCTATCGCGACCTGCCGATGCGCATCGCGGAGATCGGCAACAACTGGCGATACGAACGCTCGGGCACGCTCATCGGCCTCAACCGCGTGCGCGCGTTTGCGCTGAACGACGCACACATCTTCTGCACCCCCGACCAGCTCATGGGCGAGGTGAAGGGCGCGATCGACCTGGCGCTCTACTTCTCGGACGTGCTCGGCATCGACGAATTCTCGTACCGCCTGTCGGCGCGCGATGACGTCAAGGACAAGTGGTTGGGCACCGAGGAGCAGTGGGACCGGGCGCAGGCGGCGCTCGTCGAGGCGCTCGAGTCGATGGATCAGAAATATCAGCTCGGCGTGGGGGAGGCGGCGTTCTACGGGCCGAAGATCGACTTCCAGGTCAAGGATGCGCACCGCCGGGAGTTCACCAACTCGACTGTGCAGGTCGACTTCCAGCTGCCCGAGCGCTTCGACCTCGAGTACGTCGCCGAGGACGGCTCTCGGCAGCGCCCGGTGATGGTCCATCGAGGCGCGGCCGGCTCAATGGAGCGGCTGTTCAGCTACCTCATCGAGCGCTACGTGGGCGCGTTTCCCACCTGGCTTCACCCGGTGCAGGTGGTTGTCATTCCGATCACCGACGCGCAGATTGAGTACGCGCGTGTCATCGAGGCCCGCTTGCGCAAGGCGAAGCTGCGCGTCGAGGTCGACGATCGCCCCGAGCGCATGCAGCGAAAAATCCGCGATGCGCAGGCGCGCAAGGTGCCCTACATGACCATCGCTGGTGCCCGTGAAGCGGAGGCACAGCACGTCAACGTGCGCGACCGCGCGGGCAACCAGACCGACGAGGCCCTCGACGAATTCGTGCGGCGCGTGGCCCACGAGGTCGCGGAGAAGCGCCGCTAGCTGCCAGACTGCGACTAGCTGTCGAGCTGGATGTCGATCTCTGAGTGCTGTCCCCTACCCAGCCCGTCAGGCAGGCGTTTTGCGCATCAAGGTCTCGTTTCCGGTACCATCCTCAGACTGAAGCAGGGGACCTACCCTCACCCACAGAGCACCGCTCGAATGGGTACGGAAAGGCGGATGGCCTCGGCTGTCCGTTTTATTTTTGTTTGGAGGACGAAGACAACACTGAATTTGGCCGAGGTAACGTCTCATCTCGTTTAAGGAGCTAAGGATCAACGATCAGATCCGCACCTCCGAAGTGCGGCTGATCGATGACCAGAACAACCAGCTGGGGGTGCTCTCCCTCGACGCTGCTCTGCGCATCGCAAGCGAGAAGGGACTCGACCTCGTCGAGGTGGCGCCACAGGCACAGCCGCCGGTCTGCCGGCTGATGGATTACGGACGCTTCAAGTTCGAGACCATCAAGAAGGAGAAGGACCAGCGGCGCAAGCAGAACGTCACCAAGCTCAAGGAGATGAAGCTCCGCC
>Ga0207929_1000049_pt1 | contig 37866 bp, 38 predicted proteins | sample NGESurdeep072012_FD_184466 | JGI IMG/M metagenome (GOLD analysis project Ga0207929, IMG submission 184466) | Arctic peat soil microbial communities from Barrow, Alaska - NGEE Surface sample 53-1 deep-072012 (SPAdes) | ecosystem: Environmental > Terrestrial > Soil > Wetlands > Peat ... | reverse complement strand
GACGAATGAACCGGACAACCTCACCCTGCTCTGCTACCGGCATCACTGGATGGTGCATGAGGGGGGTTGGCAGATTCTGCGTGGTGATGGCGGACGCATGGTGACTTTCCCGCCGACGGTTACGTTCGGTCAATTGGCAAGGGGACCGGACTAGTACCTACTGCCTGACGACTGCGGCCGCTCCCTTTCGCAGCACGAACTTTTGGATCTTTCCCGTTGCTGTCTTCGGCAGCTCCGCCACGAACGTCACGCTGTGTGGCGCTTTGAAGTGAGCCAGCCGGTCCCGGCACAGCTTGATCAGCTCCGCCTCGGTGGCTGTGGCCCCTGCCTTCAACACAACGTAGGCGTGCGGCGCCTCCCCCCATTTCTCGTGAGGCAGGCCGACGATCGCGGCTTCCTGTACCGCCGGGTGCCGCAGCAAAACGCCTTCGACCTCCAGGCTCGAGATGTTCTCGCCTCCGCTGATGATCACGTCCTTGATGCGATCCCGGATCTCCACGTAACCGTCAGGATGCAGCACCGCCGCATCGCCAGTGTGAAACCAGCCATCGCCCATGACTTTCTTGGTCGCTTCCGGATCGTTGTAGTAGCCCTGCATGATCACGTTGCCGCGCGCCACGATCTCGCCGAGAGACGCGCCGTCCGCAGGCACATCCTTACCATCGCCGTCGACAACCCGCAATTCACCTGACGTGATCAGCTCGACGCCGGTCAGTGCTTTGATGATCCCGCGCTCGGTCATGCCGAGCTTCTTGTGCTCCGGCCGAGGCTCGCAGATGGTGATGAACGGGGCGGTCTCGGTCAGCCCATAAACCTGGGTGACCTCCCAGCCGAGATCTCCTTCCATGCGCTCGATGGTCGCCGCCGCGGGCGCTGCCCCCGCCGTGATGACCTGCACCCCTTTAGGTACGACGCCCCGAACGTCCGCAGGCGCGTTGGCCAGCGCGATCAGGATCGTGGGCGCCGCGCACAGCCAGCCAACCTTCTCTTTGCGGATGAGGTCGAAGACGCGCACCGGTTCCACCTTCGGCAGGCAGATATGCGTGCCACCGACGGCTGTGATGATCCACACGAAGGTCCACCCGTTGGCGTGGAACATCGGCAGCGTCCAGAGGTATCGGTCATCGACTGTGATGTGAAAGTGGACGAGTGTCCCTACGGCGTTGGCCCAGGCGTTTCGGTGCGTGATCATCACGCCCTTCGGCTTGGCCGTCGTTCCACTCGTGTAGTTGATGGTGAGAAGGTCGCTCTCAGCAATTTCCGGCCGCTTGAACTCCGGTTTCGCCTCGCTGACTGCGGCCTCGTACTCCTTCCACCCCTTCCGACCGCCTGCCGGCCCAAGACTCACAAAGTGCTCCACCCCGCTCAGCTGGTCGCGCACTCCGTCGACAGAGTCGAGGTAATCCGGATGCACACAAAGGACCTTGGCGCCCGAGTGTGAGGTGATGTAGACGAAGTCTTCGGCGGTCAGCCGGTAGTTGATGGGCACGAGCACGGCTCCTATCTGGGGTACCGCGTAAAAGGACTCGAGCTGTTCGTGCGTATTCGGTGCGATGTAAGCGACCCGATCGCCTTTCTTCACCCCCAGCGCTTGCAAAGCCGCCGACCACCGATCGCAGCGATCGAAGAACTCCTCGTATGTCAGGCGCAGGTCGCCGTCGACGACAGCCTCGCGCCCGCCGTACAGCTTGCGCGCACGCCGGCCGAACTCGAGGGGAGTGAGCGGAGTTTCCATACCCCAGATTATGAGTTGAGAAGGAGCGCGAAATCGGTCGCTTTGATACCACCGACGAAGGCGCCGTGGGCCTTGGGCTCCAGTTCCACCGCGCGCTCGTACACGAACGCGTAGACGTTGTCGAGCGTCCAGTCGCCATAGCCCTGGATGCGCAGCCCATAGCTCAGCGCCTCATCCGAACGCCCGCGGGCCAGAAGGTCAATCGCGCGCGAATAGATCGCCCTCAGTATCTCGAGCTGCATCGACAGCTCGGCGATGGTCTTAGCGTCCCCCTCGGCCTCGACCATCTGCTCGACCTGGAGTTCGAGGTCGGCGATCTCTTTCTGGTAGTCGTCCACCCTCGAGACGAGTCTAGCGGGCGAACCCCTAGTGAACTAGATAGTTGGAGGCGACAGACGCGGCGATCAGGATCGCGATGATGTTGATGACCTTGATCATCGGATTGATGGCCGGTCCCGCGGTGTCCTTGTTGGGGTCACCGACGGTATCTCCGGTCACCGAGGCCTTGTGAGCCTCTGAGCCTTTGCCGCCGAGGTTGCCCTCTTCGATGTACTTCTTCGCGTTGTCCCAGGCCGCCCCGCCGCTGGTCATCTGGAGGGCGAGGAACAGCCCGGTGACAATCGCACCGATGAGCATTCCGCCAAGCGCTTGCGGGCCGAGAATGAAGCCCACGGCCAGCGGCGCGATCACCGGGATGATGCCCGGTAGGATCATCTCGCGCTGCGCGGCTGCGGTCACGATGCGGACCGCGGTTCCGTACTCAGGCTTGCCAGTACCTTCCATGATCCCTTTGATCTCGCGGAACTGGCGCCGAACCTCCTCCACGACGAGGCCACCGGCACGCCCGACCGCCAGCATCGCCAGCGATCCGAACAGGAACGGCAGGATGCCGCCAAGGAAGAGGCCGACGATGACGTGAGGGTCGGAGAGGTCGAACTTCGTCGGATGGCCGGAGCGGGCCAGCTCCTGCGTGTACGAGGAGAACAGGACCAGGGCTGCGAGCCCGGCCGAGCCGATTGCGTATCCCTTGGTCACGGCCTTCGTGGTGTTGCCTACCGCGTCCAGGCGGTCGGTTATGGACCTCACGGACTCCGGCAGGTTGGCCATCTCTGCGATGCCGCCGGCATTGTCGGTGATCGGCCCGTACGAGTCGATCGCGACAATGATGCCGGTCATCGAAAGCATCGCGGTCGCGGCGATCGCGATGCCGTACAGGCCGCCAAGGCTGTAGCTGAGCAGGATGCCGATCCCGATCACCAGCACGGGCAGCGCCGTCGCCATCATCCCGATCGCCTGGCCCGCGATGATGTTGGTCGCATGGCCAGTGACCGACGCTTTCGCGATTAGGTGCACTGGCCAGTAAGCAGTCTCCGTGAAGAACTCGGTGATGGCGACGATGAGGACCGTGATCACGACGCCAATGAGGCCCGCCCAGAACAGGTTGCTTGGGTCCGAGACACCGCCACCTGCCAGCAGGTAGCCGTTGTTTGTCATGTACTGAGTCACGAAGTAGAAGCCCGCGATGGCGATCACGACAGCCACCAGCAGTCCGGCGTACAGCGCACCCATGATCCAGTTCGGGTTGAAGACGCGGACGAAAAACGTCCCGACGATGGACCCGACGACGCTCACGGCTCCGAGCAACAGCGGATAGATCACCCAGCCGATCTGGTCCTTGAAGAGCAGCGAGCCGAGCAGAATCGCGGCGATCATGGTCACCGCGTAGGTCTCAAAGAGGTCTGCCGCCATGCCTGCGCAGTCGCCGACGTTGTCGCCCACGTTGTCGGCGATCACAGCCGGGTTTCGAGGATCGTCCTCTGGGATCCCGGCCTCAACCTTGCCGACCAAGTCGGCGCCGACGTCCGCGGCCTTGGTGTAAATGCCGCCGCCCAGCCGGGCGAAGACGGACACGAGGCTCGCGCCAAAGGCGAGACCGACAAGGGCATCGGGGTCCTTGAACACGTAGTAGGCGCCGGCCACTCCGAGCAGCCCAAGACCCACGACCATGAAGCCGGTCACCGAGCCGCCGCGGAAGGCCACCTGAAGCGCCTGGTTGAGTCCGCCCCGAGCCGCTTCTGCGGTTCGAAGGTTGGACCGCACTGCGATGTTCATGCCGACGTACCCCGCGGCTGCTGAGAGGACGGCGCCGACGACGTAGAGTGCCGCGGTCTTCCAGTTGATCGCCAGGCCAATCACCACCGCGATGACGATGCCGATGATCGCGATGACCGTGTACTGGCGGTTCAGGTAGGCGGAAGCGCCCTCCTGGATGGCGGCGGCGATCTCCTTCATCCGGTCGTTGCCCGGCGGCATGCGAAGGACAAGGCCGATCAGGACGACGGCGAACACGACTGCCGCGATACCGCCTGCCACGGCGAACAGGACTGTATTCGGATCCATTAGGTGACGACGTCCTCCCCTCTTGCTGAATTAAAAGTGCCGGGCGCGGAGCGTTAGGTTACACGGACTAGGTGATGTCGAAGCGGCTGAGATCCCCTGTCGCTTCCGACCAGTTGACCTCAACCGCGGTCACTCTGGCCGGCCGAGGCCCTTCGCGGGCGGCCCGCTCCAGCTGTTCCAGGTCCTGACGCCTGCCTTCCGCAACGAACTCGACAACGCCGTCGTCACGGTTCGTCACCCAGCCCGTGAGCCCCAGCGCCTGGGCGCGACGGATCAGGAAGAAGCGGAACCCGACCCCCTGCACGTCTCCTTTGATGACACCGTGAAGGCGCTCGGGTCCCACCCATCGAGTATCGTCCCCCGCATGGCGTTATCGAGCATCGTCGCGATTGGAGATGAGCTCGTCGGCGGGTTTACCCAGGACACCAACTCGTCCTGGCTCGCCGAGCGGCTGCGCATCCTCGGCTATCCGCTCAAACGAATAAGCGCGATCCGCGACCGCCCGAACGAGATCGTCGAGCAGGTTCGACGCGAGCTCGACGACCCAGAGGTGACCCACATCTTCTGCAGCGGCGGCCTCGGGCCGACGCCTGACGACAGGACTTTTGCATCGCTGGCCGAGGTCCTCGGGCGCGATCTCATCATCTGGGAGGAAACGCGCCAACGCATCGAGCGACGGGTGCGCCGCATGCACGAGGCTGGGCTCCTCGAGTCGCCAGAGGTGACCGAGGGCAACCTGCGGATGGCGCGGATCCCGGCCGAGCCGGCGTACGTCTTCAAGAACCGCCGAGGCATGGCGCCTGGTGTCCTTTACGAGGCGAACGGCAAGCGCCTTTTCGTCCTCCCGGGCGTGCCGCTGGAGCTGAAGAGCATCTTTACCGAAGAGATCGAGCCGGAGTTCCTCGCCGAGGGCTCTGCTGCCACGGTGCGCGAGGTGCGGTTCACCTTCGCTGTCGAGGCCAGGTTCTATCCGCTGATGCGCGAGCTCGAGGAGTCGTTTCCAGACGTTTCTGTTGGCTCGTATCCAAACTTCGAGACCAAGGAGCTCGTCATCCGCTGCCTCGGGACCGACCCGAAGCGCGTAGATGAGGTGGTCGAGATCGTGCGCCGCCGGACAGCGCAGCTCGGCATGACCGGCGAGAGCCGGCGCTAGCTCATCAGGAGCCTGTGAACTCCGGCTCCTGCCTGCTCAGAAAGCTCATGATGCCGATCGCGGCGTCGGTGCTGAGGGCGGTGCGCGCAAAGTTGTGCGCCTCGATCTCGAGCGCCTCGTCCAGCGGTAAGTCGAACCCGCGCCGCACCGCATCCTTGATCATCGCGATGGCAAACGTGGCAGCTTTCGCCAGCTTGCCGGCGAGCTCGTCGACGGCCCCCTGAAGTTCCTCCGGGGCCACCGCCTTGTCCACCCACCCCACAGCTTCGGCCTCCTTCGCCGACAGCCGCGTCGACTCGATGAGGTAGCGCATCGCCCTGGCTTTGCCGATCAGGCGCGGCAGCCGCTGCGTGCCCCCGGCGCCGGGGATGATTCCCAGCGAGGATTCGGTCTGGCCGATCCTCGAGCGTCCGTCCTCGACCATGATCCTGAAGTCGCAGCACAGGGTGAGCTCGCTGCCGCCGCCGAGCGCGTGCCCGTTGATGGCCGCGATCACGGGCTTGGGACAACTCTCGATGGCTGAGAAGTGGGCGTTCATGCGCTTCATGAAACCGGCGACCTGGTCGATCGCGTCTTCGGCCTCGCGGTCGATGCCGGCCAGCATCGTCAGGTCGGCGCCCACGCTGAAGTACTTCTCGTACTCCGAGGCCAGCACTATCACGCGCACCGATGGGTCTTCGCTCAGCTCGCCGAAGGCTGCCGCGAGCTCGGCCATCAGGTCTTCGGCGATGCCGTTGTTGCCCTTGCGGTGCATGACCACGCGCGCGACTGCTCCGTCGCGCTTGACGTCTACGCATTCGCCCATCAGTGTCCGGCCTAGAACGTGAACAGTGGGATGCCGCCCGCCACCTCGAGCGCGGTGCCCGTGATGTAGCTCGCCTCGTCCGAGCAGAGGAACGCGATGGCGTGTGAGATGTCTTTCGGCTGGCCTGGGCGCTTGAAGACTGAGCGCTTTGCGATCCGCTCGTTCATGTCCGGGTTGCCCATGTTGAAGGCCTCGGTGCCGATGATTCCCGGCACGATCGCGTTGGCCGTGATGTTGTAGCGCCCGCCCTCGAGCGCTGCGGTCTTAGCCAGCGCAATGACCGCCATCTTCGAAGCCGAGTAGCTGGCCTGGCCAAACCCTCCCATGGTGCCGGCCACCGATGCCATGAAGATCACGCGGCCCCACTTCTGCTCGATCATGTAGGGCCACACCTCCTTGGTGCAGTTGAACGCACCTGTGAGGTTTACCTTGATGTCGCGATCCCAGAGCTCGTAGCTCATGTTCTGGATCTGCGCCGCGTTGTCCAGCGTCGCGGCGTTGTTCACGAGAATGTCGATGCGGCCGAACTCGTCCTTGACCTTCTTGAAGACATCGCGGACCTGCTCGCGATTGGTGACGTCCATCTTGATCGCGACCGAGCGCCGTCCCATCTTGCGAACCTCTTCAGCGGTCTGATTCGTGTGCACCCACCCCTGCGACGTCGCGTACTGGGCGAGCGCCGAACCGAGCTCCTCCGCCGACTTCTGCAAGTCGGGGTCGTCCTCGACCAGGATGTCGGTGATCACGACGTCAGCTCCTGCCTCCGCGAGGGTCAACGCGTCCTGACGGCCGAGGCCCCGCGAGGCGCCGGTTACGATTGCCACTTTTCCCGATAGGTCGAACATCCCTTACCCCCTCAACCTAATGGTGCCGCGTGAGCCCGAGATCGCGCGCGAGATGACCAGCCGCTGAATCTCCGCGGTCCCCTCCCAGATCTGGTAGATCTTGGCATCGCGGAACCATTTCTCGACCGGGTACTCCTTTATATAGCCGTATCCGCCCAGGACCTGGATGGCGTCGGTCGTGACCTCCATCGCCACGTCTGCAGCGAAGCACTTGGCCATCGAGCCCTCCGCCCGCTCGAAAGGCTGGCCCTGCGTCGCCATCCAGCCGGCGCGCCAGATCAGGAGCCTCGCCGCATCGATCTTCATCGCCATGTCCGCGAGCTTGAAACCGATCGCCTCGTGCTGCCACAGCGGCTTGCCGAACTGCTTGCGGTCCTGCGCGTACTCGAGAGCAAACTCGTAGGCCGCGCGGGCGATGCCCAGCGCTCCGGCGGCGACGCCAGGTCGTGTGGCTTCGAGCGTCATCAGGGCGCCGAGAGCGCCAGGTCCTGCATTCTCGGCGTCAGGCTCGCCCCCCAGGCGATGGTCGAGCGGGATCTGGCAGTCCTCGAAGATCACCTGAGCGGTATGGCTCGCGCGAACGCCCAGCTTCTTTTCCTTCCGACCCATGCGCATCCCGGGCGTGTCCTTGGGAACGAGGAACGAGGCGATGCCGGCGGGGCCCTTCGAAGGATCGGTGTTGGCATAGATGACGTGGTAGTCGGCGATACCGCCGTTGGTGCAGAACTGCTTCGTCCCGTTGAGCACGTAGCTGTCGCCGGTGCGCGTCGCCCGCGTCTTCATGGCAAGCGCATCCGATCCGGAGTCGGGCTCCGTCAACCCAAGGCCTCCGAGCACAAGCTTGTCGGGATTCGTGAACTCGGGCAGCCAACGCTTCTTCTGTTCTTCGGTCCCGCTCGCGCGTATCCCGGCCATCGCCAGCGCCATCGATTGGATGCACACAGCGATGCCGGCGCATCCCCAGTGAAGCTCCTCATTGATCATCAGCTCGGTCAGGAAGTCGAGGTTCTGGCCGCCGTACTCGTCGGGCAGAAAGGCGGCCGGCGTGAGCCCGAGCTTGTGCGCCTTCTTGACCACCTCGTACGGAAACTCTTCGGTCTCGTCGTGATACGCCGCGACGGGCCTGATCTCTTTCTCAGCGAACTCGTGAGCGAGCCGCCTGATTTCCTCCTGCTCTGGAGTTGGCGAGAAGTCGAGCGTCATACGTGGCTAAACGTACTCTGCCGACGACTTGGTGAGGACCGCCTCCCCGTTCTCCTTGACCGCGCGGATCTCAAGCTTGCCGTCGCCTGCTGAATCCGCGCTGAAGGTGACCCTGTCGCCAGGTACGACCATCCCCGAGAACCTGCAGACAAGACGGCGCAGGCGGTCGCCTCCGCCGGCTGTCTCAGCGGCCACCGCACCCGCGATCCCCATCTGCAGCATGCCGTGGGCGATAACACCCGGAAGGCCGACGGAGCGCGCGAAGTCGTCATCCAGGTGTATCGGGTTGTGGTCGCCCGACGCGTCGGCGTAGGCGACGATCTGCTCTTTGGTGAAGGTCACGGTTCGCTTCATTGACGGATCACGAACAGGGCGCGCGATCTACAGATCTCGTCGCCTCCCGCGCCTTTCGTGTCGGTCTCGAACGACACGAAACGCATGCCCCGCCGGCTCATGTCGGATGCGATTCGTCCTTGCGAGGTGACCGTTTCGCCCGGCTGCGGATGCCGGGTCCAGGCGAATTCCTGCTCCGCGTGAAGGAGCTTGGCGAAGTCGATGGCGGCCTCCGGATCCTCGAACAGCTGCGACGCGGTGGCGCCGAGCGAGTAGACCGCGGCGAACGTCGGCGGCACGCCTGCGCCTGGGTCGGCGCCGATAGCTCGAGCAAATGCGGCCGCATGTTCGCGATCGATCTGGAACGTAACCGCCGGATAGGATCGCCCCGCGACGCTGACTTCGGTCACTCAGGCTCTGGCGAGGTGCAGGCGCGACGCCACGCGACGCAGGAGCAGCGGTCGAAGGGCCGACCACGCCTCGAGGACAGAGGCGCGGGCGCTCGGGGCCAGCTCCGGTGGCGCATAGGCCGCAACGACAAAGCCGTCGGCAAGCGCACGAAATTGTCCAGCGGCCTCTGGGAACCTGTGAGCGAGGCGCCGGGCAAGCTCGAGAGGAGTTTCACCCGGCGGGCGTTCGGCGCCCGCGAGCTTCGCCAGAGTCAGCGTGCGCTTCCAAACCACCGCCACCGATCTGGGTCTCAGATAGCGCGCCGCAACTGCGAGAACCATGAGCAGCAGCGCAAGCAGCGTGCCGATGATCTTGGTCAGCGTTCCGGCGTCCGGCAGATGCAGGCTGAATCCGCCGCCGCCGCCGGCCTTCGGGCCAACCGGTGGGCCTCCGGTGACGGGTGACGGCCGCGAGCCAGGGCTCGGCGATGGCCCGTTGGCGCCTGGCGCAGGGTCGCATTTTGTGTCGGTGATGCATGTGTTGGGTGCGAGAGTTCCGCGGTTGATCGTGGTGTATCCGCCGAGAGTGTCGGGGGTGGGCTCGAATGTGATCCAGCCGTAGCCCGGGAAGTAGCTCTCGACCCAGGTGTGCGCGTCCTGCTCGCGCACCTTGAAGCCGCCTGAGCTCGCGTTGAAAATCCCTGGCCCGTAGCCGTTTACCAACTGCGTCGGGATGCCAAGGCTGCGCATCATGTCGCCCATTGCCGAGGCAAAGAATTGGCAATAGCCTTCCTTTGAAACAAACAGGAAGTACGCAAGTCGATCCTCGGTTGGTGGCGGCTGGGAAGGCTTGAGCGTGTATTTGTAATTCTCACGCAGGTAGGTTTCGATGGCGGTCGCCTTGTCGTACGGGTTCTGCGCGTCGGCAGCCTGCACGATCTGCAGGGCGAGCTTGTGGATGCTATCGAGAACCTGCGTGCTGCGGTACCCAGTGGCCGGCAGGCTTGAATATGGCAGGAGCCAATCGGGGTAGGTGGTGCCGGCCTGCTGCAGTTCGGCAGCGGTCGCAATCGAATATTGCGAGGTGACGTTGTAGACGCCGGACGAGTACGGAGGCACCAAGCTCGAGAGTCGATCGATTGCCGTCAGCGATAGGTTGTACGTGAGGGGGGGATTGGACTGATGCGCGATCGACGCTCGATCGGTTAGGAAGAGGGTGCCGGGGTAGAAGAGAATGTCGGAGAAGCCGGCCGGTGGGGAGATCATGTTGACCCGGTAGTTGGTCAGCGCGACCTTCTGATAGGTTTCGGCAAAGTTGGGTTCCTGGTCATTGACGATCGGAACCGAGAAAGGACTCGAGCTCGGGAACCGCCACTCTCCATTCCAGGTCTGGGTCACGTCAACCCCTCGGAAGTAGCGGGGACCTGATGCCGACGAGTACGTGTACGTGAAGACTGTCGCTGCCGTTTGGGTCAGCGGTCCGAGCAACGACACCTCGGTCGAGAATCCTGTCTGTCCGCCTGGCCCTCCGCCGCCGGCTGTGACCGGGTGGTTGAGGCGCGCCTGGAGCTGAGCCCAGCTGGAAAAGGCGCTGGACTCCATCTGAACAGTCCTGTCCTCGGTGGACATCGGCGGTAGCAGCACCGCCAGAAAGATCAGGCCGGCCATGGCGACCAGCCCGCTTTCCCAGAAGTCCCAACGCGCGTCGCCGGTCAGCTTGACCCGCGCGCGTGTGACGTTGGCGACTGACGTTGTGTAGTTGGTCCATAGCAGCAGCGCAAGCGTGAGCACGAGGATGACCAGCGTGTACCCGTTCTGGTTGGCCGAGTTGAGCAGGTTGGTGGCAAAGGCGGCAGCGCCGGGCACCAGACCGAGCAGCGGCCTTCGCCACCGCAGCACGCACCAGGCCATCCAGCCTCCGGTGATCCACATCAGCAGGCCGATCAGGAAGAGATAGAACGAGGCGTCGTTCGAAACTACATAACCAGGCACGTCGACCGGAGCGGCGCCGTGGACCAGGCGGATCCACCACACCCCCACCAGCCCAAGCGACAACGGGTCGCTGGGATGATTCGCATGAAGCTGCGACCACGCCGCGTTCAGCGCGGCGATAGGCCCCAAGAGCAACCCGACGCCGAGGCCGGCGGGCCACGGCACAGGCAGGATGGCGAGCACCCCCATGAGGACCGCCCCTGCGAGGGCGACGAACACGACGGAATCGATGCCAGGCACCCACGCGGCGGTGGCGGTCGACCTGGCAATCATGAGGGTCAGCAGCAGGATGAGGACGGCCGACCAGGCGACAGCGCCGGTCATCGAGGCGCGCGTGCGGCTCCAGAACCTGGCTGGCGACAAAGCTGCGAGGCCGCTAGCCGATACGGATTGCATCTCGGGTCCTCACCAAACGGGCGAAGTCATCACCACAGCGGACCACGTATAAGTCAACGTCCTGCCCCAGGTCGAAGCTGGGGTTTTGATCAGGGCCACCGAAGCTGGCGGTGTCGAGGTAGAAAACAATCATGTTCGAACGCCGGCCCTGAACCGCTTGAAGAAGGCGCACCCATTCGGGGTCGGCGCTTGGCGTGATCACCGCCGTGGCGCGTCGTGGCAGCCGGCGTATCCGGTCCCATGCAAGCGTCTTGGTCAGAGGTGTCCGCCCATCGGCCTGGGCGACGGCGAGATAGTCCAGGATCAGCCTGTCCTGCCGCACCGCCCGGTGCGGCTCTAGGATCGTGCCCTTCGCATCATTGGCGATGAGGCCTACCTGCCGGCCCCGGCTGTGGACCTGTGATGCCATCGACGCGGCCAGGCTGATGCCGTACTCGAGGGTCGACTCCTCGCCCTCGCCGAAGTGAACGTTCTTGTCGAGGTCGAGCAGGATCCAGAGGTCGGTCGTCAAAGGTTGCTCAAACGTCTTCGACATCAGCCGGCCATGGCGCGCCGACAAGGCCCAATGGATTCGGCCGAAGCTGTCCCCTGTCGTGTAGTCGCGGACTCCTCCCGTCTCCGGCGGGTAGTCCGCCCAAGCTCCAAAGGTCTGCGAGTTGCCCATCTGCTGCGCGCTCGGGGTGATCAGGTCCGGGATCGGCCTCACCCTCGGATAGACGAGGACCGACGAGCGCTGGCCGAACTTCGTCTCCTTGCTGAAGAGACCGAACGGCTCGCGGACGCGTATCGAGGTAGGCCCGAACGTCATCCAGCCCCGCCGGCGGTAGACGCCTCGCGTCTTCCACGTCACCGGGTCGCGACCGACCGAGATGACCCGCCCAGGTTGGTAGTCCGCGATTCCGCTCAGATCGCGCACCTCAATCCACGGCGCTGGGGCGAACCCGGAGCGGGTCACCTCCATCACCTCTTCGAAGGGCTCGCCGACTGTGGGTGTGCCCGGGTCGAGCTTGCGCGACAAGGTGAGGCCGCGGATGGCTAACTGTGGCCACGCCCAGGCGACGAGGAACAGCATCCACAGCGCGTATGCGAAGGGGAAGGCGGCCTTGATCCCGGTGATCCACGTGAAAAAGAGGAGCAAACCGAGCGCCAGGGCCAGTGCGACCTTGCTCAATTTGAAAAGGCCAGCTTCGGTCTACCCGTCGTAAGCCATCTGAGGAACGTGCTCCCGTTCGAGCAGGCTCGCCACCAGCTTGCCGGCGCTCTGGCCCTGCATCTCAGCGTTGGGTCTGAGGATGATCCGGTGTGCAAGCACTGGTTCGGCCAGTGCCTTGATGTCGTCGGGTATCACGTAGGTCCTGCCCAGAACCGCGGCGAGGGCCTGACTGGCGTGAAACAGATTCAGCGTCCCACGCGTGCTCGCGCCAAGCGCCACCTCGGGGTTGCCGCGCGTGCGACCGACCAGGCGGGCGATGTACTCGCGGAGCTCAGGCTTCACGAACACCTCGCGCACAGCGCGCTGAGCGCTTTTCAGCTCATTGGGCGACACGACCGGCTGCAGCTCCAGCATCGGTGACTCCACCTTGCGCTGGCCGAGGAGGTGCGCCTCCTCCTTCTCCGACAGGTAGCCAAGACGGACCTTCATCAGGAATCGGTCGAGCTGCGCTTCCGGGAGCGGGAACGTTCCCGAGTACTCGACCGGGTTCTGCGTCGCCATGACCATGAATGGCTTGGGCAGCTCGTGCGTGTCGCCGTCGATCGTTACCTGGCGCTCCTCCATCGCCTCAAGCAGGGCGGCCTGCGTCTTCGGGCTGGCGCGGTTGATCTCGTCCGCGAGGAGGATTTGAGCAAAGACAGGGCCTGGCCTGAACTCGAAATCGCTGACCTTCTGGTTGAAGGCGCGGACGCCCGTGATGTCGGACGGCAGCAGGTCTGGAGTGAACTGGATGCGGCGGAAGGTGCAGTCGAGGGAGCGTGCGAGCGACTTGGCCAGCATCGTCTTGCCGACGCCAGGCACGTCCTCGATCAGAAGGTGCCCTTCGCACAGGAGAGTCACGAGGCAGAAACGGACCTCATGCTCCTTGTTGACGATGGCTCGCCCAACGTTGGACATGACCGCCTCGGCAACCCGGGTGACTACATCGCTCGCCAAACCAGGGCCCCCATCCAGGCGATTATAGGTTCGGATTGCGCCGGCTCCATCTCAGGTGAATACGCTCGCCGGGTACGTTTGGTTCCGCGTGTTACCACTATGGCCGCGATGGCGTATTCATTAGCAGCGATGCAATCTGAAGGGCGACACTCGCACGCGATCCACGGCCGGCGGATGGCGGCCATATTGGGCGCGATCCTCCTGGTTGCTTGCGGCTCGGCGGCGCCAAGCCCCGTGGGCTCCCCACTCGGCAGCTACGAGCTCAAGTTTAAGGTGATGGACGCGGTCGGCACGCCGGTCTACTGCGATCCCGACTTCTACCCCGTCGCCCGCGACGGTGGAGAGCTGGCCAATGCGATCGCGGAATATCCGAACATCCGCGCTCAGGCCGGCCTGTATGCCGCAATCGTGGCGCACGAACATCTTCCCAGCGGCGATCTGACCGACGCTCAGAAGCTGACCGCCTACCGCGCCTACAAGCTGCTCAATGCGCTCGCCCTCACGCCAAACGGCAACGAGTACACCTTTGAGTTCCGGGCGCAGCCGAAAGACCAGTCCACGATCCAGCTGGTCAAGGGCACGGTGCGGGTCGACGGCGTCGTGACTGTGTCGTCCAGGACCAACTCGGGGCCGCCGCCCTGCCCGATCTGCCTGGCCGCGAGCACGCTGATCGCTACGCCTGGCGGCGCCGTGCGTGTTGTGGACGTGAAAGCCGGAATGCTGGTGTGGACTGCAGGTCGCGACGGCACGCGGGTGGCGGTCGCGGTGCTCGAGGTCGGCAGCACACAGGTCCCTGCCGGGCACTTGATGGTGCACCTGGTGCTTGCGGACGGCCGCGAATTGCTCGCCTCCCCAGGCCACCGTACCGCTGAGGGGCGCGCCCTTGGTTCCCTCGCGGTCGGCGACTCACTTGACGGATCGACCATCAAGCTGTGGGAGCTGGTCCCCTACTCGGGCGATCGGACCTACGACCTGCTGCCGGCGGGGCCGACCGGCACCTACTGGGCGAACGGAATCCTGCTGTCCAGTACTCTGTCCGGCTCTAGCTGACTTCCTCTTCTTCGACCAGGCGGAGGTGGCCGCTGACGTCGAGGCCAAGGTGCCTGGCGAAGAAGCCTGCGACCCGCTCGACGTACAAGGGACGGTCGGCGAAGTACGCGCCGGTGTGGGGCGCGCCCTGGACGATCCAGATCTCTCTTGGCCCGCGGTAAGCGTCATAAAGCCGCCGGCTGTGGTTTACGGACGTGATGTCATCCGCCCCGCCGTGAATGAAGAAGAGCGGACGCGGCTCCAGCGAGCTGAGCACCGCTTGCGGGCTGCACTCCGACAACAGGCTGCCACTTCGAACGCGAAGCATCAAACCCGCCAACCACACAAACGGTTCGCCGGGAAGCTTGATCGCCTTCCTCACGTTCTCAGCCATCAAAGTGCGCAGGTCGCTGAAGGCGCTGTCGAGCACCAGCGCTTCGACGCCCGGCTCTCCTGCAGCGCCCAGAAGGGAAACCACCGCTCCCATCGAGTAGCCGATGAGGCCGATCCTCGCCTTTGGAATGCGTTTTCGCGCAAACGCGATGACGGCCTGCAGCTCCAGCACCTCCTTGATGCCGAAGGTGATGGGCGCGCGGTCGCTACCTGGCATGCCGCGATACGAATAGAGGATGACGTTGAACCCCTTGCGCCACAGGGCTGCGGAGATCCCAAGCGAGTTCGTGCGCTGGCCTTTATGGCCGCCCGACACGATGACCGTCTGGGGCGAGCCTGGCTGGCGGAAGTGCCATGCACCGAAGCTGACCCCGTCCGCGGTCACCAGCTCGACCTCTTCGGAATCCGCCTGGAACTCGAAGGGCGTGAAAGTGAAGTCGTCGAGGAAAGCAGGCTTGTCCGGCACGAAGGCGCGCCGGTAGACAGCGTATGAAATGAGGAAGTAGAGAGCGAGAATCACGACGGCGACGAGGGCGGCGTAAGCCATGTGGAACTACCCGATCGAAGCTTAGCCCGAATGTCTCACGCGAGGTTTCGCCGCCTTGGAGACGCGGCCGGAAAGGCCCTCCTCGTATCGGGCTAGAACAAATAGCAGGAGGCTCAGGCGGTTGAGCCACCGGCGCACCTGCGGGTTGTCGAACCCGCCTCCTCGCTCGAGGGTCAGGCAGCGGCGCTCCGCCCTGCGAGTGATCGCCCGTGCGAGGTCCAGCGCCCCCGATGCCGGGGTAGCGCCGGGCAGGATGAAGCCATCGGGCATCGGGACCGCTTTCTCGAGCTCTGCGGTGAATTCCTCCAGGCGCTCGACCCCAGCTGCTGTCGTCGAGCCGAATGACACCTTGGACTCGGGGTTGGTCGCAAGCTCCGCCCCCAGGGCGTAAAGCCCGCGCTGCAGCTCTTCACAGATCGCGCGCACGCGCGCGTGGGCCGACAGCGCCTTGGCGAGTCCGATCGCGCTGGACGCCTCGTCGACCGTGCCATAAGCCTCAATACGCGGATCGTCCTTGCGCGCGCGTCCACCGCCCAGGAGCCCAGTGGATCCGTCGTCGCCGCCACCCGCCAGCTCGAGCATCGGCTTCTTTCTACCAGGTGAACCTGACCCCCTACCTGGCGGGCCTGACCCACGTGTGGTCGAGGCCTTCACTCGAAGACGCGGCTCAGGTCGTAGAGCTCCTTCGGCACGCGCCGCGTCTCCTTGACGACCTCGGTGAGGGGCACAACATCGACGTCGCCATTGCGACGGATTGGGATCACGCCGCTCTTGCCTTCGGCGATGAGCTCAGCCGCCCTGACGCCAAGCCGAGTCGCCCAGATCCGATCGGTCGGGGTGGGCGAGCCGCCACGCTGAAGGTGGCCCAGCACTGTCACCCGGGTCTCGAAGCCGGTGTCGCGCTCGACCCTACCCGCCAGGGCATCGCCGATACCGCGCTTGGAGAGCTGCACGTGGCCGAACGCATCGGTTTCCTTTGCACCTCCCGCCTCCGCTTCGAGCTCGGGGATGTGAGCGCCTTCGGCGACGACGATGATGCTGAACAGCTTGCCGTCGCCGCGACGCCGGTACAGGTGGCCGACCACCTCCTTGAGAGTCACCTCGAATTCAGGGATCACGATGAGATCAGCGCCGCCGGCAAGGCCTCCGACGAGAGCGACCCATCCGGTGTCTCTACCCATGACCTCGACGACCATGACGCGGTGGTGTGCTGATGCCGTGGTGTGGAGTCGGTCGAGGGCGTCTGTGACCACGCCGACCGCCGTGTCGAAGCCAATGCAGAACTCCGTCAGCGAAAGGTCGTTGTCGATTGTCTTTGGCACTCCCACCGTCGGAAAGCCCGCCTCGTGCATCGCTGCCGCGACGCTGAGCGTGTCATCCCCGCCGATCGGAACGATCCCGTCGATGCCGTTGCGGCGCAGCACGCGAATCACTGTCGCGACGCCGTCCTTCATCTTCAAGGGGTTGGTGCGGGAGGTGCCCAGGATCGTGCCGCCAAGGGGAAGAATGCCGCGCACACCTTCGGGTGCGAGCTCCTCTATCAGTCCGTCCTCGAGGCAACCGGCCCAGCCGTTTTGCACGCCGCTAACGCGGTGACCGAGCTGGAAGGCGCGCCTCGCGACCCCGCGGATCGCCGCGTTGAGGCCGGGCGCGTCGCCACCACCGGTCAGGATTCCGATTCTCACGACGTTAGGTTAGAGGGTCGAGGCGCGTGCATCGAGCTGCGGGAGCAGATCTCGCAGCGGCACGTCGGAGAGCGAGCGGAGCACGAGGTCGGCCCGGCTGAGGTCCAGCGTGGCGGTGATCGAGTTCGGGATCGCAACGCAAAGCATGCCCGCCCGTTTGGCCGCAATCACACCGTTGGGTGAGTCCTCGATGGAAAGTGCCTCTGAAGGGCTGACGCCGAGGCAATCGAGCACGGCGAGGTAGAGGTCTGGCGCCGGCTTTGCGTTGTTGACGTCGTCGCGACAGCGCACGCAGCCGAACCGGCCGAGGATGCCGAGCCGCTCGAGGTGGCCGCTGACCCAGTCGCGAGTCGAGCTGGAAGCCACGCCGAGCTTGAGACCAAGAGACGTGGCGTCGTCGATGTATTGCAGGATCCCGGGCAGAACCTGCTGGGCAAGAATCATCTCGGTCCGTCGCCCGATACGCCTGTCAATCACCTCCTGGGAGAGAGGCCGGCCGAGGCGCTCCTCGAGGTGGCGCTGCGGATGGAACTCGGTGGTGGTCGATCCGACGATCTGCACCCACCGCTCAAAGGGCAGCATCTGGCCATGCGCCTCGTACACCTCGACCCAGGAGCGATAGACCGGCTCCTCGGTGTCGAGGATCAGCCCGTCGAAGTCGAAGACAATCGCGCGAATCACTATCGCCTAACTATGGCGTGCCAATCGCTTAGGATCGCCGTGGCCGTGTGCTTGGGATCTTTCAGTGGCTGACGAGATGCGCCAATCGCCAGCGCGTCCCGTGGTGAGCGAAAGCGGCGCTCGCGGCTGGTTTGGTGCCGCGCTGTCCGGCCTGGCCCTGGTCACGGTCTCGCTCATGCTCGTCATCTTCTTTGGCTTTCTCGACGCCATCCACTACCGATCGATCGTCGACTTCTTCACCCCCGACCCAACGGCTGCCGCCGGCACCCTCGGGCTGGTCGGTGGCGCCGAGGGCGTGACGCTCAGCATCGTCATCGTGTCGGTCGTGTTCGGCATCCAGACGACTTCCTCGCGGTACTCGCCGCGAATCATGGGAATCTTCACGCGCAACCCGCTGAATGCGTTGGTGCTGAGCTTTGCCCTGGCGTCGATCCTGTACACGTTCCTGGTTCGGGCCGAGGTCAAGGTCAACTACGTCCCGACGTGGAGCGTCGCCGCCGCAGTGATCCTCGCGCTCATCAACTTCGCGATCCTGCTGCCCTACGTCGGCTACATCTTCGAGGTGATGCGTGCGGAGACTCTGGTCAGCGGCATCATGCGGCGGGCGCGCCGTGAGCTGCGCGCAGCCGTGAACAGCCTGCATGCGCGGCGGCACCGGCGCGCGCTCATGACCTCGGTGGCGCAGATCACCGACATCGCGTTCGGATCGATTCAGCTGGGCGATATGCCGATCTGCGTGCTGAGCATCGAGGTGCTAGGACAGCTCATCGCCGACGACTACTTCCCCATCAGGAAGGACATCAATTCCGACTGGTTCAAGGTCGGCCATGCCGAGATGCCGGGAGCGTCAGACCAGATCCTTGCTGAGGTGAATCGTGCAGGCACCTGGTTCACGTACACGATCATGTCCAGCTTCGTCGACATGATCGGCCTCGCTCCCGTGCACAGGAAAGAGGCAGTGCACGCGATCGCAGTCGCCACGCGCAATGTTGGTGTGGCCGCCATCGAAGTCGGCGACAAGGAGGTCGCCGAACTGTGCATCCGCTTCTTCAACACGTACCTTCGCGCAGCCATCAATCGATCTGCCCCCACCTTTGCGTCGGCGATCATGAACGAGTACCGCAGGCTCGCTATCGGCTGCCTCGAATGGCGCCCGGACCTGGCGGTGGAATCCGCCGCTCACCTGCTCCGTTACGGCCGCCACTTCGACGAGGCGGGCATGCCGGCGATCTTTGGCGCCGCCGCCGAGGATGTCGCCGACCTCGCGATCGAGGCAAGGGGCCGGGACCCGCAGGTGACGCACCGCCTCGCACTGCTGATGGTCCGGAACCTGCTGGACCTCATCCCGAACGCCCGGCCGATCGGACTCAACGGACTGTTCAAGGGCGTGGCCAAGCTCACGTTCTGGGCCATGGCCGCTGACCAGAAGGACATCGCGCACATCCTGGTCGAAGGCATCGCCGCCGCTCCGCCCGAGTTCGTGGACGCGGCCCTCGACCGCATGGAATCGATGCAGAACGGCTTGTTCTGGGAGGTGAACGAGCGCGTCATCGCTTTCGACTGGGTCGAGCAACCGCTGCGAGCCGAGATTCCCCGGCTGAGGGCGGCGCTGCGGCGCGCCAAGGCTTCGGGGCACACTCTGACCATCGAGCTGGAAAGCGCGATCCCCAATACCCAGGACCTGGTGAAGCCGGAGCCCAACGCGACTCCTGCGCCGGGCCCGGCGGTCGCGCCGGTCAGCGCGGAGCCGGCTGGTTGATCATCGCGGTGGAAGCGGTCTCGAAGTAGTCGATCAACGCTTTGCGCACCGCTGGGATGAGCTCCAGCGATTCGACTGCAGCCTTCATGTGCCCCATCCACGCGTCGCGCTCGGACTGCCCGATCGCGAAAGGCTGATGCCTCATTCGCAGACGTGGATGCCCGCGTTTCTCGTTGTAGGTCGAGGGTCCACCCCAGTACTGGATCAAGAAGAGCGCGAGGTGCTCGGTCGCGCCGGCAAGATCCTCATCGGGATACAACGGCCGCAGCAGCGGGTCGTCCTCGAGCCGGGCGTAGAAGCGCGCCACCAGCAGACGGAAAGTCGCCTCGCCGCCTGCCGCCTCGTATACGTTGCCGGTCACTGGCACCCCGCCAACGTAACAATCCGGCCGCCTACACTGCGGGTGGTGGCCACCCGCACGCCCAAGCGAGTCGACCTCGTCGACCAGATCCGCACCGGCTATTTCCTGCTGCTCATGGTCCTGGTCGTGCAATTCCTGCTCGGCATGGCGGTGAATCTTTTCGTCACGATCCCCAAGAACCACCCTGGCGCCAACCCGCCTGAATATTTCGGCGGGGTGGCTGACAGCGTCACGTGGGCTCTTCTCCACGGCCCCCTCCTCCTTGTGCTTCACGCGGGCCTCGGGCTTCTGCTCGTCCTCTTTTCAGTAAACCTCTTGGCCCAAGGCATCCAGGCGCGAACACGGCGAATTCTGCTGCCGGCTGCGTTTGGAGCATTTGGCAACCTGGTTGCCGGGTTAAACGGCGGCAGCTTCTTGAACTACGACGAAAACTTCAGCTCGATGATCATGGCCGCGTTCTTCGCCGTGGCTGTCGTCTCCTACATCGCCGGGTTGTATCTCCTACCTGGAAATCCCGCCACGCCCGAAAACCGGTGAAGTCGCCGGACTGAAGGCCAAATTCCGACCGCTCAGGGCTTCCCCTTAGGCGCCAGCCCAGCGCCGGCCAGGATTTCGGCCGTGGGTCGAACGATCGCTTGTGCCGCCTTCAAGCCTGTGGCGGCGAGATAACGTTCGACGATCGCCCGTCCGACCGCATAGCCACCCATATGCGGCACGCCCACCGGCCGCAAACCCATGCGCCCTGCGACCTCATCGCCCAGGACGTACGGGGTCCAGTCTGGGAAAGAGTGACCGGTCCCAAAAGCCTCGGTGACCTTGTGCCAGGTCGAATCGAGCAGCTTGCCGGTGACCGGGGCATACCACGCCCCGGTCGAATCAGGCCCGCACACCTCGACCGTGAAGACCTCGGCGAGGCCCTCTTGGATCACCCACTGCTCGAGGTCGAAGTGGCCCCCGACGTTGGGGGTTCGAATGTTGTGTGCCAGCTCATGAACTCCGCAAGCGCCGATCCTCGACTCGTTGTAGTCGGTCGGCCAGGCCACCATCCAGATGCGGCCGGGGACCGACCCCATCCCGTAATAGCCCTTTGTACTTTCGATGAATACCGGGTCATCGGGATTTCCCAGCGTGAGCACCACGTCTACGGTCTCGGCGTGGTGAATCCCGGGCAACACCGACTGCTGGTACTCCCAGGCGCGTGCGAGGTCGCGTTTGAGCTGCCCCCAGGCATCCGCGTCGACCAGGCGCTTCAACGCCGCCGGGTAGCGCGGATCGTCGACTCCAACCCTGAAGCCGTCACCTTGCTCGTGGATCTGCTTCAGCTGCTTCATGGCCGGCTCATCGAACTCGGAGACGCCCCGCATCGCCGCGAGGGCGCCGAGCCTCTTGGCAACAGGCAGCTTGAACAGGCCGGCCATGGCCGCGGCATCATCGTGGACCACTATCTCCATCTGGCCGCTGGTCGTGAGCACGGTCCCATTGTCATGGAGTGACCGCGGCTGGAACCTCCCGCTGGCTGGCGGCGATGCGCTCCATCTCGTCCTCGCGGGGCAGGAACCAGGCAATTGCTAGCGTCGCGAGCACGAGGATGACGTGGGTCATCAGCGATTTCTGCAGCCCGATGTGGTCGGCGATGGCGCCATTGATGGGCACGCCGAGGGCTCCGGTTACAAAGCCAAGGCCCATGACCAGGCCGGACGCAAGGCCGGCCCGTGTCGCCATCAGCTGCTGCGCCATGAGCAGCATCAAGGGCGCGGTTGAGGCGGCAAGCACGCCGATGAGGATGGCGCTCAGGAATGCCCACGGGCCCGGGAACAATGTGTACAGCAGGACCGCGGGCGCGCTCAGCACGAGGGTGGCGAGGATTACGGTTCGGCGGCCGAAGCGATCGGCAAGCGATCCACAGCCGACGGTGCCGACAGCGCTTGCGAGCACCAGGGTGGTGGCGAGGGGGCCGTAGAAACTTGGGCCGTATCCCATCTGCGCGTACCAGGTCGGGGTGAACGACTGAAAGACGTTGACAGTCCAGCTGCGGGACATCATCACGCCGATGACCATGGCCAGGGCGAACACAGGGATCGCCTGCCCCGAGACACCCGCAGCGCCGCGGCGCGCGACCTGCGGCACGGACGAGCGCATCCTCCATAAGAGGTAGGCGCCCGTAACGACGCCCGGGATAATCAGCACGCCGGTGCCGCGAACACCCAGAGCTCCGAACAGCGCGATCCCGATGAGCGGGCCGAGGGCTACCCCGACGGTGCCGGCGGTCACGTAGACGGACATTCCGAAGCTGCGCCTCCAGGCCGGCAGCAGAGCACGCACGTCGAGCGCCCCGAATGGATGGAACGCGCCTGAACCGAGGCCAGAGGCACACGCGATCGCCAACAGCAATGGGAAAGACTGCACGAACCCGATGAGCGCAAACGTGAGCGCGGTCCACGCGAGGGCGACGCCGGTCAGCCTGGTGCCGTAACGATCGGCGATCACGCCGAACAGAGGTTGTGAGATTGCCGCCGTGCCGCTGTACGCGAGGCTCACGAGGCCGACCGTCGCCAGGCTCAGCCGGAAACGGCCGATCAGGATCGGATAAAGCACCGGAATAACACCCACGTAGCTGTCCACGGTCAGGTGCCCGAGCATCAGAGTGAGCAGCTTTCCGTTGCGCAAAAAGACCTTCACCGCGGGAATATCATGCCCAGTGGTGCGCGAGCTTCTCTACCTGAGCCAGTCCGACGTCGAAGATTTGCTCGACGTGGACGCAATGCTCGAGGCGATCGGGCAAGCGTTGGTGCTCTTCTCCTCTGGGGTCACGTCAGTCCCACCGCGAACCGCAGCGCGGGCGCCGGATGGATTGATGGGGGTGATGGCGGGGTACGTGCCTGGCGTCGCATTGGAGGTGAAGCTCGTATCGGTGTTCCCCGGCAATCACGGGCAAGGAGTCCCAAGCCATCAAGCGCTGATCGCGCTTTTCGATGAGAAGGATGGGACGCCGCTCGCCGTGATGGACGGCACCCACATCACGGCTATTCGCACCGGGGGCGCCGCCGCGGTCGCCACGCGCGCGCTCTCACGTACTGACTCGAGAGTGCTCGCCATCCTTGGCGCCGGCGTGCAGGGCGGTTCGCACCTTGACACGTTCACGCACGTGCGTGACTTCACGGAGATCCGCGTGGCATCTCGGGACCAGGCCAAGGCGGCCGCGCTGGCGGCCCGGCACCCGAATGCGCGGGTCGCGGCCTCCTTCGAGGAGGCCGTGCGCGGTGCGGACGTGGTTGCGTGCTGTACCGACGCGCGAGAGCCGGTGATCAGGCGCGAGTGGCTGAAGCAAGGTGCTCACGTCAGCTCCGTGGGCGGAACGTTCGGGCCGGAGCTGGACCCCGAGACGGTGGCCGCAGGCAAGGTGTTCGTCGAATGGCGAGGCGCCGCCACCAACGCACCTCCGGCCGGCGCTCACGAGTTACAGGGTCTCGATGCGAGCGCGATCACCGAGGTCGGCGAGGTGCTGGCGGGCACGAAACCTGGCCGGACCTCCGACCGCGACCTCACCATTTACAAGTCCACCGGCCACGCAGTCGAGGACGCGGCGACAGCGAGCCTGGTCTACGCCCGCGCGCTGGCTGAGGGCGCCGGCCGCCGCCTCCCTCTCTAGAGGTCGATCAGCCGCAGAGGCACGGCGTTGATGATCTGTGTGCCTGCCAGCTTGCGCTCGACCTGGGCGCGGCCGTATGGATGCACATGGCCATGAATGAACAGCCTGGGAGTCAGGTCCTTGACCAGCCTCACGAACCCTGCAAAACCCCGGTGAGCCAGATCGTCGGGGGCGCCCCAGCCTAGCGGCGGAGCGTGCGTCAGCAACACGTCCAATTTCCGGGCCCCTCGGGCTGGGTTGAGCCTGATGCGCATCTCGAGGCTCAGCGCCCGCCAGCGCATCTCCGCGTCGGTGTACTGATTCGGGCCGGGCTTGTACCGCATGGAGCCCCCAAGTCCCGCGATGCGCAGTCCAGCGGCGACGACGACCCGGCCATCGGCGTTGTCGCAACCCTGGGGCCCCGGTTGTGGTTTCTCGGTTCGCAGCGGAGTCCAGGTTGGATCCCCTGATCGCACCTCGGGGTCGTGGTTGCCCGGTACATAGACAAGGGGAACGTCGAGCCGGCTGACTACGTACTCGAGATAGTCAAAGGGAAGGTCGCCGCAGGAAACCACGAGGTCGGGACGGAGTCGCGAGAGCTTGTCGGTGTAAAGCCCTTCGTCAACCTCGTCGGCGATCGCGAGGATTCGCGTCACGCGTCAGGCGAGAACTTCACGGCGCTGTTGCAGGCGCTCGATCTCCGCGGCGCGGATCTTGTCGAAGCCCTCTTCGAGGCCCTGCTTTAGCATCGCCGCGATTTGTGGCGCCGAATGCAGCCGCGGCAGGTACACGAGATCGGCTCCCGCTGCATAAAAGCTGAGAGCCTGCGGTATGTGCTCGCTGGTGAGCATCACGCGCGCCTTCGGGCATGCGGCTCTGCTGTTCTTGAGCATCCTCAGGTTGTTGGTCCCTCGCAGGATGTCGTCGGTGATGCTGGAAACCACAAGCTCTGCGTCCTGGATTCCTGCGTGCCGAAGGGTGTCCGCATGAGCGATGTCCCCATAGATGCAGCTGACCTTTCGATTGCGAAGCTCGCGCATCACGCTCGGGTTGAAGTCGATAACGAGGATCTTGCTGAGAAACTCCTTATCCGCGTCGCTGTCACCTGCGTGCTCGAACTCATGGAGGATCGAGCTCGCGTCTCTGAAGAAACCAAGGAAGACCACCCTCTCCTGGCGGCCCTCAGGCTTTGGCTCGGCATCAGTTGCCGAGTCGAGGTCCTTGACGCGAAGTATCTTGAGCGCGCGGCTCAAGACCTTCTGGACCGCGTGGCTCGAGTTGATCATGTACGTCGAAACGACGGCCGTGAGGGCAAACGTGATGATCACCACCGTCACGACGTCTGTGGTGATCTGGGGATGGGGCTGCGTCGTCAGCCCGAGAGAGGCGATGACGATCGAGAACTCGCTCACCTGGGCCAGGTTGATCGCGGGAAGCAGGCTGGCGCGGTGACCCATGCGCAGGCCGTAGAGGATGGGCACCACCGACAGCCGGCTCACAATCACGAAAGCTGAGGCCGCCAACGAAAGCCCGAGGAGTCCTGCGAAATGGGTCAGGGCGGCGTGATCCTCGAGGCTGGGCACCGGGATCTGCATCCCAAGCGCGACGAAGAACAGCGTGACGAAGAAGTCGCGGATGCTTACCGCTTTGGCCATGACGTCCAGGTTGTAGGGGAAGGTCGAGAGGCTGACGCCGGCTATGAGCGCGCCCATCTCGCGCGACAAACCGATCGCTTGCGCGACGCCGGCCAGGAAGAAACACCATGCCAGCGCGCTGACCAGCACCAGCTCGGGCGCCTTGGCCACCGCGCGGAACAGGTGCGGGAGGATGTACTTCGAGATGTTCAACGCCCCGACGACCAGGAGCGCACCCTTCAAGAGCGAGAACGCGAGGGGAAAGAAATTTGGATTGGCAAGGTTGGGCTGCACTGCAAGCATTCCCACGGCCCACAGGTCCTGGATCACCAGGACGCCGAGAGTGACCCTTCCGGGCAGCGTGTCCAGCTCGTACTTGTCGTAGAGCAGCTTGACGACGACCAGCGTGCTCGAGAGGCTCATGCAGGCGGCGAGGTACAGCAGCGAGTAATCGCCCTGCGTGTTGCGCACGCCGATCAGGTAGAAGAAACCCCACCCGAGCGCGATGCATATCGGCACCTGCAGAGCCCCGGTCAGGAGGACCGGCGCGCCGGCAGTGGCCAGCTTCTTCAGGTCGATCTCGAGCCCGATGATGAAAAGCAAGAGGATCAGCCCGATCTCAGCGACGGTCTGGATGCTGGCCTGGTCCTTGACGAAATTGAGGACGTTTGGACCAATGACCACTCCGGTCACCAGGTAGGCGAGGATCAGCGGCTGCCGCAGGCGCCAGCCGACAAGCGCGAGCAACGCGGCCGCGCCAACGCAGATGCCGATGCTGGATAGCAGGTCGTTACCAAAGGCCGGAAAGATCACAAGGGCTGGATGACCTTTTCCCCGCTCCCCTCTGATTGAGCGACGTCAATGTGGTCCCACCGGTGCTGCAGCGACGGCCAATCGTCCGCGTTGCCGAGGATCAGGAATCGAGGATGGTGCATCGACTCGATCAGCCCGGTCACCAGCGGGTCCAGAAGTCGCGATCCATCTTCTGGCTGGTCAGCCGCGCCCAGCCACCGGCCGATGCCACGCGACCTTGTGTTCTGGCCGATGCGCGGGCTCCTCGAGCCCGGACAGTACAGGGAGACGAACACGCCGCTGCCCTTGAGCTGGCGGGCCAGGCCCTCGGTGAAAGCGGCGAGGGCGGCGTGGCCGCTGTCATATGGGATCGTCATCGTGTCGCCGGGCAGGAGGCCTCCGTACGAAACGGCGTTGACGAGGTGGCCCGATCCGCGTTCGGTCATGTGGGGCAGGAAGTTGGTGACAGTGCGCACTGGTCCGAGAAGGTTGGTCTCGAGCATCCAGGTCCAGTCATGCGTGGATATCTTGTCGAGCTTGCCCTGCAGAAGCACTCCCGCGGCGTTGACCAGGATGTCGACCCTGCCCATCGCTTTGATGGAATCGCGTACCAAAGCGCGCACGGATGTGTCGCTGCGAATATCGGTCGACAGGGCGATCGCCGATTCGCAGGTACCGAGCTTCAGCACGTCCTCGACTGTCTTTTCCATCCGAGGCGTGTCGAAGTCTGCGACCACGAGGTTGGCTCCCTGGCGGGCAAGCGCTTTCGCGATGGCTTTGCCGACCCCGCTCCCGCCGCCGGTGACGACAGCGACCTTGCCTCCAAGCGCGCCATGAACCTGCTGCTTCGCCTCTTCAAACAGTCCCGGCACGGCGAATACTATGCACTGCCGCCGAGCGAAGCCGGTGCCGCTAAGCGAGTGAAACGAAGCGCCGTTCAGTTGGCCGACGCAGTTAGCCGGCGATCACTGCAATGGGAAGGGTGGCTGCCACCACCATGGTGCCGTGTCGGTCTCAACGGACACGACCCACTTGACCCAGGCAAAGCCGCGCCGGCCCGGCGCCACGAGCCTTACCGGGAAGCCGTGACCCGATTCCAGCGTGGCTCCGTCAAGGCGGGTCGCGAGGAGCAGCCGCGACGCTTCACTGATGTCAAAGCGCCGGCCGTAGCCCGTCACCGACCGGACGTAGACGCTCGAGGTACCGAGAGTCGCGCGGGCCGGCTGGCCGCTGAGCTCGAAGGCCACCCACCCGCTGGCGAAAGCCAGGGCCAGGAGGCAGAGAAGCGCCAGGTTGGTCAAGGGGCCGCCGCCACGCATAAGCTCCAAGGTAGTCGGCAATAGATAAAGGAGGGAATCGACGGTGAAGCAGGGACCACAGCCGCCCCCACGCCTGGTGGTTTGGTGGGAGGGTTTGGAGACGTGGGTACAGCTCGCGATCTCGTTTCCGATCTTTGCCGTCCTCACCTTCCTGATCAACGTCGGCGCGTTCAACCAGCCGGTCCCGCGCTCGATCTTTTACGGGCTGTTCGAGGGTGGCGTCCTCAGCGGCCTCATGGCGGTGGCGACGAGCACGGAGCGAGGCCGGCGAGGCTGATCCGGGCAAGTGGGCGACGCGAACCTCGTTTCGCTCTCGGCAAACTCACAGTCGACACACAATGCGTGCTGAGGCTTCGTCGTCAGTCTCGGTACCAACGCTCATGAGCGAATGAAAACTGAAGGAGACGACGAAATGAACGGAGTTCGAAAGACAGTGGCAGCGGCCGCAATTGCAGGATCGATGCTGATAGGAGGCGTGGTCGGAGCAGTCATGTATGGGGCCACGACGATCGGCGCCGCCGCGGCCACAACCGCATCACTCACAGCCGCCACACCGATACCCGCCGCCAACGCCCCATTCGTATCCAATGAGACCGCGGCCCACGAGGCCGGCGAAAGTCCCGCGCGTGAAGCTCAGGAAAACGCCGGCATCCGCCCGACAGTCCCCTAGGCGTCCCAACACCGCAGGGCGGCGGCCGGTGAAACGCCGCCCCGCCTTGCGGTCAAATTTGCCTCACAACACACTCACAGAGATTCCCCAGCGACCTCCCATGGTGATTTCCCATGCTTCCGACATGACCCCGGTTACCTCGATGCTCTTTAGATGAGGACGCGGATCCTGGTCGTCATCGTGGCCATCGTGGCCGTGGTCGCCCTGGCTGGTGGGGCCGGCTATGTCTATTACTTCTCCGGACTTCGATCCGCGCCGGCACAGCTCGGTTTGAGCGCGACCCCCATCGCCGCAACGAGTCCAACGGTGACGCCAGCGGCGACCACCTCACTGACCGGCAGCTGGACCGTCACCACCGGTTCGCTCGCGGGCTACCGCATCAACGAGCTCTTCGTGGGCCAATCTTCCAAACACCAGGCGGTGGCGCGTACATCGACAGTGAGCGGTGGCCTGACTGTGAGTGGCGACTCGACTGGTTACCAGGTGAGCTCGCTGACATTCACCGCAGACCTCACGAGCCTGCACAGCGTCGACACGGTCGCCGGACGAGACGTGACACAGAGGGACGGCGTCGTCAATCGCCAGCTCGACGTGCAGCAGTTTCCGACCGCAACTTTCGCCGCCACTTCAGAATCGGTCCCCGGCGGGATTACGAACCAGGCGGTTGACGTGAGCGTCACGGGCAAGCTGACGATTCACGGTGTCACCAAAGACGTAACCATCAAGGCGAAGGCTCAACTCGTCGGCGGCAAGGCGGAGATCGCGGGCAGCACCTCGATCTCGATGACCGATTACGGGGTGTCGCCTCCGCAGATGCCCTTCGTCACAGTGGATTCGACGCTGCTGCTCGAGTTCGACATCTTTCTGGTGCGGTCCGCCTAGCGCGTCTTGTGGAGGTGGATGAGCACCACCTCCCAGTCGGGCAGGTTCCAAGGTGCCGGGGCCGCATATGGATCCGCCGCGGTTGGCCAACCGCCTAAATCCAGAGTCGAATACTCGTCCCAGGCCACGCCCTCCGTGATCGGGATGACCGGAACGTCCTCCAGCATGATCGCCTCGACCTGCTTGATCAGGTCGTGCTGCTTGCCGGAGTCGGTGGTGGCGCCGAACTGGTCGAACAGGGTGTCAGCTGCGGGGTTGTTGTACCGGCCATAGTCACCTGCCGCCGTGGCTCCGAGCGCGGCCGTGGTCGCGCTGTCCAGTGTGTTGCGAAGCTCGTAGTAAGGCGTCGGCCCGGGAGATGTGTTGAGCGAGCCGTACGCAAGGTCGAAGTTACCGGTGAAGAGCTTTTCGAAATACGTGCTGCTGTCGAGGTTTTGAGCCTTTAGCTCGATGCCGAGCTGCTTGAGGTTGTCCTGGATCGCCTGCACCGACGCGACCCAGTCCGTGTAGCCGGCGAGGTCGATGATTGAGAATGAAAGCTTCTTGCCAGACGAGTCCTGGTAGATCCCAGAGCTGCCCTTCGTGTAGCCCGCCTGCTTTAGGAGGTCGGCGGCCTTCGCCTGATCGAATTTGTAGTTGTACTTCGCCGCTTGCCCCTGGTCGATCCAGCTGTCGAAGGTGGGCGACAGGACGCCGGTCTGGTTGCCGGGCGGCTCGTAGCCGTACTCGCCTATCCGGGAGACGCTGCCACGGTCGATTGCATACGCAAAGGCCTGACGCACCAGCTTGTTGTTAAGTGGCGACCTCTTGACGTTGAACCAGATGTTGATGTTGTCGATCGGCGGGAACCAGTACTTGTTGTGTATAGGGTCCCTCGCACCGTAATAGGTGTCGATGTTGGGGATGAACTGGCCGCCCCACTGCGCCTGGCCTGTCGCCACGGACAGGTTCGCCGGATCGTTGTCGACGAAAGCCGGGTAGTTGACCGTGTCGAGATATGGCACCCCTTTCTGCCAGTAAGTCGGGTTCCGGCTGTATCTGATGTTCTGCCCTGTGCACTCGCTCATCGTGAAAGGCCCGGTACCGACCGGAGCTTTGACCACCTGTGTCGCGGGTGTCGCGTAGCCGGACCAGATGTGTTGCGGAACTATCGGGGTCTGGCTGGCGACCTGGTAGAAGCTCGGCACAGCAGGCTGCCTGAAGGCCATGATCACCTTGTCCGCGCCCTCCTGCTTGACGCTGGACAGCACTCGCCAGTCCGACATTAGATCAAGCTCCGGGTGTTCGTTCAAAAGATTGAACGTGAACACAACGTCGGCTGCAGTGAACGCCTGACCGTCGCTCCATTGCACCCCATGGCGGATGGTGAAGGTGAGCGTCCTCGCGTCGGCGCTCCACGAGTAATCATTGGCGAGCCATGGTGTCCTCGTGTCGTTGAGAAGGTTGTCGTAAACCAGCGGTTCGTAAAGAATGCCGAACGACTGGCCGTTCATTGGCGACTTATACGGGTTGAAATCGCATTGCCAAAGTGCACCCGTCTCGTTGGCGATCGTCACGGAGCCGCCCGTCATCGGCTTCGATGGCGTGGGACCGGACATCGTGCACCCAACACAGGCCCCGAGCGCCAGGGTCAGGGACGCCAACCAGGCGACGACCCAACCAACCCGCCTCATGCGCACATGGGCATCTTGGCAGCCAGGGATGCCTCGCATAATCTTTGGCAATGGTCGTCCGGAGCGAGTTGGCGGGCCTGTCAGACGCCGAAGCGAGGCGCATCCTCGATGGGCTTCCCCGTGCCGGGGACTACGAGGTCGTCGTCAAGCCGCTCCGCTACCGCACGCGACCGCATCTCGCCGCCCGATGCGAGTTCGAGGAGCACCGGATCGTGCTCCAGGTACCAGTGCCTTTCCGGCCTTTCAAGGAGCCTGTCATCTTCGCTGCGCGGCGCAAGCGCGGGCCCGGGATGCGCTTTGCGTGGGCGTCCGAGACGGTGTCTTTCAGGCTCAGGCGAGAAGTTCTCCGGTTCCTTTACTGCCATGAGTGGATGCACTGGTACCTGTACGAGGCGCTGGGCAAGCGATCCTCAGCCGAGACCGCGTGCGACAGGTTCGCGCTGAGAAACTTCCGGCGCCCTCAGGTCACGACAGCTGACGCCGACGAGGCGCTTAGGCGACGCCGAACGTCAGCCACCAGTACTCGCAGTCGGGCTCGAGTAGGCTGACGAAAAGGCTGCGCGCAGTCGTCATCGACGATGAGAATCCTCGGCCGGCCCATATGTAGCGATATATAAGCCGGTTGTATGGATTAGATAAGACTCAAGCTCTAAATCGCAACCGGGCATAGCCGAGCCACCTCGAGCTAGCGTGGCAGGGTTGGCCGGGGTCCCCCCGGCCATGACTTTGTTCCTCAGCCTCCGAAACGTGGCGTGGAGAAACTAATCCGTAATTTATCCCGTCCCGGGAAGAGGAGCAGGCGCGCGCGAAGCGCCCGCCGATGAGGGGGAACCGACTGGTTACGTCGAGCTGGCGTGGCAGGGTTGGCCGGGGTCCCCCCGGCCATGACTTTGTCTTGTTGTCACCCGACGTGGCAGGGAAGGACGAGTTCGTAATTTGATCCAATCCCGGGAGAGAGAGCAGCCACGCGCGAAGCGCCCGCCGATGAGGGGGAACCGACTGGTTCCCTCTCATACGTTAGAGCTAGCGTGGCGGGGTTGGCCGGGGTCCCCCCGGCCATGACTTTGTTCCTCAGCCTCCGAAACGTGGCGTAGAGAAACTAATCCGTAATTTATCCCATCCCGGGAAGGGGAGCAGGCGCGCGCGAAGCGCCCGCCGATGAGGGGGAACCGACTGGTTCCCTCTCATACGTTAGATCGCGTACTCCACGTCGGTCAGAGTGACCCGCTTGTGCGTCACCAGGCGGCCGGCCACGCGTGAGATGTAAGTCCCGGATGTCGGCGCCACGTCCGAATAATCGGCTCCGACCGCGATCGTCACGTAATCCAGGCCGCCCCTGCTGGCATGAGTGGGATCGAACGTCCAGGCAATGGCATCTCCGCTGCCATCGCCCACCGGCAGGACGACCTCCACCCACGCATGAGTTCCGCCCTGCCCGACAAGGTGCCCGGAGACATAACGGGCAGGCAGCTCGGCGGAGCGGCAGGCGGCAAGCATGATGTGGGCATAGTCCTGGCAGACCCCATAACCCTGGGCGAGCGCCTCGGCGGCAGTGGTGCGCACGCCGGTGATGCCGCCCTTGTAGTGCATTGACTGGTAGACCCAATCGTTGATCCGGTCGGCAAGAGGCAGGCCCCAATCAGCGGATTCAGCGAGTTCGTCGGCCGCCCTTTCTATCCGTGCATCAGCGGCGGTGAGCGGAGTTGGCTCGAAGAGGTAACTCTGCGTCGCCCAGCCGGCGGGCAAGCGGTTCGGCTGGTGCGAGCTGCGCTCGACGGTGACCTCGGCGAGAAACTCGATGGCCGAGCTCACGCGCGGGGCAAAGGCATTGACGATCACGTTGCCGAACCGATCCTGCTGGTTCTCGAACCGCACTCCGTCGACTCCGGCCGACACCGTATGACGGAGCCGGCGCTGGTCGCCAAACCGCTCCGGCGGAATGACGACGAGCCGGTGGCTGAGATCCCGAATCGGTGCGGGGTACTCGTAGCGAAAGCTCTGGGTGATCTCGTATGACGCCTTGCGGGCTGTCGACCAGTCGATGGGGGCGCCTGGGAGCGGAATCACGCAGCCTCCGCTGCCACGTCGGCCCAGACGGTCATCGAGCGGAAGGTGGCCGGTCCGAAGGTGGTCAGCATCGCCACGTCCAGGGCGTCGCGGCCCCTTCCAATGAGCACCCGTCCGACACGCCGCGTGTTGTTGCGCGGATCGAACGTCCACCAGCGATCACCAAGGTAAACCTCCATCCAGGCCGCGAAGTCCATCGGGTTAGGGTCGAGCGGCACATACAGGTCTGGGAGGTAGCCGAACACGTACCGGGCCGGGACGTTCATCGCGCGGCAGAAGGAGATCGCGAGGTGGGCGAAATCGCGACAGACGCCGATACGGTTGTTGTAGACGTCGACCGCCGTGGTCAGCGGATTACTCGTGCCGTACTTGAACTTGATATTGTCGTGAACCCAGTCGCAGATCGCGTGCACTCGCGCGCCACCTGGCGGCGTCTGACCGAACAGCTCCCAGGCCACGCTCATCAGCTCGTCCGAGAGGCAGTACCGGCTGGGCAGTGTGAAGTGCAGAAGCTGGCCTGGCAGCTGCTCCACTGGAAGCTGCTCTGCCGCCATCGCGTCGGGGTCGGGCTCATCCGGGACGGCGCAGATGGCGTCGTACCGCAGGAGCAGATCACCGGTGGGCATAACAAACCGTTTTACGGGATTGCCGTACACGTCTGAGTACTCGTCGACCGGCAAAGGGGGCGTCGTCGACCACGTCTCGCTGACCAGCTTGTGGCTGGAATCCGAGCGCGGCCGGACCTGGACGGTCACCGGGGTCGGGGCGCTCATGTCGTAAGCAAACTCGCAGCCGACCCGCAAGTTGATCGTGTTCCCTGACATCGGTGCGCCGACACTATAGCGGTGGCCCCCAACGAATCCCTTGGTGTCAACTACCAGTCCAACGGGTTCTATGACGAAATGCTTGCGCCCTCGGGCCAACCGAGGCCTGGCTACCGCACGCTGTACGACCAGCTGAACCGGCTCGGGGCGAAGGAGCTTTCCCGCCGCCACGACCTGGCGATGCAGATGTTCCGAAACCACGGCATCACCTTCGCTGTGTATCCGGACGCCCTGGGGACCGACAAAGTCTTTCCCTTCGACATCATCCCGAGGGTGATCTCGGCCGAGACCTGGCGACGCCTCGAGGCGGGTCTGAAGCAGCGTCTGGCGGCCTTGAATCTCTTCCTTGACGACGTCTACGGCCGCAAGCTGATCCTCCACCAGGGGGCAGTCCCGCCCGAGACCGTGCTCTCGAGCCCCCAGTACTTGAGGGAGATCGAAGGTCTTGCGGTGCCCCACGGAATCCACTGCCACATCGCCGGCGTCGACCTCGTGCGGGACGGCAAAGGCGATTTCTACGTGCTGGAGGACAACCTGCGGACGCCCTCGGGCGTGTCTTACGTGCTGGCCAACCGGTACGTCATGAAGCGTGTGCTGCCTGACCTGTTTGCCGGGTATCCCGTGCGGCCGGTCGAGGGCTACGTTCACGAGTTGCTGCGCCACCTACGATGGCTTGCGCCCGAGGGCGTCGACGACCCGACGGTGGTGCTGCTCACGCCCGGCATCACCAACTCCGCTTACTACGAGCACCTGTACCTCGCCAAGCAGATGGGCATCGAGCTAGTCGAGGGCACGGACCTGGTCGTCGACCAGGACCACGTGTTCATGCGCACGACTCGCGGCCTCAAGCCGGTGCACGTCATCTACCGGCGCCTGGACGACGATTGGCTGGACCCTATCTTCGGACGGCAGGAGTCCCTCGTGGGAGTCGCCGGGCTCGTCAACGCGTACAGGGCAGGCAACGTCGCCATCGCCAACGCCCTCGGCAACGGCGTCGCCGACGACAAGGCTGTCTATGCGCTTGTGCCAAAGATCATCAAGTACTACCTCGACGAGGAACCCATTCTCCCCAACGTGCCGACGTACCTGTGCGCGATCGATGCGGACCGCCGGTTCGTGCTCGAGCACCTGGAAGAGCTGGTGGTCAAGACCGTCGACTCGTCGGGCGGTTACGGGATGCTGATCGGCTCGGAATCGACCAAGGAGCAGCGCGAGGAGTTCCGACGGCGCATCGAGGCGCGGCCGCGAAGGTTCATCGCGCAACCGATACTGGCGCTGTCGGTGCAGCCTGTCTTCGACCACGGCCGGTTGCGACGTGCCCACCAGGACCTGCGTCCATTCGTGCTCACCGGCCCTGAGATCTACGTCGCGCCGGGCGGCTTGACGCGCGTCGCTCTCAAGGACGGTTCCCTGATAGTCAACAGCTCGCAAGGCGGCGGCAGCCGTGATACGTGGGTCATGGCCGACGACGGTGAGGGAGCGGATGCTTAGTCGGGCGGCAACGTCGCTGACATTGCTGGGCAGGCACCTGGAGCGAGCCGACCACCTCGCTCGGATCCTGGGTGTGCACGTGGCGCTGTCCCTGGACCGGACGGATGAGCCCGGTCCGGAGTTCTGGACTCGGTTCATGGACCTGGCCGGCTGGCCGGGCGGCGACACGAGTCGACGTGACCAGGCGGTCGAGGTGGTCATCACGGGAACGTTGGGGCCGTCGGTACGGGCGAGCGTTGCCGCTGCACGCCTGGCGGCGCAGGCGGTGCGGCCCTCGCTGCCCAGCGAGCTCTACGAGCAGGTGAACGCGCTGCACTGGCGCGTTCAAAAGCCCACGTGGCAGCCTGACTTATATCCGTTCCTCACCGATGTGCAGCTCACGATCCGTCTGGTCGATGGCCTGCTGATGGACACGATGCAGCACGACGAGGCGCGCGACTTCGTCCGTCTTGGGAAATTCCTCGAGCGCACTGCCAACGTCACAGCGATCGTGACCAGAAAGTCGGCGGAGCTGGCGGACGCGCCGGAGGACGCCCTCGAATGGTCCGCGGTGCTCAAATCCTGTTTTGCATTCGAGTCGTACCAGTCGCGCTACTCAGGCGGTGTCACACCCGACCGCGTGATCGAATGCCTTTTACTCGACCAGACGCTGCCGCGATCGGCGCGCTTTTCGGCCCAGGTCGCCCTCGACTCTGTGTCAAGGATCGACGGACCCGGCCGGCGTTCGAAGCCCAAGCGCCTGCTCTCGAAGTTACACGGGATGTTCATGGATACGACCGCGGCTGCGGTCGCCGACCAGCCCCGAGAGTTCGAGACCGAGTGCAGAAGCATGTTGCGGCAGCTCGAGCTGGCCATGCGCGAGGCTTACTTCCATCCAAGCAAGGTTCCGAGCAACGTGGTCGGCGACGAGGAAAGGGCGATGCCCCAACAACAGCAGCAGTGAAGCTCGAGATAGTTCACAGCACTCGTTACAAATACTCCGGCCCGATTGCGGAAACGGTCATGGAGGTGCGCTTGCGTCCAATGGACGGCAACGGGCAGCGCTGCCTGGAGTTCGACCTGGACGTCAGCTCTGGAATCAAGCCGCGTTCGTATCTGGATGGTTACGGCAACCACGTGCACTACTTCAACCTTGTGCGCCCGCACACGCGGCTGATCGTCACCAGCAGATCTGTCGTCGAGACCGGGCTCGAGCCTGACAAGGACGCCGGCGAGGAGCTGGTGCACGACTTCCTTCGCTTCCGCTCACCGGTAAAAGACGTAGACGGCGTCCGCGAGCTGGCGGCCCGCTTCCCGATTACGGATCCCCGCTCCGGCCGCGATGTGGAGGAGGCACTTGATGCGCTGACGCTGACCATCAGCCGCGAGTTCACTTACGACCGCGCAGTCACCGACGTGTACAGCGCAGTCGATGAGGTGCTCGCGCTGCGCGCGGGCGTGTGCCAGGACTTCGCCCACCTGTTCATCGCCGCCGCCAGGGCCATGGGAGTGCCGGCTCGTTACGTGAGCGGTTACATCCATTCGCCTGACGGGGGCGGCTCCTCGAGCGCGTCTCATGCGTGGGCGGAGGGCTGGGTGCCAGGTCGGGGTTGGGTCGGTTTCGACGCCACGCACCCGGTGCGCACCTCGGAGAACCACGTGCGTCTGGCGGTGGGCAGGGATTACAGCGACGCTGCGCCGACCCGTGGCATCTATGTGGGCTCGGCGACCGGGTCGATGAACGTAGGCGTCAGGACGCGATCGATGGAGTGAGGCTAGAAGCGCTTGCCTCTGACATGGTCAATTGAGAACGTTGCGGTGTCGGCGATCAGCATCACAGCCATCACGCCCGCTTCGACAGGATCGCTGACCACGAGGTCCGCTGCGTCCGGCACCGAGCCCGCCATGTTCGTGCACAGGACGAGGATTCCCACTTCCCTTATCTCGCGGACCGCCGTGCTGATATCTCCGCCCATGAGGGCTCCGGCGAGGACGAGTGCTCGTGCGCGATGCAGCCGGGCCACTGCGCGAACGGCAGCCGCGAGCTGATCCTCGCCGACGAGCGGAATGGTGTCGACCGAGATCCGCTCCCCGCGGATGTTGTGGCGGTCTGCTTCCGAGATCGCGCCCTGCGCCACCATGCCGACCTGCGCGCCGCCACCGATCACGATCACGCGCTTTCCATAGATGCGTTCGAAGGTGGGGACGATGCTGACCTTGGTGACGCCTTCCAGGCCTTCGAGCTCCGCAATCAAGCGCTGGGTGTCGGGTGCGCCGGCGACCTCGAGCTGAAGCTCGGCGGCGTTGTCTCTATGCGCCCCGCCCGCTACATAGGTGACGTTCGCGCCGTGGCGGAATATGGTCTCCGACAATCGGTACAGAACGCCCGGCTCGTCTCGCGCTGCGACGAGAAGCCCAAGAACATCCGCCACGCGCAGAAGATTACTGGTCCTAGGGCAGTTGCCGTGAATCTGCCGTGATCGCGTCGCCGTGGCTTACGGCTTCGATGACCGGCTCCTCAACCAGCTTCGGGTTGGCCAGGAAGTCGTACAGGAATGCCGCGCCAGCCGCACCCACCAAGCCGGGGACCAGATAGACGGGCTCAGTCCCTCCCGCAATTCCATCAAAGTGCTTTGATATGATTCAGAGGTAATGCCCAATTCGGCCAGGGCTGCCCCCGAAACTGTTTCGCTCCTTGCCCATGACGTCCGCTGGCGACTTGCCCAAGAGCTGTCCCGCGGCGACTACACCGTCGGCGAATTGGTTGAGGCAGTCGATGAGCGGCAGAACCTGGTCTCCTACCACTTGGGGCTGCTCCGCCGAGCCGGCTTGGTTTTGGAGCGGCGCAGCTCACGTGATTCAAGGGATGTCTACTACAGCATCAACCTCGGCCGTCTCCGGGGCGGCCTTGATCAAGCCTTTTCGTCGTTGCATCCCACGCTGCGGATTCCGGCGCTGGAGGCACAACCGGCAATCATCGAAGGCAAGCGACAGCGAAGGCTCTTGTTTGTGTGCACCGGGAACAGCGCTCGGTCGCAGCTCGCGGAGGCGA
>Ga0207929_1000048_pt1 | contig 39573 bp, 36 predicted proteins | sample NGESurdeep072012_FD_184466 | JGI IMG/M metagenome (GOLD analysis project Ga0207929, IMG submission 184466) | Arctic peat soil microbial communities from Barrow, Alaska - NGEE Surface sample 53-1 deep-072012 (SPAdes) | ecosystem: Environmental > Terrestrial > Soil > Wetlands > Peat ... | reverse complement strand
GCCATCCACGCCTCCCGAATCAGCCGCGGTCCCAGACTCGCCTATCGTGCCAACTTTGGGAATCCGACCCGAGTCAGTTCATTCCAAAACTGCTCTAAGCCGCCGATCGCCATTCTCTCACCCGATCGTGAGAGGCGCGGAACATGGCGGACAAGACGATGGTTGCAGGAGCGGTTGACGGCGGCGTGCGGGCCTTGCTGCGCGTCGAAGGCCTGGCGCTGCTCGGCGGCGCCGCGGCGCTCTATTGGCACAGCGGCGGCGACTGGAAAATGTTCGCCGCCCTCTTTCTCGTGCCCGATTTGAGTTTCGCCTTCTATCTCGGCGACCCGCGCATCGGTGCCGCCGCCTACAACGCGCTGCATTCGACGGTCGGGCCGCTGCTCCTGGCAGCAGCGGGACTCGCGCTCAACCAGCCGCTTGCCGTCAGCGTTGCGCTGATCTGGTTCACCCATGTCGGCTTCGACCGCGCCCTCGGCTACGGCCTGAAATACGGCCGCGGCTTCGGCTTCACACATCTGGGCCGCATCGGCCGCAAATCCAAGGAGAGCTAGATGTTCATCGGACATTACGGACCGGCCTTTGCCGGCAAAGCTTCGGAAAAAAGACTGCCGCTGTGGCTTTTCTTCTTGGCCGTGCAATGGCTGGACGTCGTGTGGTCGGCGCTGGTGATGCTGAACGTCGAGAAGCTGCGCATCGTGCAGGGCTTCACGCAGGGCAGTTCACTCGATCTCTACTACATGCCGTACACCCACGGCCTGCTCGGCGCGGCGGCCTTGTCGGCGGCGCTGGGCGCGGTGACGGCGCTCTTCTTCAAGGAACGGCGCGCCGCGATCGGCGCGGTCGTTGCCGGCGCGGTGTTCTCGCACTGGATGCTCGACCTTGTCGTCCATGTGCAGGACCTGCCGCTGCTGGGCGACGGCTTCAAGGTCGGGTTCGGCCTGTGGCGGCATCTGTGGATCAGTCTGCCGCTGGAACTTGCGACGCTGGCCGCCGGCGCGGCCATCTACGCGCATGCCGTTCCGAGCCAGACACGGCGGGGCGACGCCTGGCTGTGGACCTTCGTCGCCGCGATGACGGCGGTCCAGATCTACGGTTCCTTCGGCCCTCAACCCGAATCGCCCCTGGCCGAGGCCCGCACCGCGCTCGCCGCCTATATCGTCCTGGCGGGACTGGCCGGTTTGGTGGATTGGGCGCGTGCCGCGGCCCCCGCCCGAGGGGCGGGCTTCTGGGAACCCGGCCGCCTTAATCCTGTGCGTTAGGTTTGTTAACGATAAGCGATTGACGGGCCGGGGCGCATCGCTATAACCCCGGCCCTCTGTTCACGCGTTCCAGGTCGAAGGGGAGTGCGCATGGGAACCCAACTTCCGTCCGGTTACAAACCGTCGGAGAGCGAACCCTTTATGAATGAGCGGCAACGGGAGTATTTCCGCCGCAAGCTGAATAGCTGGAAAGACGAGATCCTCCGCGAGAGCCGCGAGACGATCCAGAACCTGCAGGCCGAGACCGTGCCGCATGCCGACTTGGCGGATCGCGCTTCGACCGAGGCCGAGCGCCAACTCGAACTGCGCACCCGCGACCGACAGCGCAAGCTGATCGCCAAGATCGACTCGGCGCTGCGCCGGCTCGAGGACGGATCATACGGCTTCTGCGAAGAGACCGGCGAGCCGATCTCCCTCAAGCGCCTCGACGCCCGCCCGATCGCGACGCTGTCGCTGGAAGCGCAGGAGCGGCATGAGCGGCGCGAGAAGGTTTATCGCGACGATTAGTTGATCCCTGGATACTGAAATGGAAAACGGCCGGACCCTGAAAGGATCCGGCCGTTTTGCCTCTGCCCCTCTACCCCAATTCAGGGTGGAATGTCGTGCACCGGATCCCGGATCGCTCATACGCTGTCCCTATGAGCCGCCGTCCGGGATGATTTCGCTGCCGCGAAATCAGAACGGCATCAGGATGTCGAACAGCTGCGAGCCGTAGCGCGGCTGCTGCATGTCGCTGACCGTGCCGCGGCCGCCATAGGAGATGCGCGCCTCGGCGATCTGGCTGAGATCGACCGTGTTGGCGCTGGTGATGTCTTCGCTGCGCACGATGCCGGAAACCTGCAGGTCGCGCAGCTCGTTGTTCACCCGCACCTGCTGATGGCCGCCGATCACCATATTGCCGTTGGGCAGGACCTGGGTGACCAGCGCGGCCAGCGTCAGGCTGATCGATTCCGAGCGCGCCACCGAGCCCGAACCGACATTGGAGGTGTTGGAGCCCATCTTGACCAGGCTCGACGGATCGGCCCCGGTCGAGGCGGCCAAAGGCGTTTCCAGGCCGAAGAAGTTCGTCAGATTGGCGTTGTCGGCATTGGTGCGCGAGCGCGTCGTGGTGTTGTCGAACTTCGCCGTGTCGGCCACCGTGATGTTGACCGTGATGATGTCACCCGGACGGCTGGCGCGCGGATCGTGGAAGAAGCTGCGCGAGCCCGATGCCCACAGCGAATTGACGGCGCGCGACGGCGCCGGCGGCGGCGGCATGGGCAGCGCCGGCGACGCGGTGTTGATCGGCGAGGCCGGATCGGCCATCGACGCCAAGGCCGGCGGATCGCCGATTTCGCGCACGCGCTCGACGGCGCTGCAGCCGCCCAGGGCCCCAAGGCCGACGGCCAGGCAAACGATCTTCGAAGTGTGGCGTTTCATGGCTCTATCCTTCAATGGGCGCGTGCGAGCGTGGTGGGCGCCGCGATGTTGAGCACCGAGCTGGCGGCGCGGACGGCGCCGGGACCGGTGACGATGCAGCTGATCTGCCGGAACGAGGCCGGGTTCTGCACGGTGATGGTCTCGCCGACGCCGCCTTCGCTCAAGGCGCGGCCGCTGGCGGTCAAGGTGACGCCCGGGGCCTGGAAGGTCATCGTGACGATGGAGCCCTTGGCGACGACGACGGGATGGCGCACGTCGTCGGTGCGCACGATCTCGCCGGCACGCAGCATGCGGCGGGCTTCCATGCCCTTGAGCGCATCCATCGACGTGGCGATGCCGGAGAATACGTTGGTCGCGGCAATCGTGCCGTAGACCAGGTCGGATTCGCCGATGGTTTCGCCGCGCGCGATGTCGCGGTTGGGAACGACCACCCGCATGCCGCTGTCGGCGAAGGCCGGAGAGGCGATCAGCAGGGCCGAGATAAGGACGAAGAGACGGAGCAACATCGTTATGCACCTCCCAGGCGCGCGGTGTCCTGCAGCATCTGATCGGCCGCGGTGACCACTTTGGAATTCATTTCATAGGCGCGCTGCGCCGTGATCAGCGAGGTGATCTCCTCCACCGCGTTGACGTTGGAAGTTTCCAGGAAACCCTGCTGCAGGGTGCCGTAACCCGAAGAGCCCGGAACGCCCGATTGCGGCGAGCCCGAAGACGGGGTCTCGAGAAAGAGGTTGTTGCCTACGGCTTTGAGGCCCGCCTCGTTGGCGAAGCGCGTCAGTTCCAGCGTGCCGACGACCTGCGGCGCGGTCTGGCCGGGCACCGTGCACGAAACCTGACCCTGGGCGTTGACCGCGACGGAGAGCGCGTTGTTGGGAATGGCGATGCCCGGCGCGACCGTGTAGCCCTGGTCGGTGACCAATTGGCCTTCCGGCGAGAGGCCGAAATCGCCGGCGCGGGTGAAAGCGTCGGTGCCGTCCGGCTGCTGCACGCGGAAGAAGCCCGGACCCTGGATCGCGACGTCGTAAGGATTGGACGTGTTCTTCAGGTCCCCCTGGCTGGTCACGCGATAGACCGAGGCGGTGCGCACGCCGGCGCCGATCTGGATGCCGCTGGGCAGGACCGTGCCGGAATCCGAGGAGTTGGCGCCCGGCATCGAAACGTTCTGATAGAGCAGGTCCTGGAATTCGGCCCGCTGCTGCTTGAAGCCGGTCGTGTTCATGTTCGCCAGATTGTTGGCGATGACTTCGACATTGGTCTGTTGGGCGAGCATTCCGGTCGCCGCGATCGAGAGAGCGCGCATGTCTTAAGTCTCCTTAACTTTGCAGGCTGCCAAGCTTGTCGATCGCCTGGCGCATGAGATCTTCCTGGGTCTGGGTCATCGTGGCCGTCGCCTGATAGGCGCGCATGACCTCGATCATGTGGCTGATCTCGATCACCGGCTCGACATTCGAGGTTTCGAGCATGCCCGAGTTGAGCGTGTAACTGTCGGCGCTGACCGGCGATTGGCCGTCCGCGGCATAGAGGCTGGCACCTTCCTTGGTCAGGGCGCGCGGATTGGCGAAATCGGCGACGCGGATACGGCCGATCTGGCCGTTCTTGCCGCTGACCGTGCCATCCTGGGCGATATGAACCTCGCCGTCGTCGGGCGTGATGGTGATGGGCCCGCCGTCGCCCTGCACGGCATCGCCGTTGCTGGTGACGAGCTGGCCGCCGGCATCGAGGCCGAAATGGCCGTTGCGCGTGTAGCGCTCGCCGGACGCGGTCTGCACGACGAAATAGCCCTTGCCGTGAATCGCCATGTCGAACGGCGCATTGGTGGTATTGAGATGGCCTTCGGAAAGATCGCGCACCACGCCGGCATCCTGCACGAAGCTCAAGGACTGCATGCCGGTCTGGCCTTCGGCGGGCCGAACCTGGGCGATATATTCGTTGAAGGTCGGCTCTTCGCGCTGATAGGCGGGCGTCGAGAGGTTGGCGAGATTGTTCGCGATCACGTCCATCGAGCGATAGGACGCGATCTGATGCGACAGACTGATGAGTAGCGAATTTTCCATAGTCGGGGCCTTGTCGAACCTTTCTGGTCCGCCGCAACCGCTGCAGCGCGCGTGCCAGACGAAAAGCCAACGGTTCGCCGGGTTTTCGCGAAGGCCGGCGGCGTCCGCGACGCGCTCTGCCCGGCAAGAATTTCCACATTGGCGATTTGGGACCGCCGATTTGAACCAGTCCTTAACCACGTCTGCCTAACTTCGCGTCCAGAGATTTCTCGCGAAGGGCTCACCAGCGTGGCGAAGAAGGAAAAGCAGGCGGCGCCGGAAGGCGAAGACGCGGAAAAGAAAGAGGGCGACGCCGCTGGCGACGCACCCAAGCAAGGTTTCATTAAGAAACTGCTGGGCAACAAGCTCATCCTGTTCGGCGGCGTCGGCCTGATCCTGGCGCTGGCGCTGGGCGGCGGGGCCTATTGGTTCTTCTTCAGCGGCTCCGATGCCAAGCCCACCGAGTTGGCCGCCGGCGCGCCCGAAGCGCTGCCGCCGACACCACCGAACGTCACTTTCTACGACATGCCGGACATTCTTGTGAACATCCAGGGCAACGACTCCGCACCGGCCTACCTCAAACTGTCGGTCTCGCTGGAGCTCGACGGTCCGGAGGAAGTCGCCGGTCTGAAGGCGCTGATGCCGCGCATCGTCGATCAGTTCCAGGGCTATCTGCGCGAATTGCGCATGGACGACCTCAAAGGCTCGGCCGGCATCGTGCGCCTGAAGGAAGAATTGCTTCGCCGCATCAATGCCTCCGCCGCGCCCTACCGCGTGCGCGACGTTCTCCTCAAACAAATGCTCGTGCAGTAACGGAGCCCTCATGGCCGACGAAACGACCGAAGCGACAGCGAGCCCCGAAAACCCGGAGGCAGCCGCGGCCGAGACCATTCCGGTCGCCGCCAATGGCGGCACCGCGGAACGCATCCTGAACCAGGAGGAGATCGACTCGCTCCTGGGCTTCGATGTCAACAACGACCAGCTGCAGGACAAGTCCGGCGTCCGCGCCATCATCAATTCGGCGCTGGTCTCCTACGAGCGCCTGCCGATGCTGGAAATCGTCTTCGACCGCCTGGTACGGTTGATGACGACGTCCTTGCGCAATTTCACCTCGGACAATGTCGAAGTGAGCCTGGACAGCATCACCTCCATCCGCTTCGGCGACTATCTCAATTCCATCCCACTGCCGGCGATCCTGGCGGTGTTCCGCGCCGAAGAGCTCGACAATTACGGCCTCTTCACCGTCGATTCCAATCTCATCTATTCGATCGTCGACGTGCTGCTCGGCGGCCGGCGCGGCTCCTCGGCCATGCGCATCGAAGGCCGTCCCTACACCACCATCGAGCGCACGCTGGTCCAGCGCATGATCGAGGTGATTCTGGCCGACATGTGCGCCGCCTTCGAACCCCTGGCGCCGGTGAATTTCACGCTCGACCGTCTGGAGACCAATCCGCGCTTCGCCGCTATCGCCCGCCCCGCCAACGCCGCCATCCTGGTCAAGCTGCGCATCGACATGGAAGACCGCGGCGGCCGCACTGAATTGCTGCTGCCCTACGCGACGCTGGAACCGATCCGCAAGCTCCTGCTGCAGCAGTTCATGGGCGAGAAGTTCGGCCGCGACTCGATCTGGGAAAGTCATCTGGCGACCGAGCTGTGGTCGACCAAAATCGAGATCGACGCGATTCTCGACGAGCAGACCTTGCCGCTCAACAAGATGATGAATCTGGAAGTCGGCCAGACGATCATGCTAAACGCCTCGCCGGATTCGAAGATCGAAATGCGCTGCCGCGGCGTGCCGCTGCTCAAGGGCCGCATGGGCCGCGTCGGCTCGTCGGTCGCCGTGCGGATCGACGAAGCCGTCGAACGCACCGACGCCTCCAGAGGATTGTAAGATGATGCACACGCTGAACCTTGGCCTGATCGTCGAACTCGCGCTCACCGGACTTTTGGCCGTCACGCTGATCTATTGCATCGTGCTGGAACGCCGTCTGGCCGCGGTGCGCCGCGGACAGGAAGGCCTCAAATCGACCATCGGCGAACTCAACACCGCCATCACCCATGCCGGCGCCTCGATGCGGGCGCTCAAAGCCACCGCCAGCGGCGCGGCCGAGGCGCTGGACGAGCGCTTGGCGCGCGCCCGTTCGATCATCGACGAATTGTCGCTGCTGACCGCCTCGGGCGACCGCATCGCCGAGCGCTTCGACCGCGCCAGCGACGCCAGCGCTTCGGCACGCTCGCAGTCGACGGCGAATCCCGCTTTCAATCTTCCGTCCGGCAGCATCATGAAACGCCTGGACGCGCTCAGGGCGGTGCGATGAACGGGTTGACCAGATATCTGCGCTTGCTGCCGGCGGTCGTCATCGTCGGCACGGCCTTGCTCGCCATCAAGGGCGTCGATCTCGCGCATGCCGCGCAAGCGCCCGAGCAGGCGTCCGACCAGCCGGACAATTCCGGCCTGGCGCCGGCCGATGCCGACGGCGGCTCGGCGACGCGCGATTTCGCCGGCGACGACAGCACCAGCGGCAGCGCCGCCACGGTGGACGTACTCTCCAGCCTGACGCGCCGCAGAGCCGAGCTGGATGCGCGCGAGCGCGCGCTCAACATGCGCGAGAATCTGCTCTCCGCCGGCGAAGGCCGCGTCGACCAGAAGATCGGAGCGCTGAAGGACCTGCAGACGCAGATTCAGACGCTGCTCACCCAGCGCGACGCAAAACAGGACGATCAGATCAAATCGCTGATCAAATCCTACGGTCCCGACGGCATGCCGGCCAAGAAAGCCGCGTTGATCTTCAACACCATGCCCGACGAGGTTCTTATCCCGATCGCCAAGGGCATGAAACCCGCCGACCTCGGCAGCATCCTGCAGGCGATGAACCCCGACGCGGCGCAGCGGTTGACCGTCAAGCTGGCTTCGCTGCTCAAGCTGCCGGAGCCGCCGCCGGTCGTCTGCCCGACCACGCCCGGCTCGTCGGCGGATATCGCCTCGCCGCCGCCCGGCACGACGGCCTCCGCCGCGCCGCCGCTGCAAACCGCCGCGCTCTCGCCGCCTGGCAGCACGCCGGTCGTATCGTCGCTTCCGACGCCGCCGCCGCCGCCGCCCGCGCAATCGCCGCCGGCTGCGACGCCCCCTGCGGCGCCACCCACCCAGGCCTCGACACCGCCAAAGCCGCATGCGCCGCCGGTGCACCACCCGGCAACAACGCCGCCGGCCAAGCCCGCGACCGCGGCCGCAACCCCGCCGGCCAAACCCACGGCGGCTGCCGTGACGCCGCCCGCCAAACCAGCAACGGCAGCGGTTACGCCCACGGTGACGCCGCCGGCGCAACCAACCACGACGCCCAAGCCGGCGACCCAAGCCGCCAGCGGCCCGCCGGCGCCGCTCGCGCCGGCCAAGGGCGGCTAGGCGAAATCGCGGATGCGGCCCGGCTTTTACGGTTTACGGGCGGTTAACGCCGTGGCGTCCAAACTGGGCCAGGACGAAAGGACGTCCTCTCTTATGAAGCATGCCGTCACACGCACGAACCTTCTCCGCCTGGTTTCGGCGGCGTGCCTGTTTGCGTTCTTCGTGCTGCCGGCGCGCGCCGGCGACACGCTCGGCGTCAATACCGCCGGCGGCTATGCGCGACTTCTCTTCAGCTTCGCGCCGAGCGCCCATGTCGGCGCCGCGGTGAATGGCGGCGTGCTGACGCTGAGCTTCAGCCGCGACACGTCGATCACCGCCGCTGTGCTGACCCAGAACCTCGCCGCCTATGCCGGCAGCGCGCGGGTCGATCCCGACGGGCGCACTTTTCGCCTGGCCCTGACGCAGCCGGTGCGCATCCATTCCAGCGCGGTCGGCAATCAACTCGCCATCGACCTGGTGCCGAACAGCTTTAGCGGCACGCCGCCCGACCTGCCGCCGCTGCCGCCGCCGGCGCCCAAGACAGTGGACGTTGCCACGCTGCCGCAGATCGCGGTGCGCGCCGGCGCCTATCAGAATTTCACGCGGCTGGTGTTCGACTGGCCGCAAACGGTCAAATACGCGGTGTTTCCCGGTGCCGGCAAACTCGGCGTTCGCTTCGAAGCGTTGGCCCGCGTCGATGTTTCCGCCATCGCGCGTTTCGCGCCGCCTTGGGTGAAGAACGCCAGCTGGCGCATCGACGGCAAAGGCACGATCGTCGAGTTCGACACCGATGCGGCTTCCGGCTTCCACGACTTCCGCACCGGCTCGAAGATCGTGGTCGACGTGCTCGCGCCCAAGACCGACGCGGATTCCTATCACCCGCCCGGCACAGAGAAGCCGGTCATCACCGCGCTGGCCGGCAAACCCACCAATACGCAATCGGCGCTGTCGGAAGCGCAAGCGGCTGCCATCGCCGCGACCGCGCAAAAACTGGCCGATGCCAACAAGCCGCCGACGGCAACGCCGCCGCCAGCCGCCCCGCCGCCAGCGGCCGCCGCCCCGGCTGCCACGGCGCCGGCTGCAGCGGCAGCGGATCCCAACGCCACGCCCGTCGCGCCATCCACCGCCGACGCCAGCGGACAGTTGACGCGCAGCGGTGCCGTGCTCACCTTCGCCGGCGCCGCAACACGCGGCTCGGCCGTGTTCATGCGCGGCTCGACGGCCTGGATCGTTCTGCAAGGCGCGGCCCCGCTCGACGCCGTGAAACTGAAAGCCGCGCTGGGCGACTTCCCGGCCGCGGTGGAAGCCGCCTCCGCCGACGGCGTCAGCGTGCTGCGCATCACGCTGAAACAACCCGAACAGATCGGCGCCCATGCCGACGGCTCGAACCTGAAGGTCGTCATCGCGCCCCAGGTCAGCGAGCAGCCGATCGCCATCGGCTTTGCCCGCAACCAGGACGACGCCACGCATTCCTCGCTCAGCACTTTGCTGCCGGGCGCCAGCCATCCGGTGACGCTGACCGATCCGGTGGTCGGCGACCAGCTGATCCTGGTGCCGTCCGCGGTGGGCCGCGCGATGATCGCAGCCCACGACTATGTCGAGTTCGGCGTGCTCAAGACCGCATCGGGCCTGGCGCTGGCGCCCTATATCGACGATCTCTCCGTCACCATCGATCGCACGCGCACGACCATTACCCATCCCGGCGGCTTGGCGCTGACGCCGCCGACCATGCCGGTCGCCGATTCGCCCGCCGCCATCGCCGCGCGCGATGCCGGCCCGTCCTTTCTCGACTTCGCCCATTGGGCGAAATACACCGGCGGCAGCTTCCTCAATACCGAGCGCCGCCTGCGCGCCGCCACCGCGCGGCTGAAGCCGGACGACGCCAACCATGCGCGCCTGGTGCTCGCGCGATTTTACCTCGCCAACGGATTTTCCGCCGAAGCGCTCGGCGTCATCAATCTGATGCAGGCCCAGGACCCCGCGCTGCAAAGCGACCGCCAACTGCAGACCATGCATGCGGCGGCGAACTACATGATGGGCCGCTATCGCGACGCCCATAACGATATCGCCGGCGCCGCCTTCGATGACGACCGCCACGCCGCCTATTGGCGCGGACTGATCGAAGCCGCGCTGGAGGACTGGAACAGCGCCGGCGCCGACCTCGACCGGGCCGAGCCCGTGCTGAAGCAATACCTGCCCGATTGGCAGGCGCGCCAGCGCATTGCCAAGGCGCAGACCGCGCTGGGGCAAGGTCACCTGGAAGTCGCCGACTCCGCCGTCGCCAGGCTGCCGCAGACGATCGACAAATCCCTGGCGATCGCTGCCGATCTTGTCCGCGCCCGGCTGTTGGCGGCCGAGAATCGCGGCCATGAGGCCGGCGTCCTGTTCAACGCCATCGAGAAGAGCGGCGACGAACGCGCCGAGGCCGAGGCGATCTATTACCGCATCGACGCCGCGCTCAGCGCCGGCGTCATGAGCCAGGATGCTGCCATCGCGGCGCTGGAGCGCCTGCGCTTCCGCTGGCGCGGCGACATGCTGGAAATGAAGACGCTGCGCAAGCTGTCGTCGCTCTATTTCGCCAAGCAGCGCTGGCGCGACGGGTTGCACACGCTGCGCGTAGCGGCGGCGAGTTTCCCCAATGACGATCTGGCGCGCAAGGCGCAGGACGACATGCGCGGCGCCTTCGCGGCCCTGTTCATCAAGGGCAAGGCCGACAAGATCGCGCCGGTCGAAGCACTGGCGATCTTCTACGATTTCATCGAACTGACGCCGATCGGACCGGACGGCGACGAAATGATCCGCCGCATGTCGGATCGGCTGGTCGTGGTCGATCTGCTGGGCCCGGCGTCCGAGCTGCTGAACTATCAGATCGACAAGCGCCTCGACGGCGTGGCGCGGGCCCAAGTCGCGACACGGCTCGCCATGATCTATCTGATGGACCAGAAGCCGCAGAACGCGCTCGATGCGATCCGCGGTACGCAGATCAGCACCCTGCCCGACGACGTCAATCACCAGCGCCTACTGTTGGAGGCGCGCGCCTTCGCCGCGCTGAAGCAGTGGAACAACGCGCTCGACCTGATCGCGGTCGACGATGCCGCCGACACCGCGCGGCTGCGCGCCGACATCTATTGGGAGAGCGGCAACTGGGCCATCGCCGGCCAGAAATCCGAGGAATTGCTGGGCACGCGCTGGAGCGATGCGACGGCACTCAACGTGGCCGACCGCGAAGAAGTCATGCGCGCGGCCGTCGCCTATTCCCTCGCCAATGACGAAACCAGCCTCGATAGGCTGCGCGATCATTTCGGGCCGAAGATGAAGGCCAGCCCCGACGGCAGCGCCTTCGCCGTCGTCGCCCAGCGCATCGACGCCCATGGCGTCGCCTTCCGCGACACCGCCGCGCAGATCGCCTCGATCGACACGCTGCAGACCTTCATGAAGGACTTCAAGAAGCGCTACGACACGCCGGCGGCGGCGGCGAATTAGTTTCTGCGCTTCGCCTTGTTGCCTTCAGCGCCCAGCACCGCATCCAGCCACTGGATCGTTCGCCCTGCGATCTTCTCCCAGCCCGGCTCGCCGATCAGCCAGTGGCTGTGGCCCGGCACGTCTTCATAGACCGCGCCAGGGTAGCGCTCCGCGGTGCGGCGCACGGTCGATGGGGGATTGATGCGATCGTGCTGGCCGGTCAGGCAGAGGATCGGGCAGGTCACTCCGGCGGCCTTGACATGCGAGGCGCGCTTGGCGTCCCAGCCCCAATGCATGATCTCGAACGTCGCCAGCCCCGACTCCGGCACGAAACCGGCGAACACACGCTTGCGCTCCAGCGGCGGCAGCCGGTCGAGCGAATGGGCCGCGGCGACGTCGTAGTCGGGATAGAGCACCTGATTGGTCAAATTGCCGGCGAGCATGATGGTCTGCGCCGAAGCGACCTCGAACAAAGTCGACGGCATGATGCCCCAGGGCGCGCAGGGCGCCAGCAGCACCAGGGCGCGCGCCTTGCCGTTCGCGGCCAGCATCTGCGCCAGCAGCCCGCCGAGCGAATGGCCGAGCAGCACCGGCGGCGCATCGAGCCTGGCGATCGTCGCTTCCAGATCCTTCGCGTAATCGAGGAGGCTCGTCGCGCCCAGCGCGCGGCTGGGCTTGGCGCCTTCGTCGTGATGGCGCAGCACCGGCGCGTGCACCTTGTAGCCGGCGGCCTCGAAGGGGCTGCGGAATTTGTCGAAAGCCCACGGCCCGCAGAACGCGCCATGGATCATGACAAGCGGCGGGCGTTTGGCTGTCGTCACGCAACCGGGCCGGCGACATCGCGGAAGGCGGCAATGACCTTGGCGTAGGTGTCGCGCTTGAACGGCACGATGAGACGCGGCAAGGCTTCGAGCGCCAGCCATTTCCAGGCGCCGAATTCCGGCTCCGCGGTCCTGATGTTGATGTCGCTGTCCTCGCCGGTGAAGCGCATGGCGAACCATTTCTGCTTCTGGCCGCGGTATTTGCCGTGCAGCGCCACGCCGAGCAGATGCTGCGGCAGGTCGTAGGTCAGCCATTCGTCCATTTCGCTCAAGATGGTCGCCTTGCCGGTGCCGGTTTCCTCTTCGAGTTCGCGCAAAGCCGCCTGCGCCGGCTCTTCGCCGTCGTCGATGCCGCCCTGCGGCATCTGCCAGCCCTCGACCGTCTGGTCGATGCGGCGGCCGACGAAGATCAGCCCTTCGAAATTGACAAGCATGATGCCGACGCAAGGCCGGTACGGCAGATCGTCATGTTTGAGGAAACCGCCGGGGCGGGGCATGGCGAAACGGCTTTGGTTATTTTTTCGGGAGAACTATGGCCGATGCGGGCACCAGAACAAAGCCCCGGCCGGGCAGGCCTTGCGCCCATTGCGAGACGCGCTCGATGGTGATGGGCCGGATGAAGCCGGCGCCGGAGGCCGAACCGTGGGCACGCGCGGCGTTCTCGAGTTCGGAGAGCTGGCGGTCGATCTCCATCGCGGTCTCGATCGTATCGATGGTCGCGGTGGCCTGGGCGAAGGAGACACCGGTGCGCGCCGCCACGTCGGGCGCCGCCGAATGGCTGGCCGCGCCATTGTCGTAGAACAACAGGCCGCGGCGCGCGAGATAGGTGAGCACCGGCTCGAGCGTATCGGGATCGGAGAGCAGACGTCCGCCCAGCAGGTTGGTGACGCCGGTGTAGCCGGTGAAGCGCGTCAGCGACCAGACGAGGCGCTCGGTGTTGGCGTCCTCGCCGACGCCGGAGCGCAGCGTATGCGGTCCCGGATCGCTGTCGGGAAAATCGTAAGGTTCCATCGGCACTTCGACGAGAACTTCGTGGCCCTCGCGCCGGGCTTCGCCGACCCAGCGCTGCACGTCCGAGGCATAGGGCGCGAAGGCCAGCGTCACCTGCGGCGGCAGGCTGGCGAGGGCGGCGGCCGTCATCTTGGCGCTGATGCCCAGGCCGCTGATGACGATGGCGATGCGCGGGTGTCCGTTCTCGAGCGCCGGCGCCGCATAGGCACGCTGCGGCGGCGTGCCGTCGGCGGCGATGCGCGGCAAGGGGCCGTTGTCGGTCTTTTCGATCAGCGCCGGATCGGCGACCAGGGCGGCGCCGGCATAGACCGGCTGGGTGACCTCCGGCGGAACGATGGCGGGCGGCGGCGTGGGCTCGCCGGGCTTGGCCACCGGATTTGCCGGTGTCGCGGGACTAGTCGGCGGCAAATGAACCGGCGTCGTGGCGAGGCTGCGCGGCGTCTGCGCCAGCGTGAAACGCACCATCGGTTCGCCGGCGCGCGGATCGCCCCACAGGACGACGGCGATGCCGAGCAGAACCAGGCCCGCGAAGAATCCGAAATAGGCGAAGGCAAGCAGGCGCAGCCCTCGCCGTGGCCGGGCACCTAGTTCGTCGCCGGTCATGCTGCTCGCAGCCATGGCCCCAGAATAGCGCAATTTACGGTTACGGAGCCGTTAACAAGCCACATTCAGGCATGGTCGGGCGCGGCGGCGCGCACCGCCAGCGTCTTGTGCAGGAAGGCGAGCGCCATGCTGAGCTGGAAATCGTCGTAGGCGCGGCCGGCCTCCGGCTCGATCGCCTTACCCAGAGGCTTGGCGGCGGGTCCTTCGGCCAAAAGGTGATGCGGCAGTTCGACTTCGCGCTCGTAGTCGGGCGCGCCCGGGCCGCCGGAGACCACGATATCGGGCACGATGCCCGTCACCTGGATGGAGCGGCCGGCCGGCGTGTAATAGCGCGCCGTCGTCATGTGCAGCGCCCCGCCGGCGCCGTTGTCCAGCGGCATGATCGACTGCACCGAGCCCTTGCCGAAGGACAGCGAGCCCAGGACGGTGGCGCGGCGGTGATCCTGCAGCGCGCCGGCGACGATCTCCGACGCAGAGGCCGTGCCGCCATTGATCAGGAGGACGACGGGCTTGCCTTCGGCGATGTCGCCGTAATGCGCGTCGTAGCGTTCGATGTTCTGCGGGTTGCGGCCGCGCACCGAGACGATCTCGCCTTCGTTGAGAAAATCGTCCGACACGTCGATCGAGGCCTGCAGCACGCCGCCGCCATTGTTGCGCAGGTCGACGACGAAGCCTTTGAGCGCCGGACCGATCTGGCGCTTGAGGGCGGCGACCGCGAGGCGCAGATCCGGATCGGTGCGGTCGCTGAAGGCGACGATCTTGATGTAGCCGACATCGCCTTCGCGGTGATAGGTCAGCCGCTCCACTTCGATGGATTCGCGCGTCAGCTTGAGGTCGAACGGCTTGGCCGCGCCGCGCGCGATGGAGAGCGCCACATCGGTGCCGATGGTGCCGCGCATGCGCGAGGAGACGTCGTCGAGCGTATGGCCCTTCATCGCCACGCCGTCGATCGAAACGAGGATATCTTCGGGCTTGATGCCGGCGCGGCTGGCGGGGGTGCCGTCGATCGGCGAGATCACCTTGGCGATGCCGTCCTTGACCGTCAGCACCAGGCCGACGCCGCCATAAGCACCGGCCGCCTTGGTCTCCATCGCCTCATAGGTCCTGGGATCGAAATAGCTCGAATGGGCGTCGAGATTGCTCAGCATGCCGCCGATGGCGCCTTCGACCAGCGTGCGGTCCTCGGGCTTGTCGAGATAGTTCTCGCGCACCCGGTCGAACGCGACGCCGAAACGCGCCAGCTGGCTCTCGGTCGAGAACAACGGGATCGCGCCATAGGCGAAATGCGACGCCGCCAGGGCCAGGCCGAAGCCCGCCACGGCGCCAAGCGCGACCAGGAACAGCCGGTTCATGTCCCCCCGCCTGCCGCCGTCAGTTCGCCGCGCTCGGCGCGACCGGAAGCGCCGCGACCTTGCCGTGCAGCATGTCCAGCGCATAGGTCAGCTGGAAGTCGAACGGCTTGCCGTCGGCAGCGGTCTTCGGCGCCGTCGCCGGCGGCCGGATGATCGTCTGGTTGGCCTTGGGCTTGACCGGTTCGCCGGCCAGATGGCCCGGCAGATCGGCTTCGCTGGGACGGGCGATCTTGGGGATATCGTCCTCGTCACCGGCCGCCACCATGATGTCGGGCACGATGCCCTGGGCCTGGATCGAATGGCCCGACGGCGTGTAGTAGCGCGCCGTCGTCAGGCGCAGCGCGCCGCCGCCTTCGCCAAGCGGAATGATGGTCTGCACCGAGCCCTTGCCGAACGAGGTCATGCCCAGGATCGTCGCGCGGTGATGATCCTGCAGCGCGCCGGCCACGATCTCCGACGCCGAAGCGGTGCCGGCATTGACCAGCACGATGACGGGCTTGCCGTCGGTGATGTCGCCGGGATGGGCGTCATAGCGCTGCGTGTCGTCGGCATGGCGGCCGCGGGTGGAGACCACTTCGCCCGAGATCAGCATGTCGTCGGAGACCTGCACCGCCTGGTCGAGCAGGCCGCCGGGATTGTTGCGCAGGTCGAGGACGTAACCCTTCAGGCCCGGGCCGATCTGGCGCTTGAGATCGCGCACCGCGTTCTCCAGCCCGCTGGCGGTATTCTCATTAAAGCCGGGCATGCGGATGTAGCCGATGTCGCCTTCGCGGTGCCAACGCACCTCGTCGACCGCGACGACGGCGCGCGCCAGCGTGACGTCGAACGGCTTCTTGGGCGCCGTCTTGTCGCCGGTGCGCAGGATCGTCAGCGTGATCTTGCTGCCGGCGGGCCCGCGCATCTTGTCGATGGCGTCGTTGAGGTTCATGCCCTGCACCGAGGCGCCGTTGATGGCGGCGATGTAGTCGCCGGCCTTCAGCCCGGCCTTGGCGGCGGGCGTGTTGTCGATCGGCGAGATGACCTTCACCAGGCCGTTTTCCATCGTCACTTCGATGCCGATGCCGCCGAACGATCCCTTGGTCTGGATCTGCATGTCGGCGAAGGCCTTGGCGTCCATGTAGCTGGAATGGGGGTCGAGATTGGAGACCATGCCCTCGATCGCGGCGTTGATCAGTTCGCCGTCGTCGACCGGGCGGACGTAGTTGGCGCGCACCCGCTCGAAGGCGTCGCTGAACAGGTCGAGCTGGCGGTAGGCGCTCATGTCGTTGGCGCCATGCGCCGCCGGCAAGAGGCCGAGCGCCGCGATGAAGCCCACGACCATGCCGAGGCCGACGAATGCAAACCGTTTCATGATCTCTTTGCCTTCCTAGGATCGAGGCCCAGCTGAGGTGCGGGACTTAAGGCCCGCCCGTTTTGACGCAGTTCGAAGTAGAGCTCGCTATTCTGGCCCATTTGCGGCGCATTTCCCACCGCAGGCATGATGCCCACCGGCTCGCCCGCCAGCACCAGATCGCCCGGCTTTACCGTGATCCGGTCCAGCCCCGCCAGCACCAGATCGTAGCCAACCGTGACTTCCAGGATCAAGACTTGCCCGTTCTTATGGTAAGGACCGGCGAAAAGCACCTCGCAATCGGCCGGTGCGACGACCTGCGCCCCCGCCGCGGCGGCAAAAACGACCCCTGGGCCATGGCCGTTTGCCGGCCCCGGCAGCATGGTTCCCACCACCGGCTGCAGCAAAGAGCCGCGCGGTGTTCCCGCGGCGGAATTTTGCGCCGTCACCACCACGACGCTTTGCTGGGCCGGGCGGGCCCGCAGTTCGGCGACCTTGGCCAGCAGGACCTCGAGATTGGCCGCCTGCCCGGCGATGGCGGTGAGCCGGTCCTTCAGGGCGCCATAGGCCGCATCGGCGATGACCGCCTGCGCCGTCCTGGTCGCGAGAAGTTGATCCAGTTCGACGCGCGCATGGGCCAGCGAAACGGCAAGGCGCACGCCGTCGGCGCGCCTGGCGATCAGGGCGGCGCGGGTGCGGTTGAGATCTTCGATACGGCGCGCCAGGGCCGCCGCGCTGCCATAGACATCCGGCAGCGAGGCGCCGACCAGCATCGCGCCGCGCGCCGCGCCGAGCGCGTCGTCGGGCCGCAGCGCCAGCGCCGGCGGGGTGTCGTGTTGCAGCCGCTCGATCACCGCCAGCAGCCGCGCCACCGCGATGCGGTCATGTTCGAAACCGGCGGACAGCCGCTTGTCTTCGGCCGCCAGCCGGACGATGGCGGCATCGAGAACGATCTTCTGCTTTTCCAGCGTCTGCACCCGCAAAGCGGTGGCGACAAGCTTCTGGCGCAGCGCGCGCGCCTGCGCCTGCAACGCGTCACGGTGGGCCTTGGCGGAGTCGACGCCCCGCGCGCCCTTGGCGAGGTCGCCCTTCAAGCGTTTGAACTGATCCGCCGTCGACGGCAGATGCGCGGCATCCTGTGCCGGCAGCGCGTGGGACATGTCCGGCAGCGTCTCGACGGTCGGAGCGACGACCGCTTGCGGCTTTGGCCGCGTGTGCGCGGCGCCGTGCGCCGGGTGATGGACCGGTTTCTTGGCGGCCGTCAGGAAGAGCGCGCAGACCAGCGCGGCACCAAGCGCAAGGCGATGCCGCAGCGGGGTCAGGCGACCGTCTCCGCCGGAACCGGTTCGACCAGCGAGTGCCCCGTCATCTGCGGCGATCTCTCCAGGCCCATGAGATCGAGCAGGGTCGGCGCCACGTCGGCGAGGCGGCCGTTGGCGAGCTGGATGCCGGGGCGTGCATTGACCGCGACGATCGGCACGTCGAGCGTGGTGTGCGCGGTGTGCGGCTCATGCGTCACCTGATCCTTCATCAGCTCGATGTTGCCGTGATCGGCGGTGATCAGCAGCACGCCGCCGGCCTTCTCCACCGCGGCGCGCAGGCGCCCCAGACAAACATCGATCGCTTCGACCGCCAGGATCGCGGCTGACATGATCCCGGTATGACCGACCATGTCGGGATTGGCGAAGTTGACGACGATGAGATCGTAGCGGCCGCTCGCGATCGCCTCTTCGAGCTTGCCCAGCACCTCGAAGGCGCTCATTTCCGGCTTGTGGTCGTAGGTGGAAACCTTGGGGCTGGGCACCAGGAAGCGGTCCTCGCCGGCGAATTTGTCCTCGCGGCCGCCATTCAGGAAGAAGGTGACGTGGGCATATTTCTCGGTCTCCGCGATGCGAAGTTGTTTAAGGCCCCGCGCGGCGACGAGTTCGCCCAGCGTGCCGGTGACGTTCTCGGCCGGGAACAGCGCCGTCATCAGCGTGTTGAGCGCGTCGGAATATTCGGTCATGCCGGAAGCGGCGCAAAACCGAACCACCCGGCCGCGGGAAAATCCGCTGAAGCCCTTGTCGAGCAGCGCCAAGCAAATCTCGCGCGCCCGGTCGGCGCGGAAATTGGCGAACAGCAGCGCGTCGCCGTCGGACATGCCTTCGTAGCCGCCGATCACCGCCGGCAGGACGAATTCGTCGTTGACGTCGTTGCGATAGGAATTCGCCAGCGCCGCCTGCGCGTCGGCGAATTTCTCGCTCCTGGCATCGACCAGCGCGTCATAGGATTTCGTGACGCGATCCCAGCGCTTGTCGCGGTCCATCGCATAGTAACGGCCCGACAGCGTCGCGATGCGCACGCCGGCAAGGCCCGCGATGGAATCCTCGAATGTCTTGAGGAAGCCCTGGGCGCTTCTGGGCGGCGTGTCGCGTCCGTCGAGGAAGGCATGCACGAACACCGGCACCTTCGCGGCGGCGGCCACGCGCACCAGCGCGGTGATGTGATCCTGATGGCTGTGCACGCCGCCGGGCGAGAGCAGTCCCATGACATGCACCGCGCCCTTCGTCGCGCGCGCTTTGGCGATCAGCTCGACAAGCGCGGGCCGGGTGGCGAGCGTGCCGTCCTCGATGGCCAGATCGATGCGCGGCAGATCCTGCGCGACGACGCGGCCGGCGCCGATATTCATGTGGCCGACTTCGGAATTGCCCATCTGGCCGGTGGGCAGGCCGACCGCGCGGCCCGAGGTCGCCAGCAGGGCATGCGGCGAGTCGGCCAGCATGCGCGTGTAGTTCGGCGTCTTGGCCGCGGCGATGGCGTTGTCGATCGTCTCGCTGCGCCAACCCCAGCCGTCCAGGATGCACAGCACCGCCGGGCGGGGACGCGGGGATGCGGAAGACGTGGACATCGCAGTTCCAGTTGAAATCGGTGCTGCGGCGAAAATAGGAAGGTGGGGAGTCTGTGTCCAATTAAAGCCGCCAAAGTTACGACGCTCTTTTCCTCCCCCGTTGTTACGGGGGAGGTGCCGAGCGCAGCGAGGCGGAGGGGGCCAGCGCGGAAAGATATCGCCCAGTCCGCCCCCTCCACCGCTTCGCGGTTCCCCTCCCCCGTAACAACGGGGGAGGAAAAAACGGCCCACAAACACGAACGCCGCCAGTGTGCACCTGGCGGCGGTTCGTGCCGATGCGCGAGGGGCGGATGCGGCCGGCGTGACGCCGACCGACAAACACTACGCGCATCTCCGCGAGACTTTGCGGACTCCTGGCCGCCGCTGACTTCGGCCGCCTCTCCGCTCGGTGCGCGTGACCCGCACAAGTCTCTGTATGAGGCCCACGTCAGCTTCGCTCGGTCATGTTCGTCCCCGGTTCCCGCTTGGACAAATGGGGTACGAAAACTGCATTTCAAGTACCGGTTGTAGGAATATTTGTGACGTATTGTCAGTTGTACCGCACTGCGCAAAAGGCGCTGCTTGCCGGGAAGAACTTGCCGGGAGCCGGCCGGACCCCTGCCGCGAGGTCCGTATCCCTTTGAAAAAACTGAGTAATTTTCGAACCGCCCCCCGGCACGATCCTCGCAAGGAGGGACGCGGAATAATGCCAGAGAGCAGAACCGCCTCATGCGCCGCGCACTTTATATACGAATTGCCTGCCTCCTCCTCGGCGCCGGCCTGGCCGCCGCGCCGCTGCCGGCGCTGGCCTTTTCGCGGGTCAAGGATCTGGTCGAGGTCGAAGGCATCCGCGACAACATGCTGGTCGGTTACGGCCTGGTCGTCGGCCTCAACGGCTCCGGCGACAGCCTGAAGAACGCGCCGTTCACCCAGCAGAGCCTGCAGACCATGCTCGAGCGCATGGGCGTGAACACGCGCGGCACCACGATGCAGACCAAGAACGTCGCCGCCGTGATGGTAACGGCGAACCTGCCGGCCTTCGCGGCGTCCGGCACGCGCATCGACATCTCGGTCAGCGCGCTGGGCGATGCCAAGAGTCTTCAAGGCGGTACCTTGCTGGTCACCTCCATGTTTGGCGCGGATGGACAGATTTATGCAGTGGGCCAGGGGCCGGTCGCCATCGGCGGCTTCACCGCCGGCGGCGACGCCGCCAGCGTGACGCGCGGCGTGCCGACGGCGGGGCGCATCGCCAACGGCGCCATCGTCGAACGCGAGATCGGCTTTGCCCTCGCGTCGCAACGCTCGCTGCGCCTGTCGCTGCGCAACCCCGACCTGACGACGGCCTCGCGCATCGCCAGCGCGCTCAACGCCTATATCGGCGGCAATGTCGCCGAGGCGACCGATCCCGCGACCGTGCGCCTGACGGTGCCGGACGGCTATCCCAAGGGCGTGATGGGTCTTCTGACCGACCTCGAACAGGTCAAGGTCGATCCCGACGAGACCGCGCGCGTCGTCATCGACGAGCAGTCCGGCGTGATCGTGATGGGCGCGGATGTCCGCATCTCCACCGTCGCCATCGCGCAAGGCAATCTCACCATCCGCGTCACCGAGACGCCGCAGGTCAGCCAGCCGGCGCCGTTCTCCAACACCGGCACGACCACGACCGTGCCGCGCACGCAGATCCAGATCGACGACGGCAAGGGCAACAAGATGGCCGTGCTGCACGAAGGCGTGTCGCTGCAGAGCCTGGTGGACGGCTTGAACGCGCTGGGCGTCGGTCCGCGCGACATCATCTCCATCCTGCAGGCGATCAAGGCGGCCGGCGCGCTGCAGGCCGACATTCAGGTGATCGGATGAGTGCCGGCGGGATCGATACGTCCGGTGCGATGACCGCGCTGCAATCGGCGCCGGTCGCAACTCCGTTCAAGACCAGCGATCCGGACGTCGCGAAAAAGGCCGCCGAGCAGTTCGAAGGCGTCTTTATCACGCAGTTCCTGGGCGAGATGTTCCAGGGCATTTCCAGCGACGGCCCGACCGGCGGCGGTCAGGGCGAAGAGATGTTCCGCTCCCTGATGATCGACGAATACGGCAAGCAGTTCGCGGCCCAGGGCGGCTTCGGCCTGGCGCCGGCGGTGCAGCGCGAGCTTCTGAAGACGCAGGAAGCCGTCCATTGAACGCGAACCCCAACAACGAGCGCATCGAGCGGCTGGTCAAGCTGGCGGAGCGCCTGATCGAAGCGATCGAGGGCGACATCGCGGCGCTGAAGGACGGCAAGCCGCAAGCGATGCGCACCACCGATCCCGAAGTGCAGAAACTCTCGGCGCTCTACGGCCGCGAGGCGCAGGGCCTCAGCGCCGACGCCGCCAAAGCCGCGCCGGCGCCGCTGCGCCAGCGCTTCGTCGAGACCACGAAGAAATTCCGCGAGCTGCTCACCCTGCATGCCCGCATGCTGACGCGTGTGCGCAACGCGTCCGAAGGCATGATCAGGGCGATCAGCGCCGAAGTCGACCGCCGCGCCGCCCCGACCCGCACCTACAACCCGCGCGCCGCGGCCTACGGCAAGCCGGCGCAGGCGATGGTGTTTAATCGGGTGGTGTGAGGACTCTCGTTCATCTGCCGTCGCCCTCGATGGCGGAGACTTTGGCGACTGGCTCAATGGCCCATGCCGACGACGCCCCTAATAGAAAGGCCGCCTAGATGGCCCCAAATTAGCGGCTGCGAAGGCTTCGATAAGCAAATTCAGCAACATATCGTGATCACAGGAACTTCAATATCTTGTGGTTGCGATTCTAGATTATGCCCCATTTAGACTGTAGCGTTTTTAAAGGTTAGTGATTCGGCTCACGTAGCTTGCTCGGAAGGTGCCCTGACTGTATGCCCCCCGAGCATTTTTTGATTCGAGGAACACTCGCGGGGGAGGAGTGAACTGCCATGTTTATGGAGAAACTCCGGGAATTGTATTCTTGGTTTACCTTGGCGGACTATGAGAAGGCTAGTGAAGAGGCAACCAAGCGTATAGTAAAACGATATATCCGGGGCAATGTCTCGGGTCAGGATGGTCGTTATCTGAACGAAGGAAACTTGGCCGACCTATCAGCGCGCGGGGACCTCGCTGCTACGCGGCTAAGGCAGAAAATTCTTTCATAAGATTCCAACTACGGATGCAATATGTCGCTATCACCCGATCAAATCAGGGTGCTGGATACTATTCGCGATGAATGGGATTCCGCCGAAACGGACATAAAGCTAGCCGAGCAGGTGTGTAAGGACATCATTGTTCCTGCCGTGAAGGAACTTCGTTACGCTGGCAGACGCCTTGTTGATTTGGTTCAGAAGATTTCGAACGAACCAACGTCGGGTGAAATTCCCAAACTACTGGCCGACGTAGAATTCGACTGCCATAGAGCGAGGCACGACGCTATCGACGCCGCGTCTGCCAAGATAGCTATTCAGCTGGATATTATGGCGGAAAAGCTCGGCTACGATGTCATCCTTTCCGTTGCGCCCGAATTTCGTGACATCTCACTGAAGGTTCTCGCAATTCGGGAGCGAGTCTTGAACACGCGGGGCGAGAACCGAAAGGATCGTGTCAAGATATACGCCGTCGTTTCGGCCACAAACTTCAAAGACCTCGTTGAAGCTTATGAACTCCTAAAAACCAGCGAACCAATAATGGTGAAACTGGCGAAGCTTGGTCGCCGAAGAGATTTCTACGGGCGCTGGGGATTTTGGGTTGGTGCCGCCGGCCTCCTCATCGGTGCAGTGAGTATCTACCTGATTTTCTTTCCACCTCATTCCGATACGACTACCGCACCGACGCCCACCTCAATCGTTGCCCCAGCCCCCGCAAAGCACGGCTAAGGTCCGCTAGGCAATATAATTCTTGTGTGGCGCGCGTGGCTACGCCAGCAAATTCAGCGCCAGCGTTGCGTTGCTGGTTTGCGTCAGGAGGTAGGGGGAGACGCTGCCGCCTTGGATGCCGGGGCCGGTGGCCGGCGCGGGCGGCGCGTTGGTGGTCTGGTAGGCTTTCTGCAGCGCCGACAACACGCCGAGCAATTGTCCGCGCGCGACATCGGCGCCGACCTTGGTCGACATGTCGAAGCTGGACGCCAATCCGAGCCCGAACGCCTGCGTCGTCGTTGTCGTCGAGGACGATGTCGACGTCGTCTTGGAGGTCGACGGGCTGGACAGCGTGCCGGCGGGAATGCCCAGCCGCGCCAGCGCGTCGGAGTCCTTGGCGCCCGCGACAAGTCCCAGCGTGACGCCCGGATTGACCGCGATCTTGAGGCCCGCCGCGCCGCCGGTGTAGTTGACCGAGGCCTTGCCGTAGGTCTGCAGCTGGATGTTGATCTTGGTGGCGAGCGATTGCAGCGTCTCGCCCTTGTCGATGGTGATCGTCGCGGTGCGCGTCGCCGCGCCCTGGAATTGGATCTTGAACGTATCGCCGGCGCGCAAGGTGGTCTGCGAGGCGAGGTCGACGGTCTGGTTCGGATTGATGGTGCCGCGCGGCAGCCCGAGCGCATCGAGCACGCTGGAGCCGCTGGTATCGACCGCGATGCCGGCGCCCGACGAGATGCCGTCGAGGCCGCCATACTGCCGCGTCCAGTTGATCGCGCCGCTGCTCGACAGCGAGGTCGCGAACATGTTGCTGACATTGGCGACGTTGCGCGACTGGCCCGCGAAAGTACCGGTGGTCGAACCGGTGAGATAGACCGTGCCGTCGCCGCCGACCGTCACCGCGCCGGCCTTGTCGGTGGCGCCGGTGCCGACATAGGAAACGAAATTCGCCGCCGCCGTGGCGCCCTGGTCGGTGAGATTGAAGACGAAGGCGTCGCTGCCGCCGGACGCGGCGTTGGCGATGCTCGCCGCGCCGCCGGCGGTGAGATTGGCGTTCTGCGTCGTGCCGGAGAGGTAGAGCTGGCTGCCGGAGACGGCGAGGCCGCCGATGCCGCCGCCGTTCTGCAGATCGCCCAGATCCTGCGTCCACACCGGCGCCGTGGTGGCGTCGCCGCCGGCATATTTGGAGACGATGGCATGGCCGTTCTGCACGCTGGCGACGTAGAGGCTGCCGTCCGCCGCCGTGGCCGTCGCGGCGACCGTGTCGCTGCCGCTCGTGCCGAATTGTTTGTCGTAGACCAGCTTGCCCTTGTTATCGAGCTTGGCGACATAGGCGTCGGTGCCGCCGGATTTGGTCTGGCCCGAGCCGATGACGCCGCCGGAGACCTGGCCACCGATGAAGACGTTGCCGCTGGCGTCGACGCTGACGGCGGCGGCCTGGTTCTGGCTCAAGGTCTGGAGCTGCTTGACCCAGCTCTGGTTGCCGTTGGCGTCGTATTTGGCGACGAAGGTGTCGGTGTTGCCGTCGGTGACCGAGGTCGTGGACAGGTCGGCCGTGGTCGCGCCGGCGATGACGACGCCGCCGGTCGGATCGAGCGCCAGCGAATAGCCATTGGCCGTGCCGGTGCTGCCCAGCATGCGCGTCCACAGCACATTGCCGGCCGAATCGTATTTGGTGAGATAGGAGTCCTGGGCGCCCTGGTTGATCTGATTTCCGAAATTGCCGGTGGCGTTGCCGATGACATAGACGTTGCCGGACGAGTCGACCGCAGTCGCCTGCGCCGTGGTGGTGCCCGAGGTCGGCTTGGCGTTGACGCTGAAGCTGCTGGATGGCGCGCTGTCGAGATTGGAGAGCTTGATCAGGCGGCCCTGCTGGTCGGCGGCCTGCGACGAACTGGTGGTCGTGCCCGTGGACGTCGTGCCGGTCGTCGTGGTCGCGGTGGCGAGGCCGGCGGTGCCCGCCAGATAAAGCGACGGCGTCGCGGCCGCCGATGACAGGCTGACGGTTTCGCTGCCGCCCGGCGAGACCTGCAAGCCGTAGGTCGCCTTGGTCGGATCGAGCAGGGTGCCGGCGGTGAGGACTTTCTGGAAGCGCGTCGCGAAACCACCGGCCGACAAGGTCTGGTTCACATAGCTGACGACGTTGTCGAGCGTCAGGGGACCTGCGATCTGCGACAGGTCGATGGCGACGTTGGTGGTCGTGGCGCCCTTCTTGACCGCGATGGTGAAACTGTCCGAGGTGCTGAGGCCGGGCAGCGCGTTGCCGAGATTGGCGTTGCTGGTCAGCGTCTTGGTGGCGTAGTCGAACGCGCCGAACGGCACCACCGCGCTGGACGTCACCGAGGCCGTCGGATTGGCCGCCTGCAGCGTGAAATTGTTGAACGTCGTCTTGGCGATGTAGTTCTGAACCTGGCTGAGCCCGGTCTGGAAACGGGCATTGAGTCCGGCGAGCTGGCCCGCCGTCATGCCGTCGCGCTGGCCCATCTTGGCGATGTAGGCGAGTGTGTTCACCGCCGAATAGAGCGAGAAGAGTTTCTGGTTGTCCTGCTCGGTCTTGGCGTCGGCCTTCGTCGAGGTGCTCAGCGGCACATTGCTGGTGTCGAGGAAATTGGTGGTCGAGAGGACCTTTGCGTCCATCGCCGACTGCGGCGGCTGCGGCGCCTGCCAGGGCGGCGCGTCTTTCGCCGTCGCGCTGGTGGCGGACTGCGCGGCCGACTGCGTTACCTGCTGCGCCGGCGCAGCATTCGTCGCCAGCTTCGCTTGATAGAAACTGAGCAGCACATTCGGATCGAGGCCAATCGACAAGCTGTGGAAGACCTTTGCGGAGCAATGCGGGAGTGTCGCCGCTGGCGCGTTAACGTGGCGCTAAGGGGCGGCCGACGTGCTTAAGCGGACCTTAACGGGCGCTGCGCGACACTGGCCCGATGCAGGCGCACCGCGACACTTACGAACACGGTCTGAAGCTTTCGGCCCAGGGCCGTCATCTCGAAGCCATCGAGCAGTTCGAACGCGCCCTCGGCGCCCGGCCCGACGATGCCAGGGTGCTGTTCGCACTGGGCAATACGGCGCGGACGCTGGGCATGGCGGGGCCGGCCGAGGAATTCTTCCGCCGCGTGCTGGCGCAGGATCCGGCACGGCTGGAAGCGATCGTCAGCCTCGCCAACCTGCTGCGGGCGCAAGGCCAGTTGCAAGCGGCGCAGGCGCTGCTGGCGCCGGCGCTGGCGCGCGATCCGAATTCGCCCGAGCTTTGGCTGACGCTGGGCTCGACGCAGCGCGAGATGGGCGACTTCGCCCGCGCCGGCGAACATTATCGCCGGGCGTTGGCGCTCAAGCCGGACTATGCCGCCGCGCTGGCCAACCTCGCCGACCTGTTGACCGATGAAGGGCATCGTGCGGAAGCCCTCGATCTCTACGATCGCGCTCTCAAGCGCGAGCCGGACAACGCCCAGGCGCGGATGAACCGCGCCGTACTGCATCTGCTGAGCGGAAACCTGAAGGACGGCTGGCGCGACTATGCGGCGCGGCTGAAACTCGCCGGCAAGGCGCCGGTGCCGGATCACAAGCTGCCGCGCTGGAGCGGCGCCAGCCTGAAGCGGACGCGCCTGCTGGTCAGCGCCGAACAAGGCGTCGGCGATCAGGTCATGTTCGCCAGCATGATTCCCGATCTCGCGACGCGCGCCGCGCGCGAGGGCGGCTCGGTTCTGCTGGAGTGCGAGCCCCGGCTGGTGGCGCTGTTCGCCCGCTCGTTTCCCGGCGTGACGGTGCATGCGTGGGACCTGGAGACAAGAGGCGGCGTCACGCACACCCGCTATGGCTGGCTGAAGCAGGCCGGCGGCGCGAACGCTTTCATCGAGATGGGCAGCCTGCCGAAAGTCCTGCGCGGCGACATCGAGAGCTTCGCCAAAACCAACGTGTTTCTCAAACCCGACGCGGGCGAAATGGCGCGCTGGGGCGGGCTGTTCGCGGGCGTGGGCGCAGGACCGTTCATCGGCGTGTGCTGGCGCAGCGGAAAAGCAGGTGGTCATCGTTCTTTACAATATGCCCCGCGCGAGGCCTGGGCCTCCTTCATCGCCAAGCTTCCCGGCACCGTGGTGAGCGTGCAGTACGACGCCGGCGAAGACGAGATCGAAGCGCTGGCGCAGATGAGCCAGCGCGCGATCGTGGCGCTGCCGCAGCTAGACCAGAAGAACGAACTAGACCGCACGGCGGCCATGCTGGCCTCGCTCGACGCGGTGGTCACGGCGCCGACGGCGGTCTCGTGGGCGGCGGCGGGAGCCGGCGTCGACACCTACAAGGTTCTATACGACACGAGCTGGACGGGTTTCGCGCAACCTTACGAGCCGTTCGCGCCGGCCTGCGAATTGATGATGCCGCAGACGCGCGGCGACTGGGCGGCGACCTTCGTCAAGACTCTGGCGCGGCTTACAGTGCGGCTCTGACGGCGACGCCGGTGCGGTGCAGCGCCTGCGCCAGATCGGCCGCGATGCGGGCTTGGCCGCCGCCGTCGATGGTCATCAGGCCCGCGCTGCGCATGTCGCGCCGGCGCGCCGGATCGCTCAAGAGATTCCACACGCCGCGCGCAATGTCATCGTCCGCGACGCTTTCGGCGACGCCCAGCGACGCGCCCATGCCGGCCTGCTCGAAGGCTGATGCCGACAGGGCGTGATCTTCGCTCAGGCACAGATAGAGCGCCGGCACGCCGTAGGCGGCCAGTTCATAAGCGGTGACGCCGAACGCGGCCAGCGCCAGATCGGCGCCGGCGAATTCGGTGGCGAGATCGTCGGCGCCTTCGATGGTTTCGAAATTGGAACGCAGGGCGACGATCTGGCGCGCCACGGCGGAGCGATTGGCGACGCCGGGCCCGATCACGAAGCGGGCGCGGAACACCGGATCGAGCTTGGCCAGCGCGCGGGCGCTGCGCAAGGTCAGGCCGAGCGGATCGCTGCCGCCCATGGTGACGAGCAGACTGGGACGGCCGCCGGGGTGGCGAGATGGCGTTGCCGGGTTCGAACCCAGGAGCGACCATTCCCAGCCGATGCGCGGCTCGCAGCGCGAACCGGACCAGTCCAACGCCTCGGCCTGCGGCACCGGCGGATAATAGGCCAGATCGGCGGCGAGGCGGCGCTCGGACGCGTCGTCGACGACGGCGGTCAGGCGCACGCGCCCAGCCAAGCCGGACAGTTCGAAACGCGACGGGCCCTCGCGGCAATCCAGCAGGAGCAGATCGGGGCTGTGCGTTGCGATCAACGATTCCAGCGTTTCGGTGCCGCCGAGCAGGGTGGCGGCGAAGCCAGCGCGATAGATGGGTTCGAAAGCGTCTTCGGTGCCGTTCAGGGCGAACAGCGAGCCGATGCCTTCGCGATCGCGCAGGGCGCGCGCCAGCGACACCATGCGCTTGACGTGGCCATAGCCGAAGCGGCCGCCGCCGTCGCAGCGGATCAGCGCCAGGCCGCCCTTCGCAGCGATCGGCTTTTGCTTCACATGCGCGTTGATGCCGCGCAGGCCCGGCTCGCGTTCCAGCAGCAGCAGGATGTCGCTGAGAGATGCTTCTCCGGCGCGGGCGTCGAGCCGGGCATGCACCGCTTCGATGAACGCCAGGTCGTCCGGCGTGTCGATGGTCAGCCGGCCGCCCTCGCGCGCCAATTCGAGATAGGCCGGCGCCCGCGCGATGGGCACGAAATCGGGATGCAGCTTGAAATAGCCGGTGACGTGCTCGCGCGCGACCGGATCGTCGGGCGCATCCATCATCAGCTTGTCCAGGCCGCGGCGCGTCAGCGGATCGACGCCTTCATGCGCGGTGGCCGCGCCCTCTTCCATCAGCACGAAATCGCCGCCCTGGGCGATCATGGCGGTCAGGAGGTGATCGACGAAGCCCGCATCGATGAACGGCGCGTCCGACGAGACCCGCACGATGACGTCGGCACCCGTCGCCTCGGCCGCCAGCGCGAAACGCGCCAGCACGTTTTCCTCCGGGCCGCGGATGACGGCGACACCGAATTCGCGGCCGAAGGCGACGATGGCGTCGTCCAGCGGATTGTTCGTGGTGGCGATGGCGACGTCTTCGATGAGATGGGATTTCTTCAGGCGATGCACGATGTGCCAGAGCAGCGGATGCCCGGCGATCGGCCGCAGCACCTTGCCGGGCAGGCGCGTCGAGCCCATGCGGGCCTGGACGATGGCGACGATGCGCAGATGCTCGCTCAAGCCGCGGGCTCCCAGACGGCGCGGACATGGGCCAGGGGCCGCATGCCGTCGGCGGGATCGGCGCGCCATTCGCGATCGGCGAGTTCGGAAGGCTGCGGCCCTTTGAAACCGTTGCCGTCGGCGACCGCCGATTCGCGGATGCGCGCGATGACCGGCGCGATCTCGTCCGGCAACCAGCAATGGCCCGAGGCGTATTCGGCGCCCTCGCCTTCGAGGTCGAGATGGAATTCCACGGCGCTGGCGCCCCAGCGGTGCACGGCGCGCTCGATCACGGCGGGGCGGCGGGTGTGGTCGGACCAGCCGACCTTGCAGCCGGTGGCGTCGCGGATGGCGGCGATGGCCGAGAGGTTGGCCTGCGCAGCCGGCGTCGGATAGGCCGAGACGCAATGCAAAACCGTGATGTCGCTGGCGCCGGCGCGCCTCAGCGTATCGGCGGCGGCCACGATCTCGTCCATCGTCGCCATGCCGGTGGAGAGCACGATGGGCTTGCCGGTGGCGGCGCACGCCTCGAGGAGTGGCGTCACCAGCAATTCGTAGGACGCGATCTTGTAGAACGAGACGAAGGGTCGCAGCTCCTCCACCGCCTCGCGGTAGAACGGCGTGCAGGAAAACTGGATGCCGCGCTTCAAGCAGCGTTCGGCCAGGGGCGCCAGATGCGCCAGCGGCAATTCCCACTGCTTGCGGGCCCGATGCTTTTCGCTGCGCGCGAGGATTTCCGGCGCGAACATGCGGTCGATCTTGAAGAGCTGGAATTTGACCGCGTCGCAGCCGGCATCCGCCGCCGCGTCGACAAAGGCGAGCGCGCGGGAAAGATCGCGGTCGTGGTTGCTGGAGGCTTCGGCGATGAAGATCGGGGCGCGTGTCATGCGTCGGTTCCTTCTTAACCGTTTTTAAAGCGGTCATGGCTAAAAGAGCGTTAACGAGAGGCCGCCATGGGCGCAGAGATCGCACACGTCAGCATTGCCTGGGCCGCCCATGAGGGGCCCTGCGTCGCGCGCAAGAACGGCTTCGACATCATTCATTGCGAGATGTGCGGCTTTCGCCATGCCGTGCCGTTGCCCAATCCGGCGACAATGGAACGCGAATACCGCGAGACCTATTACAGCGACGAGAAGCCGACCTTCCTCGCCCATGCCGGCGAAGACCAGCAATGGGGCGAACTGGCGCAGACCGACCGTCTGGAGTGCTTCGAACGCATCCTGGGACCCAGCCGCCGGCGCCTGCTGGACATCGGTTCCGGACCCGGCTTCTTCCTGAAAACCGCGAAAAATCGCGGCTGGAACGTGATGGGCATCGAACCCTCGCGCCAGGCCGCCGCGCATGCGCGCGGCCTCGGCCTCGACGTCGCGGAAGGCTTCTTCGGCGCCGACACGGCAGCTTCGCTCGGCCGCTTCGACGCCATCCACCTGAACAACGTCCTGGAACATGTGCCCGATCCGATTGCGATCCTGCTGGCGGCGCGCGAGATCCTGGAGCCGGGCGGTATCCTGTGCGCCGGCGTGCCCAACGATTTTTCGCCGCTGCAGATCGCCGCCGCCGCCACGCAAGGCACCGGCGAATGGTGGATCGCCCCGCCGCATCACCTGAACTATTTCGACTTCGCGACGCTGGCCAATCTCCTGGAGCGGCTGGAATTCGAGATCGCCGAGAAGACCACCAGTTTTCCGATGGAAGCTTTCCTGCTGATGGGCGACAACTACACGACCGATCCGGCGCTCGGCCGCGCCAGCCACAACAAGCGCAAGAAGTTCGATTTGTCGCTTGAGGCCGCCGGCCTCAAGGAAACCCGCCGCGCCTTCTATCGCGCGTTGGCAGAGACCGGCATCGGCCGCGAGGCGGTCGTCATCGCGGTCAAGTCTTGAGCGCCTCGCCCTTTTTCATCGTGTCGAGCGGACGCTCCGGCACCGCCATGCTGCACAAGGCGCTGTCGGCGAATCCCGATATCGAGATGAGCCATGAATACATGGTCCAGATCACGCAGCCCCTGGCCGTGCGCCGCTATCTCGGCCTCTGCGATAGCGCAGAAGCCCTGGAAACAATGGCTCAAACGCACGCCGCCGCGATCCATTTCAGCGCCGCCGGCCATTGGGGCGACTCGTCGAACAAGCTGTCCTGGCTGATTCCCGAACTCGCCGAACTGTTGCCGCAAGCGAAGTTCGTCCATCTGGTGCGCGACGGCCGCAAGGTCGCCGGCTCCTATTTCCGCAAGCTGGGCGATGAGTGCTACGACGACCGCTCCACCGCCATCCTGCAGGCGCATTACGACGATCCGCTGCGCAATCTCGCGCCGCCGCCCGAGAAGAAATACTGGTGGCCGGTGCCGCGCCGCTCCGACCCGACCGCCACAGCATTTCGTGGTTTCCATCAGTTCGAACGCATCTGCTGGCACTGGGCCGAGGTCAATCGCGTCATCATCGAGTCCCTGACGGCTTTGCCGCCCGCCAAGCATCTGTTTGTTCGCCTCGAGGATCTGCGCAATTCGCCCGCTGCCGCGCGCGCGCTTTATGACTTTCTTAACCTTCCTTACCGCGATGCATATTTCTCCGCATTCGAGAAGCCGCACAACGTCAACAAGCCGGAAGATCGCCTGCTCGACACGTCCGAGCGCGCGCGCTTCGACGCCATCGCGGGGGCGATGATGCAGCGCCTGGGCTATGCGCAACGTGCCGAGTATGTAGTGAATTATTAACGCTGAACGGCGAAAGATGGTTACCGGATTATTCCTCGGGCCATCTCATGATCGACACCTGCGAACTGTGCCATCGGGCCGCGCTCGACCCCGTCTACAAACCCGAACGTTCGACGCGCGGACTGACGATCTATCTGTGCGGCATGTGCGGCCTGCTGCAGAGCCTGCCGCGCGCCGATCGCGCGGCGCGCGCGCCGGCCGCGGTGTCGGGCGGCGCCGATTGGGGCAATGTGCGCTACGGCAAGGGTTTCCGCACCCAGATCGCGCTCGACGCGCTGCGCCGCCACTGCAATTTCAACGACGAGTTCTCTGTTCTCGATGTCGGTTCCAATCGCGGCAGCTTCGCCCGCGCCCTTCTGGAAGCGGCGCACCGCGTCCAGCTTACCGCCGTCGAACCCGATGAGCGCGTGGCGTCTTCCTGCGCCGGCCTCAAACGCACGCAGCTGATCCAGCAGCGCATCGAAAGCGTCGCGGTCGAGACCCGCCGCTTCGACGCGGTGCACTCCTGCCACACGATCGAGCATCTCATCCATCCGGCGCACACGCTGGCCGATCATCACCGCACGCTGAAGGACGGCGGCATCCTGGTGCTGGACGCGCCGAACACCGCCCTGCTCGCGTCCGACGATATCGTCGAGGAATGGTTCATCGACAAGCATCTCTATCATTTCTCGGCGCGCACGCTGACGCGCATGATCGAGGCGGCGGGCTTCACCATCCTCGAACATCCCGATCCCAAAGACCGCAGCAACCTGCTGTTCGTGGCGCAGAAGAACGGCCACAAGCCGAGCAATGCCGGCAGCGATCTGCTGGAAGTCGATTACGCCACCGATCTGATGGCGACCTATATCGCCAATCGGGCGCGCAACATGGCGGCGCTGACCGCGGTGGCCGCCGAATTGCTGATGCTGGCGCCGCGCCGCGTCGCGATGTGGGGCGCCGGACGGCTGTTCGACAGCCTGGTGACCTATGGCCGCTTCGACGCCACCGCGCTGACCATCCTGATCGACAAGCATCTGAGGGCCCATGTCGGCGAGCGCCATGGCTGCACCCTGACCGGCCCGGAAAATTTGGCGCAGGCCAATCCCGGCGTCGTCGTGGTGATGTCCCGCGACTTCGCGTCCGAAATCGCGGCCGAGGTGGGCAAACTGACACCCGGCGCCGAGATCATTCTGTATTCCGACCTGATGAGTCGGGCGCGCCACGCGGCATAGGAGCGGTCATGGCCTTGACCTTGCGGTCGATCACCGAAGACGCGCCGCGCACCACGGCGCAGACCCTGGAAGCCGAGCTGGCGGCGGCGGCGGCGTTCACGCGCAAGCACACGATCGCCTCGATCTATCATGCGGGCTCGGGCCATCCCGGCGGCGCGCTGTCCTGCGCCGACCTGCTCGCCTGCCTGTTCGGCGCGGAGCTGAATTTCTGGCCCACCGCGGTCGACGATCCGGCGCGCGACCGCTTCGTGCTTTCCAAGGGCCATGCCGCGCCGGCGCTCTACGCCGTGGGCGCGCATTACGGCTTCTGCGACGCCAAAGAGGCGCTGCAGCTGCGCAAGCTGAACAGCAAATTCCAGGGCCATCCGCATGTCCTGGACCTGCCCTGGGTCGAGACCAGCACCGGCTCGCTGGGCCAAGGTTTTTCCGTCGCGCTCGGCATGGCGATGGGCCTCAAGCTGCAGAACATTCCGGCGCGCGTCTACACGCTGCTGGGCGACGGCGAATTGCAGGAAGGCGAAGTGTGGGAGGCGGCGATGTGCGCGGCGCACCACCGGCTCGACAATCTGTGCGTCATCATCGACTACAACAAGCTGCAGAGCGACAATCTCAACAACGTCATCATGCGGCTCGAGCCGCTGGCCGCCAAGTGGCGCGCCTTCGACTGGGGCATCGCCGAGATCGACGGCCACGATATTCCCGAGATCCTCGCGACGCTGCGCCGCGCCGGCGTGACGCAGCACCGCCCGTCCGTGATCATCGCCCACACCGTCAAGGGCAAGGGCGTCAAATACATGGAAAATATCCCGGCCTGGCACGGCAGCGTGAAGCTGACGCGCGAACAGGCCGAGGAAGCGCTGGAATCGCTGGGCGCGAGCCGCGCCGAGATCAAGGACTTGCTCGATGTCTAACGCTCCCGCTCTCATCGCATCGACCGGCGACTCCCTGCGCGAAGCCTTCGGCAAGGCGCTGTCGGCGCTGGCCGACGAGTTTCCCACCGTCGTCGTGCTCGACGCCGACATCGCCGGCGGCACCGGCGTGCACCATTTCCGCAAGAGCCACCCCGAGCGGTTGCTGCAATTCGGCATCGCCGAGCAGAACATGATGGCCGCCGCCGGCGGTCTGGCCGCGACGGGCCTGATCCCCGTTGTCACGACCTTCGCCGTGTTCTGCCTGCGCGCCGTCGAGCAGGCGCGGCTTTCGCTCGCCTACACCCGCCGCAACGCCAAGATCGTCGCCAGCCATCCCGGCCTCGACGTCGGCCCCGATGGCGGCTCGGCCCAAGCGCTGGAGGACATGGCCGCGTTCCGCGCCATTCCCGGCATGACGGTGATCTCGCCGGCCGATCCTTTGGAGATGGCGCAGGCCACCCGCGCCATCCTGGAATTCGACGGCCCGGTCTATATGCGCACCGGCCGCAGCCCGGCCAAGCGCCTGTTCGGCGACGACCACACATTCGAGATCGGCAAGGGCCAGATCATCCGGCAGGGCCACGACCTGACCATCGTCGCCTGTGGCGTCGAAGTCGGGCGTGCCCTCGAAGCGGCCGAATTGCTGGCTGAGGAGAATATTTCCGCCCGCGTCGTCAACATGCCCACCATCAAACCGATCGACGGCGAGTTGCTCAAGCAATGCGCGCTCGAAACCGGCGCCTTCGTGACGGCGGAAGATCACAACATCCATGGCGGGCTGGGCAGCGCGGTGGCGGAGTCGCTCGCCGCCTCGCGCCCCTGCCCGATCGAGTTCGTCGGCGTCAAGGACGTGTTCGGCGCCTCCGGCGAGCCGGAAGAACTCGCCGAGCAGTTCGGCCTGACGGCGCCGCACATCGCGGCCGCCGCGCGCGCCGCCCTGGCGCGCAAGAAACACCTGCGCAAGAAGTCCTGACGATGAGCCGCTTTTCGCTCGCCGGAAAAAACGCCGTGGTCACCGGCGCCAGCCGCGGCATCGGCCGCGCCATCGCGCTTGGGCTGGCGGAAGCCGGCGCCGATGTCGTCTTCACCTATCGCGAAAAACGCGACGAAGCCGAAGCGGTCGCCGCGCAAATCCGCGGGCTTGGCCGCCGCGCCCTCGCCTTGCCCATGGACGTCACCGACCGCGCCAGCGTCGAAGCCGCCGCGCGCGACGCAAGAGCGTTCGGCAAGATCTCCATCCTCGTCAACAACGCCGGCATCAACAAGCCGACCGACTTCGATCACGTCAGCGATGCCGATTGGGACACGATCCTGAACACCAATCTGAAGGGTCCGTTCGTCTGCGCCCAGATTTTCCTGCCGCTGCTGGCGGAGGCCGGCGGCGGCTCGATCGTCCATATCGGCTCGGTCAGCGGCCAATATGGCGGCCCGCGCACGGCGCACTATGCCGCCTCGAAGGCAGGCCTGATCTCGCTGGCGCAAGTCATCGCGCGCTTCGGCGCGGCGTCCAACGTACGCTCCAACGTCGTCGCGGCGGGACTGATCGCCTCCGACATGGGCAATGCCGGATTGCAGGCGGCCAGCGTCCAGAAGGCGGCGGAAGGCATCATCCTCAAAAGGCTGGGCCGCGCGGAGGAAGTCGCCGACGCGGTCGTGTTCCTCAGCGGCGACGCGTCGTCCTACATCACGGCGCAGACCCTCAACGTCAACGGCGGATTGTATTTCTGATGAGCAAGACTTTGCTGATCGTCTCGGGCGGGATCGAAGCGGCCGACGCCGCGCGCCGCGCCAAGGAAATGGGGCTCTATGTCGTGGTCTCCGACCGCGACACGGCGGCGCCGGGTTTCCAATACGCCGATTCCTGCCTGATCGCCGATGTCTATGGCGCCACCGAAACCGCCGCCGCCGCCGAGCGCTACAGCCGCAAGATCCGCAAGATAGACGGCGTGATCTGCGTCGCGGCCGACGCGCCGATCACCACCGCGACCGTGGCGCAGCGCCTTGGCCTGCCCGGCATCTCGCTCGCCGCGGCGGAACTGGCCTGCGACAAGCTCGCCATGAAGCGCCGTTTTGCGGATTGCGGCGTGCCGGTGCCGTGGTTCCGCGAAATCGAGACGCCGCAGGCCTTGCAGCGCGTCGCCATCGAGCGCGGCCGCGATCTCGTCATCAAGCCGGTCGACTCCAGGGGTTCGCGCGGCGTGCAGCGCGTCGCCCAGGTCGCCGATCTGGAAAAAGCCTTCTGGTTCGCGCGCTCGCATTCGCCCAGCGAACGGGTGATGGTCGAACAGTATCTGAGCGGTCCGCAGGTCTCCACCGAGTCGGTCGTGGTTGACGGACGCTGCTTCACGCCGGGCTTCTCCGACCGCAATTACGAATATCTGGAGCGCTATGCGCCCTTCTTCATCGAGAACGGCGGCGACCTGCCGAGCCATCTGTCGCCCGAGGTCCAGGCCAAGGTGAAAGACGTCGTGGCGCGCGCCGCCGCCGCGCTCGGCGTCAGCAACGGCACGGTCAAGGGCGACATCGTCGTCCACGAGGGCGAGCCTTACGTCATCGAGCTGGCGGCGCGCCTTTCCGGCGGGTTTTTCTGCACGCGCGAGATCCCCTTGAACACCGGCGTCGATTTCATCGCCGCGGCGATCAAGGTCGCGCTGGGCGAGAGCGTTTCGCCGGAAGAACTCGCGCCCACGCAATCCACGCCCGTCATCCAGCGCTACGCCTTTCCCAAGGCGGGCCGCGTCGTCTCGGTCGAGGGCCTCGAAGAAGCCCGCGCCATCGCCGGCGTCGCCGAACTCGTCGTCACCGCCAGGCCGGGCGACATCATTCCGGCGGCCGGCGACAAGCGGCCCTCCGCCGCCATGGTCCTCACCGTCGGCGCCTCGCGCGACTCGGCGCTCGCCGCGGCGAACGACGCGCTGGCCCGCCTGAAGATCACGACCGCATGAACGCGCCGCTGACCCAGCGCGATACCGCGGTTGCCGGCGGCACGCTGCAGCTCTTCGCGCTGTTTCATCTCAACCTGGCGTTCTCCTCCATCGAGGAAGAGCGGCGCGGCGAGGTTATCGCGCGCTGCTATTGGCCGCTGCTGCGCCTCGCGGAAAAATACGGTCCCATCGGCATCGAAGCCTCCGGCTTCACGCTGGAAGAGATCGCGGCGCGCGATCCGGCCTGGATCGCCAAGGCGCGCACGCTTCTGGACGCCGGCCGTGTCGAACTGATCGGCTCGGGCTATTCGCAGATGATCGGCCCGCTGGTGCCCGCGCGCGTCACGCAGGCCAATCTGGCGCTCGGCAACGAGATCTATCAGCGGCTGCTGGGCGTCAAACCGGCCGTCGCATTGGTCAACGAGCAGGCCTATTCCAGCGGCCTGGTCGGCCTGTATCTCGATGCCGGCTATCGCGCCCTGGCGATGGATTGGGACAATCCCGGCACGGCGCATCCCGATTGGGCGCCGGAAACGCGCTACCTGCCGCAGCGCGCGCTGGGCGCGGACGGACGCAGCATCGGTCTGCTCTGGACCAACACCGTCGCCTTTCAGAAGATGCAGCGTTTCGTGCACCGCGACATCGAGATCGACGCCTATCTGGATTACGTGCGCGGCGCGCAAGCGCCCGGCCGGCGCGCGCTGTGCGTCTATGCCAGCGATGCGGAGATCTTCGATTTTCGCCCCGGCCGCTTCAAGACCGAGGAGAAGCTCACCGGCGCAAGCGAATGGTCGCGCATGGAAGAGGCTTTCGCGCGCCTGGGCGAGGAATTCGAATTGATCGCGCCGTCCACCGTCCTGGCCCTTTGCGACGTCGCGCGGGCCGGCCAGACGCTGCGGCTCGAGACGGCGGCGAGCCCCATCCCGGTCAAGAAGCAGCGCAAATACAATCTGGCGCGCTGGGCCGTGACGGGACGCGACGATCTGGGCGTCAACGCGGCGTGCGAACGCATCTACCGCGGCCTGGTCGCGAGAGACGCCGACGCGGCGGCCTGGAAAGAGCTCTGCTATCTGTGGGCCAGCGATTTCCGCACCCACATCACCGAGAAGCGCTGGAGCGACTTCTGCGCGCGGCTGCGCGCCGCCGAGACGCTTTGGAGCGCGACCGCGACCGCGCCGGCGCCGCCGGCGCAAGGCGACAGGCTCGAGGCGCGTCTCATCGAGATCGCCACGCCGCAGGTCACGGCGCGACTGGACCGCCGCCGCGGCCTTGCGCTGGATTCGATTCACTTCGCGAGCCATGCCGCGCCGGCCGTCGGCGGACTGGCGCACGGCCATTTCGACGACATCGCCCTGCAGGCCGACTGGTACACCGGCGACTGCGTCTTTGAAGCGCCGGGCGAACACAAGATCACCGATCTGGAATGGTGCGAGGCGCAAAGCTGGCGCGCCGATAATGGCGACGTCTTCGTTCACGGCCGCATCGACACCGCCAAGGGAGCGATCGACAAGACGCTGCGCTTCGCCGCAGGCGAGCCGCGCATCGATTTCGACCTGACGTTCCATTGGAGCGATTGGGGCAAGGGCTGCCTGCGGCTGGGCCATATCACGCTGCTCGGCGACGCTTTCGACGCCTCACGTCTCTCACTGGTCACCCAGAACGGCGGCCACGCGCCCGAGCGTTTCGACCTGGCGGGCCAGACCGTCGAGCATGGCGCGCCGGTCTCGTTCCTGGTGTCGTCGACGCAAGGGTTGGGCATGACGGAAGGCTGGGCGGAGATCGGCGACGACCGCACGCGGCTGCGCATCGAAGTGGACCGCGCCACGGCCTGCCTGCTCGGCCTTTTGACCCACCGCGTCAGCGGCGGCGAGCTGTTCTGCCAGCTGATCCTGTCGGCCTCGGAGCTGGACGACACGCGCAAGCCTTCGCCTTATGCAGCGGGTCCCCGCCGCGTCCGCTTCAGTTTGATCGGCGTGCGCGTCTAATTCCAATTCGTACAACGCAAAACGGACGGCGATCTTGCGAGCGCCGTCCGTCTGCTTTTTACACCCACCAGAAAAGTCCCCTACGCCCAGGGGTGGGAGATCGATTCTTCGATTCTCCCGGTGTCCGAAGAGAAGCGGCGGAGCTTTCGCCCCGCCGCTCTCAGGCTTAGCGGAACAGCGACAGGATGGTCTGCGGCGCCTGGTTGGCGATCGACAGAGCCTGCACGCCGAGCTGCTGCTTGACCTGCAAGGACTGCAGCAACGCGCTGGA